>MDTD01139845.1_pt1 | contig 46836 bp, 39 predicted proteins | sample 811221 | NCBI WGS metagenome assembly MDTD01 (sample SAMN05326646, study PRJNA326480) | marine metagenome | isolation source: seawater | place: Pacific Ocean: South West | collected 2011 | reverse complement strand
GTCTTCGAGTATTTTTACCTTAAATATGCGAGAAAGTGAACAATTTTTATCTGTTGCAGGTTCTGATTGTGGTATAGCAAATGTAAACATTGGAACCTCTGGAGCTGAAATAGGAGGGGCCTTTGGAGGTGAAAAGGAGACTGGTGGAGGGAGAGAGTCTGGTTCTGATGCATGGAAAGCCTATATGAGAAGACAAACATGCACAATTAATTATGGGACTAAGCTTCCACTTGCACAAGGAATTAAGTTTGAATTGTAAGATGGGATTGTTATCTTTTTAATTTCACATCAATGGATATAAAAAAACCCAGTTTAACTGGGCTTAATTTTTTGTAGGAAATGAAATCACTATTCGTTTGTATGGAGTGCAGTATTCAGTTCTATTGTTTTAGGGTTTGGTTTACACACAATCTTACCCGACTGAGAGTCTTGAATGAATAATAATTTATCTTTTCCATTTAAATCCATACCTTTTACGACATTCTCACCCTCTGCAACAACTTTATTTTGAAGGTTTACAGGCTCATTTTCTTCATTGTAAAGTGAAATTTTACTTCCTGCTGTTATATATACTCCAGCTGCAATAGTGCAACCAAATCCAAGTGATATTCCAGTGCCTGCATTTGCACCCAACAAACATTCTTGTCCAATCGATATAACATTTTTATTACCACCCGAAAGCGTTCCCATAATAGAAGCGCCTCCTCCTATATCTGAATTTTTATCTACAACAACACCTCCTGAAACTCTACCCTCAACCATCGCATTTCCTTTAGTCCCTGCATTAAAATTGACGTATCCAGCAGGCATTACTGTTGTACCTTCTCCTAAGTATGCTCCAAGCCTTACTTGAGATCCAGACACTACACGAGTACCGCTAGGAGCATGGTAGTTAACCATGTAAGGAAACTTGTCAATGTGCGTTACCTGAAGAGGTTCTGTGAAGATGTATTTTGAAATTTCACTCGATAAGTCTTCCGGTAAAACAGGACCCTTATTTGTCCAGGCAATATTGTTTAATTTACCAAAAGCACCGTCTAGATTTAGTCCATGAGGTTCAATGCATCTTTGAGATAAAGCTTGTAATTTAAAATACCCTTCAGTTGCAGAAGCTACATTCTTGTCTTTATCGAACAAAAAATACACTATAATTTCAGAGGTGTAATATGAATGTATATTTGAGAAATTATCTAAAAAGCTTTTTATTGTTACAATATTTTCATGTCCAGATATATCGTTGTGAAAAGCAGAGAATTTAGTGTAAGCATCATTTAATTGTTCAATGTTTAAATGGTACTCAGCGTTTTCTCCAAATTTTATATCTGCAACATCAGCAAAAACAGCGGCAGTACCATATGAATTTTCCCAGTTTATAAGGGGGAAAAATGCGTCTAATGTTTTGTCTCCTTTGCTTCTTTTTACACCTAGACCAAATGCTAAAGGTTTTTTGTATCCTTTCTTGGCTTCAACTGAAGCAACGTAGTTTTTAAATTCTTGTACTGTACCCATGTTTTTCTTTGTTGTTCTGGTTTATTTATAAAATTAGTTTTTTTTAGTTTTCAACCAATCACTATATGTTCCTTTTAAGTATCCTTCATCGATAAAATAATCCAGAACTGGATCAATTTGAGTTTTACTAAAATACTGTGGTACGTTCATAACTAAGTTTCCATCGGAATCTAAAAACGCATAATTAGGAAAAGAAAGTTGATTTTTGCTTAAACCCAGAGCCAATTGGTGAATTCCATTTTGATTCACTAATTCTCGACCTTTGTATTTGATGACTTTTTGTTCGTTAATCATAAGTTTAACCGCATGAAAGTTTTTGCTTATTTTTTTTGCTGTACTTGCCACTCTGAAATTCTGCTTGTCCATTAAGTTTGATGTTACACTGTTAGGGTGGATGATGTGTACCAGAATTTTTTTTCTGTCTTTTTTTGCTGCTTTTAAAGCGGATTCAAAATCAATCCAATTAACGATATCCTTTGGTGGTTCAAAATCAGGAGAGTATACTTTTTTAAAGTCATTAACAAAGGAAGGAACATCTCGAGTAGTGTTGTAAACCCCTTCAGCTATAAAAGCAAGATAGCCATATAAATCGGGGACTTTTTGGAATCCTTTTAAAGGCATATTGGCTTTTAAACTGTCACCAAATAAAAGAATAAATGTCGGATAAGACATCTGCCCCCGACAAAGCTCAATAGCAACATCATGGGTACTTTTTCGTGCACGTCTTGCGAAGTTTGTGTACTGACTTTTATTTCGGTAAAATTCTGATTTTTCGGGATTATATTGCTTTTTATTGTTAAGCTCTTTTAGTTTTTCTTCGAGTTCATTGATTCTAGAATTGAAGTTTTTCAAGAAAATTAATACATTTTTATTTCTCTTAGATTTTTTGATTGATTTTAATTCTTTTTTGAAGCTCTTATATTCTTCCTTTGAAATGTGTTTATTTTTGAATTGAGTTTTTGTGTATTCCTTTGCAAAAGCAAAATTTGACTTTAATTTTCTTTTCAGGATTTTTTTTTCAAGAGAGTCATTTATTATTAATTGAGTTTTGAAAGTAATTTCTTTTAAATAACTAATCTTAGGACGCAGAATATTAATTTTATTGGATATCAGTGAATCTTTTTGTTTGATTTTAATTTCCTGAATTTCTAATTCATTTTTCATACTGTCTAAAAGAAATTGAACTTTTTCTTTCTGGCTGTTGAAGTAGGTTTTACCCATAAAATTGATTGAATCAGTAGTTTCTGCATCTAATTTTACTGGATAAAAATTAGCATTTAAGTATTTTGCAATATTGTCATCCTGAAAAGTAGATGCATCCATTTTTTTACACCAACCACACCAATCCGTATATACATCAATGAACATTGGTTTTGGATTACTCTCATATAGTTTACTAGCTTCTTCAAGAGATAACCAATTAATCGGACCTCGATGGTTTTGAGCAAAATTTATGAGAGAAATTAACGTTAAAATAACTGTAAAGAGTAATCGAAGCATGAAGAAGTTCTTTTAATATTTAAAATGTGAAGATACCTACAAAATAATAAATCATTAGTTTTGCAAAGGATTAAATTTAAAATGAAAGTTTCCAATTTGACTTGATTTGCAATTAATAAAAGTTAAAATAGTATTGATTTTGTTTCTGATTGTTAATTGCAATCAAACAACAGCTCAAGCTCCTTTTGGTATATGGAGCTATGGTTTAACAGGCTCCCTTAATAATTTTGTAAGTACAATAAAAAATCCTGGTCGATTTAATCTCAATCCTGATTTTAACTTCGGGTTAACTGATTCAGAATATATAGATCAAAGGAATCTGGCCGATAAACCATATCTCGGAAAAACGTTTGGTTTTTTTTTGGATTACAAAATAGGCCCAAGGTTGAATCTCGAATCCGGTTTAAGTTTCGTTCAAGGTGGAAATCGAGTTGAAGTTAGTGAGTTTACAAATTTCCCACTTGTTCAGGAATTTGGGATTGAAAATTATAGTGAAACTGTTGTAAGTAAATTTACAATATTAGAGGTTCCTCTAGTTTTTCGGCATCGAATAGGTAGTGCGAATAAGATAGATTTGTCGAAGAGAAAAACAGGGTCTTCGTTAACGAATATGTACCGCCATTTTTTTTTCAGTTACGGTTTGGGATTGGGGTTCCCGGTAAATGGTAATAGTTTTTACAATGGAATTGAATATCGAGACATTTCTGGAAATATGGGAATATCTGCGTTAGCGGGTGTTGGTTTTCATATGAATACACGTTCTCCATTTTTTATTAATGTTCGAGCGAATGCTCGGGCAACGTTGCTTGGTTATTATGAGTATGCGCCCGTTAAAGCTTTTTATCACAGCTTGGGAGCTCAAATTAAATTAGGTTATCGACTTCCATATGAGGTAAAAGAAGAAACCAACGATAAACCAACAGATTGTGCATCCTTTGTTAATGCACCGAATGTATCAAGCAGGCCTAAAATTGTTTTCGGAATGAAATACGGTGCTCAGTCAAATTTCGTAATGGGTGCAAGTGCATCTAACCCCCTGATTGGTTTCAAGGGTATCGTTCCAGCATCTGAAACACAAATTGAAACGGCAGTTGGTGAAATGCAGCCTATTTTTACGCCTCACATTGGATTGCATTTTGAATATTTGTTTCATGCCAATTTTTCTGTTGGGTTTAGTCCCTCATACAATCAAAGAGGATTTAAGTCATATCATACTTATTTCCTGAATGATGGGAGAACAGTAAAAACAAGACAAAGGGCTTATATAGATTATATAGATGTTCCAATTCGTTTATTGTTCTATAAAAGTTCTAAATTCTTTGTGCATTCAGGACCTATTTTATCCATAAAAGCCTCCGAGCGTTTGTATGATTACTATCAGGTTTATGATGGACTCTCAAATTTCCCAAATGAAAATTTAACTTATTCTGATAAGATAAGCCTTAAAAGATATTTTGGCGATCCTGTTGATGGTTTTGTAGCGGGTTGGGAGATTGGAGGCGGAGCACATATTGACGAGGCTTTTTCTGTGTCTGCTCAACTTTCCATGCATGAAGGAATTTTTCAAAGGGGAAGCGGTAGGCCACAAATATGGAATACGGTATTATCAATTTCAGCGTATTACTTTTTTATTAAAAAATAGTGAGGGTTTTATTAATCATATTATTTCTTTTATTTGGCTCATATAACTCGTTAAAGGCTCAAGAAACGCCTCCTGAATTGGAAACACAAAGGCGTTATAAAGCTCAGTCTTATTTTAGTGGGCATATCGATTATGTGTATAGTTATTTAAATGGCACAGGTGGAAATGAGCGTGCTTTATTTTTAAAAGATTACATCCAGGATTTAAACAATAATGGTGTTGTGGCGGAAGGTGGATTAATGAGTCGGCAAGGTTTTTCATTGGGAATGTCTTATGATCAATTTGTAAGTAAAAGGTATGCATTACATTATCAATTTAGTTATTGGCAAACAGGATATCGAGAAAAATTAAATTCGTTTTTGCAAGACGAATTTGGTCAGATAACAAAATCCAATTCGTTAAAGGCTAATCTTAATTATATACAATTGTTGTCGGGTTTGAAATATTACAACGATTATGGTATTACTCTCACCTTAGCAGGTTTTGTAAATTATAATATAGTAGATAAAATTACAACCGAAGAAAGTTTAAAAACAAATGGAAGTTATGGAGAAAGCGATACAAGCGTGACTCAAAAATTGTATTTTCATGAATATTTTGGTGAAAATCGCGTTGTTTTCTTAACAGGAGGAGCTTTCAGTATTGGTTACAAATGGAACAGTATTGAAATCGATGCATCGATAAAGGTAACTGGCCCTATTCTTGATAAAATTGATGATCGAATTTTTAACGTTTATCAGTTGGGGTTTCGGTATACAATACCAACAAAAAGAGATGATATTTGATTTTAGATTATATTTCTTTTTAATCCCTAGCTATTTTGTACGATAATTAATGGTTAAGCATTGCTAAAATTCCTATTAAATGAGTATTTTTGCGCTTTAATATTCACGAGTGCAGATATATGCCCAATAGAAAGTTTGTTTTTGATTTTGACAGTACCCTTACATCAGTAGAGGGGTTAGATGTGTTGGCTGAAATTTCATTGCGAAATAATCCTGATAAAAGTATCGTAGTCAATAAAATTCAAGAAATAACCGATCGTGGTATTGACGGCGATATTTCTTTCTCGGATTCGTTAAGCAGTCGAATAGCTCTTTTGAATGCAAACAAGTCTCAATTGTTGGAGTTAATCGAGTTGTTAAAAACGAAACTATCGAATTCCGTTAAGGCTAACAAGGAATTTTTTAATAAATATCGAGATCAAATTTACGTCATATCATGTGGTTTTAAGGAGTTTATAGAGCCAGTAGTAGCTGAATTGAATATTGAACCTGAAAGAGTTTTTGCTAATACATTTGTATTTGATGAAGATGATTTAATTATTGGTTTTGATCAAACTAATCCACTCTCTCAGCATAATGGTAAAGTAAATTGCTTAAAATCATCAGGTATTCAGGGAGAAATTCAAATTATTGGCGATGGATACTCTGACTTTGTGATGAAAAGAGAAGGTGTTGCAGACACGTTTTTTGCATACACTGAAAATGTTTCAAGAAAAAAGGCTGTTGATAATGCAGATTATGTTGTGGCCAATTTAGATGAATTTTTGACAATAAATAAATTAAAACCATAATGGCTGTTTCTTTTCCAAAAAATAAAATTAATGTATTGCTTTTAGAGGGTGTGCATGATGATGCTGTTGAAGCTTTTAAAAATGAAGGGTATAATGTGATTTATTCTCCCGACAGCTTAACAGAGGAAGAGTTGTGTGAAAAAATTCGAAATATTCATATACTTGGTATTCGTTCCAAAACTAAAATCACTCAAAGAATAGTTGACTCTGCTGATAAATTATTAGCGGTTGGTGCTTTTTGCATCGGTACTAAACAAATTGATCTTGATGCTTGCAAGAAAAAAGGTATAGCTGTATTTAATGCACCCTATTCAAATACTCGCTCAGTTGTTGAGCTTGCTATTGGTCAAATTATTTTATTGATGCGAAGTACATTTGTCAGAAGCAATGAACTGCATAATGGAATATGGAAAAAAACAGCTGCAGGATCAAGAGAGGTTAGAGGGAAAATTTTAGGAATCATAGGGTATGGTAATATAGGAAAGCAACTGTCAGTTCTTGCTGAGGCTATGGGTATGAAGGTTATTTTTTATGATCAACTTGAAAAGTTGGCTTTAGGAAATGCTGAAAAAAGAAACTCCATGCATGCAGTTTTTAATGAAGCAGATGTCGTTTCTCTTCATGTTGACGATAATCCTGATAACAAAAATTTAATAGGAAGAGAGGAGTTTTTACAAATGAAAGACGGTGTGATCTTTATTAATTTAGCCAGAGGTTTTGTAGTCGATATTCCAGCTCTTGTTGAGGCTCAAAATTCGGGTAAAGTTGCGGGAGCAGCAGTTGATGTATATCCAGTTGAACCAAAGTCAAATGACGAGCCTTTTAAGTCTGAACTTTCGGGTCAGCCAAATACCATTCTTACACCGCATATTGGTGGAAGCACAATGGAAGCACAGAAGCATATCGGAAATTTTGTTCCAGCGAACATTATTTCATACATAAATACGGGCTCATGTTTTGATGCAGTGAACTTACCAAGAATTAAACTTGCTCCTCAAAAAGAGGGTCATCGATTCTTATTAATACATGAAAATATAAGTGGAGTTGTTGCCGAAGTAAACGGTATATTAGCAAAGTATGAGATGAACATTACGGGACAGTTTTTAAAAACCGACGAAACAGTTGGATATTTGATTAGTGATGTAATCAAAAGTTATAATGAACAAATACTTCAAGAATTACGTGCAGTGAAAGGAAAGATTAAGTTTCGTTTGTTGTATTAATTCATTGTTTTTGATAAAAAAACGTATTTTTACCCAATTATTTTAAATTATGGCAGAAAATAATAAAGATTCAAATTCTGAGAAAAAACAGGAGAATTTAGAGGACTCAATAGGTAAAACAGAAGTCCTTTTGGAAGAAAACAAAGACTTAATTTCAAAAGTTTTGATTGGAATAGTGGTATTAATTGGTGGATACTTTTTATATAATAATTGGGTTGCAGAGCCTGCTGAAAAAGAAGGCTATGACGCTATATGGCCCGCGCAGCAGTCGTTTGAACAAGATTCGCTGGAAAAAGCAATTGAATTGTTTTCAGAAGTGGCAGAGGATCATAGTGGAACTAAGGCAGGTAATTTAGCTAATCTTTATTCAGGATTAGCTCTCTTAAAAAAGAGCCAGTTCGATGATGCTCTTGTTTCATTTGAAAACTTTGACGCAAGTGGTAAACTGTTCCCGGGGCTAAAACTAGGATTGATTGGTGATTGTCATAGCGAAATGGGAAATATTGAGGAAGCAGTGGCCAATTATAAGAAATCAGCAAAATTATTGGATTCGAAATCAGTTTCCCCTTACTATCTAAAGAAGGCAGGTATATTATTAGAGCAAAATGATGAAGTAGAAGCAGCAATCGAAGTTTATGAACTTGCACTAAGTACTTATTTAAAAGACGCTCAGCCTGCTTTACAAAATATAAAGAATGAAATGAAAAAATTGTTAGCTCGAGCAAATGCATCGAAATAAAAGTTTTGATAAATAAAGTTCTAAAAGTGTAACCAATGGTTACACTTTTTTATTTTTGTACTATGGCAACAAAAAGTAAAAATTTATCTGTATTTGACTTCAAGAGTATTCCGTCTGGTAGAGGTAAGAAAATAGGTCTTGTAATAAGCGAGTGGAATTCCGAGATTACTGAAGGGCTTAAAAAAGGTGCTGTTGATGCTCTTTTAGAGTGCAACACTTATTTGAGAGATATTATTATTGAATATGTTCCAGGTACTTTTGAACTTCCTCTCGGTGCGCAATATTTATTAGAATCGAAAAATTTAGACGCCGTTATAGCCATAGGTTGTGTTGTTAGAGGAGAAACTGCACATTTTGATTATGTATGCCAAGGTGCGACTCAGGGAATTCAAGAGGTCAGTTTACATTATAATAAGCCAGTTATGTTTTGTGTTTTAACAGATGATACAATACAGCAAAGTAGAGCTAGAAGTGGAGGTAAATACGGTAATAAAGGAACAGAAGCAGCAGTTGGAGTTTTAAAGATGCTTGGTTTAAAAGATCGTTTAAAATAAACTGTTTTTTTGTTGTGATTGTTTTGAAAAAAGAAAAGAATTGATTTTAAGGGAATTATCGGCTGTAAATTTTAAAAATTTTTTGGGTGTAGAAATTACTTTGAATCCAAAAATTAATTGTTTCGTCGGAAATAATGGAGAGGGAAAAACTACAATTTTAGATGCCATATACTATTTGTCATTTTGTAAGTCGTTTTTAAACCCTATAGATTCTCAAAACATCAATTACAATGATGCTTTTTTTGTCCTTCAAGGTGAGTATGAAAGATCGGGTAAAACAGAACGTATTTATTGCGGACTTAAAAAAGGACAGAAAAAGGTTTTTAAGAGAAATAAGAAAGAATATGAAAAACTTTCGGATCATATTGGATTGTTCCCATTGGTAATTATTTCTCCATCTGATTCGGATTTGATTACATTTGGAAGTGATTTGCGAAGGAAGTTTTTAGATGGAATTATATCTCAGTTTGATTCAGTTTATCTTGAAAATCTATTGATTTACAGTAAAGCGGTTAATCAACGAAATGCTCTTTTAAAATATTTTCAAAAGAATCGAACTTTTAATCAAGATCAGTTGGACAGCTGGGATAATCAGTTGGTTAAATACGGTGAGGTTTTGTACGAAAAGCGTAAAAAACTTATTCAGGAATTAACTCCTGTTTTTCAAAGGTACTATAATCAAATATCGGGAGGTAGAGAGCAGGTGGAGTTGGTTTATCAATCTCAATTAATGGAAGGAGATTTTTTAAAGCAGTTGAGAAATTCCTTGCCAGAAGATATGCGAAAATTATTTTCTACTGTTGGTGTGCATAAAGACGACCTGGTTTTTCAAATATCAGGGAGACCTATCAAAAAGTTTGGATCTCAGGGGCAACAAAAATCTTTTTTGATTGCTTTAAAACTTGCTCAGCTTGAATTTTTAAAAAATACTGTGGGCATTCACCCTATCTTATTACTTGACGATGTTTTCGATAAATTAGATGAGGACAGAGTTGCTCATATTCTTGAAATGGTAAATGGAAATACGTTCGGACAAATTTTCTTATCGGATACTCATCCTAAGAGAATTGAAGATATCTTATCAAGATTAAAATTAGAAAGTTCAGTATTCGAGGTTTCAAATCTTGAAATTCAGAAGAGGTGATAATTTATTCTTATGAAAATTGAAATATTATTCAATTTATCTGATTATTATATTCCGAAATTCAATAGGCTCTTTTGGCGGGTTTAGGATTCTTCATATTTATCCAAAAAATGTGAATAGGCTCAGTAGCTTCTCTTATTCCATTATTATTTGCATCATGTCTTGCTTTAACGTACATAAAATCATTGATGTAATCATATTGGGAGCTTAGGACAGAGTAATTTTTAGGGATAAGACTTGTTTTCTTTTTTACATTTAAATCAAAATGATAAAATCGTCTTAGGTCTTTATGATTTATAATACTGTCCTTGTTGGTATCTTCGTCATATGCTGAAACCAAATAATAATTCCGTTTTACTACATTTCCATTTAATGTGTCCTCCACTGCTGCGGGAAAATAAACTGTATTTATCAGAATGTTTTTCTTGAAAAAATCGGTTCTTTTACTGGTGATTGAGTTAAAATCAGAGACGTTTGTCAGATTATACCCTGAGATTGCACTCAAACCTGGCATAAAGTGATTGTGCCAAGCATTAATAGAATCATCCGAATGCCAACTTTTATGGAAATATGATGAACCCGAATATTCTTCATTTCCTTTTTCATCGATATCAATTTTAAAAACAGGTATAATTCTATGGTTTTTGTAGTATGTTTTATGTACTCTTCCAGGTTTTGAAATTACACATCTTTGCGTTTCAATATTTTTCGATGTTGTAGTTTTTAAATCTACACCATTGTATTTTTCAAATGTGTTTTTTGAACAAGAGAATAGAAAAATACCTAAGGAGACAATAATGTATCTATGCATAGTTATTTAGTTAAATGCTTCAATGGCTTTTCGAACACTACCGTGTTTTGAAAGCATCTTTTTTGCTTTTGTAAAGTCTAAACCTGTGGCTTCCATAATCATTTTGGTTCCTCTTTCAACAAGCTTTTCATTACTTAACTGCATATCTACCATTTTATTATCTTCAACACGACCTAATTTAATCATCACAGTAGTTGATATCATATTTAGAATTAATTTTTGTGCAGTTCCGGCTTTCATTCGAGTACTTCCTGTCACGAATTCAGGTCCTACAATTGCTGTGATTGGAAATTTTGCAGAGCTTGCCAAAGGGCTTTTTTCGTTGCAGGTTATACAGCCTGTAAGTATGCCCTCCTTATTACACTTTTTTAAAGCATGAACAACATAGGGTGTAGTTCCGCTTGCGGCAATTCCTATTACTATATCCTTTGTATTTACACCGTATGATTTTAAATCATTCCAACCCTGAGTTTTACTGTCTTCAGCAAACTCTACTGCCTTTCTTATTGCTCCGTCTCCACCGGCTATAATTCCAATTACTTTTTCATCGCTTACTCCGAAAGTAGGAGGACACTCACTAGCATCAAGAATACCCAGTCTTCCACTTGTTCCTGCGCCAATGTAAAATAGTCTTCCTCCAATTTTCATTTTCACAATAATTTCATTAACGAAAACTTCAATTTCTGGTAATATCCTTTTTATAACTTCAGGAACACACTGATCTTCTATATTTATGTTTTTAATGAGCTCTAAAACACTCATGTCCTGTAAATCATTGTATTTTGAAGTTTGTTCTGTTGTTTTTTTCATGATTAATTCGGCCATTAATAATATAAAAATACATATTAAGTACTTGAATTGATTAATTTTAATTAACGATAATAGATACAATTAAACAATGCACGACATTGAACCCCATTACAATTGGCGACATATTTATACAGCTGAGGAGGATTCTTTATCACCCTTTTATGGGCGGGAATATAGTGAGTTTTTGTTTTCAGATCGAGTTTACAACCACTTCATACATCCTCAATGGGATGATATTGGATCACCAACACTTTTTTTAAAGCTACTTTATTGTAATTATTCTGAAGAGTTTGCTGTTGTTGAATTAATTGGCGAATGGAACGATTGCTTGAATAATGATATCATGATTTTGAAAAGAGAATTTGTCGATGTTTTAATATCGGAGGGCATTAAGAAATTTTTGTTGATAGGGGAAAATGTTTTAAATTTTCACTATTCTGATGCTTGTTATTACGAAGAGTGGTTTGATGATATTGAAGGTGGTTGGGTTGCTGCTGTGAATTTTCAAAATCATGTTCTTGAGGAAATGTCTCAAATTGGAATAGAGCAATATTTTTATTGGGGGGGCGAATTAAATGAGCTTGCTTGGCGAACTTATAAACCTCAATATTTAAAACAGAAGGTGGAAACTGTTTTTAATCGTTTAATCGGAATCTAATTTGCTCAAAATCACTATTATTCATTGATATTCGCGACTTTTTTATACTTTTGCAGTTGCTCAAAAAATAATGTAAAATATGAGGCTTAATCAATTGGCTAAAAAAGTAGGAAGACCCTACACAAGAGTAGAAAAGTACATTCGTAAAGATTTAAAAATTGAAGGTATTGAGGGTCCGAACTCAAGAGTTGAGGAAGAAGTTGTAAAAAAAGTCATCTCTAAGTTTGGTTTATCTTCAGAGGTAACAAAAGAAAAACCAAAAGTTAAACTAGAAACTATTGAAGCAAAGCCAGCTGAAATATCACCAGAGGATAGAGGGTTAGAAGATGTAGAATTGGATCACGCAACTCCAGCTGAAGCTGTTGTTCCAAATTTAGATGGATTAGGTGAGCAGGAAATTGAGGAGTCCAATAGTGATGAATTAGAAAGTGAAGATATGGCTCGAAATTCTGAAGAGGGTTTATTAGCCTCTGATAATGTTGTGGAAGAAATTGTTGAAACTGATAATTTAAATGAAAGAGTAATTTCAAAAACTTTAGAAACAGAAGAAACGGTTTTGCACATTGATGAAGAAGGAACAATTGTCGCACCTAAGATTGAGTTGGAAGGGATTAAAGTTCGTGGTAAAATTGATATTCCTGGAGTTACTGATCAACCTGAAAAAACTCCTGAAGAAAATGAATTAACGCCAGAAGAAACAGCTCAATTAGAGGCAGAAGAGGCTGCGAAATTAAAAGCTCAAGAAGAAGCAGAGGAGGCAAGGAGAAAAAAATTAGATAAAGAAGCTGCAAAAGCATTGGCCTACAAGGAAAAAAGAGAAAGAGAAGAGCAAGAGGCTTTAAGGTTAAAAATAGAAGAACAAAAAGAAAAGAAAAAAGAAGCCGGTAAAAAGCACTATTTAGATAATGTTCAACAACCTCCAAAAATTAAAAAAGGAAAGAAAAAGAAGGTCGTTAAGTTAGAGCAGGAAAAAGAAAATAACAAACCTTTTGAAACAAAAGAAAAGTATGCAAGTACAGATAGTATGACCACTTGGCAAAAAATTGTTAGGTGGTTCAATACCTGATATCCTAAAAACATAACTTAAGGGCAGGTATTTCCTGCCCTTTTTTGTGCGGTAAAAATTAAGATTAACATCTTAAATGAGAATTAAAAATGAAATATTTAATTGTATTATTTTTAGTTTTAAAAAAACTGTCCTTTGCACAGGATTTTACAATTAAAAATAACGGCAATTACTTTAAAATTCATGAAATATTAAGTCAGTATATTCAGCAAAAATCAATCTCTGGAAATGAAAAAGCAGCGGGTGAATGGTTGAAGAATTTATGTGAGCAAAATGATCTTTTTATAACTCCTATGGGAGATAAGGATGGAAATTATAATTTTTCAGCCTCTGTAAGGCCCTTGAAGGAGGGGCTGCCAAATATTATTTTTCTTAATCACATTGATGTTGTTCCGGTCGGGGACTCTTCAAAGTGGAATTATCCACCATTTTCAGGTATGATTATGGATGGTAAAGTATGGGGAAGAGGGGCATTTGACAATAAGGGAGCCGCAATGGTTCAGTTGGCATCTGTTATTCAATCTGTTCGCAACTATAAAAACAATAAAATCCCCTTTAATATTACTTTTCTTGCCGTTTCATGTGAGGAGACACAATGTGAAGGAGGTGCGAGTTATGTTCTGAAAAACCATTTTGAGGAACTTAATCCTGTTCTTGTAATTGGAGAAGGTCCTCCGGGCTTTAAAGGAATATTGGAATCGGATACGAATCTTTTAATGTTTGGAGTTTCAGTAGCACATAAAAGACCGCTTTGGTTAAAATTAGAATTAGAATTGCCAACTTCTGGTCATGGTTCGGTAACACCACTGGAATATTCAAATAAAGGGATGGTTATAGCCCTTAGTAAAGTAGTTTCTGAAGATCAACCCATCGAATTTATTGAAGTGAATACACAGCTTTTAAAAACATTAGGAAAACTCGAGAACGGAATCAAATCTTCAGCATTAAAGCACCCTCACGCATTTAAAGGTATTTTAATTCCAAAACTTAGGGAACGACCTGAAGTTTTATCATTAATGTCTAATACGGTTACATTAACAAGTATACAAAGTGAAACCAATACAGTTAATTTAATACCAACCAAAACTACTGCACTGATAGATTGCAGATTGCTTCCTAATACCGATAAAAATAATTTTTTAAAGAGCTTTAAAAAAAGTTTAGACAACGATTCCATCAAAGTAACTGTAATTTATGAAACACCTCCGATGTTACCGTCAAGTGACACTACTTTGTTTTATCACTCTATTTCGAAATCCATTAAAAAGAGTTATCCTTCGGCAGAGGTAGTACCTGTTATGATGCCCAGCTTTAATGATGTTGGTTTGTTCCGTTCAAAGGGGGTTACTTGTTATTCGTATTTCCCCATATTGATTGATTCTGAGCATTTTAATACCATTACACATATCCATAATTATGATGAGTTCATACCAATAAATTATCTTGAAATGGGTAAGAACACTTACGATGAATTTTTACGTTTACTAGTTAATCCAGATTGAATAAATCTGAAATTTTTTATAAAGCTTCAGCCACAACAAAAGTGCTTCCTCCAATAAAAATTAAATCCTCATCAGATGCGTTTAAAATAGCTTTATTCAGAGCTTTTTTAACAGAGTCGTATTTTTTTCCCTTTAGCTTAAACTTTGTAGCATTGATTTCTAAATCGTCCGTTTTCAGAGCTCTTTCAATTTTTGGTGAGCACCAATAATAATTGGCTTTTTCGGGAAGTAATGTTAATATTTTCGAAATATCCTTATCGTTTGTCATCCCCCAGACTATATGTAGTTGATTAAAATTTAAATCGTTTAATTGTCGAACAATTTGGTTTACACCATCTTCATTATGACCCGTATCACAAATCACCTTTGGGGTTTCTTGTAAGATATCCCACCTTCCTTTAATACCTGTATTTTGAATTGATTTTTCAAAGCCAGATTTAATGGTGTTTGTAGAAATTTCCCAACCTTGATTTTTAAGTTCATTTATTGCTGCAAAAACAGTCCTGGAGTTTTCCTTTTGATAACTCCCCAATAGATCTAATTTAAAGTTGCAATTCACTTCATCTGCCCAAATTATTTTCGATTGCTTTTTTCTTGAGAAAAAATTAAATACATCAATAGTTTCATGTTGTCTTCTTCCAATAACAACAGGAGTATTGGTTTTAATTATTCCTGCTTTTTCTTTGGCAATTTTAGTCAAGGTATTTCCCAGGAATTGTTGATGATCAAATCCAATGTTTGTTATGATACTTATTTCTGGTTTGATGATATTGGAACAATCCAAACGTCCACCTAAACCCGTTTCAATAATTGCGATATCTACTTTTTGGTCTGCAAAATATTCAAAAGCCATTATGGTTGTATACTCAAAGAAGGACGGCTTTATTGAAGTAGTCTTATGTTTCAATCTACTTACAAAATCGATAACTTTTTGCTCGGGTATTTCGATACCGTTGATTTTTATTCTTTCTCGAAAATCTTTTAAATGGGGAGAAGTAAATAAACCTACTTTATATCCGGCTTCTTGCATTATTGATGCCATCATATGTGAGCAGGATCCTTTTCCATTTGTTCCTGCAATATGTATAGATTTGAATTTTTTATGAGGGTTAGCTACTAATTTACTTAATTTTGAGACTCTGTCTAGCCCCGGTTTATATGCACTTTCTCCCTTTTTTTGAAAGGCTGGAAATTGCTTGAATAGGAAGTCTGTTGTTTTTTTGTAGTTCAAAATATATTTTTTTTCAAATACTCTATTACATGAGGTCTAAAAAGATCATGTCCTGCTTTAATCGTGTGAAGGCTAACATTTGGTCCAACATATTTGGCAAAGTCTTTAACCATTTTTGGTGCAACTACAGGATCTTTGTGCCCAATTACCAAATCCATTTTTAAATTATTATTTAAAATAATTTTTTTTAGTTCATGTTGTTTAAAAGTAATGAATCTGTAAAGTTGCCAAACTCGATAAACTCTTAATCGCATACCTTTAGTTTTAAAATTTATATTCAAGAATTTATTTATTGCAGCAGGTAGAAGGTTTAGCTTTTTTCCTGTATTGCTTATGCCATATACAATGCCTGGGTTCGAAATGGTTAAACCATAAATTCCTTTTCCCGCTTTTGTAGAGGTAACCAACCAGTTCCAAAAGTTTATTTTTAATCCGTCAGGTGCAAGAAGATAGATATGATCTATTCGACTACTAAATTGTTCCATTAGAAAGAGAGCTAATCTACCACCCATTGAATATCCTATAACTTCAAAACGTTCAGCTTTTATTTTAAGTAAAAATTTTTCAAAAATATTTTTTAGCTGGAGCTTAGTAAAGCTTCTCCAATCCTTGCTGTTGAAGGTTGTTTTTCCATGGTAAAATAAATCAATAGCATATATAGTATATTTTTCTTTACAAAAGTTTTCAAATAATAAATAATCTTTTGAGTTTTTGGTAAAACCGTGGAATGCGATTACTACTCGTTTGCCTACGCCAATTTTTCTGTAAAACAGGTTTATGTCTTTATGTTGAAAAAAATATTCCAATTGTTAACTTTTTCTTATACAAATTTCGGGGTTTTATTTGTAATTTTGCGCCTAATTTGACAAACGGTTTTTTATACCCGTTTAAAAAAATAAATAATGCCAAAAGATACATCCATTAAATCCGTACTTATTTTAGGTTCAGGTCCGATTGTAATTGGACAAGCTTGTGAATTTGATTACTCTGGTTCTCAGTCAGCCCGTTCATTAAGAGACGAGGGAATAGAGGTTACTCTTATCAATTCAAACCCCGCTACAATTATGACAGATCCTGTTGTAGCGGATAACGTTTATTTGAAACCACTCACAGCAGAGTCAGTTCGTGAAATTTTAGAAGAAAATCCTCAAATCGACTGTGTTTTACCTACTATGGGAGGACAAACCGCATTGAATCTTTGCATTGAATGCGAAAAAGAAGGTTTATGGGATGAGTTTGAAATAAGAACAATTGGTGTAGACTTGGAAGCGGTTGAAATTACAGAAAACCGAGATCGATTCCGTGAGTTGATGGATCAAATTGGTATTGGACAGGCTCCTTCAAGAAATGTGAAATCTTATTTGGAAGGTAAAGAGTTTGCACAAGAAATAGGCTTTCCTTTGGTAATTCGTCCATCCTACACCTTGGGTGGTACAGGTGCATCTTTTGTTCATCACAAAGAAGACTTTGATAAGTTATTGAAAAGAGGACTGCATGCTTCTCCAATTCATGAAGTATTAATTGATAAAGCAGTGCTTGGATGGAAGGAATATGAGCTGGAGTTGTTGAGGGATAAAAATGACAATGTAGCTATCATTTGTTCTATTGAAAATATGGATCCAATGGGAATTCATACAGGGGATTCTATAACTGTGGCTCCTGCAATGACTTTATCTGATACTACTTATCAAAGAATGCGTGACCAAGCGATTCATATGATGAGGTCTATTGGTAATTTTGCGGGAGGATGTAATGTTCAGTTCGCTGTTTCTAATGATGAAAAGGAAGAAATAATTGCAATAGAAATAAATCCTAGAGTTTCGAGATCATCAGCGCTTGCTTCCAAAGCAACAGGGTATCCGATTGCAAAGATTGCTACCAAGCTTGCTATTGGGTATACTTTAGATGAGTTGTTTAACCAAATTACACAGTCTACTTCTGCATATTTTGAGCCTTCTTTAGATTATGTAATTGTCAAGATTCCTCGTTGGAATTTTAATAAATTTAAAGGAGCTGATGTTTCATTAGGTTTACAAATGAAATCCGTTGGAGAGGTAATGGGTATTGGTAGAACTTTCCAGGAAGCTTTACAAAAAGCTTGTCAATCTCTTGAAATAGGGAGAAATGGTTTAGGAGCAGATGGAAGAGAGTTAAGAGATCAAGATGCCATCCTCGATAGTTTGAGAAATCCATCTTGGGATAGATTGTTCCACGTTTACGATGGAATTAAATTAGGACTGCCTTTAAGCAAGGTGTACGAAGCTACTAAAATCGACATGTGGTTTTTGAAGCAAATTGAGGAGTTAATCGCTCTTGAGAGAGAAATGTCTAATTATCAAATTCAAAATTTACCGAAAGATTTGTTGCTTGAGGCTAAGCAAAAAGGATACGGTGATCGACAAGTAGCCCACATTGTTGGCTGCTGGGAGAGTCAAGTGCATGAAGCCAGAAAAGCGAATAATATCAACAGGGTCTATAAATTAGTTGATACTTGTGCTGCAGAGTTTGAAGCAGCTACTCCATATTATTATTCAACTTTCGAAGAAGAAAATGAAAGTGTTAAATCCGATAAGAAAAAAATAATTGTTTTAGGAGCTGGTCCAAATAGAATAGGCCAAGGTATTGAATTTGATTACTCATGTGTTCATGGCGTTTTGGCTGGGAAAGAATGTGGTTACGAGACAATAATGATTAACTGTAATCCTGAGACAGTGTCAACGGATTTTGATACTGCCGATAAATTATATTTTGAGCCTGTTTTTTGGGAACACATTTACGATATTATTCAGCACGAACAACCTGAAGGTGTAATTGTTCAATTGGGAGGACAAACCGCGCTTAAATTAGCAGAAAAATTAGATAAATATGGAATTCCAATTTTGGGTACTTCCTATCAAGCTTTAGACTTAGCTGAAGACAGGGGAAGCTTTTCGACATTATTGAAAGAAAACAATGTTTTATATCCTAAGTTTGGAGTTGTTGAAACTGCAGATGAGGCACTTGAGCTTTCTAAAGAATTGACATTTCCTTTATTGGTTCGTCCTTCTTATGTATTAGGAGGTCAAGGAATGAAAATTGTAATAAATGAAGAAGAATTAGAGCATCATGTTGTGGAGTTGTTGAAAGACATACCGGGTAATAAGATATTGTTGGACCATTATCTTGATGGTGCAATTGAAGCGGAAGCAGATGCAATTTGTGATGGTGAAGATGTATATGTTATAGGAATTATGCAACATATAGAACCTGCTGGAATTCATTCGGGAGATTCTTATGCAGTTCTTCCTCCCTATAATTTAGGAGACTTAATAATTGAACAAATTGAAGAGATCACTCACAAAATCGCTCTTGCGCTTAAAACCCAAGGTTTAATCAATATTCAGTTTGCAATTAAAGATGATAAAGTCTATGTTATTGAAGCTAACCCTAGAGCCTCTCGAACAGTACCTTTTATTGCAAAAGCTTACCAAGAGCCATATGTAAATTATGCTGCAAAAGTAATGTTGGGCGCAAAAAAGGTTAAGGATTTTAAATTTAATCCTGTTAAGAAGGGATACGCTATAAAAGAACCTGTATTTTCATTCTCCAAGTTTCCCAATGTAAATAAAGAATTAGGGCCTGAAATGAAATCAACCGGAGAGTCAATTTATTTTATTGATGACTTGAAAGATCCGTACTTTAAGAAAGTTTACAGTGAGAGAAACTTGTATTTAAGTAGATAAAAAACGTTAATAGTATAATTACAAAAGCGGTTGGATTAAGACTCTAATCGCTTTTTTGTTTATTTTTAAATTATGATGGAATTGGGTTATGTCAATCTACTTAGAACGATACTAATAATAGTACTAGTTTATTATGTTGTTCGATTTTTATTAAGATGGTGGATTAGAAGAAAAGTTGCTGATATACAGAATCAACAAAAAAATTCCGTTTCGGAAGAAGAAGCTCATTTTCGTAGAAATGAAACTGGGAAGATTCACATTAAACAGGATCGAACATCAAGTGAGGGAAAGTCAACTGGTGGGGAATACGTTGATTATGAAGAGGTTGATTAGAAATTGTTAAATTAATCTGATGGGCATAATCATTAAACAAGGATTAAAAACATCCATTGTATCTTATTTGGGAGTTGCAGTTGGTGCTTTTAATAATTTTTATCTCTTCCCAAAATTTATAGGACCTGAGGGAATAGGTTTGTTAAATCTTATTAATGCTTCTGCGTTGCTTTTTCTCCCTATTTTAAATTTAGGATTTGTCACTTCTATCTCTAAGTTTTATCCAAAGTTTAGAGATAAACCATACTTTACTTCATTTCTTGGTTATGCTTTAGTTTTACCTCTTATCTCATTTCTGATATTTGTTTTTGTTTGGCCTTTTACTCAAGGAATCTTTGAATTTATTTTTAAGTCTAAGTCACAAATTGTTTTTGAAAATATTTTTTGGGTACTTCCTTTAATTGGCTTACTATTAGTTTTTGGATTGTTTGAAGCTTTTGCTAGAGCTAATTATAAGGTAGCAATCCCAAATCTAATAAGGAGTGTGTATTGGCGAGTTTTGATGGGTATAATTGTTGTTTTAATTGCTTTAGGATTAGTTAGTTATGATTACTTAGTACCTTTATTAGTCCTTTCGTGGTTTATTATGCTTGTTTTTTTAATCATTTATACACTAAAAGTAACTCGATTAAAATTCAGTTTAAATACTTCTTTTAGGCATTCTCCGGAAATTAGAAAATTTAACTCATTTTCTGGCTATGTTCTTTTGTTGGCTACGGGTGGAATTTTAATTCAAAAAATAGATCAACTAATGGTTGGTGGATATTTAGGTACAGAAGCTGCAGGTGTCCTAACTCTTTCAATGTACTTCGCAACTTTAATTGAAATTCCGCGCCGTTCAATAATACAAATTATTCAGCCTGTTTTGTCTGATTCATTTCATCAAAATGACATGGATAATGTTGATAAAATGTATCGAAAATCATCTCTTAATTTATTTTTGATTGGAGGTGTTTTATTCTTACTTCTTTGGATAAATGTATATGATATATATGATATTATCCCAAGAAAAGAAGATTTTAAAGGCGGTATATATGTTGTTTTCTTCTATGGATTAGCGAGAGTTATAGATATGGGAATGGGTTGCAATAATGAAATATTAGTATATTCAAAATATTACAAGGCTAATTTGCCAATGCAGTTTGCTCTTGTTTTGATAGTTGTAGTAACCAATTGGGCTTTTATTCCCCGATTTGACATAACAGGGGCTGCTTTGGCAACATGTATATCAGTTTTTACTTACAATATAATCAGATTTCTATATTTATGGAAAAAAATTGGAATGCAGCCTTTCTCTAAATCTACACTCAAAGTGTTATTTATTCTGAGTGTTGCTTTTATAATTGGTTTAAATATCAATTTCGGTTTCCATCCTATATTGAATATTATTATTCGATCCTCATTAATTATTTTTCCTTTATTAGCTTTACTTTATTTCCTTAAAATATCACAAGACATAAATAGATTGCTTGTTAAGCTTTTGAAACAAATATTTTTTAATTAAATCGGTAGTATATTTATGTTCATTTTACATCTTCTTTTCACTATTAAAAAAATTAAATAAACTATGAGCTTAGATTACAAAAAAATAATCCCTCATTTAGTTGCTATAGGGGTATTTACTTTAATTGTATTTACTTACTTCAAACCTTATTTCGAAGGTTATGTTTTGCATCAAGGCGATGTAAAGCATTGGAAAGGAATGGCAAAAGAAGTTCAAGATCATAGATATTCAGAAAATGAAGATCCAAAATGGACAAATTCGATGTTTGGTGGAATGCCTGCTTACCAAATTACTAATGAGGATAACTCTAATAAGTTAAAATGGATCCACAAGTTTTCATCTTTAAATATGAACCAGGGATTTGGAAATATGCTTGTTGCTTTTATCGGGTTCTATATTCTTCTTGTTTTACTTGGAGTTAGTCCTTGGTTATCTATAGTAGGAGGAGTTGCTTTTGGATTATCTACCTACAATATTATTATATTATCTGCGGGACATAATACTAAGCTAGGTGCCATAGGATGGATGCCCGCTGTTTTTGGTGCCGTATTATTTATCTATAATTCAGAGGACAAAAAACAATTTTTAGGTTTATTCCTGTTAGCTCTATTTATGGGATTGGAACTCAATTCTAATCACGTTCAAATAACCTACTATTTAGGAGGGATAGTAGGTATAGTTGTATTGGCGAAACTTATTGAGTCTGTAATAAAATCTCAACTTTCTTCTTTTTTAAAAAAGACAGGGATTATCGTTGTTGGAATGTTGATAGGAGTAATGTGTAATTTCGGATTGTTATACAATACCTTAAAGTACTCTAAACAAACAATTCGGGGCAAGTCTGAGTTAATTGCTCAAAAAGATAAAGAGAAAGAAGCTGAGGCTAAGAGGGGTAAGGGCAGAAATGGGCTAGATTTTGATTATATCACTAATTGGAGTTTAGGAGTTGAAGAAACAGCGAGTGTTTTCATTGCAAATGTAAAAGGAGGGGCATCAAACGAATTTTTAAGAAGTTTAGAAGATGTTAAAGAAACCAAAGAGATTAAAAACCTTAAACGGAAAGTTAGTCGGTATTATCAACAAAATAGTTCCCAAGTAAATAATGGTGGTTATATTAAAAGCTATTGGGGTGATCAACCTTTTACTTCAGGACCTGTTTATATGGGGGTAACTGTGTTTTTGTTATTCATCCTTGGTTTAGTTTTGGATAAAGGATATTTGAGATGGACAGCAATTACTGGAACTTTGATTTTTGTGCTATTGGCTTGGGGTAAAAACTTTGAAGGGTTTAATCGATGGGTCATTGCAAATCTTCCTATGTATAACAAGTTTAGAGCAGTATCCATGACTATGGTTGTAGTTCAGCTATTATTGCCTTTAATTGGTTTTTGGGGATTACACCTGTTAATCAAGAAGCGAGATGATTTAAAGGTTAAAACGATCATAGTTCCTGTAGCAGCTGTCTTGGTTTTACTTACTATGTTTTTTGTTTCACCTGAATCTTGGTTTACGTTTGTTTCAATAGCTGAGGAGGAAAAAATGGGGACTGTTTTGCCTAATTCAGAATTTTTAAATGTAATGAACTTAGTTCAAGATTATCGAGTTGATTTCTTTAAAGGTGAGGTTAAAAGAGCTCTCTTATATGTGATTCTAACTGGTGCTGTAGTTATTGGATTTATAAAAGTGAAATTTGATTCTAAAATTTTAATCACAGCTATTGGTTTTCTTGTTTTAACTGATTTGTGGACTGCAGATTTGGAGTACCAGAATAATGATAAAGAAAAGGGTTCTAAACGTTATAAGATGTGGATAAAGGAAAAGAAAAATTCTATTTCTTATAAGGCGGAAAAAGCGGACTTAGCAATTGCTAATAATGAGTTTAAATTAAATCCTAGTTTTAGCGATAAATATGTTGATGCTGAAAAAGTCCTTAAGAATTACAAAAGGAGCGAAGGTAAAAAGTCCTCCCTTAAATCGCATGAAAAACAAGAGTTAAGATTTAAGGTTTTAAGAGATAATTCTCATTACAGAGTATTCAAATTAGACAATCCGTTTAATGACGCAAGTGTTTCTTATTTTCACAAATCAGTAGGTGGCTACCATGCTGCCAAACTAATGAGATACCAGGAATTAATTGAAAATGCGATTTATCGTGAAATGAGTGTGATTCAAAGTTCATTTGCCTCTAGGGATATTGATATTATTGAAAACAGCATGATAAAAACTCCTGTTTTAAATATGTTAAACACTAAGTATGTTGTTTACAATCGGGACGCACCCCCATTGGTTAACAAACATGCAAATGGCTTTGCGTGGTCAGTTAAGGAAATAATTTTTGTAGATAGTCCAAATGAAGAAATAGAAAAAGTAGGAGGAATCAATACTAAAACTCAGGCATTAGTTGACAAGCGTTTTCAAAAACAATTGGCATCAACATCAAATTTTGGTAATGATACAGCAATTGTTAAGTTGTTAGGTGTTAAATCAAACGAGTTAAATTATAGTTTCCAATCTCAAGGAGATCAAGTTTTAATTTTCTCAGACATTTATTATGCTGATGGTTGGAATGCTTACATTGATGATAACCCTGTTGATCATTTTCGAGCAAACTATGTATTGAGAGGGCTTTTTGTTCCCTCCGGCAATCACAAAATTTCTTTTAAATTCGAACCTAAAAGTGTGTCTATTGGAATGATTGTGAATACTATTTTCTCTTTGTTTGTTATCATAGGGCTGGCATTCCTTGCCTACAAGGAAATCAAATCAAAGGCATCTAAAGAAATTGTGGATACTGAATAAGCATGGTATCAATTGTAGTTGCTACATATAATCGTTGTAATTTTCTTGAGGACTGTATTAAGAGTTACGAAGAACAGAATTGTGATAAATCGTTATTTGAGGTATTAATTATAGACAATAATTCAACCGATGATACCGAAATAGTTTCAAAGGAGGTTATAGAAAAATATTCAGAATTGGATGTTCGTTATATGATTGAACCCAATCAAGGATTATCTTATGGAAGAAATCGAGGGATTAAAGAATCAAAGTACGATTTGATTCACTTCTTTGATGATGATGCTGTTGCCACTCCTAACTATATATCTGCTATTATTGATACGTTTGAAAGATATCCGAAAGCAAAAGCAGCAGGAGGGAAAATCCTTTTAAACTACCTCGAAGGTCGCCCAAGTTGGGCTAGCGTTTATATGGAGTCTATTTTTGGACTATTTGATATCGGAGATGCTGAAATGGAGTTTCCAAGAAAGAATTACCCTCGAGGTTCAAACATGACTTTCAAACGTGAACTTTTTGATGAGGTAGGTTATTTTGACGTAAGTTTAGGTCGAAAGGGTAAAATCATGCTGGGAGGTGAGGAAAAGGAAATGTTTCAAAGAGTTTATGAATTTGGAGCTTCTGTTATTTACAATCCACTCATAGTGTGTTATCATGCTGTTCCGGAATCAAGAACACGAATGGATTTTATGAGAAATCAAGTGGTAGGAATTGGTGTGTCAGAGAATATTCGGATTAATAATTCCGCATTTAGTCATAAGGCAAAGCGTTATTTTATGGAAGGTGTAAAGTGGGGTGCAACCCTGTTATTATTTGCAAAATATTTGTTTTTAGAGTTTAACTTTCCAAAAGCTGTCTTAATTGTTAGGTTTCGTTGGTGGATTTCTAAAGGTATATTACTGGGACATTCTTAATCAAATAGTTATAGTTACTATGGTTAATAGTAAAACTTAAAAAAAGAGTATTTTAATCTTTAAAAGATAATTACTTTTCTTATTCTATCATATTAAATTGAAGTGGCTCTCCCTTTGTATAGTTTGAATTGAATTTTTTTCCAACAACTCTATCAAAATTAATGGGTGCTATGCCAAAATTAGGGCGTAAAATTTTGATGTTGTTTTGAGAAATGACTTCTCCTTTTCTAACATCTTTATAAATATAAATTGATCTAGAAAGATTACGGCTTTTTTGTTTTTCAGGGGCCAGTGAATAATCTATTTTACCTATTGCTTTTTCAGCTGATCTTACTGCATCAACCATTGCTTTAAATTGAGTAAAATCTAAAGAAAAGCTTGCGTCGGGACCGCCAATTTCGCGGTCAATAATAAAGTGTTTTTCAATTATTTTAGCTCCCATTCCAACTGAAAGAATTGGAGAAACAATATCAAGCGTATGATCTGATAAGCCTGTGATAACACCATACTTATCAGCCATATCTTTAATCATAATCAAATTGGCCTTCTCGATAGGTGCAGGATAGCTGGAAGTACACTTTAATAGCGCAATATCATAGTTCCCTACATCTTTACATGTTTGTAATGCTAAATCAATATCTTGTTCCGTGGCAATTCCTGTTGAAATAATGATCGGTCTCCCTTTTTCAGCAACATATTTTATTAAAGGAATATCTGTGATTTCAAAAGATGCAATTTTATATACTGGAGGATTAAACTGTTCTAAAAAGTCAACTGCAGTTTTATCAAAAGGTGATGAAAAACATATTAAACCTTGTTTTTTAGCTTCATCAAAAATTTGAGCATGCCAATCCCAAGGTGTATAGGCCGTTTGATACAAATCATAAAGATATTGACCTTTCCAGATTGTATCATGAAGCATAAATTCATCACGTTTTACATTTAGAGTCATCGTATCTGGAGTATAAGTTTGCAATTTTATAGCGTCTGCACCAGCTTTTTTTGCCGCTTTAACTGTGTCAATTGCAACTTGTATATCTCCATTATGGTTCGCTGAAAGTTCAGCTATTATAAAAACTCCGTTTTTTATGAATTCCATACTATTACTTACAAATTGTTCTAATAATCATAAATGCTTCTGCATAGTTTACACCTACAGCAACACCCCATCTTTGTGCTTGTATTTTTAGAGCTTCAGGAGATCTTGGGTGAGGGTAGGGTCTTTTTTCAAACTCATAGCATTCCATTGCACGGATTTTGGTATTTAATTGACCCTCATTTATCGAAACATACATGTTTGGAATAAAGTGTTTTGGGTCTGAACTAGCTCTCCATTCGGTGCCTGATGCAGTTTCAAAAGTAATGATGGTAAGAACTTTTTCGTGTTCCATTGGGCGTGTTGCGGTAATAACAGCTTCAAATGTTTTTTGATGGTCTATATTTACATCCCCTCCATGATGAGTGAAAATAAACTCAGGATTAAATTCAATCTTTTCTTTTTCAACAATTTTTACAATATCTAATAGTTCGACTCCATCAAATCTATTGTCAGGAAAATTATATGTCCTGACAGATTCAAATCCTATTCTATTGGCTGCGTCTTGAATATTTGTTTTATGAATTGCTAGTTCTTTTTCCCAATCTTTTGGATTTCTTGAGTCATTACGAGAAGTAATTCCCTCTCCTAAAATTAGCACTCTAACAGTGCAATTAAACTCAATGATTAATTTGTTCATTGTTCCTCCAACTCCCAGGATTTCATCATCTGGATGAGCAACAATTAATAATATATTTTTATTTCTTAATGATTCTAACATTGGCGGTTAAACTATTATTATCTACCGTTTTCAACGGCATTAAATTCAAATTTAAAGTTTTTAGTTTCAATAAAAGCCATGGGATACCCTTCGGCATCAAGCATTCTTATATAATCATAAATATCTTCTACTTCATTAAGTTCGGAAATATTACTTTCCTCAGGCGTTCTTCTTTTAAAAATAGTTGGCTCTCCGGTTTGTTGCTTTGGAACTAGACCCTTATCAACAATAGTTAAAATTTGCTCTGATATAATATCATTAGCTCGTTCAAAAATCTCTTTAGCAGTACCCTCTAACGATAAAGGAGATTTTAAATAAATATCTCCTGTATCAATTCCATCTCCAACTTTTAATGCTGAAACTTTTGTTGATTTGTGCCCTCTCACAATTAAATTTTGTAATGGACTACCACCTCTACCATAAGGAAGATCTGTCATATGAAATACAACGCATTCAAATCTATTATATATTTCTTTAGGTATAATATGGGACCAGTGAGGGAAAAATATTTTTTGCGGATTTATTTTTTTTAAATGATCAATGGATAAATCCTCTTTTTTATTGATACTTTCCCAAGTAAAAGGAGTGTCTTTATTTAGTTTACCTACTAAATTTTTATTCCATTTTTTTTCGGAGGCGATAATAAAATTCATACTATTCATGTATAAGAATTACTGAATCAAATCCATTAATCTTTTTACGCTTGGTTTCAATAAAATTAATTCTCTTAAATGAATTAATCGATTTTTGATTGGTGATTTTGATTTCCGCAATGATAGGGATATTTTTCTTACTTTTTTCTTTAAACATCTTAATTCCTAATTCGATAATACAAGGGGAAAGGTGCTTCCCTCTGAAATTTTTCGCAACAGAAATGTCAACAAAAGCACTTTGCTTATCAATATCAAATCGGATTTGACCGCATGGAACATTGTTTAATTTTGCTAGGAATAAAAATGAGTTTTTTGATAATATTTTATTTTTAAACCAAGTGAGATGTCTTTTTATAGTAATATGGTCAGTCTGAAAGGAGTTTTTCCTTACTTGTGGATCGTTAACTAATTTAAAATATGTTAATGCATCTTCACTTAATGCTTCTTTCAATATCAATTTAGATTTGTTTCTAAGGTCAAAAAAATTATTTAATATTCTTTTGCCTGATTCCTTATCTATCAATTCGTTAGATGGCTTATCTAACTTTATTGCCTTATTAAATAGACGGACTGAGAATGATTCTTTATCGTTGTCAATGTAGATTCCACTTTTATCATAAATGTTAAAATAATTATATATGCTTTCTTGATTATTTACATACTTAATACCGATGCATGGAACTCCCATAGCTTTTACTTCAATTAAGATAGAACTGCAGGCGACAATGCAAAGTTTTGAAGAATGAATTAATTTGGCCATTTCAAGCTCATTGACTGATGCAAGTAATTCAATATTATGCTTACTCTTTTCGATTTCTGTATTGAGTTTATTTTTATTGGCAAATCTTGGGCCAATTACCACTTTTATATTTAGTTGTGTTGATACTTTTTCAAGAGTCTTAATTGTTTGAGAAGTAAGATTTTTGGAATCATCTCCACCAAAACAAATAAAGATATTATCATTATTTATATTGCTACTTTTTATTGGAGCAAGAAATGCAGGCCTTAAAATCGCATAATCAAGTCCCAGTAATAATTTGCTTTTTGGAGCATTATATTGATTTGGTTTGATTCCGGGGCAATGATTGATAATCAAGTCTGCATGGTATTTTCTGAAGAAATTATCGTCAATTAAAACTAACATGGTTTTTAGTTGTTTAATCGCCAATTCATCTTTAGCATTTATGTTATAGTCATCAATTAATACAATATCATCTTCATTTAAAAATTCAAGAAATGAACCAAACAATTGTTTTCCCTTTTCGTATTTACAGTATGTACTAGCAATTTGTTCAATTTTTTTGGTTGGAAAAGAGTCGTATAGGATACAATCAAAGTAATCCTTAATCATTGATATAATTGATAGGCAACGATACAAATGCCCAAGTCCAATACCAGGAGTTGTATCTGGTTTTATAACAACTCTTGTTTTATGCATTTAAAAGTTTAAATTTAATTTCTGCTTTTCGCCAATCATCAATATTATCAATGTCCTGAGCAATCATTTCATCAATTTCAATACCATTACAATTCGAGTTGAAAATCTGTGCGCCCTTTAAAAGTGAATTAGGATTAACCCAATAAAACATACCCGCATCGTGGAATCTGGTTGGTAAATCCTGAGATCGACTTTTCAAATGTTTTGGGAATGACAATTTTAACTTACCTTCTGATTGAATAAATGACCTTTCAATTGGATAGTTATATTTTACAATTGGAAAACAAGAATCAAGATTCTTGGAAAGAAATTCGTTATAAACTTCCCGTAAAAGTTTGTCTGAAACAAAAGGGGCCGTTGGTAGAATACAGCAAATAGAATGTATTTCTATTCCTTTTGAAATATAATCGTTGTAAACTTCTATTATAACATCGGTTAAAGTTGCATAATCATTTGAATTTTCCTTGGATCTTATAAAGGGAACTTTTGCACCAGCTATTTTAGAGATATCCTTAATTTTTGAAGAGTCTGTTGAAACCATAACCTCGTCAAATAAATTAGAACTTAATGCCGCTTCGATGGAGTACTCTATAATAGGTTTTCCCAAAAACGATTTAATGTTTTTATTTTTTATGCGCTTACTCCCTCCTCTTGCTGGAATGATTGCGAGGTTTTTCATTAATTATCCTTGAATATTTTGATTAATTATAAGTGATTTAATGTCATTTACTCCAATCCATTTATCATTTTCTTTGGAGTTATAACTAAATCCTTCAGGTACATCCTTTGTGTTGAAGTGTGATTTAAAATCTTCCAAATTAAAAACTGGAATTTGTGGCAAGATTACATAGTATTTACCAACATCAAGCGTGTTTAAAGAATCCGAAGAAGTAATCATCTCTTCATGTAGCTTTTCTCCAGCTCTAATCCCAACTATTTTTATTTCGCATTCAGGAGCAATTGCTTCAGCCACATCTGTGATTAAGTAAGAAGGGATTTTAGGGACGAAAACCTCTCCTCCCCAAGCATTTTCTATAGCGTACCTTACCATTTGAACACCCTCGTCTAGAGTAATATTGAATCGTGTCATTTTGGGATCTGTAATGGGTAGAAAGCCTTCTTTTTTCTTAGTCATAAAAAAAGGCATTACCGATCCATTTGAACCCATAACATTCCCGTAACGCACAACGGAAAATTTGATATCTCTACTTCCTCGTATATTATTTGCTGCAATAAAAAGCTTATCTGAAGCTAGTTTAGTAGCTCCATAAAGGTTTACAGGTGCAGCTGCTTTATCTGTTGAAAGTGCCACAACATCAGTAACTCCGTTTTCCAACGCTGCATCTATTACATTTTGTGCTCCAAGAATATTTGTTTTTACACATTCCATTGGATTGTATTCGGCTATGGGAACATGCTTCATCGCAGCTGCATGGACAACAACGTCAATACCTTCCATAGCAGTAGTTAATCTCTCTTTATCACGGACATCTCCAATGAAATACCTCATCATTTTATAATCCGAATTAGGGAATTCTTGTCCCATTTGGTAATGCTTTTGCTCATCTCTGGAAAAAATAACCAGTCGTTTTATGTTTGGAAAGTCATTTAAAACTTGTCGCGTAAATGCTTTACCAAATGATCCCGTACCACCGGTAATTAAAATAGATTTTCCGTTTAAATCAACTTTTGCCATTTCGATTACTTTTGAAAAAATTCTTTTATTGAGTCAACCACTTTGATCAACTCCTCTTCCTTTATGCTAGGATACATCGGCAAACTTAAGCATTTACTGTAATATTCATTAGCAATTGGGAATTCCTCTTGCGTAACTAAACTACTTTTTTTGTAAAAAGGTTGATTGCAAATTGGAATGTAGTGTATTTGAGTATAAATCTCTTTACTTCGTAAGAAATTATATAAAGCTTTTCTTTTGTTTGTTTTTATTACATAAAGGTGATAAGCATGATTCTTGTTTTTTTCAACTTTAGGCAATTCAATGGGTAATCCCGCTAAAGATTCATTATAAAATTGAGCTATACGCTGTCTGTTTAAAATACCTTTTCTTGCTCTAGAAAGCTGACTAATACCCAAAGCACATTGAATATCGGTTATTCGGTAATTGTATCCTAAGTCCTGCATTTCATAATACCAGTCTCCATCAGATTCTGATAAGGTGGTCATATTTTCTTTTGTTACTCCATGACTCCTTGCAAGTAGTAATTTTTTGTAAATTTCTTCAGAATTAGTGGTTATCATTCCTCCTTCCCCACAGGCAATATGTTTTACAGGGTGGAAAGAAAATATAGTGATATCCGAGTAGGTATTATCTCCCGCAATTATTTCTTTTCCTTCAGAATTAATATAAGACGCTCCCGGGGCATGACAAGCATCTTCTAGTATCCAAAGATTGTGTTCTTTTGCAATTTTTCCTAATCTTTGAGTATTAACTGGATAACCGGCAAAATCAACTACAATAATTCCTGTGTATGTTCCCTTTGGGGCAGCTTTTATTTTAGATTCTAATAAATCTAAATCTAAACAGAAATTCTCTTTGTTAATATCTGAAAAAGTAATTTTTCCACCACAAAATAAAACTGCATTCGAAGTTGAGACAAATGAATTTGGTGTACATAAAACATTAGATCTATTATTTACTTCCAAAGCCAAAGTTGCACAGTGAAGAGCGGCTGTTCCATTACTTACAGCAACAGCAAAACGACTATTAACGTATTGAGCAAAATTTTCTTCAAATTCCTTTATTTTGGGGCCTTGTGTGAGAAAGTCCGATTGTAAAGTTTCAACTATTGCGCTGATGTCTTCTTCTGTAATTTCTTGTTTGCCGTAAGGGATAGCCATTATTCTTTTATGAAGTTTGCAACTGTTTCTTTCAACTTGTTTTTTATTTTTGAAATGTCAACTGGATTAGGAGAAGGATTTTCCCAGTTAATATCCAAAGGTTTTATTTCTTTTTCTCTATAAATATTCAAAAATCTCCTCGCATAATCAATTACTGAATTACTTGAATGTGGAAAATGTTCTGGTCCTATAACATTAAAAAGTTCAATTAAACCCTCAAATCGATCATTTAAAGAGGCTTTTGAAGTATACCCCGAATTTACAAAATAAACAGGTGTTCCTAGGGCTAAACAAGGAAGCGCACAGTGAATTCTTGAGGTAATTACCATTTTGGCTTTAGCGTAACGATCAATTAAGTCTGAAGCATCTTGAAATCTAGTTTCTCTGCTGGCGTCTAAATTATATCTTCGTTGTTCAATAATTTCAACTTGATTAAGATACTTTTTTGGTACTATTTTTTTTGTGTAATACTCCCTATACCCTTTTGTGAAATTTCTTCTAAAGGGATCAACCAGAAGAATCTTGTTATTTCTTTCAGTGAATTTATTTTCCAAGGTCAGAGTTAAACATTGTGATAAATAAGCTTTAACTCCAATACTTTCAAATAGTCTTTTTGTCCCTAAATCTCTGCATCCTATCGGCTCATGTTTTTTATAGTAATCAAGAAATTTCGAGTTTATTAATTTTTTATCACTTCCATTGCTGTTCGTAACATGAAAAGAAATAAAAAGAGGATTAATGGATGGGCTGGGGGGCCATTGATTGGGTTCTTCCATGAACCAACCGTTACATATAAGCTTTACTGGATCATTTAATTTTAATTTTTTCATCCCTTCACGATCGATATATTCATCAACCCTGGGAAGCAAACGCGCAGCGGCGACACTTTGAATTTCATCGCCAATATTTATACTTCCTGGATATGCTATGACACCTAATTTCATATTATTAATTGGTCCAATCAAAAATAAATTTTTCGTTATTTACAATGCCTTCCGTAATTAAATTAATCCCGCTTAGTTTTTCAGGAAATTCCTTAGGAATAGTATATTTTCCATTTTGTATTTCTAAAGCCTCAAAAGGAATAGCTTCTCTAAAAAACCTGTAAAACATGTATTTCTTGGCTATTTCAATGTCTGGTTTAAATGTGCTTTTTCCGGAAGCTAAATCCATTAAATGTTGAAAGTATTCCTGTTTGGATTTTGGATCTATTGTAAAATTCTTATTTGAGTAATGACTATTTCCTCCAGAGGTTAAAACAGGAATGTTTTTTAATGCCATTTCTATGCAAACGGTTGATAGGTGAATGATTCCAAAATCGATAATGTCGTAAATGTAAAAAGGACGTATATTGGCATTTTCATTTACAAATAATATGTGGTCAGGTAGATTGTCAGGAATAAAGTTTTTCACTCTAAATTTGTCTGGAACTTTATGATAAACCTCTGCAGGATGCGCTTTTAAAATTACGTATAGGTTCGGCATATTCTTGAGATGTTCAATGGTCTCAATTAACCATTCCTCCATACTCTCGAATGGGCAATCATTCGCATGCGCATAGGCGTCCCATGAAATATTTGTATAAAGACAAGCTATTTTAGCATTTTTATTTTTTGCCTTTTTCACAAAATCATCAATTGTTGTATAATCGGAGTTTTCAGAAAAAAGTTGGATGTTGTCATTTTTCTGATCTTCTCGGGATTCTATATAATTATTTAGAATATTTAATTCTTTATTATTAAGTTCTCTATTTTCAAAGGAAGGCCATTCAGCAATAGGAAAGGGAGCGTTTCGCTCATTATGGTAAAATCGTAAAGTGTTTTTTCTGTAACTGCCATTATATACATCGACATTGATTCCATTCATTCTGGCCACATCATAAAGCACACCCCATGAAATATAAATGGCATGTGAAGTGACAATTTTATTAGGTTTTTCTTTATCGATTATATTCTGAAATCCATCAGCAATTACGCACCCCGTATAAATAAAATCGCGAACCCATTTCACGAAGTTTTTATTATCCCAAAGAGGAAAGGGTGAAAGGAAGAATCTAATTGATGAAGCAATAGCATATTGACCTATTTTAATATTTTTATATTTAAATTCTCCAAGCTTATCAACTGGAGTTTTATCGATTGTTCTTTTTATCTGGTCTTTATTTATGTATGGATTGTATTTTGAAAGTTGATAAACAGATAATTTGTTTTTTATGTAGAATAACTTACCAAACCAATAATATAACTTGAATTTATATTTAGGTTGATCGTACAAAAAATCAATAGCACCATGAGACAAATCATATTGAAAGAATGCGACATCAGCTCCTTTTTTTTCGCAGGCAGCGGCGATTACAGATTCTCTAAATAAATTGAGAATTGAAGAATTAAAAGGACAGAATAATATTTTTTCATTTAAGATGTCTTTATCTTCTTTTTTCGAAAGAATAGCCTTTCGAACCTTACTTGCAAAAAAGGTTAGCTTTAAAAATTGTAATTTACTTTTAAATAAGTGGAGCATTTCACAATTAGATGTATAAATCTTATAACAAAGGTAATCAATTACTTATAAAAATAAGGCCTTGGCTAGATGTATGTTTTTTTATGAAATGAAACTATTTTATCAACAGATCAATCTCTTTTTTGGTGTCCTCAAAATCAAATACATCTTTTATAATTCCAAACGTGTTTGGATCAGAAACAGTTTTAAATGCTTTTTTGGCTAGCTCAAGTTTATCTTCTTCAAAACTCAATTCCTGAAGTAATTTCTTTAGCTGTAGAGATGTTATACATTTGTTTAATAAAATTTCAATAGCTTCTTTTTTCGCTTGGTCGAAGTCCTGATCTTTAATTTTTTTCAACTCTAATTGAAAAGAATTTTCCGTAAACTGAGGCAAACATCCGATTTGTGCATGAGAATTAATCCCAAAAAAAATAATTAATATTAAACCAAATAACTTTTTCATTACTTTTTTATTATCAATATGTATTCCGCTATTTTAAACCTTGAATTGGGTATTTTCGTTTAAAAACCAATTTACCTTTATTTCCTGCATTATCCTCATAGGTTCCCCTTAATGTTTTTCCGTCTTCAGATATAGTAAGAACATGGTATCCTTTAGAGGTATTCCAACCTGGTACCTGGACAGTAACATACACTGTATATTGAATCTGATTTCCTTTAACAATTCCTGATCCATATTCAACAAAAGGATGACCCTGGAATTCTAAATAATGCGTCATAAAAACCGAATCTTTTTTTATTGAAAAAACAGCTGTACAATTTGAGAAATCTGCACTGCTTGAATCCATCCAAACTCCATTAAAATTTTGTGAGAATGTGAAAACAGGAAAAAAAAGAGCCAACGTCAAAAGCAAGTTTTTCATAGTTCGAATGTAAGAATTTAAATCAAATTATTTTCAATAAGGTACCTCACTTTATAAATACCCATAATACTAATGCTGTCAGTTATTTCTCCTTTACAAACCATTTGAAATACCTCCTCGAAAGATAACTTTTTAATAACTAATTCTTCTTCCGGGTCAGGATGGTTTTCAAATTCTTCTAAATCTTGTGCTAAAAAGATTTCTCCATATTCGTCAGATACAGAATTGGAAAGATGGAATGTTTGAATCCTAGTCCATTTTTTCGCTTTTAAACCACATTCCTCGGACAATTCCCTTTTAGCTGTTTCAATAGTAGAAACCCCAGTTGGTCCTCCTCCTTCTGGAATTTCCCAACTATACTGTTGAATTGGATATCGGTACTGTCCAACAATCCACGTATTTAAATTTTTATCAAGAGGAATAATTCCAATCGCCCAATTTTTAAAATGAACAGAGCCATAAATTCCTTTAGCACCTGCAGGGTTAATCACATTGGAATGTGTTACTTTAATCCAAGAGTTATCATATTTAACCTCTTCATCAATTTTTTGCCAGGGGTTATCGGTAGATACAATCATAAAATAGTATTTATTACCTTTAAAATTAAAACAAAATTGATGAGTTTTCAGCTTGGAGATAAGGTAAGTTTCTTAAATGAAGCCCTAGATGGAATAGTTTCTAAAATTATCGATAATAAAATGGTGGAAGTAACCACGAAAGATGGTTTTGGAATACCTGTATTAATAACGGAATTAGTAAAAATAGGAGGAAACTCAGAATTTCTTCCAAAGGAAGAAATTTTGTCTCAAAACAAAAAGGAAAATACTTTACAGCTTCAAATAAAATCAAATCTAGAAAATAAACCGTATTTATGTTTTGTAAGGAATTCTTTAAATGATAAAGAGCTATACATTTTAAATAATACCGGTTATTCTCAGTTTTTTGTTTTGCGTATTCAAAAGGCAGGGGAATGGGTACTTATTTATTCAGGGAAGGTAAGTAAGAGAAGTTATGTTTTTGTAGGAGCTTATTTAGATAAAGAATTGGATGGTTTTCGTAAAGTTATTGTTGATACGATTAGTGTTGATTTTAGCTTGAAGATGCATTTTGCTCCTAAGTCTATTGAAGTCAAAATTAAAACAGCTAAGTTTTTTAAAGATTCGTCGTATACAGAAATTCCAATTTTGGAAAAGGATGCCATATTAATTGATGTTTCAGGTGAAACAATTAAAGAAGTTGAAATGCATCAAGAAATCAAAAAACCAGTTGAATTTTTAACAAAAAAGAAAGTATTAAAATCGCCAAAAGTTGTTGGTAAGATTGAGATTAAGCAAGAGAAAAGAAATAGAAGTAGAGGAGAACTTGATTTGCACATTGAGAATTTAGGTGTTCCGTTTAAAGGGAAATCAAATGGCCAAATTGTTCAAATTCAATTGGATGCTGCACGAGATTTTATTGATAAATGTATACTATCTGGTAAGCGAGAGTTGATTTTAGTTCACGGTGTTGGTAATGGCACGCTAAAAAAAGAGGTGCACAAATTACTTAAATCGTATTATGGAATTCGATTTGAGCAAGGTGATGCCAGAAAATATGGTGAAGGAGCTACTTTAGTCCATTTGAAAGGTTAACTTAGGAAGAAGTTTTGGAATGAAAAAAATAATTAAGTTTATATCTTTAATTGCAATATTAGGCTTTGCAATATTGGCCTATGTCTATTTTGGGGTTTTTGAGAAGAAGATTTTTTTAGGGGAGGATAAAACCACCTTTTTTTACATAAAATCCACTGATAAAATTTCTGACATACTTCATAATCTAGATTCTCTTGAGATTGCATCAGAGAAGTCTTTTTGTTGGGTGTCCGAGCTTAGGTCTTTTGGAGAAAATAATATTTATCCGGGTAGATATACTTTAAATTCTTCAATGACATATTCAGATTTAGTTGTTTATTTGAGGTCTGGTCAAATAGATGAAGTTAATGTTACATTCAATAATGTAAGAACGTTAAGTCAGTTAGCTCAAAAGGTATCCAAACAGATTGAAGCTTCCTATGATGAGCTTAATAATGAATTTAGTAATCCTGAAAGTTATGGTTATGATCAAGCTACTTTTTTAGCCGTTTTTATTCCAAATACCTATAAAATGGATTGGACTACATCTGCAGAGGAGTTTGTAAAAAGAATGCTCTTAGAGTACAAAAGTTTTTGGAATAAAAAAAGAACAGCAAAAGCCAACCAAATGGATTTAACACCAGTTGAAGTGAGTACGCTGGCTTCGATAGTACAAAGTGAGCAGATGAACCATTCAGATGAATGGCCGACAATTGCAGGGTTGTATATTAATCGACTTCAAAAAGGCATAAAGTTACAGTCAGATCCAACTGTGGTATATGCATGGGGGGATTTTTCAATGAAAAGAGTGTATTATAAACATTTGAAAATTGAATCAAAATACAACACTTATAAATATGATGGGTTACCACCTGGACCGATAAGAATACCGGATATAAAAGTTATAGATGCTGTTTTAAATTATAGAAAACACGATTATATTTTTATGTGTGCAAAACCTGAGTTTAGTGGAAGGCATGCATTCGCTGCAACAAATAATGAACATCAAAAAAATGCCAGGAAATATCGAATCTTTTTAAATGAAAACAAAGTTCACTAATTCAATTTGCTTGCATATTCTATTTTTTTGATTCATTATAATGAAAACAATTTTTTTATTCAAACACAGTTTTAGGGGATAATTATTATCTTTCAATTTATGCGTTTTTTGGCTCTATTAATTGGTGTTTTTTTTACTTTTTCAAGTATTGCTCAAATAGGGGGTAAATCGACTTATCAGTTTTTAAATATTGTTTCTTCAGCAAAATTGGCTTCACTTGGAGGTTATGCAATTGCGGTTCCTGAAGGCGACATTGAAATGGCTTATTTTAATCCTGCTCTTATTGATACTTCTTTGCATAAACAGTTAAATTTGAATTATGTGAATTATTTTTCCGACATCAATTATGGATATGCAGGTTACGGTCATCGATTAAAGGGAATTGGTGTAATAACAACATCTGTTAAGTATATAAACTATGGTGAGTTTTTATTGTCTGATGAAACAGGTGCGATTAATGGAGAATTTTCTAGTAGCGAGACAGCCTTGAACCTTGGTTGGTCTGGAGCATACAAGTATGGACTTAGGTATGGTTTTAATTTAAAGTTTGTTTTCTCAAATTTTTACGATTACACTTCAACAGGTCTTTTAATTGATTTTGGTAGCACTTGGACTAAGCCAGAGAATGGTTTAAAAATAGGCGTTGTGGTTAAAAATTTAGGCTCTCAAATAACCACTTACACTCCGAATAACTTTGAACCAATGCCTTTTGAAATTCAGGCAGGCATTTCAAAAAAATTGAAACATGCTCCTTTTCGCTTCAGTGCAAACTTTCACAATTTACAAGTTATGGACTTTTATTACGATAGTCCCAATGAAATTGAATCTTCAAGCTTGTTCGGAGGAGATGTAATAGAGGTAGAAGAATCACATATCGTTGAGAGTTTTTTCAGGCATTTTACCGTGGGTACGGAATTACTTTTGACGGAAAATTTTAACTTAAGAATTGGTTACAATCATCAACGAAGGAGCGAACTAAAATTGAGAGAAGGTTCAAGGGCAGGACCGGTAGGATTTAACTTTGGAATAGGAGTTAATATTAAGAAATTTAAAATCGATTATGGGAGAAGTATATACTCTTTAGCGGGAACAACGAATCATTTATCGATTTCTACAAATTTTTCTGAGTATATTTCGAAAAAGGAAAAAAAGGAGCCAGATACAGAATGAAAAAGATTACAATAGCCATAGATGGTTTCTCATCCTGCGGAAAGAGTACATTAGCTAAAGAATTGGCTAAAAGACTTTCCTATTCCTATGTTGATACAGGGGCTATGTTTAGAGCTGTAGCTTTATATTGTTTAAGGAATGGTTTAATCAAAGAAGACGGAACAAAAGTTTATAAAATCAGAGAATTTTTAGATGAGTTTCAAATTGGTTTTGAGTTTAATGAGGATAAAGGATTTGGAGAAGTGACTTTAAATGGGGAAAACGTCGAGGAAGAGATACGAACTCTTACTATTTCGAGAATCGTTACAAAAATATCAGGAATTAAAGAGGTCAGAGAGAAGCTTTTGGTTATTCAAAAAAAAATAGGTTCGGATAAAGGTGTTGTGTTAGATGGAAGAGATATAGGAACAGTTGTTTTTCCAGATGCCGAATTGAAGATTTTCATGACTGCAGAAACAACAGTAAGAGCGAAACGAAGATTGAATGAACTGAAGGGGAAAGGTCATAAGGTTAGTTTAGAGGAAGTTGAGGAAAACTTAAGGCTTAGGGATTATGATGATACAACCCGAGAAGAAAGTCCATTAAAACAGGCTGAGGATGCTGTCGTAATTGATAATACCAACCTAACAAGAAAAGATCAACTGTCTATGATTGTCGCTTTGGCAAAAGAAAGAATGATGGACGAAGAACCGCATCAAGATAACTGATGTTTTAATTTCGATTATGCATTCTTTTAATTAATAAACAGTTGGTTCAGCAAAAAACAAAATTTAGGAGAACAAAAAAATCATCAACAGTTTCAATTTTTTCATTTTTATAGTATAACTTCCCTCTTTTTTTTAGGAAAGGCTTAATAACTTTTTCATTTTAAGAGCGTAATAAAGTGAAACATTCTGGCAACGGAATGTTTAGTAGTGTTATATATGAGTAAACCTATTCTTGCAAAAACAATAATGTTGTTAGCTTGTTTGTTTGCATTTTCCTATGCTCAAGCACAAGATAGTTTTGCGTCAAAAGAAGTAAAGCCTTCATTGGGCATAGGTGTAGGGGTTTTAAACTACTATGGTGATGTTAACAGTATAGGAAATCAATCCTCATTACTCAATCAATTTGCATATGAATTTCACGTGGCTCGAAAGTTAAGCAACTATTCTGATTTGGGGTTTAGTTTTTTAACAGGTACTATGATTGGTAATGAAAGATTACCCGACAGAAATTTAAATTTTAGAACAGATATATATTCCATTTCGGTATATGGAAGTTTTAATTTGGATTATATTTTTAATTGGTCGGATGTTATTAATCCATATATCACAATCGGTTTTGAAAGTTTTGAATACAACAACAAAGGTGATTTGGTTGATGCCAATGGCTCAATGTATTATTATTGGAACGACGGTACTGTTCGTACTCTTCCTCAAAACTCTCCACTTGCAAATCAGGCTTCATTGATGGAAAGAGATTATAAATATGAAACAGATTTAAGAGCGGCGAATTTAGATGGTTTTGGAAAATATCCTCAGTTGGCGATTGCGGTTCCAATAGGTCTTGGAATTAATTTAAATGTTTCTGATCGAGTATCTTTCAAGGTAAATTCAACTTTTCACTACACGTTTACGGACTTAATTGATAATGTTAGTAGAGATGGAGCAGGAAATCGGAAAGGAAATAATTTAAATGATTATTTTACCTACAATTCGGTATCTCTTCACTATGATTTACTAAGCAGTCCACCCAGGAATTCTGTTGAAGATTTTAAATTTCCAGACTACTTTAATCTGGATACTGATGATGAAGATGGTGATGGTGTTTTTGATGGAGTGGATTTATGTCAGTTTACACCACCAGGAGTTTTAGTTGATGAAAATGGATGTCCATTAGATGATGATGAAGATGGAGTTCCAAATTATTTAGACAAAGAAAATTATACCTCAGACACATCTTTTGTTAATGCTCAAGGAAAAGCACTAAAAGATGACGACTACTACAAGCAATACCTTGACTATATTGATTCAGCTGAAATTCCTATTGAAATACTTTACCGCATTGCTGGTGAACCTGAAAAAACAGGAAGTTTCAGGATTCTTTTGGGTGAATTTTATGGTGAGATCTCAGAGAGGTTAGCTAAAATATTTGTTGAAGAGGGCGATGTAATTGGAATTATAAATCGAGATGGTAAAACCGCTTACTTAACAAAAAAATATGGAGATTTAGGTAGTGCAGAAAGAAGAAGAGATGAACTACTTGAAAAAGGTTTCCCACAAGCTACAATTGTAGTATGGGATGAAGGTGATTATTTTACTTTATACGAATGGGATATATTTTCCAAACAAGAGTTGAAAGATCGTTTTAGAGATTTCTATCAAAACAAAGAAAGCCTCGAAGGTATGTACGCCTTAAAATTAGGAGAATCCTCCCCTGATGCAGGGACTCAAGAAAAGGCAAGATTCTATGAGTATGAGGATGTTGTTGTTTTGGACGGTGACAGTGGAAAAAGTGATTATGTAATTGGTCCGTTTATTAACGAAGTGGAAGCAAAACAATATTTGCAGGAGGTTGATAGAGAAAAATACCCGGATGCTGAGATTATTACTGTCAAGAAAGGAAAATCAAAATCGGTTGGTATTGCGATTGAAGATACCAAACCTACTCGCCCAGTGGGTCCCGATAATTGGAATAAAAAACGAATAAAGCCTGAAGATAAAGATGAAAAAGTTCTTGATAAGTTAGAAGGAAGTTTAGTAATTGATTTTGGAAAAATTGCAGATCTTGAAACAAAAAGAGTGCTAAATAAAATCAAATCTCAAATTGAGGTAGCCGAAGTAAAAGACTCCACAGGTAGTACAAAAATTATCACCAAAAAACCTCAGTCGGACTCTTATGTAAAAACATCAGTTGAAAACTTTCAAAAACAAGGTGTTACCGCGGAGGTAAAGAGAGTCCAGGACGGACAGCTTATCTCTGTTGACTTGAATGAGCTTTCAAAAAGAGAGCAAACGGATAAAACAATTTTGGGAGATACTAACGTCGAAAGTGAAAAGCTTATTGATTCAGATTCTGTTGAAGTTACCTCTTTAAAGGGTGACAAGAATCCAAGCTTAAACGACAGTTGGCAGGATGTTTTGTCTCGAGTAAATGGGTCTTTTGTGATCGATTTTGGAAAACCTGATGATTCGAATTTGGAGGAGATTAAAAATGCAATAGATTCCTTAGATCAGGTTGTGGAAGTTATCACTAAAAATGGAGAAACAAGATTAATCACCTCTAATCCTCAAATTAAATCGGAGGCAGAGCAAATGATAAAATCTCTGGAAAGTAAAGGAATAAAAGCAATATTGGTCCAGGTTAAAGATGGCGAACTTGTTCCTTCTCAAAGTATCGAAGATATTAAAACGGTTAATTCAGATTCCGAAGGTTCTAAAAAAGGTAAATACGATGATTATGAAGATAAGTATGTTGTTAAGGTTGGAACAATAAATGATAAAACACCATTGGCTGAGAGAGACAAATTGATAAATGCTCCTAAAACCATTCAAATCAAAAAAAGTGATGGATCTATTGATGTCATTTCTGAAAAAACAAGTGAAAATGAGGAAGTCGCATATAAAAAGAAAGCGGATTTTATTTCTTTGGGATTCGATAGTGCAAAAGTTGCATACTTCAAAGATGAAAAAACTGAGGTGATTCGGAAAGAAGAGCTTGAAGGTAGATACACTGTAAGTATGGGTTCATTTAAAACAAATGTTACAAATGAGCAAGTCAATAGTATTTTAAGTTTACCCGATATAGAGAGTATTGAAACGCATAATCCTGATATGACAACTTATGTTTTAGGATCATATGATTCACCTGAGGAAGCAAAGGAAAAAGTTGAGGATTTGTTGAAAAAAGGTCTTGATCCATCCATTGTTAAAATTAAAAACGGGAAAATTAACGAAGTTAAACTGGATGTTATTTTTGATGATGCATCTATAAAGAATTTGACTGCTCTCAAGGAGCAAACTAAGCAGGTAAAAACAGATGAAGTAGTGTTTAGAGTTCAACTTGGAGCTTATAGAGAGAAAATTGATATGAATATTTTTCAAGGCGTCAATACACTTTCTTTTCCATCTTCTGGAGGAATAACTAAATACGTCACAGGTTCATTCGTTACCTATCAGCAAGCCTACATTCACAAGATTGATATGCGTAAAATGGGTTTTACAGGGAGTTTTGTTGTAGCATATAAAGACGGTAAGAGAATAAAAGTTACCGATTTGGTGAATCAGGAAAAGTATCAAAAGGTTAAAGAATCAATTTCGCCAATTGAAGAGGAGTTGAAAAAGGTAGTTGACTCAGAAGTGAATATACAAATTGAAAAATCAGATTCCAGTGTCGTTTTTAAGGTTCAGATTGGTGCCTATAAAGGAGATGAAATGTCAGAAAAATTAGCGGAATTTTCCAATCTTGAAATGGAGGTTTATGGACAATATAAAAGATACATCTCCGGCAGGTTTTCTTCTTATTCTGAAGCAGAAGAGTACAAAAAGGAAATTGTTTCTAAAGGATTTAACGAGGCTTATGTAGTTGCTTACAATGATGGTAAAAGAGTTGAGACGCCAGGGGCCAAATCCAATATAATTACTCAAAATGATCTGACAAAGAAGCCAATAGATACTTTGGAGACTTCATTGAAGGTTGATGAATACGAATTAAGTAAGGTTTCTATCATGGTTCAAGTTGGTTTATTCCGTGGTGAAATTCCACTCGAACTCAGGGATCAGTATGCAAAACTACCTGATCTTACTAAACAGGTGACTAATCATGGCGTAATTCGTTATATGACAGGAAGCTTTAAGAACATATCAGAGGCTGCTGCTTATAAAGAAGAATTAATTAAACAAGGTTTTCCAGATGCTTTTTTGGTTGCATATTACTCAAATGAAAGGGTAACCATGCAAGAGATTGTTGAAATTCTAAAAAAGGTAAAATAAGTTTTTCAATTGTTATTATTTAGCAGATTTTGCAACCATCAAATTTGTCCATAATGTCAATTTCGTTTATTGTATTTTCAAGCTCAATTATTTCGTCTTTAATTTCCATCTTCTTCATAAAATCAGCCTGTATTAGCATCTCTTTTAAGATTTTTACTTTTTGAACCAAATGATTTCTTTTTTCTAAATCAGTCATACATTTTTGGTGAATTATATTTTTGTTTTAGCAAAGATAATTCTAAAGATTTATTAATTGGGTGTCTTATATCTTTAAGCAGACTTTACAAATAATAAGTTTATTAGATATTTAAATTGCCATGTTTAGTTAATTGTTATTTTTGCCAAATAAAATGTAACCAATCGATTGGATTGTTGTTATAGCACAAAATTTGAAGGCCTTCATCAGGTAAAAGAATGAAAAAAATAATTTTATTACTCATAATTCCTTTTGCTTTTAATTCTTTTGTAAACGGACAATGTACGGAAGTACCTGTTAAAGAAGCTGTCAGAAATGGTGACTTTGAAGCAGGTTATCTTCAAGGTCCGGCTGGTGCCAATCATACCTTTTCAGCAGGAGGTGCATATGATTTTTATAGTGATATGGATTTTTTGGGTGAGCCGAATTATGACCCCTGTACAGCATGTAGTTATGCAATAGGAGATAAATACGCTGTTATGAGGGCTGATACATTTTCATGCGGGAATTGTAGTTGGCCAACAGATTATGAGCACAATACAATGTGGGGTGTCGGATATGGAGGTGATGGTTTGAATTTTAGAGATCATACCTTCAATCAAGAAGGAAAGGGGCATGCGTTGATTGTGGATTTATTTACAAAAACTGTAAGTAGTAAAACAGGTGGGAAACCAATTGCCTGGGAACAAACAATGGATATTTATCCTTCCGAATCATACTTTTTTTCAGCATGGATAGCAAATTATGCAAATGGAACTGCGCCGGTGATGCAGGTTACTATAATACCTAGAAGTGGAGGTGTGGATGATGTGGTAAACACTGTTACGCTGCCTGCTTCAGGAACACCTACTGGAGTTATGAATTGGACGCAAATATCAACTACATGGATTCCACCTGGGATTTATGATGAAGTAACTATTAGATTTGAGTTTGTCAATACAGAAGGAGCATCAACAGGTATTGATGTTGCTATTGATGACATTTCATTTATCAATTCATGTCAAAATATATCATCACAGAATAATTATGTAGCAAATTTCAACCTGCCTGATACCATTAATTTATGTGAGTTAGGTGGTGAACAGTTATTAGATCCGCAGGTACCTGTAAGTGAAAGAGGGAATGCATCAATATCATGGTATGAAGGAAGTGGAAACCCCCAAACAGAGACAGATAATGGGATTTGGACAAAAAACGTAAATACACCAGGTACATATAGAGTTTGTATTGATGATCCAGATAATGGTTGTCCCGTTTCTGATGTAGTTACTGTTGTTGAAGAATATTCGATTGAAATATCCGATATAGAATTATGTGACCCTGTATCCGTTGATCTCGATGCGGGCATTAATATTCCTAATGGAGCTATGTCAAGTATTTTTTGGTCAGGTCCGTCGGGAGATTCCAATTCTAGAAATTATACGGTTAATTCTGCTGGTGCTCATTCAGTTACGATTATTGCATCAAGTCAAAATCCGGGCTGCGCTGCTTCAGATAATTTCAATGTTACTTCAAACATTCCAACACCTCCAAGTTTGAATTATTGTGCTGGTGATGTTACAAAAGATTTAGAAGTAGGAGATGGTAAATCGTATATATGGTCAACCAGTCCTACAATGTCTCCTTCAATTGGTGAGGGAGTTACTGTTGTTTGGAATATTCCTGGTGGTACAGTTGGAGACCAAACTTTGTATATTCAATCAGCAGAAACATCTCCTCTTGGTTCAGCTGGTCCAACTGGTGCTTGGAGTGGATGGGCTGGAGATAATGAAAGTGTTACAATTACTGTTAATTCGGCAGTTAAATTGGTATCTTTTGATGTTAGAGCGGATTCTTGGGTTAATGGTGGTTGTCCAGGATCATCAAATCCTATTAACTTTAATTTAAGTGGAGGGAATAGTGTTACAGAATCCGTCTCTTGTGGTTCTGTATCAACCGTAAACGCAGGATGGACATTGTCACCAGGAACGTACACGTTGAGTGCCTCAGGAAATTGGTATAACAAACCTGCTGGTGGTGTTTCTGAACTAGGTTCAGGTGCAGTTACCCTGACTTATCCATCTGGTAATTCAAGTTTTATTAATTTGGTTTTTGAAGAATCTCAGGCATGCGCACCAGTTCCAGTAATTGTCGAAGAAGTTAGTTGTTGTACATCCCCAACCGATGATCCATTGATAGATGTTCCCACCTCTACATTGGAAGTGTGTAGCCCCAATACAGGAGAGGTAATTTCTGTAAGTGGCTTAACCGATGGTTTGGATTTTAAGTGGCAAGAAAGTTCAGATGGAACTACCTTTACGGATATATCAGGAGAAACGGGAGTTGTATCTGGAGGTCAGTTGACATTAAGCAATTTATCCACAGATGAGCAATGGTACCGTTATGTTTTAGCAGAAACAGGGAATTTGGATAAAACGTGTGTAAAAACATCGGATTCAGT
>MDTD01100338.1_pt1 | contig 46925 bp, 41 predicted proteins | sample 811221 | NCBI WGS metagenome assembly MDTD01 (sample SAMN05326646, study PRJNA326480) | marine metagenome | isolation source: seawater | place: Pacific Ocean: South West | collected 2011 | reverse complement strand
GACGATACCGATCGACGGAGATGTGTTGGAAGACATATGTTTAACCTCTAATGTGGAGTGATCGTTGACAAGGTTCAGGGCGTTGGCGATAGTGACGATCGCGACTTGCTGAACACAAGTAAGTTTAGCTCAGACTGGCTCGAGACAAGAGCCAAGCGATAAAAAAAAAGCGGTGAATCGACCGCACAGACCGTGAGTGTACTGGAGTATCAGCCGCCTGGCAGGGGTGGCAGCGAGCAGGAGAAAGTTATGAGTACGACGCATGCCGCCGATTATGACGTGATCGCCGTGGGCGCCGGTTTCGCCGGTATTTCGTTGAGCTACCACCTTCGAGAAGCAGGCTTCAACGTGAAAGTGTTTGATCGCGCCAGCGACGTGGGGGGCACCTGGGCTTGGAACAAGTATCCCGGCGCGGCCACTGACAGTGAGTCCTACTACTACTGCCTGACCTTCTCTAAAGAAGTGCTTCAAGAATGGTCCTGGAGCAAACGCTATTCGGGCTGGCAGGAGACGCAGAACTACCTGAAGTTTGTCATGGACAAGTTCTCGCTGTGGCCCATGTTCCAATTGAGCACGGAAGTCGAGAGTGCCGAGTTCGACAATGACACGGGGTTGTGGAACGTCCGCACTCAGGGCGGAGAGATTCACACCGCGAAGTACTTCGTCAGCGCTATGGGCATGATTTCACAGCCCGTACTGCCAAACATTTCAGGACAAGATCGCTTCACCGGACCTATTTTCCACTCTTCCCGATGGCCTGAAGGGCTCGACGTGGCGGGCAAGCGTGTCGGCGTCATTGGCGCAGGCGCCACAACGGTACAGATGCTGCCGGAGGTCGCGAAAACCGCCGCGCAGGTGACGGTATTCCAGCGCACACCCAATTTTGTCCTGCCCGCCATGCAGAAAGACATGACGCCTGAGTGGGAAAAAGAAATCAAAGACAACTACGACGAAATTATCGCCAAGGCCCGCAACCACATGTTCGGCATGGCCTTCGAGCAACCGCCGGGGCGCAACGCGGTGGACACACCTCCCGAAGAGGTCCAGCGTATCTTTGAGGAGCATTGGAAAGGCAGCTTCCGCTGGGTATTCGAAACCTTTGACGATTTGCTGGGTAGCGCCGAGGCGAACCAAATGGCCTCCGATTTCATCACCAGCAAAATCAAAGAGAAGGTCAACGATCCCGAGCTGGCCGAGCTGCTGACACCCAAGGGATACCCACTCTTTGCCAAGCGCCCGCCTTTGGATCACGGTTACTACGAAGCCTACAACCGTGACAACGTGAAGCTGGTGGACATCAAGGACCGTGAGCCGATCCAGGAGATCACGGAGACCGGCATTCAGACGACCGAAAACCTCTACGAGTTTGACATCATTGTCTTGGCAACTGGCTTCCAGGCCTACACCGGTGCCTTGGAAGCGATCGATATCCGTGGCGCCGACGGGCGCACGCTGCGAGAGAAGTGGGACGAAGAGTCCAAGTCCATCATGGGCGTCTACGCCGCCGGCTATCCTAACTTCTTTATGATCACCGGCCCTCAGGCACCCTTTGCCAACTTACCGACATCCATCGAGCAGAACGTGGCCTACATCACAGACTGCATACAAAAAATGGAATCAGAAGGCCACGACCTTTTCCAGCCAAGCCAAGAGGCCGAAGACGAGTGGTCAGCGCATACCGCTGAAATTCATGAACAGACCCTGATGGCTCAGGGAGACAAGGTGAATTCATGGATGATGGGCGCCAACCTCGAGAAGCGAAAGCCCCGGGTGCTGGTGTATTTTGGTGGCGCGCACATTTACTACGACAAACTGCGTGAGTCCGCAGAAGGCGGCTTCCCGGAGCTGTCCTTTAGCAACCGCGCGGCCTGACTTCGTTAGCGCTGGCCACCGTATTGGGTGGCCAGCGCTGCGATCAACCGCTCAACCTCGTTTTCAGGTAACCGGTTAATGCCGGCAGCTGCCTCGCGGCCTCCCCCGGTATCGAACTGTGAGCACACAGCCTCAGCGCCGGTGCGGCCCTCAAAAGGCGCCCTCACGCTCACCAAATAAGCGCCATCGTCTAGCTCAGTCAGAACGGCGTGTGCCCTGCTCGGATGGGCGCGAACCAATTCATTACTAAAAACCCCACTCACCCTCCGCGCCCAGGCCGCGTTAGGTAACTGATATACGGCAAAGCCCTGCGCTTCGTGCGAAGGCGATAGCGCTTGCGACGCCGCGACATCCTCTCGATATCCCGACTGCAACTGCCGAAACGCTTCCGAATCGAGGAATGCGATCGGGTCTCCTGCTTCGTAGAGCGCCGCATATAGACGGTCAGGATAAAAATGCAGGTCGGCCAACGAGGGGCCGTAGCCGTTATAGTTAATGCAAATCCCAAGCTCGCGTAGCTGCTCTGTTCGGGTAGCCGAGCAGCGCGCTTTGGCCGCCACTTGTCGCGCGGGCTCGTCGAGGTTGTCGCCAAACGCGCCAGTAATCGCCCACTCAACACGGGCGCCGCGCAACCGACCATTCACCAGCAGCGCGGTGCATACCTCCGGCGCCTCGCTGATGGTTGCATTGAGATTCGCGTGCACCGGTATGTCACCGGGTGCGTGATGATCGATGTAGTCAACGGACGCGCCCTGCTGCAACAGGCGCTGCAGGGCCGCATTATTTTTGGCCATGGAGATATCGAGCACCGTAACGTGGTCACCGGCACTGGCTTGCACACGCTCTAGCAGGGCAATATCCCGTTTAACGCCCGTGACCCGCTCCGTCGTCAGCGGGTTTTCGAGTCGCAACTGCAACAGTGAGCAAATCCCGTCTGCATCGCCGTTGTACACATCGAACTGCATAAATTGATACCTGTTGCGGGGTGTCTCAGACCGACCCCGGCGATCACATTATGCCGGGAACGCCTCGATCAAACCTGCAGCACCCTGACCACCCGCCACGCACATTGAGACAACGCCATAACGCCCGCCACGGCGGCGAAGCTCACGCAATGCATGACCCACAAGCCGGGAGCCCGTCATACCGAAGGGATGACCAATGGCGATACTGCCACCGTTCACATTGTAACGATCATTATCGATGCCCAACTGATCCCGGCAATACACGCACTGCGAGGCGAAGGCCTCGTTGAGTTCCCAGAGGTCAATATCCTCCACTGAGAGACCCGCTCTCTCCAGTAACTTCGGAATCGCAAACACGGGACCGATACCCATCTCGTCGGGTTCGCAGCCCGCCGTCACAAAACCGCGGAAAGCGCCCATCGGCTCGATCGCCAGACTCTCGGCGAGCGCGGGAGACATCAGCAAGGTCATCGAAGCGCCGTCACTTAGCTGCGAGGCATTGCCCGCCGTCACAGAGCCATCTTCACTAAAAGCGGGTTTCAGCGAGGCCAATCCCTCTGCTGTCGTCTCGGGGCGCTGGCATTCGTCTGCCGACACCAGCACCTCCTGCAAGCGGGTTTCTTCCGTATCGCGGTCTGTTATCTGCATCGTCGTCGCCATGGGCACAATCTCATCAGCGAGCAGGTTCTGACGCAGGGCCTCACCATAGCGATGCTGGCTCTGTAGAGCGTAGGCATCCTGCGCCTCGCGTGACACGCCGTAACGTTCCGCCACGACTTCAGCGGTATGGCCCATTTCCATATAAATGGCGGGTTTCACCTCTTGAAATCGGGGATTGTGCTCAAACACACCGGGCTCCTGACGCTGCCGCATCGAAATCGATTCAACCCCGCCCGCCATCATGATATCGGTGAAGCCCGAATCGATTTGTTGGGCTGCCATGGCAATCGTTTGCAGACCCGACGCGCAAAAGCGACTCACCGTTGTACCCGTCGTTTCAATGGGCAATCGAGAGAGCACCGCTGCCATCCGCGCCAGATTAAAGCTTTGCTCACCGGTTTGATTAGCGGCACCCAAAATCACATCGTCGATCCTGGACGCATCGACCTTGGGATTTCGATCCAGCAGCGCATCGATGAGGTGCGCCACCATGTCATCGGACCGGGTGCGGTTAAAACTGCCGCGGAACGACTTGGCCAGACCGGTGCGGATGCTATCGACAATCACAGCGTGAGACATGATGAAAATCCTTGTGAAATTGAGGGCGGTCTTGGCGGTGACCGACCCTATCCAAACTTGCTCTCAGTCAAATCAAAGTGCTGATCCAACAGAGTCTTTCGGTATCAGGTTGCCTCGTCGGGAATGGGTTTCAACCGAAGCGTGATGTCATCGCCACGGGGGTGGTACTCCTCCCATAATCTGCGGTAACCCGTGCGAGCGATCTTCCACTCACCTGACTCTTTTCGGTAAGCGTCGTCATAGAGCGCGCTACCCATGATCGTTACGCTGTGATTCAGCTCCACAAAGATATCCTGCAGATACCAGATCCCGGCAGCCGTATCACCGTCCACGGTGATTTCCGGATGATGCCCGTTATGCATGCCAAAGGCATTCGGGGTGAAGGATTTTTTATAGAAGGCTTCCAAGGCCGGCCACCCATCCAACTCGAACTCATAGTCCGCGCCTTTGAAATGCGCCTTCGCGTCGGCAGTAAATACCGATTCAAGCCCTGCGAGATCGCGCGTATCAACAAAACGAAAGTACCGCGCCTTGAGCTGCTTGATGAGTTCGATCGCTTCGAGATCCAGCATGGTTGTCCTCAGTCTACGAAGGAGTTGATGTGTTTGGCGGCCTGGTAGGCCATGGTCATCGCAGGGCCCAATGTTGCGCCCGGGCCGGGGTAAGTGGGCAGTATGGCCGCGGCACAATTACCCACCGCATAGAGCCCATTGAGCGGCTCGCCGCTCTCTTGAAGCACCCGCGCGTCAGTATCGGTATCCAGCCCGCCCAGCGTGCCGAAGTCACCGGCCTCAATCCGCATCGCGTAGTAAGGCGGCTGGTCGATGGGCGCCAAGCAAGGGTTGGGCTTGATCGCCGGATCAGCATAGTACCGGTCGTAAGCTGAATCACCGCGCCCAAAGTCCTCATCCTTGCCGGTCTGAGCATAGGTGTTCATGCTGGCGATGGTTTGCTTTAAGCCCTCAGCATTGATGCCGAGTTGCTTGGCCAGCTCCCTCACCGTATCGGCTTTCGCGACGAACCCCGTTTCAAACCATTTCTTAGGCAGTTGCCAATCGGGCTTCATCGACTCCGTCATCATCGGCCCCACCATGTAGTTTTTTCGGAAACGGGAATCGAAGACATGCCATGCCGGCGCATTCGGATGCGCTTCAGTATGCGTTTTGAACAAGGCTTTCTGGAACGCCATATAGTTTTGAGATTCATTGGCAAACCGCTTTCCATCGCGATTGACCACGCAGGAACCGGGAAAAGACTTTTCCATAATCGCCAAACGCGGCGTGGGTTCGTCCGGTACCACAAGTGTTGTGGTCCACCATGCGTCCTGCATCAAACGCGTCCGCGCGCCCAGCGCCAAACCGGCCTGCAAGGCATCCCCCTCGTTCAGCGGATTACCCGCGCTCCATTCCGTGTTGGTGGGTGCCGGTAAATGCTGTTCTCGCAGGGCCTGGTTCTTCTCGAAGCCGCCTGCAGCCAGCACCACGCCCCGCCGGACCTTAATGCGCTGAACCCGACCGTTACACTCCACTTCAACGCCCGTGACGTTATGCCCCTCGGCAATCAAACGGACAAGGCGCGTGCCAAACTCGATGGGTATCTGTCGCTTGAGCACCGACAAATAAAGCCGAGCAACGCCGGCTGAACCACAACACAGCCTGCGTGAAATCGAAGTCCGCAATCGCCATGGAAGGTCGCGGACGTAGTCCCAAATCATGCGACCCAGCAGGCGCTTCCAACCCGGCAACTGCACCATGAGCGTATGCGCTTCAACCTGAGTGAAGTGGATGCGGTTAAACATCCTCATCATATGGTGCGTCCAGATCATATTGCGCCAGTTGGCACCCAGCTCCGAGGCCATCACCGGCGCCGGTTCCAATGATCGGTGTCCCTCGCGCGCGCCTTCCACATTGGTGTAGTAATCCGGGTAGTGCTCCAACGATTCATAGCGCACGTCGGTGCGGTCATGAAGGAACCGCAGCATTTTGGGACCATTGTCGAGGTAGGCGTCGATCAGTGCCTCGGGCACGTCCTCACCGAACAAAGTGTTCGTCAAATAAGCCTTCGCAGCATCCCGCGAATCTTCCGCCCCCGCGGCCTTGGCGTAGTGGCTATTGGGCACCCAGATGCCGCCGCCAGACGTCGCACTGGTGCCGCCGACCTTGTGCCCTTTTTCAATCAGCAGCACATCGGTCGCACCCATTTCCCAATTGCATAGCGCCGCGGTCAGGCCACCATTACCGGTACCTGCCACCAACACATCAACCTCGCGGTCCCAGCTCTCGCCCGTCACTGCGACATCCTCATCATTTTGCATGCCTCTCTCACGGGTGCTGGCTGGATACCGACACCACCTCACCCGTCATGTAGCTGGCGTAGTCAGACGCCAAAAACATCATGACGTTAGCGACTTCCCACACCTCTGCCGCCCGGCCAAATGCCTCACGAGAGGCCAGCTCCGCAAGCAACGCCTCGGGCGTGGTTTTTCTTAAAAAGTCGTGAAGCGCAATACTGGGCGCCACCGCATTAATGCGAACACCAAACTCGGCCGCTTCGAGGGCGGCACAGCGCGTTAGCGCCATGACCCCCGCCTTGGCAGCGGCATAGTGGCTTTGCTCTTTCTGTGCCCGCCATCCCAACACCGAAGCGTTATTCACAATGACGCCCCTGCCGCGTTCACGCATAGGCGCCAACATCGCACGCGTCATGCGCATTGTTCCCGTGAGCGTCACGTCCATGACCTGCGTCCACGCCTCATCCGTCATATCCAACAATGCGCAGGTGCCGCCGAGTCCCGCGTTATTGATCAATACATCAATACCGCCACTCACCCGCTCCGCTTCGCTCACAAGGTGCTGCACCGCGGCTTCATCGGTCACATTCGCCACCACGCCAACGACCTTCGCATCCGCTGAGATCGCCTGTAATGCCTCAACGGCTTGAGACAGTCTCCCTTCATGAATGTCACTGATGACCACGCAGGCAGCGCCTTCCTCCAGCGCTTTTTTAGCCGCTGCAAAGCCAATCCCCGCACCCGCGGCAGCGGTGAGCAACACCGCCCGCCCGGCCAGGAGCTGGTGCCCCGGCACGTAAGCTGGCAGCGCTCGACTATCTGACTCCATGATCGATTCCTCTGTGCATCGCCTAAGCGTCGCCCCGGGGTTCGCGTGGCATACCCAACGCCCGCTCGGCGATTAAATTACGCTGTATCTGGTTGGTACCACCATAGATCGTATCGGCCCGCGTAAACAGAAACAGCGACTGCAAGCGATTCAACTCGTAGGGCGCCGATTCCACCAACTCTGCCTCGGGACCCAGCACGTCCATGGCGAGCTTGCCCAGATTACGGTGCCAGTTCGACCACGCCAGCTTGTAGATCATGGCCTCTCTGGATAGCGAACCATCGTCTTCACCCGATAGCATACGTAGGCTGTTATAACGGAGCGTGCGCAATCCGATGTGGGCCTCGGCGATGCGTTGTCGCAAGGCAGGTTGGCGCGAAGCGCCATTTTCCTTCGCCAACCGAATCACCTCGTCGAGCTCGACCTGAAACAGCATCTGCTGACCCAGTGTGGACACCCCGCGTTCAAAGCCAAGAAGCCCCATCGCAACACGCCAACCGTCGCCCTCTTCGCCGACCAAGTCCTCGGGGCTGCAGCAGGCGCCGTCGAAAAAAACCTCGTTGAATTCAGCCGTGCCCGTAAGCTGGGTGATGGGCCGAATCTCCAGCCCCTCCTGCGCCAGAGGCACGAGGAAGAAACTCAAACCGCGATGACCACGCTGCGACACGTCAGTGCGCGCCAGAACGAAGATAAAATCAGACTCGTGTGCCAGCGACGTCCATACTTTTTGTCCATAAAAGCGCCACACGCGCTCTTGTTCATCCCACTCAGCACGGGTTTTGATATTCGACAGATCGGAGCCTGCGCCGGGCTCCGAGTAACCCTGGCACCAAAACGCTTGACCCGCGCGAATATCGGGGAGGTACCGCTGTTTTTGCTGCTCTGAACCAAACGCAAGGAGCGTAGGCCCCGTCAGCGTCTCACCGATATGCCCCAATCGGCCGGGACCGCCGGCACGGGCATACTCTTCGTTGAATATCACTTGTTGCTCAATCGTGGCGCCGCGTCCACCCCACTGCTCTGGCCACCCAATGCAGGTCCAACCGCCCTCGGCAAGCGTTCGCTCCCAGGCTTTTCTCTCGTCGACAAAATGATGTTCGTCACCCGGGCCCCCACGACCCCGGATGGCCGCGAATTCGCCGCACAGGTGATCCCGCAGCCAGCTCGCCACCTCGTTGCGAAATTGCTCATCGGCGGGGCTGAATTCAAGCTGCATGAACCGTTCCCTCCAACTCAGGACCGTCGAGCAACATCTGGGCAAGCCTCTCGCGCGACTCATCGGGCCGTCCTAGGTAGGCCTCCAGCGCCCGCGCGCGCTTAAAGTACAGCTGTATATCGTATTCTTCGGTGATACCGACGCCACCGTGGAGTTGAATGCCCGTGCCGGTGACAAAAAATGCCGTGTCCCCCGCGGCACTGGCCACCATCGCGGCAGCCTCGCGCAACGCCTGATCATCAGCGCTACCTTGCAACCACGCATCTGCGGTGCACGCAGCGTAATAAAGCAATGATCTGGCAGATTCCACCTTGAGCATCATATCGGCGGCCTTGTGTTTCACTGCCTGAAAAGACGCAATGGTCCGCCCAAACTGCACCCGCTCACCAACGTAAGCCACGGTCATGTCCAACGCTTCCTGCGCGCAACCTACTTGCTCTGCTGCGCTCAGGATCCGCGCCATGTCGAGGCTCACGCCCAATCCACGCTCCCAATCGGCAGCGAGCTCACAGCCCGGTTCAACGAGCACACCCGTTAGGGTGACTTCCGCCAGCGATCGGGTTTGGTCAACCGTCGGCCGGTGACGGACCGACACACCTGGCGCATCCGAAGGTACCGAAAATAGACGCACGCCGCCCTCGCCTCGCGCGGCAACGAGCAGCTGTTCGGCCACCCCACCAGCGATGACAAAGCGCGCCTCGCCATTCAATTCCGCGATGTGAGGTGCACCGGCTGACGAAACCTTGACGCCCACTTCGTTCCAGTCAGGCCGTGCATCCGTATGCGCAAAGGCGACCACGGCACCGCCAGCCAGCGCCTCGAAGAGCCGCGTTTGCTCAGGCGAGGTGGGGACCGTCCGCAAGATCATGGCTGCGAGCGCACTGGCGAAAAACGGGATCGGCGATAACCTCGCACCCAATTTTTCCAGAAGAATAACCAGTTCGACTGCGCCCAAACCCAAGCCATCACAGGCTTCCGGGATGGCCACTACCTGCCAACCCAGCTCCTCGGTCACGCGCGACCACAGCGCCAGATCGACACCTGACGGTAACTCCGCCGCCGCCCTGACGACCTGCGAGGACGAATGCTCACCCAGAAAGCGCTCCGCGCTCTCCAGCAGCATCCGTTGCTCCTCGTTAAAGCGGAATCTCACTCGCTACCTCGGCCTTTGTCAGCGCACATCTTCACGACCCCCACACCTTTTGCGGCGGCTGCTCTTGATCCAAAAGGCGGGTCATCACAGCACCGACTTCAGAAGGATCCCATCGCGCCGATTGCTCTATGCCCTCGGTACTACGCCATCCGTCCGCGAGCGCAATGCGTCCGCCCTCGGCCTCAATAATTTTGCCGGTCACATGACCGCTTTCTTCAGAACACAGCCACACGACAACCGACGAGACATTCTCGGGTGCGAAATGATCAAAGCTGCCATCTTCTGGTGGTGCCATTCTCTCTGCCATCTCCGGCACAGCCGTGGTCATACCGGTTCGCGCCACGGGGCAAATCGCGTTGGCGGTAATCCCGTATCGCCCCAACTCCGCGCCTTGATTCAGCGTCAGTGCTGCGATGCCCGCCTTTGCCGCAGCATAGTTGGATTGGCCAATCGAGCCTTGCAGGCCCGCACCGGACGTGGTGTTAATGATCCGGGCCGCGACAGGCTCGCCAGCTTTGACCCGATGGCGCCAATACTGGACAGCATGGGAACTGATGCAAAAGTGCCCTTTGAGATGCACCGCCATAACGGCATCCCAATCGGCCTCACTGAGTGAGGCGAACATACGGTCGCGGTTATTACCCGCGTTGTTCACGACACAGTGCAGATCGCCGAAAGTATCGAGGGCCTGTGACACCGCCTCGCCCGCGCTGGTGTAATCGGTGATATCTGACTGGTTGACGACCGCCTCACCACCGGCAGCAGTGATCTCCGCGACCACTACCTCAGCCGCGGCTGTGTCAATATCATTCACCACCACCTTGGCGCCTGCGGCAGCCAAGGTGCGAGCGTGCGCGGCGCCCAAGCCGCCACCCGCTCCCGTGACAATCGCCACCCGTCCAGTGCACAACGCAGTCACTCAGAAACCTCCTACAATCGCTCAAGAATGGTGACGTTCGCCTGCCCACCACCTTCACACATCGTTTGCAGACCATACCGCGCGCCGCGTCGCTCCATCTCGTGAAGCAACGTGGTCATCAGTTTGGTGCCCGTCGCACCCAAGGGATGCGCCAGCGCGATCGCGCCACCATTCACATTCGTCTGCTCATGCGGATAGCCGGTCTCGGCCAGCCACGCCATCGGCACTGACGCAAATGCCTCGTTGATCTCGACCAGATCGATATCATACAAATTGAGACCGGAACGCTTCATCGCGCGCTGTGTCGCAGGGATCGGCGCGGTGAGCATCCAGATCGGGTCGTCGCCGCGGACCTCCATATGCACAATGCGTGCGCGGGGCTTCAGGTTATATCGCTTGACGGCATCCTCAGAGGCGACCAACACCGCTGATGCACCATCACCCGTCTGGCTTGATACCGCCGCCGTAATCGTGCCACCGGGCGCGAGAGGCTCAAGCTCCGCCATCGCCTCGAGCGTGGTGTCACGGATCGTCTCGTCGGCACTTAAGCCATTGACTGGAAGAATCTCGCGCTCAAATACGCCACCCTGGGTCGCTACCTGCGCCCGCTGATGCGATTCCAGCGCGAAGGCTTCCATCATTTCCCGACTCAGTGACCATTTGTCGGCGATCATCTGCGCCGAGCGGAACTGCGTCACCAGGCCATCGCCGTAACGCGCGCGCCAGCCTTCACTACCCGTGAACGGGTCATTAAATCCCAGAGGTTGGCCCGCCAGCATGGCGGATGAAATCGGAATGCTGCTCATGGTCTGGACACCGCCTGCCACGACCACGTCCATGGTCCCGGACATGATGGCTTGCGCAGCAAAGTGAACTGCCTGCTGAGAGGAACCACACTGTCGGTCAATCGTCGTCCCCGGGACGGCGTCGCTGAGTCCCGCCGCGAGCCAGCATGTGCGGGCGATATCGCCTGCCAATGGGCCAACCGTATCGACACACCCAAAGATGACGTCGTCGTAATCATCTTCCGGGATATCCTGTCGAGCCACCAACGCTTTCAACACTGATGAACCCAAGTCGGCGCCATGCACCTGCGCGAGGCTACCCCGGCGACGCCCCGTCGGCGTTCTGATGGCATCGATAATGTAAGCCTCGGCTCTTTGCGTCATGGCTTTTCCTCCTGTTTGCCTCACTACCCAGTCATGCAGCGCCTGCACCACGGGACTGATTACCTGCTATGACTGCGACCCGCGATGGGAACCGGTGTCATCCAACCAGTGATCGACGACCAAAGGTGTACTCAGGGCCCAGCAACGCATTGGGTTGTAGCAGCCATTCGTGAATCCGGTTTTTGTGGAAGCCCTCGTCTCCCCACTCGTAGCTCAATGCCCAAATGCGCTTGGCAGCGATCTGAACATCACACTCCCAGGTGTAACCCATTGCCCCGTGAACCTGTATTGCCTGACGCGCGGCGAGCTGCGCCACACGTGTTGCCGCCAGCTTGGCATGCGATACGGCGAAGTCCGCCCGCTCAGGAGACACCCCGACGGTGTAGGCCGCGCGCGCGACCACTGGCCGGGCGTATTCCAGCTGTACCGCGACATCTGCGAGCAAATGCTTGACCGCTTGATTCGCGCCGACGGGGCGTCCGAATTGGTTGCGATCCTGCGTGTACTGCACGCTCTGTGACACCAACAGTTCGCTGAGCCCGAGAAGCTGCGCCGCTACTGTCAAACCGCCCCGGTTCAAACTGGCGCGCAGCAACGCAGCGCCCACTTCCCCTCCCGCCACGCGATGCTCTGCTGACGGATCAAACTCAACGCTCGACAGACGCCGGCTGGGGTCCAGGCTCTTCGCGGGCGTCAAGTTCACGGCATCTCGGGGTAAGAGATATAAGCCGTCTCCGGAGCCCGCCAAAATCCAATCGACGTCGGCCGCGAAATTGAGATAGGGGTTGATCGGATGCAGAACCGCCACATTCACTCGGCCGTCCATCACGCCATCAATAATGGGTTGAATCGCTCCGTTGCCCAGCCCACGATTCAGAATGTCGACCAGCAAGGGAGACGCCACCATCATGGTCTCCGCCAGCGGCTCGGGTAGTGCCACTGCTCCGCAGGCCTCGGCAAGCAGCACGGCATCGATGGCATCCATGCCCAAGCCGCCAAGACTCTCGGGGAACAGCAAACTGTAGACGCCCATTGCCAGTAACTGCTCTTGTAGCGCCGGATCTTTACCGCTGTCGGTGGACCATCGCGCACGAATCGAATCGCTGGTCACTTCGGTCTTCAACAGACCGGCCACGGTATCGCGGAATTCAAGCTGCTCGGCGGTAAAAGTGAAATCCATCTCGCGGCCCTATCGTCTCGGCATACCGAGCACGCGCTCAGCGATAATGTTGCGCTGGATCTCGTTCGTCCCCGCGTAAATCGGCCCAGACTGTGCAAAGAGGAACCCATCAAGCCACGTGCCCAATTCATCTCGGTCAGCAGGCGAACCAGGCTCGACCTCGCCACGCGGCCCCAGAATACGCAGTGCTGTCTCGTGAATACGAAGATCCAGCTCAGACCAGAAAATCTTATTGCAGCTTGCCTCGGGCCCGATGCTGCCGCCTTTCAGGAGTCGGGACGCCGTTTGATACGTCGACAGCGTGTAGGCCTCGGCATCCATATAGCAGCGCACCACGTCGTCCTCGACCGAGGGGTCGAGAATATCCGTGCTGTGCGCGCGATACAGGTCGACCAGTCGCCGCGTCGCCTGCTGAAATCGCGCGGGACTGCGCAACATCAGTCCGCGCTCAAATCCGGCGGTCGCCATGGCGATTTGCCAGCCAGCTCCCTCCTCGCCCAGCAAATTAAAGACAGGCACGCGCACATCATCAAAGAAGATCTCGGCGAAACCTGGCAACCCATTCAGCTGCTGGATGGGTCTGACCGTGACGCCCTCGGCGCTGAGTGGCACCAGGATTTTAGACAGCCCGTGATGCCGCTCCGAGTTGGGGTCAGTGCGAAACAGACCGAAGACCCAATCTGCAAAGACCGCTCTCGTCGACCAGATCTTTTGCCCATTGATCACGTAGTCGTCGCCATCCCGATCAGCCCGGCAGCGGATGGCGGCCATGTCGGAGCCCGCGTTGGGCTCGGACCATCCCTGCGCCCAAATCTCATCTCCAGAGGCCATTGCCGGTAAAAAACGCGCCTTCTGTTCTTCCGAACCATATTCCATGAGCGTCGGGCCCAACAGAAAAATGCCGTTTTGATTGACTCGGCCCGGCGCGCCCGCGCGGTAATACTCTTCCTCAAAGATCAGCCACTGAATGAGGTCGCAAGCCCGACCACCGAATGCTTCCGGCCAGGTCACCATGCCCCAGTTGCCTGCCGCCAGGGTGCGCTCCCAATCGCGATGCGCGGCGAAACCCGCTTCCGTATCAAAAGAGGCGAGCGGCTGTGACGGCACGTTGCTCGCCAACCAGTCTCGAACCTCGGCGCGAAACGCCTCTTGCTCTGGTGTGTAAGTTAAGTCCACGTCTCAGCTGTCTTCTTTATTGGCCTTCGCCATGGATTTGGCGTCCATACCGCCTAACTTGTTGCCCGTTGTGAGATCGTTGTGGACATGGGTGAAGTGATGCCAGGCAAAAGCCGCTTCCATCGCCGAGCGCTTACCTTGTAAATCCTCGACGTTGTTAATGGCTTGCTTGGTCAGGGCAAGCCCAAGGCGGGGCATCGCCGCGATCTTTGTCGCCAATGCAGTGACATCGTCGATTAACGACTCGCGGGTGCTGATTTGATTGACCATTCCCATTTGATAGGCACGCTCCGCGCCCATCTTGTTACCCGTAAACAAGAATTCCTTCGCAATGCGGGGGTTCAACTCATAGGGATGCGCAAAGTATTCGACTCCTGGAATGCCCATGCGCACGACAGGGTCTGAAAAATAGGCGTCATCCGTCGCCACAATCAGATCGCAGACCCACGCCAGCATCAATCCACCTGCAATGCAGGCGCCTTGCACGGCAGCAATCGTAGGCTTGGGAATCTCCCGCCATCGGCGACACATACCCAAATAGGCCTCGGCTTCTCTCACATAGAGAAACTCGCCCCCCTCTTTATTGGCGTGGTCATACCACATGGTCACGCGTTCCTGGCTGAGGTGCACATCACGACCCGGCGTCCCGATATCATGACCCGCCGAGAAGTGCTTGCCTTCGCCCCGCAAGACAATCACTTTGACCTCATCATCGGCCACCGCCGCTTTGAACGCATCGTCGAGGAGGTAGGTCATCTTGCCGTTCTGAGCATTGTGATACTCGGGTCGGTTCATCGTTATCCAGGCGATGCCATCCGCTGCCTCGTAACGCACGATGTCCTGCTCTTCTGGCTGCTGAGATCCTTCGCTCACCTTGACAGCTCCTTCTACTGTGTTGCCGCAGTCACGTCGCGGATACCGGGGGGATTACCCTTCAGTTGCTTCGCTCGCAATTCCTCGGGATCGAGCTCCACCATCAGCGCCATTTGCGCTGCCGTGGGCGCGGGCGTCTCGCCGAGACCTTCCACAGCAGCCACATCGAAGCCCGTTTGATCCCGCACCTCTTCCAGTGTCACGCCGGGGTGTAAAGATGTGATCCGCGGCTGAAAATCTGGGCCAGCAAAGTCCATTACGCACAGATTGGTAATGACTTGGCGCACGTCAATATCACCGAGGGCATAGCCCTTCGGCAAGCGCTCAGGGTTGTAGCCGATGGAGCACACCACGTCGCATTCCCCCTCGACAAACACACGGCGCGAGTGAGCGGGAACAAAAAAGGAATTGGCATGACGAATCGAGTTCCCCGGAAAGCCTCTTACCCCCAAAAGCTGCACCTTCGGCGAAGCATAGGTTCCGCCCAGCGCGGAAATATTGCTCTGCCCAAAGCGGTCAATTTGACTCGGCCCCACCAACGCATGGCGTGCGCCACTCCAGAGGTTGTCAAAAACCCGTGAGAAGCCCATCCAGTTCTCGTTCGACTGGCCGGCATGGGTTTTGAGACCGCTGACCGGGTTAGGCGCGCTGAGCATAAAAGACTGACTGTCCGTCATCATTAAATCAGGATTCGTTGTCCGCATCGCCAGGCTCGCGGCCAAGCGAGGTAAAAGCCCGATGCCGGTCGCCAGCACCTCGCCCTCGTCGTCGAAAACGCGACTGGCTGCAACGACCATCAATTCTGCGAGAGAAAATGTCATGCCCCGCTCCTCAGTAGGCCGGCAGCGGCAGTGATTGAATCGCGTCCAACCCGCCTACTGCTTGCTGATAGGCCGCTTCATCAGCACCCAGGAACTGTTCCGCCCAGGCGTCGTAACCGCCTTCGCTGGTGTGTTGCGCGTAGGCTTTGAAATGGGCCACGTCAAAGCCGTATAGCGGGTCGTTCGAGGACGGGTGCGCACCACCCGGCTGATGCACCACGCTTTGAACGCAGTTACGTTCCCAGTAGACTCGCCGCGCCACATCAGGGTCAGAAAAGTGCTCGCGCGTGACCAGCTCATCGACCGATACGACGCGATGCTTCGCCGCCCGGATAAACCAGTCATCCATGTAATGGTCGGGGCTCGCAATCTCGCATACACCGGAGCGGTCCGCTCGTGTGGCATGAACCAGCGCGACATCTAACGGCAACGCGGGCATCGCCACCCATTCTTTATCATCGTAGGGACTGTCGATCACCTTGATGTCGGGCGCATTACGAATCACGTCGGTGCCAAGACCCACCGGCGTCGGGATGAACGGCGATCCCCACGCTGCCGCTCGCAGACCCAGCAACATCATGCCCTCGTCAATCTCCGTCACCTCGATTGAACCGGACTCTCGGGCCTGTCGGAACGCGGGCTCTAGCGGCATAAAGTCAAGCGACACGAAAGCAAAAATCACGCGCCTGACTTTTCCGGCAGCGCACAATAGCCCGACGTCCGCCCCACCGTAGGCAACGATTGTGAGGTCTCGCACATCGCTGCGCAGCAGCGCACGCACCAATGCCATGGGCTTTCGCCGCGGCCCCCAGCCACCGATCCCCACCGTCATACCGTCTTCAATGACAGACAACGCCTCTTCAGCGCTGACCAGCTTGTCCATGGGGTATACCCTTCAGAAAATAGCGCGAGCAGTATCGAAGTCGGGTCTCTAACGGGCATCCCCCATTGAGACTATGACACCCTCCCTCACCTTCCTTACCTTGCACGCTCTACAGTTGAGACATGCCAACCAACGACGATGGATCACATCGCTCTGCACACTGCCGACCTGCTCGACCTGGCCGCGACTCGCTGGGGAGAGAAGCCTTTTCTAGTCGACGGGCAGACTACGCTGTCGTTTAGCGCGACTCGCGAGCGCGTTCGGTTTCTGGGGGCCGCTTTACTGTCCCGTGGCGTGAGCGCGGGTGACAAGGTCGCGATATGGGCGCCCAACTGCTGGGAGTGGGTCATCGGTGCACTCGCTGCCCAGTACATTGGCGGCACACTGGTCACGCTGAATACCCGTTACCGTGGCCACGAGGCGGCGCAAATCTTGCGACTGAGCGGCGCGCGCACCCTGATCACCATCGCCAACTTCCTCGGCACCAACTATCCCGCACTCCTCGCCGACGAGGACTGCGGCGACCTGATCGATATCATCACTATCGACGGGGGTGATCAGGACGCATTTGATACGGTGATGAACACCGGCAAATCGGACTTGGTGCGCTGTGACTCTTCGGCGCAGCAGGCACTAGACAAGGCCCGCGAGGCTGTCTCTCCCGAGGATATCTCGGATATTTTGTTCACCTCGGGGACGACGGGAACGCCCAAGGGAGTCATCCCCCGCCACGACCAGAATCTGCGCGCGTTTTCTGCCTTTACTGACATCCTCGAGCTCACCGCAGAAGATCGATACCTGATCATCAACCCGTTCTTCCACAGCTTTGGGTACAAAGCAGGATGGCTGTCTTGTCTGCTGGTCGGTGCTGAGGCGCACCCGGTGAGGGTATTTGATACCGAGCAAGTGCTGGCAATGATCCGCGACCGCCGAATTACCTGCATGCCGGGCCCGCCTACGCTGTTCCACGCCTTGATTCACCACCCAGGGCTCAATGCTGCCGACGTGCAATCACTGAGCAAGGTCACAACCGGTGCGGCCGTCATTCCTACCGAGCTGGTGGAATCAATGTGGCAGGTATTGGGCATTGAAACAGTGATCACGGCTTACGGGCTGTCGGAGAGCTGCGGCTTGGTCACCATGTGTCGGCGCGGCGATTCAGCCCAGATCATCGCGACCACCTCAGGACGCGCGATACCAGACGTGGAAGTCGCGATCATGGATGCCGATGGCCAACTGCTGCCCCACGGCGAAACCGGCGAAATCGTCGTCCGCGGCTTTAACGTCATGCAAGCCTATCTCGATGCCCCGGAGGCGACCGAACAGACCATCGATGCGAGTGGCTGGCTTCACACGGGGGATGTGGGCGCACTGGATACAGACGGCAACCTGACCATCACTGATCGACTCAAAGACATGTATATATCGGGCGGCTTTAATTGCTACCCCGCCGAAATTGAGCAACTCCTCGCGCGACACCCCGCTGTCACACAGGCAGCCATTGTCGGTGTACCTGACGAGCGGTTAGGGGAAGTCGGTGCCGCCTTTCTGGTAGCAACTGACGGCCATCAACCCGACCACTCAGCACTGCATGACTGGTGCCGGCAAGAGATGGCCAATTACAAAGTGCCCGCGCACTTCATATGGGTAGACGCACTGCCCCTGAATGCCGCCGGAAAAGTTTTAAAAACCACCCTACGGGAGATGCTCTGATCTGACAGAGCCCTCACCAGGACAACAAGGAATATCGCTATGACGATTCACAGTTTGGGCTACCTCGGCGTGATCACACAGGATCTGGAAGCCTGGCGTGCTTTTGGCACTGACGTGCTCGGGTTACAGGACGTCAGCAACTCAGATACCGAGGCCAAAAGCGTCTACCTGAAGATGGATGATGCGCAATGGCGGCTGCTCATCGAGTCGGGTGATGCCGATCATTTAGCCCTGTGTGGATGGGAGGTCGTCTCCGAAGCCGCGCTGCACGCTTTGTCTGAAAAGCTCACCGAAGCCGGCACGGCGTGGTCATGGGCGAGCGACGAGCACTGCACGCAGCGATGCGTGCAACAAATGATCGAGTTTCAAGATCCCTCCGGCATCCGCCATGAAGCCTATTGGGGAAGGGTGTCGGATTTCGCCGTGTTCAACTCACCTGCAGGAGTGGCCGGTTTTGTCACCGGCGACCAGGGCATGGGTCATGTGGTCATCCCCACCGCCCACTTCGATGAGATGGCCGAATTCTTGACTGAGGTATTGGGCTTCGGACTGTCGGACTTGATGAAAATTCGGTTTACCCCCGACCCTGACGAGCCGGTCAAACGGCTGTGGTTCATGCACTGCAACCGACGGCACCATAGTCTCGGCTTGTTTGAGATGCCGATGCCAACGCAATGCGTCCATTTGATGCTGGAGACGTTGAACGTTGATGAGGTCGGCCGCTGTAACGATCGCCGCATTGCTGCAGGCGCCAAACTGACGGGCACCCTGGGCAGGCACGTCAACGATCACATGATCTCTTTTTACATGCGCAGTCCCAGCGGCTTTGACATCGAATTTGGCGCGGAGGGCCGGACCATCGATGACTGGTCGCGCTACGCCGTCTTTGAAAGCACGGTACCCAGCTATTGGGGGCATGATTTCAGCGTAGGTCAGATGGACTAAAGGACCGGCGGGGTTACTACATATTGGTTATGCCGCGGCCTACCTGCTGTGCATCGATCCGATTAGAGTGAGTTGAAAGGTGTAATGACATTAACCGTTAAGGACACGCGTCATGAGCAGTTATGAGCCACTGGTCACACAGCAGATTCAGGAGCTGATCGAAAGCAAGTCAGCCGAGCAACGCGACAACCGTCGCTTGTCACCAGAGGTGGTTGACGCTCTCAAGGCGTCAGGATTTTTTACCATGCTGCTGCCGAAACAATGGGGCGGTCTTGAGCGCAAGCCTCAGGATTTCTTCCGCGAACAGATCAGGATCGCCGAAGCCGACATGAGCACAGCCTGGGCCTGCGGCATTATCGGGGTTCACGCGTTCCAAATCGCATTAATGTCAGAGGCAGCGCAGGAAGAGGTTTACGCCACCGACCCCAACACGCTGGTCAGCAGCTCTTACAACCCGGTTGGCGCCAAGGCCGAAATGGCCGAGGGCGGCTTTATGCTGAGCGGCCGGTGGGGATGGAGCTCAGGCTCTGATCACTGCAGCTGGGCACTCCTCGGTGGCGTCATCCCGGGGGACGGCTACCGCACCTTCCTCATCCCGCGCGCCCAGTATGAGATTGAAGACACCTGGAATGTGATGGGCCTTCAAGGTACTGGGTCCAACGACGTGGTGATTGATACGCCTATTTTCGTACCCGAGCACAGAACACACAGGCAGATGGATGGCTTTAACTGCGTCAACGAGCAGGAAAACGCCATTTACGACTTGTCCTGGGCACAGACCTTTGTCCGGGTGGTGAATACCGCCGCGATCGGCGCGCTCAAGAAAGCGCTGAAACTGTTTATAGAAACACGAACGCACGCAGCAACCAGCGACCCTACCAAGCTCGCCGGTGACGTAGAGACGCAGGAGCGCATCGCGCGGGTCATGAATACCATTCAGGAACTCGAAGCGGTGATGTTTCACAATTTTGATCAGATGGAAGCGGCCAACTGGTCCCCCAGTCTCGAGGATCGTGTGCTGTATCGCTACCAAGCCTCCATCGTGATCGACAAGGCAAGCGAGGCCGTGGACACGTTATTCCAGGTAGCGGGTGGACGCTCTGTATTCGACGGCCACCCTCTGCAGAATTTGTGGCACGACATTCATATTGCGCGCTGCCACGTGGCGAATAACCCCACCTCCTTCGCCCGCAATCTCGGCGCGGTCCAACTGGGCATGGAAAACCAGGATGTTTTCGTCTGATGACCGGCCAAGCTCCGGCCTCACACTTTCACGAGTTCGCGGAGGGCTTGGCACTTCATTACACGTCGCATGACCCGCAACCAGAGACCAAGGCCGCCAAGGATACGCTGATCTTCATTCATGGCAGTGGTCCGGGTGCGAGTGGCTGGAGCAATTTCAAACACAACATTGCGCCACTGCAGGCTGCGGGCTATCGCTGCGTCGTCTTTGATCAGTGGGGGTACGGGGCCAGCTCCAAACCCACGGATCGAGACCATACCCTGGCCTTCTTTGTAGAAGGCCTCCTATCACTGATGGATGGACTCGATATTGATCGTGCGACGCTGGTTGGCAACTCGCTGGGTGGGGCCGTGGCACTGGGCGCAGCGCTGTCGCATCCGGATCGTGTCAACACGCTCATCCTGATGGCACCAGGCGGCATCGAGTCAAAAGAAGACTATTTTGCGATGCCGGGCATACAGGAAATGGTCAAATATCCTATGGGTTCGCCCGAGTTTGACCGTGATGTGCTGGCCAATTTGCTCACGCTGCTGGTCTATGACGCAGCCGCTGTTGATGACGCGCTCATCGACGAGCGCTGGGCAACGCTACAAACACAAAACCCGCATGTGCTGGTCAGCATGGCCATCCCGGATCTCACTGATCAACTCAATGCGATACAGCATCCCATATTGGTATTTTGGGGAACGGACGACCAGTTTTGTCCTGCCTCAGGCGCCCAGAAATTGTTGAAGCACTGTCACGACACACAAGTGGTGTTACTCAATCGGTGCGGACATTGGGTCATGACCGAGTATCCGCACTTGTTCAACCGGCGCTGCGTCGATTTTCTGGAAAACGGTAACGCCTGACACACCCCTGACGGTTTGTTTTTCCGGCTATCTGATGTGGGCCTAAAAACCGCGTTTATGCGCTATTTGCGAATTTCGCCTCAGTGATATGATGCGGCCGATGAAGACTCCCGGACTGGCAGATTTCTCGAAATTGCTGGGACACCTCTACGATGGACACATTGAAGAGGACCCTTACAACGCCTTTCTATCCAAGACCCGACAAATCATTGATGCCAGCTTTGGCTCCATCACCATGCGCGAGCCACAGGGGGACGATGGCGGGTTACTGTTTGTCTCATCCGAGCAACTGGCCAAAACCTTTGTCGACGACCACAGTAACCCCTACACCGACCGCTACTACACGTCGAATTTGATGACCAATCTCCCGTGGGGCAAGGTTGTGTCACTGGACGAATGCATTTCCTATCAGTCGCTGGAGCAGACTGACCTGTACCACTTCTGCATGGAGCCCATCGACATCTATCACATGGTGGGGGTCGACCTGCGCAATGCCAACGGACAGCGTTTCAGCGTGCGGTTTTGCCGGCCCAAAGCCGCGGAGAATTTTGGCGCCGAGGAACGGGAATTTCTTGAAATGCTGGCGGCGCATATTCAGCGCGCCGTCGCAAACGGTATGCAGCTCATTCAAATGGACAAGGAGCGCCGCCTGTACAGCTCGACCTTCGCGCGCCAGTCCGTGGGCATTATCACACTCGACGAGCGCGGCAAGATCGTTACCCGTAACACCGTCGCCGATACCCTGATTCGGGAAAAAGATGGACTGTCGATCGTGAATGACCAGATTCACCTCGAGAGCCCCTCCGCGCGTTCAAAGCTTCAGGAATATGTCGAAGCGATCGCAGCGGCGCAACGCGACCAGGCACCTGCGCCCACCAACGCCCTGTCAGTCGACCGCCCCTCAGGTAAGGCTGACCTAGAGCTGCTGATCAAACCGATGATGATCGACAAAACGGTCGAGCCTGGCCACACGCCCCACATGATCGTGTTTATCAACGAGCCCGAGCGTAGCTATGAGATTGATACGCGGATACTCATGTCACTGTACGGGCTGACCAAAGCCGAGGTAAACCTCTCCAAGCTGCTGGCCGAGGGTGCCAACCTGGATCAAGCGGCAGCCGATCTGGGGATTGCGCGAAACACGGCGCGGGCCCAGTTACGCTCGATCTTTGCGAAGACCGGTGTTTCACGGCAGTCCATGTTAGTCAGTCTGATTCTCAAGAGCGTCGTCACCTATTCCTGACGCCGGCAACGTTCCGGGCGACACGGCACCCCACACGAAATGGGCTAGCGCGAGGCCTCTGCGGCTCGCATGTTGTCGGGCCCCCAGTAAGCGCGCATGCCACACACCTTGCCAGCGCTGTCGCAGCTGAACACATCAATGATGTCGATGCACATGGCGTTCGGTGCACTGCCGATGGTGATCGTAAACGCAAAGGCAATGTCCGTACCCGCGATACGCGGTGGGCCCACCCTTTCCGCTTCACTCACTGAATCGCAGGCAATCTGGTAGAAGGCGCGTAAGGCCTCCATGCCCTGCTGAGGCTCACTACCGACTGGGTCTTCAACCACCGCATCCGGGCTAAACAGCGCCAGCACTGCTTCCAGATCGCCCGCCACCAGACCAGTCAGATAGGCATCACAGAGTGCCACCGCAGCTTCTGGCGTGATCACTGAGTCGGCGTCTGAGGTCATATGGGCAACCCGTCATCGATAGCGTGATTGCGCTCGGCCGGCGTCTCCACGCCGGGCACGTGATAAACGCCGTTCAGCTCACTCGTCACAGACGCCGCCTCACCACGGGCCCGATAAAACTGGCTGTACCAGCTCCTGCCGACCTTAAACGGCCCGTCGGTTTTCAAGGCCATGATCTTCAATGCCGGGCGCTTGTGCCGCCAGATCTGAAAATCGGTGGCAAACGCCTCTAGGGCACCAGCCTGTGTTTGGCGCGCGATGTCGAGGTCCTCATCGGTAATCTCATCACCTTGCGCCCGCACCAGACACCCATGCCAAGCCTTGATGCGGCCATCCTCGACGGGCGTATTGGCGATCAATTCAAACTGGGCGGTATCACCCCACACTTGCTTCGACAGCAGAATGCCGGGGCCGGTATACCAAGTGGTGGTGTACAGCATCACACCGCCATAGAGCTGCATGGGGCCACCCTGACGCTGGATGTAAATATGATCGCGCACTTCGTTTTCGAAGTATTCACAGGGGGCACCGTGAGTGGGGCCGAGGTGGCGAATATCCGACATGTTATCCAGCACCTCCTGCGGGTGGATGTCGAGTTCACCAAGATGGTCCAACTGCCATTGAATCCAGCGCGAATCCTGCCACTGCTCCAAAGAAGGTGCGGCGTAATCCGGCTCACCACCCTCCTCATCAAACCACGCCATGATGCAACCCATTGTGTCCACCACCGGGTAGGAGCGGATCGAGGCGGATTTCGGACAAGGCCCGTCGTGATAAGGGATGTCGTCGACATCGCCCTGAGCGTTATAGCGCCATCCATGGTAGGGGCAGCGTATCGAATCGCCCTCGATCTGCTGCCCGTTCCGGACGATCATCGCCGAGTCACTCGCCGCCAAATGGGTCCCCATGTGCCCACAGTAGGCATCCAGTAGGACGGGATTGCCACTCTCGCCACGATATAGCGCCAGGTCACGTCCAAAAAAGCGAACAGCACGGGGGCCTTGATCCAGCTCGCTACTCTCGGCCACCACAAACCAACCACGCGGAAAGGTATGCGGCCCCAGTCGATACTCACTCGCCACTGCCATCAGTGCGTTCTCCCCTCTCGGTTAGTCATTAAAATCGGCGTCGCGTTTCTCGTTAAAAGCATCGCGCGCCTCCTGCGAATCAGCGTGCATATATGCCTCCAATGTGAGGCCCTGTTCGCGCCGATACTTCTCCTCAAGGTTGCCGTCTTCGATGGCATTGAGGGCTTCCTTGGCCAGTGAAATCATGCGCGGGCTTTTAGCAGCGATCGACTTTGCGATCGCCAATGCTGTCGGCACGAGCTCGGCTCGCGGCACGACTTTTTCGATAGCACCCAATCGAAACGCTTCAGCGGCGTCAATAAATTCGCCGGTGAAATACATGTGCCGCACTTTCTGCACCGGGAACAGTCTCTGCAAGTGCGCACCGCCGCCCATCGCACCACGGTCTACCTCGGGCACGCCGAATGTGGCGCACTCAGAGGCGACCAAAATATCCGCCGCACCGGCCATGCCGATACCCCCACCCAGTACAAACCCGTGTATCGCCAGCACAACCGGCTTTGAGTTGCGATGAATCGCCTCGAAGGTGTCGAAGTTACCTTTGTTCACGGTAACTATCTTCGCAGGCTCCGCACCCAACTCCTTAATATCCACGCCCGCGCAGAAGCCCTTGCCTTCCGCACTGACCACAATCACCCGGACAGAGGACTGTTCACCCAGTGACCGTATCTCGGCGGCAATACCTGCCCACTCCTCACTATTGAAGGCATTCACGGGCGGCTTGCACAACACAAGGTGAGCAATACCGTCTGTAATCGTCGTTTCAAATGCCATGGCCTTTACCCTGTATTGGATTGACTCGGGTGGCTGAGCGATGCGGCAGACCCCGTTGTCTCATTATTCGATGTCTGCACGCTTTGAAGCCGCGACAGCGCGGCGTTAGCCCCCGACATCATGCCATGCAGCAGGTCCTCTACCGAGGGCAGGTCGGCAATCAACCCAGCCACCTGCCCGGAGGGCAAAATGCCGTCGTCGGGCCGACCATGCACGACCGCCTCCTGAATCATCATCGGGGCATTGGCCGACATCAACATCGCGCCAAGGGAATCATCACCCGCGCGATACATGCGCCAACCAGAACGCAGCAGCGCCCAAGGTGAATCGCCGGTTTGCCTGGACAACTTGAACGCATTAGCAATCGCCCTGACGAGCAGACCGAGGGATGAGGACGTCATCAGCTGTTTAAGCTGTGAATTCAGCACCATGCGTTGAGACATACCGTCGAGGGCATCGCTGACAACAATATTTTCGGGTGGTGTCGCGAGATACACGCGCTTGGTGCTCTCCGGCACCGGAGACTCGCGGGTAAGTAGAAAGCGTGTGCCCATCGCCACCCCGTCTGCACCAAGACTGAGCGCGGCGATCAGGCCCGCCCCGTCCCGGAACCCGCCTGCTGCTGCCAGTGGCACTGTGACCGCCTCTCTCACCTGCGGCAGTAATATTGAGGTGGCGACACGCCCGGTATGACCACCCCCTTCGCTTCCCTGAACCACCAGGGCATCGGCACCCAATTCAACCGCTTTGACCGCATGCTTCAGCGCACCAACGGTTGGGATACAGAGAATACCGGCCGACTTAAAGCGCTCGATCGTTTTCGCGTCGGGTGATCGGCTGTAACTGACCGCGCGAACACCCTCGGCGATACAGATATCCACGATCTTGGGCGCCTGTGGCACATACATGTGGAAGTTGACGCCAAACGGGGCGTCGGTTTGGCGCCTGATGTCAGCGATACCCGCCGCGACCTCTTCGGGGCTCATCACCGCACCCGCCAGGAAACCAAACCCGCCCGCCCGGCCAGTGGCTGACACCAACCCCGCATCGGCCACCCAGCCCATCGCGGTCTGGATAACAGGATGGGTACATCCAAGTAAGGCATTGAGTGGTGTTTGCATGGCGAGCGGATTCAGTCCGGGGCAAGCGTCTCAGAGAGCATTATGTGGCCGTCTGTCGGAGGGTCAACGCAGGGTTTACGGGGGCCATAGCTTAAAGAGACTATGACTGATCACGCAGGAGACCCCATCATTCGGTCCTGACTGCGTCACCACGCTACCCAAATCGATCATCGCCATGAGTGAATTCACCGCCAACCATCTCACCGCCGTCGCACAGCTCACCGGAGCAGGCGCACCATTCGAGGTGTTTGATCGTCAATGCGGTGACTACTCGGTGAAAGCCTACCGACATGCCGAAGCAAACCTGCGATCAGTGATGGCCCCCGGCCGAGAATTCGGCGACGCCCTCTTTATCGAGTACCCCGGACAAAGCTGGACCTTCGATGCGTTTTTTGCCGCGGTAGACGCCCTCGCGGGCTACCTGCAACAGCACTGTGGCGTTGCCGCCGGCGCGCGCGTAGCCATTGCCATGCGCAACCGACCCGAGTGGCTCATCGCCTTCACTGCGATCATGGAGTGCGGCGGCGTCGCGGTCCCGCTAAACAGCTGGGGCAAATCGGCAGAATTGCAACAAGGCCTGGAGGACAGCGCTGCAGGCGTCGTGATCTGCGACGCGCCAAGGCTCGATTACATCCTCGAAACCGGCCATGCGGTCACAACAGTCGTCGTCGATCCCGGCGAGCAGCAACAGGCTAATCATCGCTTTGCTGACGCGGTGTGTGCGGGGCTCATTCCCAGCCCGGTGGACGTTCAGCCGAGCGACCCGGCGATTTTGCTTTTCACCTCAGGTACCGCGGGCCGGCCCAAGGGCGCGCTGTTTACGCATGACAATGCCTGCCAATCGCTCATGAATATTGAGTTAATCGGTGCCGCAACGTATCTGACCAATACCGAAGCCATGACCGCGCAAATGAGCGCCGGCACCCCATCCAAGACCTTGCTCGCCGTGCCACTGTTTCACATCAGCGGCCTCTTCTCGCAGTTCATCATCAACCTGCGGCACGGCAGAGGGCTTTACATGATGTACAAGTGGGATGCCGATGAAGCGCTCCACCTGGTGCGCGAATCGGGCATATCGGTACTCATGGGTGCACCGACCATGTTGCTCGATTTGCTGGCGCGCGAGGATGTTGACGCGTCGGACTTTTCTGCCATCGCCAACCTCAGTGCAGGCGGCGCCGACACGCCACCCCTGCTCCATGACCTTTACCGACAGAAGTCTCCCGATGCGCTGGCGGGCGCTGGATGGGGTCTGACCGAGAGCGGCGGCACAGGCGCTGCCTTTACCGGACACTTCATGCATGAACGGCCGGGATCGTCAGGTTTCCCCAGCCCGATTATGGAATTCCGGTTCTGCGACGAGACGGGCCAAGCGGTACCTGAGGGCGAGCCCGGCGAAATGTGGGTGCGATCTGCCGCCACCATCAGCGGTTATGTCTCGGGAGAGACCGAAGGCGAGGCATTCCATGAGGGCTGGTTGCAAACGGGTGACATTGGTTACATCGATTCCGAGGGCTTGCTCTACATCTGCGGCCGAGTGAAAGACATGGTGTTACGAGGCGGTGAGAATATCTATCCCAGTGAAGTGGAAGCCACGCTGCTCGAACACCCGCACTGTGAAGAGGTCGCGGTCATCGCGTTACCTGATCCCACACTGGGCGAAATTCCCGCTGCCGTTATTAAAACCACATCGAGCACTTCGTTGACGGCCAGTGAGTGGGAGCATTGGTGTGGAGAACGCATGGCAGCCTACAAAGTCCCGGCCAAGTGGCGGTTCACAGACCAAGCCCTGCCCCGCAACGCGGTTAACAAGCTTCTGAAGCACACCATCCGCGAGCAGTTTTTCTGATGCAGCAACACGTTAACCCAGAAGGGATTCACTGATGTCTGATATGGATTCGTTCAGGCTCGAGACCCGCGCTTGGCTCGAAGCGCATTGTCCGGTGTCGCAACGCCAGCCCATTGTTCGTGAAGAGCAGATCTGGGCGGGCTCCCGTTCGACCTTCCCCTCAGAGGATGCCAGACAATGGTTCGAGGCCATGCGCGACAGAGGCTGGACTGCACCGACCTGGCCAACCGAGCTCGGTGGCGGCGGACTGAGTTCAGAGGAGGCTAGGATACTGGAGCAGGAAATGGCGCGACTCCAATGTCGTCCACCGCTGTACGATATGGGGCTGTGGATGCTGGGCCCTGCTCTACTGACGTATGGCACGCCTGGGCAAAAAGCGCTGCACATCCCCCGTATCGTGCGGGGCGAGGTCCGGTGGGCGCAGGGCTATTCGGAACCCGGTGCGGGCTCTGACCTCGCCAGCCTCTCTACCCGCGCCATCGACCAGGGCGATCACTTCGTGGTCTCGGGCACCAAAATATGGACGACCCGTGCCGATGTCGCTGACTGGATATTCTGCCTAGTCCGCACCGACCCCGATGCCTCAAAGCGCGAGGGCATCAGCTTTCTGCTCATCGACATGGCAAGCGAGGGCGTCTCGACCCGGCCCATCCCGCTTATCAGTGGGGAGTCAGAGTTCTGCCAGACCTTTTTCGATGAGGTTCAAGTGCCGCGAGACAATCTGGTCGGCGAACTCAATGGTGGCTGGGAAGTGGCCAAGGAACTCCTCAAGCACGAGCGGGAGTTGATGGCGACCATGGAAGTCATTACCGAAAAGGTCGATGTGGGGTTGGTGGACCTGGCCAAATCACGCCTCGAACTCTCAGACGCGGGCGAGATTGCCGATGGCGATCTCCGCTCACGGATCGCCACACATTTGATGCACGCTGACGCGCTCCACCATCTTAATGAAACCATTTACCGGGGCATGAAGGCCGGGCAACTCGACCCCGCCCTCCCCCTCACGCTGAAGTACATCGGCACAACAGAACAACAGCGAAAAGACGAGCTGATGCTGGAAATATTGGGCACGGATGGCCTCGCCATGACAGGCACGGACTCGGTCGAGCAGGAACGTATGGTCCGCAATTGGGCCTACAACAAAGCGCATACGATTGCCGGCGGGACGTCGGAAATACAGCTCAACATTATCGCGCGCCGCGGTCTCGGACTCCCGGAGTAGGAAGTCGAAGATGATGATTCTCAACGATGAGCAACGCATGCTCCGCGATACCATCGCGGACTTCCTGGCCAAAGAATCGCCTGTTGACGCACTTAGAGCCTTACGCGACCAGGAACCCGAACTCGCCTGGGAGCCATCGCTGTGGTCCGGACTGTGTGAGCTGGGCGCACCCGCCGTGGCCTCCTCTGAGGCTGAAGGGGGTCTCGGGTTTGGTCAAGTCGGCATGGGAGCGCTCATACTGGAGACAGGCCGCACCCTGTGCGCAAGCCCACTGCTGTCGAGCGCCATCCATGCGCAAGCTGTCATCCGACATTGCGGCAGCCCGGCACAAATCGAACGGCGCTTACCCGGCTTGTTAAGCGGCGACACCGTCGCCAGTGTCGCGATACAAGAAGGTTCTCAGTTTCGTCCTGCACCCCGCGGTACGCGCCGGAATGGCAACACCCTCAGCGGAGACAAATCCCTTGTCATGGATGCAGGCGCCGCTGACTACCTGCTGGTCTCCGCACTCGACGAAGCGGCGCAATTTTGCATTGCGGTGGTGCACCTCAATACGCCAGGCCTGACCATCCAATCGCAAAGGCTGATGGATGGTCGCCAATATGGGTCCGTGTCGCTGGAGATCGTCGAGGTCGAAGAATGGCTTGAGGGTGAAGCAGTGGAGCAGGGTTTCACGCGGGCGCTCGATGAAGCCACGATCATGCTCTGCTGCGAGATGCTGGGCGCCAGCCGGGAGCTACTAGACCGCACCGTGGCCTACCTGCAGGAACGCGAGCAGTTCGACGTCAAAGTCGGGACGTTCCAAGCACTCCAGCATCGCTTAGCCACTGCCTACTGCGAGCTAGAGTTGGCCGCGGCATCCGTCTTCAATGCCCTGCTGGCAATGGACAAGGGTGAAACGGTGCTGTCTGAGCACGCCAGCAGGGCCAAGGCCCTCGTCGGCGATATTTTGCAGCATCTCTCCAACGAAGCGGTGCAAATGCATGGCGGCATGGGCGTGACCGACGAAATGGACATCGGGCTGTTTCTCAAGCGCTCGAGAACTTGTAATCAACTATTCGGTAACAGCGCTTTCCACCGCAACCGGTTCGCCACGCTGCGCGGATTTTAATGACCTCGTCCTACCGCGTGCAGCTGGTTTACTTGGGCGACACAGCGCCTTCTGCTGAAGAAGCCAGGCGATTGGCCACCCAATTCGAGGCGCCACTCAGGGTCATGCTCGCCCGTTACGATCACCACAGTGCCCGCGCCGACCAGTGGCGACGCGACCCGCTGAGTCTTAACCCACAGGGTCGGATTGCCGTCGATCTCGATGCGGTGCCGTCTTCCGATCATCTGCAAACGCTGCATCAACAGACCGGTGGCGCCGTGTATCTGTGTGGCGTGCACTGGCCGCTTGAACTCACGCTTGACCCCGGCAGCACCCATGCCGGCACCTTGCAATGGTCTGGCTTTCAAAAACCGCCCGAGTTGGATCGGGATGAACTCCGGGAGCGATGGTTGAGTCAACATACCGACGTGGCCATTGCGTGTCAGAGCACAGACAGTTACGCCCAACACGAGATCCTCGCCCATTTCGGTCCGTCGCTCGATGGCATTGCCGAGGAGACATTTCCGATCGAGGCGGCAGAGTCTGCGGCGGTGTTTTTTGCTGCAAAAGACGATTCGGCTTTGCTAAAAACCAATGTGACCAGGCTACTCGAGAGCAGTCGCCGGTTTATCGACTTTGATACCTTAAGCGTCGCGCACTTCACTGAGCAGCGACTGCACTGAAGGAGAGCTTTCATGACAGTTCCACTCAATCAAAAAGTGGCGCTCATTACCGGCGCGGGCCAGGGAGTGGGACAAGGTATTGCCCTGTCGCTGGCCAAACGCGGCGTGCGGGTGATCGCCGTGGGACGAACTCTGGAGAAATGTGAGCAGACCTGTGCGCAGATCACGGAGCGCTTTGCTACCGAGTGCAGAGCGTTGGAGTGCGATATCGGCAACTTGGACACGCTGGACGCCCTCGTGGCAGACGCCCACAACACCTTTGGTCGTCTCGATATCCTCGTGAATAACGCAGTGTCGACCCAGCCCCGGCCATTGATGAAGCTCAGCCTGGACGCCTTTCTGCAAAGCCTCCGTGTCGGGCCGATCGCCACCCTGAAACTGATGCAACTGGTCCAGCCACTGATGCTGGAACAGGGTGAGGGACACATTATTAACCTCGCCAGCACCGCGGCAATGCGTTGGGATAACGCACGTTACGGGGCCTACGCCGCGGAAAAAGAAGCCATTCGCGCCCTCTCCCGAGGTGCGGCCTGCGAGTGGGGTCCATTGGGCATACGTACCAATGTAATTCTGCCCCATGCCAAGTCCCCGGCGCTGGCGGGCTGGGCCGAAGCTAACCCCGAGGAGGCCGCCGCGTTTGAAGCGTCGATACCACTGGGCCGTATCGGGGACTGCGAACAGGACATCGGTGAGTTTGTGGCGCTGCTCTGCTCCCCTGAGGCCAGCTACGTCAACGGCCAGAGCATTGCGTTAGATGGCGGGCAGGCCAACCTGGGCTAGCCCGTATCAGCCGCCGGATGACTCAGAAGTGAGAAACTGACCGTACCAACGGCGCATCTTGGCGAAGGGTCCGTCACCGTCACAAAGCATCGGCTTCTCCAGATAACGCTTATGCGCCCAGATGATCATGTCCTCTTCCATCTGCTGACGGATGTTCTGGATGATGGCCTTGCCAACGGTTTGTCCCAACGTGTCCAACGTGGCCTTGGGCTGGATAAAAGCGTAGTGCGCGCGCGTCAGCTCCGGTGCGATTGGCGACACGTTGGCCATCAATACCGTGTCATAGATGCCTGAAAAACGGACCACCGAAAGGCCGGCACCCATATTGGCATTTTCAATCGCGCCCTCAATTATACCCTTGGGCGTCGGGTTGCGAGTTTTCAGCAAGCCCCGTCGTGTCACGCCTTCAAATTCCGATATCTCGGCGTCGGGCACATCATCGGTGCCATGAACAAAGTGGAAGTGGGCAGGGTCAACGGCATTCTCCGCCATTTCCTGCATATGCACTTCGATATCCCACGTGTAAATGTCCAGCTCTGACCAGTCTGGGTGGTTCGCTTGCGCCTCTGGAATGTCCATCGGTTCGTAGGTCGGCGCAATCTTGTCCGGGTGATACCACACCAAAATGGTTTGATTGATTTCACGCACCGGCCAACAAGCGATCACCTGCTCACCCTTGGCGACCCGTGGCGGCAGATTTTTGGCATACGGCACATGGGTACACTCGCCGTCACCGTTGTAGCGCCAGCCATGAAATGGACACTCAATGGACTCACCGACGACACGCGAGCCTCCACCCGCCTGATCACGGATTCCGTAGCCAAGGTGTGCACCCATATGTGGGCAATATGCATCCAGTACTTTGACGGCACCGCTCTTGGTGCGAAAGATGACCAGCTCCTGATCAAAATAACGCAGGGGTTTGGACTCACCGACGGCCAAGTCATGTGAATACAGCACCTGAAACCAACCCCAAGGCATAGGGAGTGGGCAACGCGGCGCGTTGTCGCTGGCAATCACCATGTCGTGTTCTCCTGAATCAAGCCCGAACCGAGGCGCCTCCATCGACGCTCAAAACCTGGCCAGTGATATAAGACGCCCGGTCAGATAGCAGGAAGCAGACCGCCTCTGCCACTTCTTCTGCCTCGCCGAGACGACGCATGACTGCCGCCTGTTTGAGGCCCTCGGCGATCTTCGGCTGCTCTTGCATGTAACGCTCAACCCCTGGCGTACGAATCACACCGGGGCTCACCGCATTGATACGGATGCCCTTGTGGCCGTACTCAGAGGCCGAACTGAGAGTCAGCGTGTTAACGCCACTCTTGGCTGCCGCGTAAGCCGTATTGTAGGGCTGACCGCGGAGCGACGCGTTTGATGAGATGTTGACGATACTGCCGCCGTCGCCATTGAGCATCGCCTCTATCTCATGCTTTAAACATAAAAAGGTATTGGTCAGGCACAGTTCCAGCGTGCTGTCGAACACGTCTCGATCATAGGTATGGATCTGTCCGGAGCCTCGGCTGACGGCGGCGCTGTTACAGGCCACGTTTAACGCTCCGTAATGCTCGACACAGCACTCAACCAGCGCTTTGACCTGTGCCTCGTCGCTCACGTCCGCTTTGAACGCGACGGCGTCACCGCCTGCCGCCTTGATGAGATCAGCTGTCTCGTTGGCGGTCTCGATGTTGAGATCCGCGATGACAACACGTGCACCCGCGCGCGCCATCATCAGGGCAATCGCACGCCCGATACCGACTCCGGCACCAGTGACAATACCGGCTTTGTCTTTCAGTTCTGACACAGCTATTTCGTCTCGGGCTGTTGCCCCGTTAGTCGCCCACTGCGCCGCCGGGCACTCACCCGTCCAGCACATCGTCGCTTTGGACGAATGATTCCATGCGACAATTGCGTATTGTACAGGTCGTGATTTTCACTGGAGTCACCCCGCGGGAGCGACTCGCAAAAGGACTATGACGCCGACACCAAAGCTCGTTACTCCTGGTCATCAGAGCACCACTGCGCGGCTTATTAACGGGAGCCTAAAATGATTACCGACGCCTTTAGACTGGACGACAAAGTGGCACTCGTGACGGGCGCCAGCAAGGGGATTGGCGCATGTATCGCCAGTACTTTTGCCGCCGCGGGCGCAGACGTTGTCTTGCTGGCTCGATCTGAGACGGAGTTGCAGGGAGTGGCCGACAGTGTCGAGGCACAGGGCAGAGCCGCGCTCCCGCTGGCCTGCGATATTACAGATGACGAGGCGCTGGCAGCGGCGCTGGCCAGTGTGCAAACCCGATTCGGGCGTTTGGACGCACTCGTCAACAACGCCGGTGGGCCGGGGAAAGGCTACGGATCTCTGGAAAAAGTCGATCGCGCGCGCTTTGATCACACGCTCGAGATCAACCTCAGTGCCGCTTACTCACTGACCCATCAGGCGTTGCCCCTGCTCAGAGCAGGCTCTGCGGCGACCATTATCAACATTTCCTCGGCGCTGGCATGGATGGTCGACCGTCACTTTGCGGCCTATGGCGCGGCCAAGGCCGGGATGGAACAGATGACCCGCATCCTCGCCCACGAGCTGGCACCTGATATGAGAGTCAACGCGATTGCGCCGGGTGCCATCGAAACCCCTAGCACCGCATTCATTACCCAGAACCCGGAGATGCTGGCCAGCACGACCCGTTGGATACCCCAGGGTCGCATGGGCCAGCCTGAGGACATCGCGCTGGCCGCGCTGTATCTGGCGTCGCCCGCGAGCAGCTTCGTCAGCGGCAAGGTGCTGGAGGTCGATGGCGGCATGGCTGCCCTGCCCGGCAGCGCGATCGAGGCAAACCTCGCTCGCTGAGCCAACCGGATCGAGCCCTAATTCAACACCAAGAGGTATCCCATGGGGATTTACGTCATCACGGGCGGCACGACGGGAATTGGCGCCGCCACCCGAGACCACTTGCATCATCAGGGTCACCGTACGGTCAACCTGGACCTGAAAGCCGGTGATCATCAAGTCGATCTCAGCAACCCTGAGCAGTACATCCCTGTATTGCGCGAGGTGGCCCAGGCACATCCCGAGATCAATGGCATCGTGACCTGCGCGGGCGTGGCCTCGCATTTTCCGGATACCGGCAAGATCCTCGATATCAATTTCTGGGGAACCGTCAATGTCGTCGAAGCGCTGCGAGGCAACCTGAGTGAGGGCGGCCGAGTGGTAGTCATCAGCTCCAACTCAGCGCCGCAATGCAGCAAGCCAGAACTGGTGGAGGCCATGCTCGCAAATGATCGCGAAGCGGCACTGACCTTGGCCACTGAGTATTCCGGGCACGACTGCTACTCGGGGAGTAAACACGCTATCGCGCGCTGGGTTCGTCGGGAAGCGCCTCAGTTTGCACGACAAGGCATCTCGCTAAACGCCATCGCACCGGGTTATATCGAGACACCTATGACTCAGGCGGTGGCACAGAGCGAGGAGTATGGCGAGGCGATTAAGCAATTTGTGGCCTCTATTCCGCTGGGACGGCCGGGCAAGCCCGAGGACATTGCTTCGCTGATTGGCTTTTTGCTCTCCCCCGAAGCGCATTTTATCGCCGGTTCGCTCATGTATGCGGACGGGGGACATGACGCCCTATTTCGCCCAAACCAGGGGCCATGACGCCCCATGGCCACAGCGGCCGCCACACTCGCGTTATCGACACCAGAACCGGCCTCTAACGATCCAAGCTGGTCTCTTCACTCCTTTGATCTATTGGTATTTGCGGGCCTTTTTCCAAGCGGCCCGTTTCGTGCGCTTACGCCAACTGATTTCGTCTGACCCGTTTCAGCTCACACATTGCGCGCCCTTACTCAAATCCGGTCTGCTACCAAGCGCTCTTATTTTTCGGTTCTTAACCAATCTACAACTAAGCACTTCCTGATCAGCACGCAAAAAAAAGCCCGCTATGAAGCGGGCTTTCTCGTTACACGATCGCGATCAGTGGCGATAGGTGAAGTCAACGCCGTAGGTCGCGGGCGGGCCGTACTGATGGGCGTTCAAGCCCAGGCCGGGGCCATAGTTAAAGCCGAACGCACGGTACTCTTCGTCGGTCACGTTCAAACCCCAAACTGCGACGCTCAGTGCGCCGCCTGATTGGAGCTCCAGATCCCAGCTCAGTCGCGCGTTCATAATGAAGCGGTCCTGGTTCTCAAGGATCTCGAAGGCCACCGGCGTATCATTGGCTCCCGCAGTACTGTAAACACCTGTAGAAACAGGCACCGAGTTGGTCTCGGACTGCCATGCACCGCTCATGGAGAGCGTGACCGCGCTGGCACCGAACTGCATGAACTGCCAATCGACACTGAAAGACACCTGATCGTCCGGGCTCATGCCGCGGCGAGCGATGTCATCCAGCGGCAAGAACGCACCATTGGCCTCAACGCCCGGGTAACGATCGAAATCACCGTCAGTGTGGTTCCAGTTCACCGTAGCCACCAGATTGTCCGTCAACAGCCAAGCCAGGGACATCTCAATGCCCTCGCGCTCGGCTTCGCCGGCGTTACCGATAGCACTGGTCACGGTGTTACCCTGCGCCAACACTGTGGACACCTGCAGGTCTTCATACTCGTACAGGAAAGCTGCAGCGTTGAACTGCACGCGTCCGTCCATCAGAGAAGATTTCAGGCCCAGCTCGTAGCTCGTGACCTCTTCTTCGTTGTAGGCATCCGCATAGTCGTTGGCGCTATCGAAGAAATCGCCATTGAAGCCGCCGCTACGGTAGCCGGTAGAGTAGGTTGCGTACATGTTGAAATCATCGCTGAAGAAGTACTGCACCGTCGCACGGCCGGAGACGTTGCTGAAGTCCTCAGAGAAGGTGCGGCCATAAATGCCTGCACGCTCTGGCAAGGTCTCCGCTTGTTCATTGGTCACGTAGTTGTCGAGCAGGTTGTAGTTCGACATGTTGCCGCCAGAGAACAGGTGGGTGTAGTAGCGGTTGATGAAGTTCGAGTTAAAGCCGCGCCACAGGTAGGTAATGTCTTTGGTCTCTTCGGTGTAGCGCAGACCGCCGGTTAGCGCCAGGTTACCGATACGCCAGGTCGCCTCACCAAAGACTGATGTCGCTTCCGTATCAATATCGTAGGAGGAGGTATCAGAGGTCGCCAGCGGGAACGACGCGATGCGGTGATTGCGGAACTGCGCCTCATCCTCCCAACGGAAGAAACCGACGACGTAATCCAAATTGTTGACGCTGCCGCTGAACTGCACCTCAAGAGAGGTCTGCTCGTAGTCGGTCTTGGCGTAGTTGTTAAACACCGGCGCACCGCCATAGGCGTTGATCGCACCGATCACGTTGAGTGCCAGCATGAATTCATCCCCCGCACCCAAGCCAAGGTCCACGCCCGGTGCAATCGGGATGGAATCCGGCACGACTTGGTTAAAGAGCAAGCCGCCAATGGTCGAGAGCGGCAAATCACCGATCACGCCTCCGTTGGCACTGTTATCCATACCATCGAGGTCCGCGCTCAGCTCGTTGGTAGAGTCGCGGTAGCCACCGATGACTTTCACCGCGAACTCTTCGCTGATGTCCCAGTTCAGAGTCAGGTTGTGGTGATCCACATCACTGATGTTGTAGGACTCTGTATCGCTTGAGCCCTGACTCGTTCGGGAGTCGAAGTTGGCGAGGCGCTCATTTGCCCACGCACTGTAGTCAGCACCCCAACCCAAGAACTGATTGATCATGCCGTCAACGGGCGGTCCGGGCAGCGGGAAGAACCCGTACTGAATCGCCTGAGCCAGTCCACCGACGATCGCGTCGACCGTCGCAGGACGAGCACCACTGTTGATAGTGAGGTTATCGGGGAAACCCGACTCAAACAGTACCGATGCATTCGTGGGGTTGAGACCCACGATGTTCAGCATCTGGGAGCGCTCATCAATCGTGTCGTTCGAGAACGAGTAATCGAGAGTCAGGCGATCGGTCGGCATCCAGCGCGCCGCCAAACGGTAGCCATCCCGGTCCATGTTTTCAAATCCACCCACCTGCGCGTTGGTGTTGTCGTAGAGATCGTCACGCTGACGCTTATAAATCGACGCCGCGAACGCCAGAGAATCGCCCACCGGCGCATCGATGCGGCCTCTCACGGCGCGATAGCCGTAGTCACCGAGTGATGCCTTAAACGTGACGCCACCCTCGCTGGACGGCTTCTTCGTTACGAAGTTTACGGCACCACCGGTCGAGTTTCGGCCGTAAAGCGTGCCTTGAGGACCGCGGAGAATTTCGATCCGTTCGAGGTCGATCGCGTCGACGCCGTTAGCAATCCCTTTGCCGATGAATACTCCGTCAACGTAAAGGCCAATCGCCGGGTCGGTAGATGGGCTGTTTGAGTTACCGGAACCGACACCACGAATGTTGAGACTCATATTGCCGCGAGAGGATGGCGCCTCGTAACCACTCACACCCGCAGCAGAGACAAACAGGTCACTGAGGTTGCCGATGCCACGCTTCTCGATCTGATCAGCGGTCAGCGCCTGCATCGAGATCGGCGTGTCCTGAATGCTGGCCTCACGGCGCTCAGCCGTGACAATCACCTCTTCCAGTTGCGCGTTGACGACGCCCGATGCGGTGGACGCACCGGCAACGACTGCGGCGATCAAAGTCTTTTGAACATTTGCTTTCATGGGTCAGCCTCTCTTGGGATTTGGCAGTGGGACAGCGGGCGTGCGTTACTGTTTGTGGCAGCGAGCGCACAGCGCTTTTTACAGGTCTTACCTGACTATTATTTTCTGAGCGTAGTATTCAAACTCCGCCTTCCGACCTCAAGCGGCAGATGCACAGCGCGCTAATTCAAATGGACTAGCGCGCCGGGTGGCAATTTTTCCGGATTTTGCCGCCGCTGTGCGCATACTAGAAGCCACTTGTCAGCACGAATGAGGCAAACATGATGCCTGGTCAATGCCTACCGCCATCTCGATATCGATCGAGGCTTCAGCCGGCAGGATACAAGACTGGCTTATGGGGCATAGGCGGTCGGTTGCGTGGTATCCGCACCGCGATGACAGTGCTCGGCCTCCTCAGCTTGATGAGCGTGGCCCCCGTCAACACTTTCGCGCAAGCGACACCGGAATCGGTTTCGCCACAAACCTGTAATCGCCATGAGGCGTTCAAACAGCCCCTGTTCGGTGATTTACACGTTCATACGGGCCTCAGTTTCGACGCCTACATCTCGAGTATCCGTCTGGGACCAGACGCCGCCTACCGCTACGCAAAGGGTGAACCCATTCAGATACCCGGCGCAGATGGTCTGCCGGGCGCTTATGTCAGGATCGACCGTCCTCTCGACTTCGCCGCGGTCACAGATCACGGCGAGTTTCTCGGCCAGGTCGCAGTCTGCACGGCAGAGACTGGCGTAGCGCGCTTCTGGCCACTGTGCGCGATGAGTCGCGCCAATAACCTCTGGGTCCAGCTTCTGGCGGCCAGCTGGTGGACCTCGCTCGGCGGGCAAGCGGTCGATGCGCCAGAGCCTTCTTTTGCCTGCTCGTTAGGGGATTGTGAGCAGGCCCAAATCGATACCTGGCGGGATATACAAGCCTCGGCGGCTCGCCATCAGGACACGTCCGGGGATTGCGCCTTTACCACCTTCAACGCCTACGAATACACGCAGGCCAGCGCGCAAAACAATATGCACCGCAACGTCATTTTTCGAAACGCACAAGTGACCGAACTCCCTGTGACCATCTACGAAACCGGCCAATCGGTGCCCGAACTCTGGCGTGCGTTGCGCGAACAGTGCTTACTGCGCGGCGACGGCTGCGACGTGCTCGCGATTCCGCACAACAGCAACCTGGCCGGCGGCCTGATGTTCCCGGACCCGGTCGATCAGGAGGACGCGGCCCTTCGACTGCAAATGGAGCCCGTGGCGGAAATCATCCAACACAAGGGTGCCTCGGAGTGCCGGTACGACCGACTCCGCGGCGCAGGCGTGCTGACCGAGGACGAACTCTGTGACTTCGAACAGATCGATAGCGACAACCTGCATATGCTGGGCACAGTCGAGGGAAAAATGCGCTCTGAACGCGGTCTGTCGGTGCCCGTCGAGCAGTTCGCGCCCCGCAATCTGCTGCGCAATGTGCTGAAAGACGGGCTGGCTATCGAAGAAACGACCGGCGTGAACCCTTTCCAGTTCGGATTCATTGGCAGCACTGACACTCACAGCGCGACACCCGGCGCCGCCATGGAGTCGGGCTATGCCGGGCACCTCGGCCGTCGTGATGCGGAATATCGCAATGTGCAGGATCACTTTGCATCCAACCCGGGCGGCTTGGCGGTCGTGTGGGCGGAGGAAAACACCCGTGATGCGATTTTCGACGCGATCCGGCGGCGGGAAACCTACGCGACATCGGGCACCCGAGCGCAGCTGAGGTTCTTCGCCGGGGATTACGCTGACAACCTCTGCCAATCACCCGACATGCTGGCTGAAGCCTACGCTCAAGGGGTACCGATGGGAGCTCGCCTTGACCCCACGAGCACCAGCCCCCCGCGCTTCTTGATCGCCGCACAACGGGACGCAGGCACCACTGCTGGCGCGGGCAACCCGATTGAGCGTGTTCAGATTGTGAAAGGCTGGGTAGACGATACAGGCCAAACGCGCGAGGTCGTCCACGACGCCGCGGGCAACGCCTCGACGGGCTTAGGCGTTAACACCGATACCTGTGAACCCATTGCGACGGGACTGTCAGAGGTCTGCACCGTCTGGCAAGACCCGGACTATGACCCCGATCAGAACGCTTTCTATTACGCCCGGCTCATCGAAACCCCGAGCTGTCGCTGGAGCACACTGCAGTGTCAGGCTGCCGGGGTAAACCCCTTCGCCGAGGACTGCCCTGTGCAAAAGGACGCAGCCAACGCCCGGGCGCTAGCCGCAGGGGCGACAGGGCAGGTCTATGACAATTGCTGCCGCACCGCTGACACGGAAGCGTTTTACTCGCCGGTCATACAGGAGCGAGCGTGGAGCTCGCCTATTTGGATCGCGCCTCGTTAGCGAGGTGCAAGAACACCGGCACTTCCCCACCACCGTGCACTTCCAGCGACGCGCCGGAGATGTAAGCGGCATCATCAGAGCAGAGCATGAGTACTGAGCGAGCAATATCCGCAGGCTCCGCCATCCGTTTGAGCGGCAGCATGTCAGCGACTTTTTTGAAGCCAGCCTCACCACCGTAATGCTCGTGCCCGGCCTCGTTGTGCACCAAACCCACCACAATGGCATTGACACGGATGTCTGGTCCCCACTCCATGGCGAGGGACTGCGTGGCACTGACCAGCCCTGCCTTGGCCGCACCATAGGCGGCTGACCCAGGCGAGGGCCTGACGCCGCTGACCGAGGCGACGTTAATTACCACGCCCGGTCGTGCGCCCTGACCGAGCGCCGCGTGGGCCTGCTGGGCCAGCACCAAGGGCGCGACCAGATTCAAGGCGACAATTTTCTCAGTGAGGGACGGGCTGGCCGACGCAGCCTCTACCGGTGGTCCACCACCCGCGTTATTAACCAGAATATCGAGCCCGCCGAATTCCTCGGTCACCGTTGCAACCAAGCGCTCCGTCGCTGCACTGTCGCGCACATCCGCGCAAATGAACTGTGCCCCTCGGCCCTCGGTGGCAATGGGGTCGGCAGGCTCGCGACGACCACAGGCAACCACATTCGCGCCGGCTCTCAAAAAATGTTCACAGATCGCTCGACCAATGTGCCCCGCGCCCCCTGTGACCAAAACGGTTTGACCGGAAAAATCCTGCATACGGCCCTCTCTTACCAGTACGGGGGATGGATGGTAGAGGTGTTATCCACCTTGATTGCCGCGCCATTGATGTGCCGGGCGGCATCGGAGGCAAGAAAGCCAATCACATCCGCCACGGCGGCCGGTTCACAGGCAAACGAAGCCGCCTGCATACCCATTTCCCGACTCATGACCGGCGGCTCACCCGCTATGTCCATCACCATGGGAGTGATAATGCCATCGGGGTGTACCGAATTGCAGCGAATAGGCCGCCCCTGCTGCTTCAGGTAGATCGCCGTGCTCATCGTCAGACTGCGCACCGCCGCCTTGGACGCGGTGTAGGCGCAGAACTGCGGATAACCCATCTCTGCGGAGGACGAACAGACATTGATGATGGCGGCGCCCGGTTTCGACATGAGCGGCAGGCAGTTCTGGATACCCAGAAACACCGACTCGCAGTTCACCGCCATCACACGCTGAAACTGCTCGAGGGTTTCTGCCTCGATATTGTCCGCACGCAGAATGGCCGCATTGTTCACCAGAATATCCAGACCACCGTATTGCTCAGAGAGCACATCGGTCAGCGAGCGCCACGTCGGCTCACTACTCACATCCTGCTGAACAAACTGGACGCCCAGCGCGTCGGCAATCTGCGGGCCTTGCTCTGCATCCAGATCGGAAATAATCACCGTTGCGCCATCTTGCCTGAGTCGCTCCGCTGTCGCCTGGCCGAGACCACCACAGCCGCCGGTCACCAGCGCCACACGACCCGCCAACGCCTTACCCTCGTTACTTGCTTCTGTCATGCTGTGCACCCTGCCTGATACCGGAGCCGATCACCATGTCCCAATGTGTTGTAGACCACCCCAACGAGCTGCTCGACGCGATTGGTCAGACACTGGGCCCCAGCGAACCGCTGGTCGTGACCCAGGAACGCATTAACCAATTTGCCGAAGCCACGGGCGATGACCAGTGGATTCATGTGGACCAAGCGCGCGCCGCGGAAGGCCCGTTTGGACGCACCATCGCACACGGCTATCTGACGCTCTCGCTGGCCGCGTATTTTCTGCCGCAGCTGCTGAGCGTCAAAAACATGTCGATGGGCGTGAACTACGGCACCGAGAAGGTGCGGTTCCCCTCGGCGGTCACTGAGGGTTCGACCCTGCGTGCGACCGGCGAAATCATCTCTGCTGAGGAGAGCGCCGGCGGCATCAAAGTGGTGGTTCGTATGACGCTTGCGGCAGACGGTGCCGAGCGCCCGGCCTGCGTAGTCGATACGATCAGTCTTTTTTATCCCTGAGCGCGCCAGCCGCATCAGAGTTTGAAAACGCGCGCCGCGTTGTCGCGGAGGAATTTGGGCCACACCTCGTCCTTAAAGGGCACGTTCGGCATTTCCTCGAAGATTCTGTCCAGCGACAAGCCCATGGGGAAATAGCCGGCATACATGATCTTGTCGGCGCCGCGGGTATTGGCAAAGTCGATAATCGGCTTGGGGTAGTGCCGCGGTGCGAAGGCGCTGGTCATGTAGTACAGGTTTGGATACTTCAGCATCAGCCTCCAGGCGAGATCGGTCCAGGGCTCGCCGCCATGTCGCATCACCACCTTGAGTTCCGGGAAGAACCAACAGATCTCGTCGAGATGCTCGACCTTCTGCGGCCCCATGGATATCCGCGGGCCCGGGACGCCCACACAGGGGCAGAACGGAATATCGAGATCAATACAGGCGACGAAAATGGGGTACCACTTTTTGTCGTCGAGCGGCACTTGCGGACACAGTCCTGAAGGAAACGCGGTCACCGCCTTCAGATCGTAAGCCTCTTTGAGGCGACGTATTTTGCGCACCTCTTCCATACCGTTGTTCGGGTTGGCGTCGTAACAGGCGATAAACCGGTCGGGGTAATCTTTGACGGCCTGATTCTGGGTCTCGTACTGATCCTCATCTACGCCGATCATGCCCTTGGCGATGCCGAACTCATCCATTTTGCTGAGCGTGTACACCGCATAATCGTCATGCTCTCCCACCTGGGGCAGGTTCTTGAACATATATTCGGCGGGCATCTGAAACTGCTGACGACTCTCCTCGTCCATCAACAAGGGCTTGATGAAATCGTAGTAGTCGGAGGTGTCGTTGTTGGGGATCGCCATCATCAAGTCGATCACTTCAATATCGCGCGGTATGGGCATGATTCAGTTTCCCCCGGGGAATTAGCGAGCGGGGTCGTCCCGCTCGCGCAACAGTTTATCGGCGCCGTACTCTGCAATCATGTACGTGGCCGCCATGGTATTACCCGATGTCAGCTTTGGCATCACCGACGCATCAATCACCGATAGTCCGGACAGACCTCGCACTTTCAGATCCGAGTTCACCACGGCGTCCTGGTCCGAGCCCATGCGACAGGTCCCCACGGGATGGTAGCCCGTTGTGCCCTGCTGCCCCGCCTTTTTGAGAAGCGCCTCATCCGTCTGGGCGTCAGCACCCGGTCTGATCTCTGCGCGCCGGTGGGCCTGCATGGGCGGCGCGTCATAAATGCGGCGGAGCGTCCGAATACCCGAGAGCAATACCTGCCGGTCGTGCTCAGTGGTGAGATAGTTAGCCTGAATCTCGGGCGCCGTGCTCGCATCGGCGTCGGTAATCAGTACCGATCCCCGACTGGTCGGGTGCATGGGATAGGTAATGGCCGTCACACCGGGCACGGGATCCATTTTGGAAGTGCCGCTCACTTCATCATGCATACCCGCGGCGGGCGTAAAGTGAATTTGGATATCCGGTACACCTGTCGTGCCCAGTCCCGACTCGTGAAAGACACAGACATCCGAGGACGGCATCGCCAGTAGGCCTTTGCGCTGGGTCACATAGCGCCCCAGCTGCAGTGGGAGCCGCCAGGGCCTGACGTCGGCCCATACGGTGCCCTCGGGGGTGGTTTCCGTCGCCACCAGCGTGCCGAAATGATCCTGAAGGTTCTGACCCACAGCCGGGCGGTCGATGACAGGCTGAATACCACACCGCTGGAGGTGCTCGGCCTCACCCACACCCGAGCGCTGCAATAGGGCTGGAGAACCAATGGCACCCGCAGCCAGAATCACATGCCGGCCCTCTATCAGGGACTGCCGATTTTGCTTGTCACGCACCAACACACCGGTCACGTGCCCATCGCTGATGACACAGCGATCCACAAGGTACTCTGAGCAGACAGTGAGGTTTTGCCGATCCATGGCCGGGGCCAAGAAAGCCACCTTGCCGCTTTGCCGCCAGCCCCTGAACACATTTTGGTAGTAATAGCCGGCTCCCAAGGTATCGCCAGAGAGGTAGTTGTCGTTGCGCGGTATACCCGCTGCCTCGCAGGCGGAAATGAAGCGTTCCCCCCATAACGACGGGCTGGCCTGCTGTATCCGCAGGCGGCCCGATTTAGGTTGAGCTGACAGATTTTCGAATCGCTGAAAAAAAGGCTCCACGCTGCGCCAGTCCCAACCCTCTGCCCCGGCATCTGCCCAGGCATCAAAATCGCTCGGGTGGCCACGCACATAGATCATGCCGTTGATAGCCGTGCTACCGCCCAACACGCGACCACGAGGCCAGCGAACCCGGCGCCCGCACACCTCCTGCTCAGGTGCAGTCCGAAATCCCCAGTTGAAGGGTTTACCGTAAGCAACGGTGGTCCAGCCAATCGGCAAGCCCAGCACAAGACTGCGTCCTTTGCCACCCGCTTCGAGCAGCAGGACGCTGGAGCGGCCGTCTTGAGTGAGTCGCTCGGCAAGCAAGCAACCCGCCGCTCCAGCCCCCACAATCACGTAATCCCATTGCCTGGCCATCAGCGCCTCACTCCACAGTTGGCCGCGCGGCGGCACAGGGGTGGTCGTCGCCGTGGACGAACGCGCGCAGGGGCCCTGCCTCGCCCCGCTCTACCCGAGAGCATCGCAGGAGACGCATCATCGCGTGCGAATCGACGGGTCAGCTGCACCCGCGCGCATGGTCTCGAGGAACTTTTCCAGGGGTGCGGGTTCAGCGACCTGAGGTAAGGCATCGCTGGGTGGGTGATCCCAGAAGGCCTGCCAGGTGGGGAATAGCGAGTGGAACTCACCGTCGTAGTGGTCGCGATCCGGCCAGCGCATTTTGTGGTCTCCCACCGGCGGCTTGTTGAGGTCCGTCGCGTACCAGTAGCAGGGCAAACGCCGGTGAAACAGCCAGCGACCTTCCTGCCGAACGTAGTGATCCCAGTACAGCATCTGCATGATCACCCATTCGCACCCACCATCGGCCGTGGGGGTTTCGTGCTCGTTCTTGGAATACACCAACCCGACTGCCCGGTCCGGCGATTCGAATTCGATAATATGATTGCCGATGTGGTGGGCGGTGCCCGTGAACTGTTGCCTCAGCGTCTCATCCATCCACTGTTTGAAGTGCGCGCGACCCACCTTGTCGCGACCGACCCGAACATCCTCGGGGAACAAATTCACCAGCGCGTCGAGGTCGCGCATATCCAGCGCTAAAGAGTATTTAGCCGCAAGCTGGCGGATCTCATCGAGTGACTCGAGTCGATCGATTCTCGCCAATACGTCGCTGGCGTCACTCATGCCGTGTCTCCTGTTTGTGCCGCCGCGCGACCCGCCTGTCGGCCAGAGAATGTCGCATCTCCAACCGAACTACCAGAGGCGTAACCATCGCCCCGACGCGGTACGCCGCAGGCGGTGCGGCCCGCCGCGTAAAGCCCGGGAATCGGCTCCCCCGCCTCATTCAAAACCGCACCGTTAACCGTGGTGTCCACACCGCCCAACGTGAAGTAAGGGAAGAACGCCCCGCGCCCCGGCGTGCAATCCAGCGCCACCAGCGGCGCGGTAAGGGGTTTTAACCAGTCCGAATGTTTGTGGCACTGAGGGTCCTCCCCCTGAGCCGCACTGGTGTTAAACGTCTCAATCGTGGTTTCCAACGCGCCTTCGGGTAGCCCCAGCTCAACACACAGCTCTTCTATCGTCTCGCCGGTTGCCGCGATCGGCGCACCCAAGTACGACACCGTCTCGTAGTCCGCATAGTCATCAACCGATACCACCAAGTACACGGGCCAGGTTTGGTCGAGTATCAGTGTCCCCACCCGACCGTGGTAGACATCTTCGTTGATAAAGCGCTGCCCGTTACCGTCCACCAGGATGCCGAATGTCAGCGAGGCGGGCGGGTAAAACGGCAGACTCACAAAACCTTCATCCATGTTGATTAGCCGCGCACCCACGGCCGCAGCCATCTGGATACCCGCGCCGGTGTCGTTGGGGTTACCAATTGGGATCGTCGCCCTCTGTAGTTTGGGGGCGTGCTTGTTGAGCATGTCCGAGTTCATCACAAACCCGCCCGCGCAGAGCACCACGCCGCGCTCCGCCCGGTAATACCGCTCCTCACCATCCTGCCGCACCACCACACCGCAGACCGGCAGCGCGTCGTCGCGACCTTCCACAATGAGTCGCAGTGCGCGAGATTCCAGCACCACCGCAACACCCCGTTCCCGCACAGCAGCCTCGAGCAACTGCATTAGTAACGGCCCACCGTTATCCCCTTCCACCTCG
>MDTD01029912.1_pt1 | contig 47027 bp, 44 predicted proteins | sample 811221 | NCBI WGS metagenome assembly MDTD01 (sample SAMN05326646, study PRJNA326480) | marine metagenome | isolation source: seawater | place: Pacific Ocean: South West | collected 2011 | reverse complement strand
ATTTTATTACTTTTTTTATTTATTTAATTTATTACTTTTTTATTTATTTAATTTATTACTTTTTTATTTATTTAATTTGAATAATGAATTTTTTTTATAAGAAGATAGTTGATATTATGAGAGTATTTAGAAATTAAGGAGTTTTCTTGATTTAATATGAACCAGTTCCAGTTGATAAAAGGCGGGGGTAATCTTCAAGGGCAAATAGAGGTACCTGGTGATAAATCTATTTCTCATAGATCTTTGATCCTTGGAAGTATTGCTCTTGGAACAACAAAAATAAAAGGGTTCTTATATTCAGAAGATCCTTTATCTACAGCAAGTTGTCTGAGAAAATTAGGCGTAGATATTCCAAAAATAGTTAAAAATGAACCTTTTGAAATTGAAGGAGTAGGACTTAATGGAATAAATGAGCCCAAAGAAATTCTTGATTGCGGGAATTCAGGGACAACAATGCGATTAATGATGGGTGTATTAGCTGGGCAAAAAGGGAAAAATTTCATTATGACCGGAGACAAGTCTCTCTCTGAAAGGCCTATGGGAAGAGTATGTAAACCTCTAAGATTAATGGGAGGCATATTATCAGGACGAGAAAACTGCAACAAGGCTCCAATATCAATTTCAGGGACACAGTTGAAGGGATGTTTTATAGGAACTCCAGTAGCAAGCGCTCAAGTCAAATCAGCAATTCTTCTTGCAGGACTAACAGCAAATGGTTCAACCTCAGTAATAGAGCCAGCCTCATCTAGGGATCATACTGAGAGGATGCTTAAGGCTTTTGGAGCAAATATTGAAATAAGGGGAGAACTTGGAAGAAACATTGTAATTAAATCTGGAAACAATTTACAAGGTCAAGAGATATTAATTCCAGGAGATATTAGTTCAGCCTCTTTCTGGATGATTGCTGCTTCTATTGTCCCAAATTCAAATATAACAATAAGGAATGTCGGATTAAATCCAACTAGAACTGGGATATTGGAAATAATGGATGTAATGGGGTGCGATTATAAAATTTACGATAAATCTATAGTCGCAGGAGAACCGATTGGAAATATTAATATTAAAACCTCAAATAATCTTAATAATTTTGTAATTCAAGGAGATATTCTTCCGAAATTAATAGATGAGATACCTATACTTACAGTTGCAGCCTGTTTTTGTAAAGGGATATCTCAAATAAAAGATGCTAAAGAACTTAGAGTAAAAGAAACTGATAGGTTAAAGGTTATGGCAAGACAACTTAGAAAATTTGGGGCCATTATTGAAGAGAGGGAAGACGGGCTTATTATAAATGGAGATGCAAAATTTTATGGAGCTGAAGTTGATAGCGAAACTGATCATAGAGTATCTATGAGTCTGGCAATAGCAGCACTTTTAGCAAAAGGCTCTACCAAAATTTATAGAGCTGAAGCAGCAAATGTTTCTTATCCTAATTTTTGGAATGATCTTAAATTTTTACTTTAATTGAAAGATTTGGAAGACTTGCAAGAATTTATAACTAAGGATGGAAGTTTTTCCCTTCATAGCAAATTTTATAATGAAAATTTTCATAGCTCTTTAGGAGCTTTTAGTGAAGCGAAAAATAAGTTTATTTGTCCCTCTAATCTTTCCAGATTTAAAGGCAAATCACTTAGTGTTTTAGATATTTGCTTTGGACTTGGATATAACTCAGCCTTTCTTTTTAATGACTTACTTAAGCAGTCTTCTCGTTTAAATTGGTACGCTCTCGAACTAGATAAAAGACCTCTTATGCATTCAATTAAAAATGAGAATTTTAGGAGTTTATGGGAACCAAAGGTTAATCAAATCTTTGATTCACTCTTATTTAATTCAAGCTTTGAAGATAATTCATTTTCTTGTAAATTGCTGTGGGGGGACGCTAGAAATCAAATATCAAAAATCCCAATAAATATAAATTTTGATTTAGTCTTTTTAGATGGTTTTTCTCCACAAAAATGTCCCGAAATTTGGACTGTAGAATTTATTTCAAATATCAAAACAAAACTAAAAAAAGGAGGTTGCATCATCACATATTGTTCTTCTGCCGCCGTAAGAAAAACATTTATTGATTTAGGATTAGTTATTTACAATATACTTCCAGATACTAAAACTAAAAATTTTTGGAGTATTGGAACTTTAGCTTTAGAAGCAATTAATACGAATGAACATCAAATAAATCCTTACATAGAAAAATTAACATTAATGGAATTAGAACATCTCAAAACAAAAGCTGCAGTTCCATATAGAGATCCAGATATTAATTCTTTATCATTAGAAATTTTACAAAGACGAAATAATGAGCAAAGACTCTCTTTACTAGCAGATACTAATAAATGGAGAAAAAAATGGAATATGACGAAATCAACCTAAGCAGTTAAATTTAAATAAAATATAAATTCTTTATGTTATCTATCGCAATATTAGCCGCAGGTAAAGGCACTAGGATGAAAAGCTCATTACCTAAAGTATTACATAAACTCTCGGGCAAAACGCTTATTAGAAGAGTAATTGATTCATGCATTGAACTTAAGCCAGACAAGATATTTATTGTTGTAGGACATGAAGCCAACAGAATAAGAGAATCCTTATCCAATTTCAAAGATATAAACAAAATAAATTTTGTTTTACAAAACCCTCAAAATGGGACAGGACATGCAATTCAAGTCCTTTCAAAAGAATTAAAAAGTTTTAAAGGTAAATTACTAGTCCTAAATGGAGATGTACCTCTTATAAGATCAGAAACATTAAAAAAACTTATTAAATTTCATGATTATTCTCAATCTGAAGCATCAATAATTACTACAAAGAAAAGTAATCCATGCGGCTATGGAAGGGTATTTACTGATGGAGATACAATTGATAAAATTATTGAAGACAAAGATTGTACGCCAAATGAGCGTTTAAATAATCTCATAAATGCTGGCATATATTGCTTTCAGTGGGAAAAATTAAGTAATGTAATTTATCAGTTAAAGGATAATAATATTCAAAATGAAATTTATCTCACAGATACAATATTATTACTCAAAAAATCTAAATCTTTTTTAATTGATAATGAACAAGAAATATATGGAATAAATAATCGTATTCAGCTTGCTAAATGTGAGGAAATTTTACAAAAATCTTTAAAAGAAAAACATATGCTTAAAGGAGTTACATTTATAAATCCAATTTCATCTTCGGTTAGTGAACAATGTGAAATCGGAATGGATGTTGTTATCGAGGCGAATACACACATTAGAGGTTATTCAAGAATTTCTAATAATTGTATTATTGGCCCAAATAGTTTTATAGAAGATTCTTCAATTTTAGAAAATAGTAAAATCATAAATTCAACAGTATTAGATTCAACCATCATGGAAAATACTTGTATTGGCCCGTATAGCCATATAAGACCTAACTCAAAAATCTCTGCAAGTACCAAGATAGGGAACTTTGTAGAAATTAAAAATAGTGTTATTGAAAAATCAGTTAAGATAAATCATCTAAGCTACATAGGTGATAGTAATATCGGAGAATTCACGAATATCGGAGCAGGCACGATAACTGCAAATTTTGATGGAATAAAAAAACATCAAACTAATATTGGAGCTAATTGTAAAATTGGTGCAAACTCAGTTTTTATCGCACCAGTAAATATAGAGAATTCAGTAACTACAGGAGCAGGATCAATTATAAATAAGAATGTAGAAAAGAACTCACTTGCTATTGCAAGAAGTAAGCAATTAAATATAAAAAATTGGAAGAAAAATATTTAATCTATAAGAGGTATTAAATTTTCTAAATGCCAATATCTACTTCCTTTAATAAGTAAATTATCTCCTTTCTTTAACCAGATATTTATAAGTTTACTAATTTGATTAATATCGTTTACGAAATAAATTTTCTTCCTAAAAAGATATTCTTTTTTCAATCCAATCTCTAAATTTTTATCACACAAAAAGACAAAACCATCTAAATTTGATCTCTCAATAAATTCGATTATTTCTAAATGATATTTAATAGTATTTTCCCCCAACTCCTTCATACTTCCTAAAACTAAAAAATGTCTTCCGGAAAATTCTAAAAGCACCTCGATGCATGCCTTGACTGATTCTGGAGATGCATTATAAGTTTCATCTAATATCGTTATCTTTTTAGTTTTAACAATTCTATTTCTTCCAACGAGAGAATTAAATTTGAAGAAATTATAAGAATCAAACTTTAAACCCAGTTCTCTCGCAACTGCATATACATAGAGAAAATTAAATGCATTATGTTTACCTTTTAATGATATTTCAAAGATTTGATTTTTAATTTTTATATGTTTATTTAATCGATCGTAAAAACCTACAATATTGTTATCACTTGAATACATCTGATTATTAACTTTTTCATTACATAACAGTTTAACTTTTACTAATTTACCTTTCCAGAAGTTTTTTAATTGCTGATCCAAAAGTAAATTATTATCGGGAATAATTAAAGTTCCAGATTTATCTAGATGACTTGTGATTTCGCACTTTGCTTTAGCGATATTATCTTTTGAACCCAAAAGACCAATATGTGATGTCCCTATATTTGTAATAATTGCTATATTTGGCTCTGAAAATTTTGATAAATTGGCTATTTGGCCTAATCCTCTCATTCCCATTTCAAGAACTAATAGCTTATCTTTCTCATCACAAGAAAGAATAGTTAAAGCAACACCAATTTCATTATTATAGTTTTCTTTAGAAATTTTAATTTTTCCAAATTTATTTAAAACCAATCCTGCCATCTCTTTTGTAGTAGTTTTACCTACAGATCCTGTGATCGCAATAACAGTTATCCCCAATTTTCTTCTTTTTAATAAAGCAAGTTTTTGGAAAGCCATAATTGTATTAGGAACCTTCCAAAAAGGGAAGTCACGAGGAAGGTTTTTAACAGCCTTACTTAAAACAACTGCCTTAGCTCCTTTACTTATTACTTCATCAATAAAATCATGTCCATCAAAGCGATTACCTTTAATTGCAACAAATAAATCATCAGGCTTTAAGTCTCTACTATCAATACAAACTCTTTTAAAAAATAAGTTTTGATTAATAGAGTTATTAGAATTGCATATGCCTAGAGTGTTATTAATTTCATTAATTGAAAATCTCATAAAATTATCAAGATTTCCTTAATGAAGGATCAGCTGATTGCCCATAAGAAAATTTCTCAATTTCTACTACATCTGGAGAAGGTTCTTTTATACCGCATACATCTTTGTACATAATTTCATACTCCAACGCCGACCTCTCCCAACTAAATTCTTTACTCATAGCTCTCTTCTGTAATTCCAACCAACTTTGTTTATGTCTGAATGCTTCCCAAGAACGAACCAAAGCCGTATAAAAATCAATTGGCTCAAATCTATCAAAGCAGAAACCTGTTCCAATGTTATTTTCTGGATCATGCTGTAAAACAGTATCTACTAATCCACCTACTTTTCTTACTATAGGGATTGATCCATATCTCATCGCGAGCAACTGACTAATACCACAAGGTTCGAATCTACTGGGCATTAAAAAGGCATCAGAGCCTCCATATATCAATCTAGAAAGAGCATCATCATAAGTTAGAAATACAGCAAAACGTCCAGGAAAATCAACTGCTAGTTGCCATAGTCCAGATTCTAAAGATCTATCACCTGTACCCAATACAGCTATTTGAGAATCAGTATATGCAAGTAATCTTCGAGCTACCTGCAATATTAAATCTACACCTTTCTGATCAACCAATCTTCCGACCATTCCCAATAAATATTTATTTTTATCAACATCCAAACCCATTTCTTTTTGCAAAATAGATTTATTTTTTACTCGGGTCTCCAAATTGTTCTTATCAAAATTAAAAGGTAATATGTTATCCGTTGATGGGTCCCATTCATCGAGATCAATTCCATTTAAGATGCCTCTTAGTTTACCCGAAATATAATTTAATAATCCTTCTAAACTTTCACCATATTCACTGGTTTTAATTTCATCTGCATAAGTGGGAGATACAGCATTTACTCTATCTGCATATAACATTGCTGCAGCCATTGTATGATCTCCATGCATATACCATGGACACCATGTCATTTTCTCTAATTTCCATCTCCATGGGCCTTGATATTTAAGGTTATGAATTGTGAAAACTGTACTAATTTCCGGGTCTTGATGCATCCATACAGGGATCATACCTGTGTGCCAATCATGACAATGTAGGACCTGCGGTTTCCAGCAATTCCAAGCAAATTCAGCAGTAGCGCTTGCAAAAAAAGTAAATCGCCAGTCTTCATCATCTCCACCATAAATCCTCTCAGAATCAAAAGATGGATGTCCAATTAGATAAATAGTAAAATTATGCTTTGGATGAATTGCTTTATAAACAGAAAAATCAGAACCCATTGTATTGCCTCTAAATATTGGTTCCTCCGAAACTTTTAAAAGACTCCATAATTTTCCATATCCTGGAATGATTACTCTCACATCATGGCCAAGATTTATTAATGAAGGAGGTAATGATCCAACGACATCTCCCATGCCTCCAACTTTAATCATGGGAGCACATTCAGCTGCGGCGATGAGAATTCTCATTATTTACTAAAAAATTTTTATTATCTTAAAAATAATAAATGATCAAGGGGTCCATTTATAATCCGAAAAATCAGGTGAACGCTTTTCAAGAAATGCATCTCTCCCCTCTTGAGCCTCAGATGTGCCGTAAAATAATTGGGTAGCATATCCTGATAATTCTTGAATACCTGCCATTCCATCACTTTCGGCATTAAAAGATGCTTTTAGAATTCGAATAGCAGTTGGGCTCTTTGATAAAATTTCCATAGCCCACCTTACTCCCTCATCCTCTAGTTTCTCGATATTTGTAATTGCATTTATCAAACCCATTTCTAGAGCTTCTTTAGCTGAATATTTTCTACATAAGAACCAAATCTCTTTTGCTTTCCTTTGCCCTACTAACCGAGCAAGATAACTTGCTCCAAAACCTGCATCAAAACTACCAACGATTGGCCCTGACTGTCCAAAAATTGCATTATCTGCAGCAATACTCAAATCACAAACAAGTTGTAAAACCTGGCCTCCTCCAATCGCATATCCTGCCACCAAAGCTATTACGACTTTTGGAATACTTCGTATTACTTTTTGTAATTCAAGAACATTTAACTTTTGAGCACCATTTTTATCCCTATATCCATTTTTACCGCGAATACTTTGATCACCTCCAGCAGAGAATGAAAAAACTCCTTTTTTATCAGGTCCCTCTCCAGTAAAAAGTATTACACCAATATCACTATCATTCTTAACTTTATTAAAGGCATCTAAAAGCTCATCAATCGTTTGGGGGCGGAAAGAATTTCTTTTTTCGGGTCTATTGATAGAAATTCTTGCGATTCCCTCTTGGCATTTATGAAATAAAATATCCTCATAAATTTCCCATTCCTTCCAAATTATGTTTCGCTTATCTGGTGAACTTTTCATCATATAAAAAAATAAATTGGTAATTATATTTTAACTTTGTATACATTTTATTATTTTATTTCTTTCGTCAATGTCACTATCATTTTCAATTTTAATTTGTATTATTGATAGTTTATTAATTGAAAGACTCCAATCAAATGCTTTCTTTAAGTTACTTAATTTTTTAACAACCTTAAAGGGCAATTGATGCGCTTCAGCGATTTTCTTCCATTTAATGATTTTTGGCATAGTAAAAAGTTTTGTTATCTCTTCTTTATTCAGATCATTTTTATATAGTCCATTAAAGATATTCCCTCCACCATTATCAATAATCAAAATAGTAAGATTTAAATTATGAGAATTTTCAATAAGGAAGCCATTAATATCATGCAAAAAAGCCAGATCTCCGGTAACCAGCAAAAGTGGGTTGGTAATACGAGCTATTCCAAGAGCTAATGATAGAGTTCCATCAATCCCAGAGGCTCCTCTAAAACTAAAACATCTTCTTGTAAGAGCTCTGTTCCCTGAGAAAGTCAACCAATCTCTTATCGGGCTACTCGCAGATAACATTATTGGATAATCTCTAGGCCAGATTTTTGGAATAAAGTTCGAGAGGGATATTTCTGAAATTGTTTTATTTAAATGAAAATTTTTCTTAAATATCTCTTTAATCCTCTCTCCTTCTTCAATTAAATCTTTTGCCAAACTAGTAAGTGGCTTAAGATAGGAATTTTTCTTCTCATTGGATATTCTACTGAAAAACTCTTTAGTAAAATCATTTAATCCAAACTCATATTCAAGTGATTTTCTTAAAGGATCAAGTCTTTTACAATCATTTTCCTTTATAAGAATTTGTATTCCATTAAACCTTTTTAAAAATTCTTCTAGTTTATTTGAGGAGGTCATAGGACCTAGTCTTAGTAACTGATCGCATTTAATCATATTTCTCTTGGTTTCAATTATTAATTCCCAATTTTCTACAAGACCTCTCATAGAAGACTTAACGCCAGAAATTGGATCAGCAAAAATAGGCCATCCAGTAAAATTTTGTATTTTTTCTAAAGAATCATTAAATAAATTCAAATCAAGATTTGAACCTCTATAGGGTCCGACAATGATAATTCCTGAAGCTAATCCATTAAATTTTTGTATTAATTTTCCATCACTTTTATTTTCATCTTTAAATTTTAATAAATTTAAATCAATTATTTTCTTCTTTACTGGATATTTTCCACTAAGAGATAAAATAGATTTTCTTTTTTTTCTTTCAATTGCTAGAGGTTTTTGGAAAGGTATATTTAAATGAATGGGACCTGATGATAATAAATGACACATCATTATTTTCTTTATTAAATTCTCAATATCAGAATCATCATTCAAATGAATTCCTCCTAAATTTGTACTTAAAAAACTTCTACAAACTGGTCTTAAAAAATCTTCTTGATTAACAGTTTGATTTGCTCCACAATTTTTCAAATTAAGTGGTCTATCAGCTGTAAGGAAAATAACTTTATGAGATGATTTATCTGCCTCTACTGCAGATGGTAATAAATTTGCTACCGCAGTCCCTGAAGTAGTTATAACGACTGTTATTTTTCCTGAAGCTGCTGAGATTCCAAGAGCATGAAATCCAGCAGAACGTTCATCAATAGAATTAAATAATTTAATTAATCCTGATTTGTAAAGTTCGCCTGCAGCAATCGCTAAAGGTGCAGATCGACTTCCAGGACATAAAATAAAATATTCTGCCCCTATTTGTACTAGGTAATTTAAAAGTTGCAAACTTCTATAAAAATTCTTACTGCTTATTGATGATGTCATAATCAATATATATTTCCTTTTGAATTATTTTTTATTTAAAAACAATATAAACATATGACAAATACTTCTAATAAATCGAAATTGATACTCAAAGATTTAAAAAATCTTTTTATTTGGATTGTTATTGCACTAATTATACGATGGCAAGTTATAGAACCAAGATGGATTCCTTCAGGTTCAATGTTACCAACATTACAAATTAGAGACAAAATCCTTGTAGAAAAAGTAACCCCTAAAATAAATTTTAAAAAGAATTTATCCAATTTAAAAGATCATATTATCGTTTTTAATCCTCCTGAACAGCTTGTTGAAGCTGGATACAATTCAAATAATGCTCTTATAAAAAGAGTAATTGGAATACCTGGAGATAAAATTGAAATTAAAGATGGAAAATTATTTTTAAATGAAGTTGAACAACATAAATATCCTTCTGATTTTGGAATTAATTATTCAATGAAAGCAGTTATAGTTCCAGAATTATCATTATGGGTAATGGGTGATAATAGAAATAACAGCTTAGATTCTCATATTTGGGGTGTTCTTCCTTATGAAAAAGTTATAGGAACAGCAATAATTAGGTATTGGCCCATAGATCATTTTGGTCCTATACGTTTCCCTGATACTAATACGTAAATCACCCACTACATGCTATTGTATGCTTTATAAGTAGGAGGAAAATAAATGTTTAATCCCGAATTTCTAACCACTGAAAACAATGATCCAAACGAGGGGAATGATCTTATCCAATATTTACAAAAACAATCTCCAGAAGTTCTCCAAAGAATTGCAAAATCTGCAAGTGAGGATATCCAAGAGATCATTAGACACAATGTTCAAGGATTGTTGGGAATGCTACCTTCAGATCAATTTGATGTAAAAATTACATGCTCCAAAGATAATATTGCTAATTTGCTTTCCTCGGCAATGATGACTGGTTATTTTTTAAGACAAATGGAGCAAAGAAAAGAATTAGAGCAAACACTTATTAATGATGAAAATATGTCTATTGATATGGATTAAGCTTATTCAATAACATTTACATTTTCGGGTATCAATCCTATTTTATAGAGTTTCTCGTAAAAACTTGAAAGGAATTGATTATTTTCGTTTAAGACGCCCCATTCCTCTGAATCGATATTTTTAATTAGTTCATTACAATTTTTTTCTGTAAAATCACAAGGTGATGAGTAATGTGCTGATATTAAATATTTCAATCCATCATATCCTTTAACAGATTTTATCCATTCACAAAGAATGGTTTTAGATCTAGGAAATATCAGTTTCTGAATAACTGGAGCAATTTGTATTTTTGGCCCGCTCTCCCCCATTATTTCTGATAAAGACAATTCCCAATCTTCGTCCCACAAAAACGGATAAATACCAAAATGAGATTTTTTATTACGCAATCCCTTTTTAAATGAGTATTTAACAATATTTTTTAAAGATGGGATTTTAAGTTTACCTGGTTTTAAAAATGATGCGAACAAAACTAATCTCGCCCATCCTTTTTTTCTAAATTCTTCTGTATCTAATAGTAATTCATCTCCTCTCTCCCTAGAATGGAACAATAAAGGTGTTGGATCAAAATCAAAGATTTCCGGGGGCTTTTGATCTATTCCAACTATTACATCAGTAACATTTAAAGTACCTGTAGGTTTATGAAAACAACTAATTTCCTGAAATCTTCCTAAGCCTAAATTAATTGGACCCAATGACTTCCATTGGCATATATCTTCAAAGGGTACTCCATCCCTAAAAAATATTTTAGTTCTATTTGAAGGGATGCCGATAAAGTCAAGAGGGAGATTTATAGGAAAACTCCATTGTCCAGGACATAACCATATTTCTGCATCTGAAAAGATTCTTGATAAAGCAGGTAGACCAATCTTATGCTCTAAACCTGATGAGTTAGGCAAAACGATGGTCTTTACTGGTCCATACTTGTTTATTAATTTATTTAATTCCTTTATGAGCTCTTTTGTTGGAGGTATTGGATTAATAAGCATCAAGCTGTCACTAACATTTATAACTGTCATTCTGATGGGCACAGCGACATAATAGATTCCTTGGATTTGTTCAAGTGACCAAATCTGATTTGGGATTAATTCTCTACAAATTGTTTTCTTTGATCCATATGGATAAAGTGGAAATAATGGCCACCACTGCCATCTCTTATCATCTACAACAGTTAACATATTTACTTTGAAGATGGCAATAATTTTTTAAATTTAAAGATTCCATATCTTGGGGCAAATAAAAATGCAATTAGAAAAATAAGTGTTTGAACTAAAACTATTGAGCCTCCAGTTTCAATATCAAACCAATAACTAATATAGATCCCCAGTAAACTAGAGATAATACTGCTTGCAACAGAAATTATCGACATTCTATCAAATTTATCAGTAAGTAAGTAAGCTGTTGCCCCAGGAGTAATCAACATTGCAACTACCAAAACTATTCCTACAGTCTGTAATCCAACAACTGCAGCTAAAGATAAACAAGTAAGTAATAGATAATGTAAAAATGAAACATTTATTCCAACGGTTTTAGCGTGCCTAGGATCAAAGCAATAAAGCATAAGATCTTTTCTGAAAATCGACAAAAGTAGTACTACTAAAATAGATATAAAAATAGTTTGATTAATATCAGAGAGAGATATCCCTAGGGGACTACCAAATAATATATGCATTAAATCAATGTTACTTCTAATTTTTGAGACTAAAACAATACCTAATGCAAAGAAACCGGTAAAAACCAATCCTATTACAGTATCCTCTTTGACTCTTGATTTTTGTTTTATAAATCCTATTAAAGCTACAGAACCTACTCCAAAGATAAAAGCACCCAATGAGAAAGGAACACCTAATGCATAAGCTACAACTACACCAGGCATTACAGCATGTGATACAGCGTCACCCATCAAGGCCCATCCTTTTAAAGTTAAAAAACTTGATAGAAGTCCGCAAACAGCTGCAACTAGAGCACTTATTAATATAGCCTTCCGCATAAAATCATGAGCTAAAGGCTCAGTTAAAAAAGTGTTTATGTCTATTGCAAAGTAATATCCATCCATTAATTTTGAAATTATGACTCTGGTCCAAATAGAAAGTCTGGGGACATACCTCCAAATGTACTTGTTATATTTTCTGGCGTAAAGACTTCAGATGTATCTCCATATGCAACTACAGTCTTATTTATTAGTAAGACTAAATCACAAAACTCCCGGACATGAATCATGTCATGAGTAGAAAGTAGTATAGTCTTACCTTCATTCTTAAGTTGTATAAATAATTGAGATATTAATTTTTCAGTACGAATATCTACCCCAGAGAAGGGTTCATCAAGCAGAAGTATTGAAGCTCTTTGAGCAATAGCTCTCGCTAAAAATGTACGTTTTCTTTGACCTCCAGATAAATTACCAATTGGAGTGGATGAAAATTCAAGAAGATCAACTCTTTCTATTGCATTCTTCACAGCTTGTATATCCGACTCTCTTGGAGATCTAAAGATATTCATTGATCCATACCTACCCATCATTACGACATCCCAAACATTTACTGGAAAATCGCAGTCAATTCCATCATTTTGAGGTACATATGCAACCGACTGATCTTTTTGTGCAGATTTCAAAGATTCACCATTTATTCTAATTTTGCCCTTTGATAAATTTACAAACCCTGTTAGTGCATTTAAAAAAGTTGTCTTTCCTGCTCCATTCATACCTACTAGACCACAGATTTGTCCTGCTTTTACTCGAAGGGTGGCATCATATAATGCCACCTTTCCGTTGTAATCCACGCAAATATTTTCAGCTTTAATTCTGTAATTTTCAAATTCCATAGATTTCATTTTAATTTGTAGTGGGATCTTTAAATGCCTTCTTAATAAGATTTAAATTATGGTTCAACAATTCCAAATAAGAACTTGCCGGACCATCTGAAGCTGATAAAGAATCAACATAAAAATTACCTCCAAAAATTGCCCCTGTTTCTCGTGCAACTGTTAATTGAGATTCATTACTTACTGTACTTTCACAAAAAACTGCAGGTATATCATTATCTATAACTAAATTAATTACTCTTGACATTCTTTTTGGTGTAATTTGACTTTCTGCATTAACTGGCCAAAGGTATGCTTCTTTTAATCCATAATCATTGGCAAGATATGAAAATGCACCCTCACAACTTACTAGATACTTCTTCTTTTTCTCAATTGTATTAAGAAAAAGTGAAAAATCTTCATCTATTTCTAAAAGATCTCTTTTATAATTTTCACCATTTCTTTTGAATATATCGGCATCATCAGGACTAAGATTAGAGAGAACTTTAACAAGAGTATTTATATAAATCACTCCTCTTTTTGGCGAAATCCATGCGTGAGGGTTTGGTTTCCCTTTGTATGAATCTTCGCTTATAAAAATCGGTTCAAGATTATCAGAGATAGTAACTCTTTTTACATCAAGATTTGAGATAAATTTCTCAGCCCATAATTCAAATCCAAATCCATTATCAATGAACAGTATCGCATTAGATCCCTTTATAAGATCAGATGGAGTAGTCTGATAACCATGCACTTCCATTCCAGGCTTTGTAATGGACTGAACATGAAATTCGTTTCCTGCGATATTTCTAACCATATCCTCTAAGATTGTAAAACTAACCAAAATTAATTTCTTGTTTTGCTCCTGAACATTTCTTTTAGGCATGCATCCTGAGAGTGAAATAAGAAACAAAAATGTTGATAGTATTAATAGAAATTTTTTTCTCATTAAAAGTAAATTTTATAAAAATCAATCAAATTTTAATTTTAAAGGGGTTTTTAATTCAGAAATCAGAGATTTCCAGTTAATTTTTTCGCTTTCAAAAGCATTATTAACAATTTTATCACTATTACTTTTTATAAACTCTAAATCTGGTTCTGTTACACCCTTACTAATTGCCATAAAATCGGCTAACGAACGTGACACTACTCTTGTTAGATATGCAGCACTTACAGCTTGAAGAGCACCTGCAACTAACCAATTTGGGCCATGGAATTTAGACAATCCCATTAAAGTCTGACTACTCCATTCAATAACACCCTGAGTGATAGCTGTCTTTAGGATTTGTTTTGAAATTTTTTCTAACATTTCTGGTGACCAATTACAACCCCATATCTCTTTAATTTCATTAATCATTAGAGAATTTAAAACTGTCATAGATAAAACATCTATTGATGGTATTGGAGAAGCAAAAACAGAAGCTGCTACAAAAATTTGATTCTTACTTTGAATATTCTTCAATTTAACTCTTCTAATAGACTCAATTTCAGCCTGCCAATTAATATGTAATTGTTTTAGAGATCTTTTCTTAGAATTTTCAACATTTTTGTAAAGATTAAGTATGAATTTTCTAAAAGAGAAAGGAATATCAGTAAAGTTATTTTTAACTTTTTCTATATATAGCAATTTATTTTTAAAGTTTTGAGGGATTTCATCTATTAATTCATCCTTAAGAGTCTTATCTTCTAAAGACGAAACCATTAGCCAAATGGGCATATCTTTAGGTAATTTTTCAAGCCATAAAAGACCTTTAGCCGTTAGAGGTAATTTAAGATGATAAAAAATTGCATCATTTTTTAAGAGAAATTCAGGTAATAAATTCTTAGGATCAAGAGAAGGTAATTGATTTACAAAGTTTAATTCGTAATTATTTTTAGAGAAATATTTTTTAAATAAGTCAATATAATTAAATGAATCATTATCTTTGATTATAGTAAATTTTTGTTGTTCATCTTTATTCAAAATTTGAGTAAAAATCTCATTTCTAACAACTTTATCACTTAATAATTTATTACTTCCTTCAAACTCTTCTAAAACTTTCAAATCATCATTACAAAGTTTTATCCAGCCATTTAAATCATTTGGTTCATGAAATTTCGGTTGCTCATTTTTAAAAAAGGTATAACCTCCAAAGCATAAGATTAGAAAGCCCAAAGAGCCTCCAGAAAAATGGACAATATCACTAATAAACCATTCGCCAAAGCCAACAATAAATAATAAAATTAATAAATTCTTTTTAGGAAACTTCATAAAAGTCTTTATGAAGTTTTCTCTTACGATATCAATCAAAATTCACTTTTAACTCTCAAATTACATTTTAGTCCAAATAGCCAATGAAAAAAAGCATATTTAAAACTCTTAAAGTTTTTTATAAAAATTTTTAGCTTTAATTAAAGACTTCTTGCATATTCAGATGCTAAATTTATTAATTATCGAAAATTATTTGAAAACTATTAACAATGTCAAACTCAAATTTTGAAAATGTTCAGGGTCAGAATGACTATAGGAATAGAAGTAATGGATATAGAAACAACTCAAGGGGAAAATTTTCAAATAATAGAGAAAATAGTGGTTTTAGAATAAGACTAAGTGAAAATGAAATGAAGGCAGTTAAATTGATTCAAGAGCAATTCCAATTAAAATCAATAGTCTCAGTTCTGGGTTTTTCAGTAAGGACTCTGAGCGAAATGCTTAGTGATGATAAATTAAAAGAGAACATTGCAATATATGCAAAAAACAATAGAAACTCAACAATGAGAATGAAATCTAACGAAGTTCAAGAAAAAACTCCTAATTCTACCACTGATCCTTTTGCTAGACCAGAGAAGAGATCGAATGAAATTAAGAAAGAAGATACTCTTGATGAAAAATAAAAAAAGGATCCTTTCTGGTGTGCAACCCACTGGAGAATTGCATCTGGGGAATTGGTTAGGTGCTATTAAAAACTGGGTAGATCTACAGGCTGTTCATGAAACTTTTCTTTGCGTGGTTGATTTGCATGCAATTACTGCAAAATATGATGCCAAAAAACTTTCTAAAGAGACTCTTTCTACCGCTGCTTTATACCTTGCTTGTGGGATCGATCCCGATAAATGTTCCATATTTATTCAAAGTCAAATACCCGCTCACGCAGAATTATGTTGGATTCTTAATTGTTTAACTCCGATGAATTGGATGGAGAGAATGATTCAATTCAAGGAAAAATCATTACAACAAGGAAATAATGTTTCAATTGGATTATTCAATTATCCGATATTAATGGCAGCAGATATATTACTTTATGATGCCGATTTAGTTCCAGTAGGGGAAGACCAGAAACAACACCTAGAATTAGCACGAGATATTGCCCAACAAAGGGTTAATGCCGAATTTGGAAAAGGAAATAATATTTTAAAAGTTCCAGAAGCATTAATAATGAAAAATGGCTCCAAAATTATGAGTCTTAATGATGGATCAAAAAAGATGAGCAAAAGCGATGCAAATGATGGTAGTAGGATTAATCTCTTAGATGATTCTGATACCATAGCAAAAAAGATTAAAAGAGCTAAAAGCGATAGTTATATCGGAATTGAATTTAATAACCCCTTAAGACCTGAATCAAGAAATTTACTTATGATATATTCAATACTTAATGGTAAAAGTATTAAGGACTTAGAAAATGAACTTCAGAATACAGGCTGGGGGACTTTCAAAAAATTAATAATTGAACAATTAATTGAATCGCTCATGCCAATTCAGGAAAGGTATAAACTTTTAATTGACGATCCAACTGAACTAAATAAAATATTATTAAAAGGGAAAGAGACCGCAGAGGAAGTGGCTGAGAAAACACTCCAAAGAGTCAAATCTCATTTAGGTTTCTATTAGGGATTAATTTAAGTAGCATGCCAGAAATAACATTGCCTGATGGATCGAAGAAATTTTTTGAGAAATCAGTTTCCATATTAGATATTGCAGAAAGTATAGGGGTTGGACTAGCAAAATCGACTATTGCGGGGAAAGTGAACAATATTCTAATAGATGCAACTATACCAATAGAAAGTGACTCTGAGGTCGTAATAATAACCTCAAAAGATCAAGAGGGGATTGAGATAATCAGACACTCATTCGCTCATTTAATAGGTCATGCTGTAAAGCAACTTTATCCTGATGTAAAGATGGCTATTGGGCCTGTAATAGAGGATGGATTTTATTATGATATTTTTTCTAAATACAGATTTACTCCTGAAGACCTGTCCAAAATTGAAGAAAGAATTAATAAACTAATAATACAAAATTATGATATAGAGGTAATTAAAGTTTCAAAAGAAGATGCTATAGAAACTTTTAAAGAAAGAGATGAGATTTTCAAATTAAGAATTATTGAAGATATTGATGATTATGAGTCTATAAATCTATATAAACATCAAGAATATATAGATATGTGCAGAGGACCTCATGTTCCCAATACTAAACATCTTAGGCATTTTAAATTAACAAAATTATCAGGTTCATACTGGAGAGGGAATAGTGAAAATGAAACTCTACAAAGAATTTATGGTACAGCTTGGTCAAAAAAGAAAGATCTTGAAAGTTATCTAAAAAGAATTGAGGAGGCTGAAAAAAGAGATCATAGAAAGTTAGGGAAAAAGCATTCCTTATTTCACATTCAGGAAGAATCTCCAGGTTTAGTGTTCTGGCATCCTAATGGTTGGGTAATTTATCAAATATTAGAAAAATTCATTAGAGAAACACTTGTAAAAAATAATTATTTAGAGATTAAAACACCTCAAATAGTAGATAAATCTCTTTGGGAAAAATCAGGGCATTGGGATAAGTTTAGGGCTGATATGTTTACTACTGCTTCAGAGAACAGGACTTATGCGATAAAGCCAATGAACTGCCCTTGCCATATTCAAGTTTTTAATCAAGGTCTAAAAAGTTATAAAGATCTCCCTATTCGGTTAGCAGAATTTGGTTCTTGTCATAGGAATGAACCTTCAGGTTCATTACATGGTTTGATGAGAGTTCGCAACTTTACTCAAGATGATGCTCACATATTTTGTACAGAAGATCAGATCCAAAATGAAGTTTCTAGTTTTATTGATTTAGTATTTGAGGTGTATAAAACATTTGGATTTGATGAAATCATTATAAAATTATCAACCAGACCAGAAAAAAGAGTTGGAAGTGATGAGATATGGGATAAATCTGAAGAAGCATTAACAAAAGCACTAAATGCTAAGAATCTAATTTGGGACTTACAACCAGGAGAGGGTGCTTTTTATGGTCCAAAAATTGAATTCTCCTTGAAGGATTGCTTAAGTAGGATCTGGCAATGTGGCACAATACAAGTTGATTTTTCAATGCCAGTAAGACTAGATGCAACTTTTATAGATATTGATAATGAGAAGAGAAATCCAGTAATGTTACATAGAGCAATCCTAGGATCTTTCGAGAGATTTATAGGAATTTTAATTGAACAATATGAGGCAAAATTTCCTCTATGGCTTGCTCCTATTCAATTAATTATCTTAAGTATTACAGATAGAAATATAAAAAAATGTCATGAATTAAACGATTTAATAAATAAAAATGGCTTCAGGTCAAAAATTGATATAAGGAATGAAAAAATTGGCTATAAGATAAGAGAGGGTACACTCCAAAGAATTCCCTTAATTGCCATTATTGGGGATCAAGAAGAAGTAGACAATACTTTGTCTTTAAGAGCTTTAGATGGCAAAAATTTAGGAAAATTTAATACTGAAAAACTTTTTGCATTTATGAATAAACTAATCAGCAAGAAGGGGCGTATTGATTAAAAAGTGAAATTATGAATATTCTTGCTTGTGATTTAGGCGGTACAAAAGTTCTATTAGGCATTTATGAAGAAAAAGATAACTATAGTGCCCCTAAAATTATCACTAAGAAAAAATATGATTCTTATAAATATGAATCTTTTTATTCAATTTTAGATCATTTTTTAAATGAAGAATGTAAAGACTTATCTTTACCTAATTCTGCATGTTTTGGTGTGGCAGGACCAGTTAATAATGGTATTGGAAAAATTACTAATTTAAATTGGGAGATAAGTGCTTTTGAATTAACTAAAAACTTTAATCTTAAATATCTTGAAGTCATCAATGATTTTGCAATATTAATTTATGGAATACCGTTTATATTAAAGAATCAATTTAAAACTATTCAAAATATAAGAAATATTCAATCAAATGATAAAAATCTGCATGCCGTAGTCGGAGCTGGAACAGGTTTAGGAATCTCAAGAGGACTCATATCAAATAATAAAATTGATATTTTGCCAAGTGAAGGTGGTCATATGGAATTTTCCCCAAGATCAGATTTAGAGTGGGAAATTAAAAATTGGTTAATGGATTTTTTACGGGTTAAAAGGGTCTCAAATGAAAGAATCATAAGTGGGCAAGGGTTAACAAATATTGCTAGATGGAGATTAGATAAAAAAGATGCTAAATCGCATCCCCTCCATAAAATCCTAAAAGAAGCAAAGATTTCACAGTTTCTCCATAAAAACTTACCTTCAAAAATTTGCGAAATGTCAGATAATGGAGATACTTTGATGCAAGAAATAAAAAATATATGGCTAGGAGCGTATGCCTCGTTCTTAGGAGATATCGCTATTCATGAACTTTGTTATGGTGGCTTATGGATAGCTGGCGGCACAGCACCAAAACATATCAATTACTTTAATTCAGAATCTTTTTTGAAACAATTTTCCAATAAAGGTAGATTAAAAGATATTGTTGAAACTATACCTGTAAGGGTTATTTTAGATGAAGATTTTGGATTACACAGTGCAGCATGTAGAGCAAAAATGCTTCTAAAAATTAATAAAACTATTTAAAATGACAATCCCAGAAATTGGAAAAAAAATCTCAGTTTTAGTTCCATCTACTACAGCTAATTTGGGGCCTGGATTTGATTGCTTAGGGGCAGCACTTGATTTACATAACGAATTTATTTTTACAAGAATAGAAGGCGGCGGAGATAGATTTGATTTAATTATGGAAAGTACAGATGGAAACCACTTAAGAGGAGGCCCTGAAAATCTTGTTTTTCGAGCAGCACAAAAGGTTTGGGCAACTGCTAATGTTTCCCCTTTTGCTCTGGAAGCAAGAGTCAAGCTAGCTGTTCCGCCCGCTCGCGGACTTGGTAGTAGTGCTACGGCAATAGTTGCTGGTTTAATTGGAGCAAATGCAATCATGGATTCACCTCTTTCAAAAGAAAAACTTTTAGAGTTGGCAATTGATATAGAAGGGCATCCAGATAATGTTGTGCCATCATTACTTGGTGGCCTTTGTCTCACGGCTAGATCTTCTTCGCAAAGGTGGAGAATTGTTAGATGTGATTGGCATGCCTCAATAAAAGCTGTAGTTGCTATTCCAGCGATAAGACTGAGCACGAGCGAAGCGAGAAGAGTTATGCCAAAAAATATTCCTATTTCAGATGCCGTTACAAATATGGGAGCTCTCACACTACTACTTAATGGTTTAAAAACTGGTGACGAAGAATTAATAAAAGAAGGTATGTTTGATAAGTTACATGAACCTTACCGTTGGAGACTTATAAAAGGTGGCCTAGATGTTAAGGAGGCAGCATTAGAAGCTGGAGCACTAGGTTGTGCAATTAGTGGTGCAGGGCCAAGTATTTTAGCTTTATGTAAAAATGAAAAAGGGAAACTTATAAGTCAGGCAATGGTCAAAGCTTGGGAAAAGGCAGGAGTAGCTAGCAGAGCACCATTTCTTAATATTCAAACAAGCGGAAGTAATTTCAAATCACTTAATATTTAAGTAATTTTACTTATAGTCATAAATGATATATTCTCAACCTGTATACAACTTTACTACAATAAATAAATTGTTCATTACAAAATGAATTTAGAATCTTTTCCTTGGTTATCGGCAATTGTACTAATACCTTTGGTTGGGGCTTTAATAATGCCTTTTTTAAATTCCATAGAAGGGGAAGATAACTCATTGCCTAGAAATATTTCCTTAAGTTTTTTATTAGTTGATCTCTTACTTATTGTTGGCGTCTTATATACAAAATTCGATACCTCAAATAGTTCTTTGCAGTTGGTTGAGAGAATTTCTTGGCTTCCATCAATTGGATTAGAATGGTCGCTTGGAGTTGATGGTTTGTCAGCGCCACTTATAGCATTGAGCGGTTTAATTACTTTCCTTTCTGCTGCAGCGAGTTGGAAAGTAAAGAAAAAAGCTAACCTTTACTTTGCACTTTTACTTATCCAAGCTTCAGCGCAAGGAATGGTATTCCTATCTCAAGATTTCTTATTATTTTTCCTCGCATGGGAATTAGAACTTGTACCTGTTTATCTTCTAATTGCGATTTGGGGTGGCAAGAAGAGATTATATGCCGCTACAAAATTCATCCTTTATACGGCATTGGCATCACTCTTAATCCTTATAAGTGGCTTGGCCCTAGCTCTTTCCGGAGATACCTTTACTTTAAATTTATCTGAGATAACAAATAAGCAAGCTACTGGCAGTCTTGCTTTACTATCCTATTTTGGTTTTCTTATTGGTTTTGGGGTGAAACTTCCAATTTTCCCCCTTCATACTTGGTTACCAGATGCTCATGGCGAGGCTAATGCTCCTGTTTCAATGCTTTTGGCTGGTGTACTTTTAAAAATGGGTGGATATGCTTTGTTGAGATTTAATGTTCAAATCTTACCAGAAGTTCATCTTCAGCTCGCTCCTGCATTAATTATTCTCGGAATTATTAACATAATCTACGGTGCTTTAAATGCTTTTGCTCAAGATAATGTTAAACGTAGAATTGCATGTAGTTCGGTAAGTCATATGGGTTTTGTCCTATTAGGCATAGGAGCAGTAGATGCTTTAGGAATTAGTGGTGCCATGCTGCAAATGATTAGCCATGGTTTAATCGCGGCAGCAATGTTTTTTGTAACTGGATCATTCTATGAAAGAACAAATACATTATCTATTCCTAATATGGGTGGTTTGGCTAAAGTACTACCTATAACTTTTGCCTTTTTTCTAGCAAGTTCACTAGCTTCTTTAGCACTTCCAGGGATGAGTGGCTTCATAAGCGAAATAACTGTGTTTTTAGGAATTACAAGCCAAGAGGGCTTTACATCTCTTTTCAGATCTATAACAATTCTTATTGCAGCAATAGGATTAGTACTTACGCCAATTTACTTACTTTCAATGTGCAGAAGAGTATTTTTTGGTCCAAGGATTCCTGCTCTAGCAACAGTTACAGAAATGAATGGAAGAGAATTATCAATAGGATTAAGTTTATTATTGCCCACATTATTAATAGGTTTTTGGCCTAAAATTGCTATTAATTTATATGAATCATCAACGAATGCTCTCAGTCAGCAGTTAACATTGGCTAAATTAATTGGAGTGATTTCAATCTTAAATTAATTCAAATGAGTAGTATTAATACAAAGATAAATAATCTGTTTAAATGTGAAGGCTTACCTGATTTTAAACAATTTACACCTGATAAAATAGGCTCTGAGTTTCCTAAGGTTATTAAAGATATTGAAGAAAATTTCTGCAGTGTAGAGTCTTTTTTTAATGAATACACAAAAGAAGATAAATTAGATTGGGGAAAAATAATGAACCCACTAAATCAAATAAATGAAGATCTTAGGTGGAGTTGGGGTGTAATTAGTCATCTTAATTCAGTAAATAATTCTGCAGATTTAAGAGCAATTTACGCAAAATTACTTCCTAAAGTGATAAATCTTGGAAATAAATTTGGCCAAAGTAAGATTATCTATCATGCTTTAAAAAAGCTAAGAGATACAAATAATTTCGACACAACTAAAGAGAGAATACTCAAAAAAGAAATAATTGATATGGAACATAGTGGCATCTCTCTTAATGTAAATGATCAAAAAGAGTACAACACTATTTCTGAGCGTTTAGGAGAGTTATCAACCAAATTTAGTAACAATGTTTTAGATGCTACTAATAATTGGTTCTTAATTTTGGATAATGAATCTCAAATCCGAGGACTTCCAGATAGAGTTTTAGAACTCATGGCAATATCTGCAAAGAAACATTTAAAAAATGATAATTATTCAGACTTAAAAAATGGTCCCTGGAAGCTTAGCCTAGATATTCCTACTTACACCGCTTTTATGAGTTATGGATCTAATAGAACCATAAGAGAAAAACTTTATAAGGCTTTTGTAAGTAGAGCATCACAAGGGAATCAAAATAATACCCACATTATCGAAGAAATATTAACACTAAGAACAAAACAATCAAGATTATTAGGATATGAAAGCTGGGCCGAACTGAGCTTATCTACTAAAATGGCTACTGAAATTAAAAATGTCGAAAAACTTCTAGAAGAACTACGAGAACCTGCATTTAGAACTGCTAAATTAGAATTAAATAAACTAAGTGAATTTGCTCATAAAAATGGTTTTGATAAAGACAAAGATTTACAACCTTGGGATATTAGTTACTGGTCAGAAATCCTTAGGAAAGAAAAGCTTGACCTCGATCAAGAGGCTTTAAGACCATGGTTCCCTTTAGATGATGTACTCAAAGGTCTATTTTCACTATGCGAGAAATTATTCGACATTAAAGTAATTGAAGCTAGTGGAGAAGCTCCAATATGGCACGAAGACGTTTTATTTTTTAATATATTTGATAAATTTAATGAAAAAATTGCCTCTTTTTATCTTGATCCTTATTCACGCCCTGAAACCAAAAGAGGTGGCGCTTGGATGGACGAATGCCTGAGTAAAAGTAAGAACCTTAAAGGTGAAAAAATAATACCTGTAGCTTATTTAGTGTGTAATCAAACACCACCATCAAATAACAAACCTAGCTTAATGAGTTTTGATGAAGTTTTAACTCTTTTCCATGAGTTTGGGCACGGATTACAACATATGCTTACCACAATAGATTTACCTCAAGCTGCTGGGATTAACAATGTAGAGTGGGATGCAGTAGAGCTACCGAGCCAATTTATGGAAAATTGGTGTTTTGACAAAAATACCCTTTTAAATATCGCAAAACATTGGGAAACAGGAGAAAAATTATCGGAGGATGATTACAATAAACTTTGTAGAAATAGAACCTTTAATTGTGGAATGTCAACACTCAGACAATTACATTTTGCAATTACTGATTTGAGATTACATAGTAATTTAAACAGTCTTAAAGAGAAATCGCCTGATGAGATTAGGAATGAAATAGCAGAAAACACCACTGTCCTTTCCCCAATAAATGAGGATAAATTCCTCTGTTGTTTTAGCCATATCTTTGCTGGGGGTTACTCCGCAGGCTACTATTCATATAAATGGGCTGAAGTATTAAGCGCTGATGCATTTTCAATGTTTGAAGAAGCTGGATTAGAGAATAACCAAGAAATGATAGCCATCGGAAAAAGATTTAAAGAAACAATTCTTAGCTTAGGTGGTAGTTTACCTCCACTTGAGATATTTAAACTTTTTAGAGGGAGAGAACCCAAGACTGATTCTCTCATCAGACACCTAGGTTTATCATCGGCTACTTAATTATTTCCTTAAAAATTTGTTTTATAGCTTTTTGATCTCTTACTAAATCTTTATGCTTTAGTATATTGAGAGAAATTTTACTTCCTGAAGGCAAATGTGCTCTCCAACCGGGGAAAACCATAATGTCCCAATTTGTATAAAAACTTATACAGTCAATTTTTTCAAGTAGCTCATTTCTTTTATTTAATTCCTTTAATAAAGTACTATTTATTTTCATTTCTGAAATACCTTTAAAAGGAAATTCAGGGATCAATTGAGCTGTCAAAGTTCCATTATGTGGAGAACCTATACTTATAAATCTTTTCGTTCTTCTAAAACCATTAAACATCTTTAGCCAATATCTACCTATTATGCCACCCATAGAGAAGCCTACTATGTCAATTTCTCTCTCTAATCCATACTTCTCAAGAATTAATTTATTAAACAATTCGGTTAAATTTACAATAGAAACAGATCCATACTTATGGTCAAGTGTAGGTGCAAAATATTCAATTTTGCTTTCATCTAATTTCTTTATAATTGACTTAAAAATCGCAGAAGTATTCCATAAACCATGTATTAAGATTACTGGTCTTGAAAAACTCTTCATTCAGTTTTATCGAACATTCTCTCTATTGAAACATTACCATCAAATCCTATTATGGGGGGATGACACTTTGTTAAAACTATTTTTATTCGATCAGCATTATATCGATTCTTTATCAACTCCATAATCTCATATGAATATTTTTCAATAGTAAAGCAAGAGAAATTTTTTGAATAGTCTTTTATATCTGCTACAAGATTTGAATAATCAATAGTGTCTTTAATATCATCCGTTTGTGAAGATTTTTCAAAATCTGACCAAAGAAATATATCAAACGAAAATAATTGGCCTAATGATCTTTCCTCCTCGAGCACGCCAACTTTTGCCCATATTTTTAACTTTTCAATTTTTATAAATGAATCTTCCATCTTTTTATATAAGATCCTTATGGGTAAAAATTTCTTTGCCTGATGAAAAATCCTCAGATATTTGTCCTTGACCTTTTAATAAATACTTATAAGTAACTAAACCCTCTAAACCTACAGGGCCCCTTGGAGGAGTAATTTGTGTGCTTATACCAACCTCTGCTCCAAATCCATATCTAAAGCCATCTGCAAATCTTGTTGAACAATTATGAAATACACCTGAGCTATTTACATTATTCATGAACTTATTAGCGTTTTGAGGATTAGCTGTAATTATTCCATCAGTATGTTTTGAACTAAATCTTTGAATATGAGAAATTGCATCATCGATATTATCAACTATTTTTACAGATAAAATTAAATCTAAATATTCTTTGCCCCAATCCTCTTCATCTGCTAAGACTTGAATTCCCAGACTAACTGCTCTCTCATCACCTTTTAATTGAACATTTTTATCTTTAAATATTGGCATTGCTTTAATAAGAAATTCTGATGCTTTATCTTTATGGATTATTAAAGTTTCAATTGAATTACATGCAGCTGGATATTGAATTTTGCTATCTAAGGCAACTTTTATTGCTAAATCAATATTACATTCATTATCTATATATAAATGACAAATTCCATCTGCATGTCCCAACACAGGGATCCTGGTATTTTCTTGGATAAATCTTACAAGTTCATTACTACCTCTTGGAATAATCAAATTAATATCTTTTTCTAAGTTCAACATTGCCATACTCTCTTTTCTACTTTTTAGGAGGCATACACAGTTCTTATTAATCGATGTATTACATAAACCGGCTCGAATTACATCAACAATTGCTTGATTTGTATGAAATGCTTCACTACCTCCCTTAAGTATTACTGCATTTCCTGATCTAATTGCTAAAGAACTTATTTGCATTACAGCGTCTGGTCTAGATTCAAATATTACTCCAATCACACCAATGGGCACTGTCTTTCTAATAAGAATTAAACCAGGAGATAATTCTCTTTTTATTTGAATTTGACCAATTGGATCCGTTAATTCCCCAACTTTTTTTATTCCATCTATAGCTAAAGATAGCTTTTCTCTTGATAACTTTAATCTTGATAATAAAGATTTAGAAATTCCTTTTTCTTGCGCTAATTGCAGATCTTTTTTGTTGGCATTTAAAACTAATTGTGAATTAGATTCTAATTGTCTTGCAATATGATTTAAACATTTTATTCTTTCTTCATTTGAAGTCTGAGAAATATTAAAAGAGGCATTCTTTACTCCAAGTACTCTCTCCTTTAGATCTTTATCTGGAGAAGGTATTTCAAAAGAATCTATCATAATTTTAATATTAGATTTAAAACTTAATATTAATAGAAAAGAAGGTTTGTTCAAGCATTAATAATTAATACCTAAAAAATAATTGAATCTGACTTTTCCAATCTCCATTTGAATCAAATGAACCTAGAAGTTCTAAATATTGATTAGCTTGGAGAGTAAGTATCCAAAGGGGAGGAATGTCATCTCTATCAGGAGTGGCTTGCATTGCAAAGTTAAGACTATCAGTAATGTCTAATCCAATTTCAGTAACCCAAGCTTGTGAAGATAAACCATCATTAGAAGAAGATTCTTGCGACTCTTCGAGATCTAATTTTTCTTTAGAAAAAATATTACTTACAGTTTCATTATTTTCAATGAGCGCAGGATATATAGATAATTGGAATCTTTCACTAAATCCATTTGTTCCATTTAATTGCGAGATAAAAGCTCTATTTATAAGATTTGCAGAATTACCCCCAATTAAGCCAATAATTTGCGATCTACTATAACTAGGTGTACTACGTAATTGGATTTTTTTATTTTCATCTTCAAAAGATAATTGATCTAGAAATCCTTGATAGCTAGCCTCAATTTTTATAAGTCTTGTATTGCCGATTCCAAAAGTTCCAAAATTACTTGAATCATCTAGACCAATTGAATTTTCCGTAATATTTGTATCTTTATTATTTTCACCGATAGGGATAATTGCATCAGGAACCTTACTTGTTAATGAGAAATCAAGATAAGGGATAATACCATTTCTAGATGCAAAAAGTATGTAATTATTTCTATTTTTATCTAATTTAAATGGGGTTGTATATAAGTTGGCTCTCCCTTTTTTTATGTCTATTAAACCTCTAGCGTTTAAGTCATCTTTAAGATTACCATTAATTTCTAAATCTATCTTTGTATCTAAATATGCTTTAAGAATATTTCCATATTCAAGTCTGAAGTCTGGACCAAGTTTGATATTTAAATCATTAAAGTTAACTCTAGCTAAAGAATCAGGTAAATTTTCATTAAATAAATTTTTATTCAAAATAGACTCATTTGATATTATCTCAATATCTTTATCTTTTTTCCAGTTAAGTTCTGGCCATAACTCAAAAAACTTTTTATTTTTACTAATTTTATTTCTATTGCCTCCTTTAAAGTTAATAAAACCATTTTTCAAACCAATATTTCCACTAATTAATGGACTTGAAAAAGATCCTTTAATTGAGATATTAGAATCAAAAGTGAAATCGACATTATCACTAGCAAATTTAAAATTTACTGAAGAAAAATTAAGTGATTTATTTTCCTCTTTTTTATCTCGATAAAAAGGCAATGATCCATTTAAAAAAATATTTCCTGATTTTAATCCTGAGGCTTCTAAATCCTTAATCTCTAATTGATCAAAATCAAATATAACTGTTGCATTAAGATCTTTAAAATTATTTTTCAGGAAAGAAATCTCTGCATCATTTATATAAAGGAAACCATTAGCAATAGGCTTATTTATAAATCCTGTTATTAACATTCTAAGATTTGCTTGTCCACTCTTAAATGTAAAATTTTTAGTAGACAAAGAATCAACAAAATCTAGAAATCTTTCATCTCCTTTAAGTCTTAAATCTACTTCTTTATTCTTATTTATGGGTACAGATCCAAAAAGGGTTATAGGATTGCCAGAATCGTTTAATAATATTGATAAATCAATATCAAAAATAGAATCTCTAAATTTAATTTCTCCTTTATTAAATTCAATATCATAACTATTAATTGACGTTTTATTAGAAGATAACTCTCCAATGAAACTTTTATTTCTTAGATCATAATCTAAATTCAAATCAAGGCTCCCATCAAAATCCTTCGGATTTTCAAAAAATAAATTTGCAATACTTAGTGGAAAATCTTTAACTTTTAATAAACCATTATTATTAAATAATCCTCCTTCTAAATTTACTGAGAAATTATTTTTAAGATTATAAAGATCTTTTTTCTCTTTTAAATATCCTTTCAAATTTGATTTTATTATAAAATCCTTTTTAGTGGTTCCGAAAATATTAACTACTCCTTGATAACGGCCTTCAAATTTATTTAAAAAATTATTTAATCTTTTTTTAGTAATAGATATATTTTCGTTGTTAATGAAATTTTTCAAAAAACTAAGTTGCTCATCAAGAGTTTTCTTATTACTTATAATTTGTATATTTTTAAGATCAGAAGAACCACCTTTAGGATTAATCTTTTCTTTATTAAAATTAAGGATATCAAAAATTGTAAAACCAGTCCAGTCAGCACTAATATTTTCAAAAGCTACTTTTATTAAATCATTACTATTAGATTTATAAGTAATATCTATCACCCCTCCATCAATAGGATATAAAGAAGAATTAATATTAAGTCTTTTACCCTTTTGAACAAAATCAAATAAGGAATTTGATAATTTAATATTTCTATATTCACCAAATGTTAGTGAAAATATGCCATCAAGATATGATTCATCTGGAGATATTAATCCTGATCCATTAATTATTCCATTAATCCTATCAAATGCATTATCTTTGAAAGAAAATTCTAGCTCATTCAAAGTAAAATTATTTGCTTTCCATTCATAATATTTTCCCTTTCTAGCTATATTTAAATTACCTTTATAAGAATCAAAAATTCTGCTAAATTCCACATTATTTAATATAAATTTTGAATTCACATCAATAGATAAAAAAGAAGGAATGGGAGAATATCTATTATTCATTTTTAATAGATAACCTTCATCTTTATTTAAAATTTTTCCATCCCAAATTTCTCTTATTCTTATACCTTTATAGAATGGATATTCGATATTAAAATCAATCAAAGTATTCAGTTTACTCAGTTCTCCCATTAATTTTCCATTTGCTGTTATGTAGCCCCTTATACCGTTCTTTCGAAATACATTTAGATTAGATAATTGAGTGCGATAAAGATTAAAACTTGAATTCAAATGTCCAAAGTTTATACCTTCTTTGTTAAACCAAAAGGGTATTTCACCTGATAAATTAATTTCAGATTTACTACTATTTATATAACCTAATTCACCGTAAAACTTTGCATAATTTATTTTATTTTTTAGTGGGACATCAAAGTTAAGATTTGAAATAATAGTCCCATAATTGATCCAATCACTATTTATTGCTAAATTATTATTATTACAATGAAATTTTAAAGCATCAGAATATATATTTTCAGAAAGTGAAAGTGCTTTTAAGTTAAGCTTATCTATTATAAGTTTTCCACTACAGTAATTTTTCCTTTTAGATCTAAGTAAAGTGAAATTTGATCTAACAAATCCTTTTTGAAAAATAATATTTTCTCCAAAAACTTTGTATTCAAAATCATTTAAAGTTAAGCTATTTGTAACAATTTTTACATTTATAAATTCATTATCAAATTTTTTGTTTATTTTTATTTTTAATTTACCGCGATCTTTAAAGTAAGAATTAATATTTCCTATTAATTGCTTCTCATAAGATCTATAAAGCAATCTTCCTTTTATTTTTCCATTAATACCAATATCATTAATTGTTAAATTTGAATTTCTATTAAGATTTAAATGAATATCATAATTAAAATCTTTTTTTGATGGATTCTTTTTAAGAGATATATTTTTTCTTTGAAAAAAATCTTTATCTATATCAACTTTTAACTTATTTGGATTTATTTGCAGAATAATACGTTTATTAAGAATGGATTTTAAGGGTAAAATCTTTAAATAAATATTTTTTGCTTGAATTTTTGATTCAATATTCTCTTTATCAAATATTTCAGTACCGGTTAAACTAATACCTAAAAATCTCAACCCAGAATAATCTCCCAGATCTATATTCTTATCGAGAACTAAACCAATTTTATTTTCAAGTTTAGTCCTTTTAGATTCGTAAAACCTCTCTAAAAGAAAATTTGATAAACCCGAAGAAATAAAACCTACAGCAAAAACAATAATGACTGTAAGTATATTCTTTTTTATTCCAGGAGATTGATCTTGATTCAAACTTAAACCCTAAAATAGAGTAGGCTATCAAAATATAAGAAATTAAATTGACTAAAGCTAGTAAATGTCTTTTTTTGAACTATTAGAATCCTCTCCAAAAATTTTTGGAATAATTGGAATAGTACTCCTTATTGCAACTCTAATATCATTTTTAATTAATTTCAGCCTAAAGTTTCGATTAACAGGTGCAACGATTTTTTCTTTTCTCTTATCTTTGAGTAGCTGGGCGTTTTTACAAAGTTATTCTGAAAATATAAAAATTGAGGGTTCTAAATATGTACCTATTGTTTATGACAATGGCTATGACTTAATAGTTGCAAAAGCAAATATTGATTTTCCTGAATCATCCATAAATCCGACTTTGGCACAGATAACTGCAAACCTAAAAAAAGGTAGTAGATCAGGGAAAAATGTTCTAATAAGGATAAGGACTTTAGAAAGAATTTCTGAAGAAGTTAGCAAGCCAATAATTTTAGGACAAGTAGAAAAGAATTTCATTACGTCCCAACGAACAGATGAAACAAACTAAATCAATTAAGTTACTTCCTATAAATTTTAGACATGAAAAGATCTATATTCTCGAAAACAATTTAGATTCATGGGAAAAATTAAAAAATCTTTCTGATAAAGATATTATTAAAATAATAAGTAAATGTTCATTATGTACACAAAGCAGGTTAAAAAAAATTAAGGCAATTGCTAATTTCATATTTTATCTAAATTTAACTCCTCAAGAAGCTTACTTACTTCTACATTGTGGTGTAAGTTCTTTTAAAGCTCTATCATCGCTAACTCCTCATGATTTAAAACAAAAGATAGGTAGATTAGAAAGAAGTTTTAATATAAAAATGAAAGACCCAACAAATTTAATAAAACTTAAGCGATGGATTAAAGAGGCGAAATACTTAAAAGATGATTAACACTTTTTTTAAAAAAATATTTAATGTAGTATATGGATTAATGAGGTACAAGCTATGAAAAAGATTTTTATTTATTTAGCGTTTACAATACTTGCTAATCTTAATCCTCTTCATAGCCAATCAAATTTACTTGAAAGCGTAAAAAAGAATCCCAACAACGCTATAGAAATGTGTAACAAATTCAAAGAATTAAATTCAAAAGGTATTTCAGCAAATTCCGATGAAGCCGTAAATTATGTATCTAAGAAAAATAAACTAAGTCCAATAAATGCTGAAATTCTCTCAATTTATGTTATCGGACTACATTGCCCAAATGTTATTTAAAGAATGAATCTTTCAATTAAGTATTATGATTCTTATTTAAAACTAAAAGATGGAACAAAATTACTTTCAAGGATTTGGATCCCTGAAGGTGAAGGACCTTGGCCAGCATTGTTAATGCGACAGCCATATGGAAGGGAAATCGCTTCAACAATAACTTATGCACATCCAACATGGTGGGCATCAAAAGGATATGTTGTAATTATTCAAGATGTAAGGGGCCAAGGTGAATCCGAAGGAGATTTTAAAGGTTTTTCGCAGGAGGCAGACGACTCCTCAGAGACTCACGAATGGGTAAGATCTCTTAAAGAATGCAATGGTAAATTAGGTTTATATGGATTCTCTTACCAAGGTTTAACTCAATTAGTTGGTAATAACAGTTCGAAACCTCCAGATTGTTTATCACCTGCCATGACTGGATTAGGGATAAAGGAACATTGGTGTTCTGATGGTGATGCATTTTGGTGGTACAACAATATAACTTGGGCTTTACAAATTGCATCTTTAAGAATGAAACGAGATAATAATTTTTCAGGTTGGGAGAATATAAGAAAAAGTATTGAAAATAATACCCATTTAAGAGATGGTATTGATTTACTTAGAAGATATGATCCTAATAACTTTATTATCAAATGGCACAGTATTCTTTCAAATGAGGAGCACTTTGAGGAAATAAAACCTGTGTCTTCTTGGCTTAAAAAACCTATGTTGATTTTAGGTGGTCTTTGGGATCCTCATTTAAGAGGATCTATAGATTTGTATAAGAGATCTAAAGAATTGGGTGGGGATCCTGAAATAATTATTGGAAACTCATCACATTTAAATTGGTGGGAAGACTCCCAAAAAACATTACTTATATTCTTTGATAAATATCTTAAAGACGGCGAATCGAAAAAAAATATCCATAATAAACAAAAAAAAATATGGAATATTTCACTTAAGGAGTGGAATGATATTGAAAATAAATCACTTAATTATGAATTCGGGCTTAAAAGCGAAGGAAGTGCGAATTTCGAGACGATTGATGGAAGCTTACTTATTAACTCTGAAAGTTCTGGCTTTGCAACTATTGTACATGATCCATGGAGGCCTGTTCCTTCCCAAGGAACTCATATAGGTCCCAATCCAGGGATTTTTAATAGAGCTTTAATAGATAAAAGATTAGATGTCGCCGTATTTCAAACAGGTTATCTAAAGGAAAACATACATTTATCAGGTATACCCATTTTCTATACCTCAGTAGCTTGTGATCAAGAAAGTTTTGATATTTGTATATCTTTATCATTGGTTAGCGATAATGAAACTCATATAAATCAATTTTCGACTGGATACTTGAGGGTCACAAAGAATCCAAAGAATAAAGAACGAGAACACAAAGTAAAAATTCAGCCAACGAATATAACTTTACTTAAAGGCAATAAGTTTCGTATATCTATTGCTGCGTCGGCATGGCCAAGTATTGGAGTCAATTCTGGATTAGATAGAAATATTAACGGACCAGTAACCAGTAAACACAAAGTAACCACCCTTAATTTCAATTTAAAAAACACAATTATGAAAATCGACCCTTTTTTTAAATAATTCTCTTAAATTAAGATTAAAATTTGATATGCTTAATCATTAATTAGCAACCAGTCATGACCCCAAGAATGCAAATAGACTGGATTAAATCAGAAGCTATCAACCTTGAAAATTGTTGCAATGATAATCCTTTTAAAATCCTAGGCCCACATCTTTTAGAAGATCAATGGGTAGCGAGGATATGGATGCCTGAAGCTGACAATGTTACTTTAACTTTTCATGGTAAAGAATATAAGACAAGTACCCCAAACCATAAGTGGCTTTTTGAAGCTTTACTACCGGAAGATCCTTCATCCAATTATCAAATAAATATTTCAAGAGGGGGGATTAATAATACTCAACCTGATCCATGGGCGTTTAGAAATGAGTGGATGGGAGAAATTGATAGACATCTTTTCGCTGAAGGTAATCATCATCATATTTGGAAAAAAATGGGTGCTCATATTAAAGAAGAAAATGGTTACCAGGGTGTGATGTTTTGCATATGGGCACCAAATGCAAAGAGCATTTCAATAATTGGGGATATCAATTCATGGGATGGTAGGCATCACCCCATGCAGAAGAGATTAGGTGGAATATGGGAATTATTTATACCCTTAATGAAAGAGTACGATAAATATAAATATGAAATAAGAACACAACAAGGTCACATATATGAGAAAGCAGATCCCTATGGATTCCTCCATGAAATAAGACCTTTAAACGCATCAATTGTCTCAAAACTTGATAATTTTTCATGGGACGATAAAGAATGGATTACAAGTAGAGATAGCCAAAGTCAACTAAATAAACCAATTTCCGTTTATGAAATGCATCTTGGAAGTTGGCTTCATGATTCCATTGATAATATTTATATTGATAAGGAAGGCAAAAAAAGATCTCCTGTTCCTGCAGCTGATTTAAAACCAGGAACTAGATTTCTAACATACCCCGAGCTTACAGAGAAACTAATTCCATATGTAAAAGAAAGAGGTTTTACTCATATTGAATTAATGCCAATATCAGAGCATCCTTTTGATGGCTCTTGGGGATATCAAGTGACAGGATGGTACGCTCCAACCAGCAGATATGGAACACCAAACGAATTTAGGCATTTTATTAATACCTGTCATAAAGAAGGCATAGGAGTCATTCTTGACTGGGTTCCTGGGCATTTCCCAAAAGATAAGCATGGTCTTGCATTCTTTGATGGATGCCATCTTTATGAACATGGTGATCCAAGAATTGGAGAACACAAGGAATGGGGAACACTAATTTTTAATTACAGTAGAAATGAGGTAAGAAATTTCTTAGTTGCGAATCTTGTATTTTGGTTTGAAGAATATCACATTGATGGAATAAGAGTTGATGCTGTAGCTTCAATGCTCTATAGAGATTATTTAAGACCAGATGGTGAATGGTTAGCAAATGAAAACGGAGGTAACGAAAATCTTGAGGCAGTAAAATTCTTGCAACAAGCGAATCATGTTTTATTTGAGCATTTTCCAGGAGCCCTTTCAATTGCTGAAGAATCTACAACCTGGCCAATGGTAACGAAGCCAACGGATATTGGTGGATTAGGATTTAACTTGAAATGGAATATGGGCTGGATGCATGACATGCTTGATTATTTTGAGATAGATCCATGGTTTAGACAATTTCATCAAGATAGTGTAACTTTTTCAATAACTTATAACTACACAGAAAATTTTATGTTGGCTCTTAGCCATGATGAAGTAGTTCATGGTAAAAGTCATTTATTGCATAAAATGCCAGGTGACGATTGGAAAAAATATGCTAATACAAGAGCCTTACTTTCATATATGTGGGCTCATCCTGGTAAAAAAACAATATTTATGGGGATGGAGTTTGGTCAAAGAGAGGAATGGAATGTTTGGGATGATCTTCAATGGGAGCTACTTGAATTCGAGCCTCATTTAGGAATAAGAAATCTAATTGATGATCTAAATAATCTTTATAAGAGAGAACCTGCTCTATGGAAAAATGACTTCGATCAATACGGTTTTCAATGGATTGATTGTAATGATAAATCCAATTCCGTTATAAGTTTTATGAGACGAGAAAATGAAACCAATGAATGGCTTGTAATCGTAGCAAATTTTACGCCTAATTTTCATGATAACTACAAAATTGGCGTACCTTTAAAAGGTTTCTATAAAGAAATATTCAATTCTGATTCTTCCAAATATGGTGGAAGTAATCAAGGTAATTATGGAGGTAAAAATACAATTTTATTTAATACTCACAATTATGATAATTGTCTAGAACTTGCATTACCTCCACTTAGTGTGAGTATTTTTAAATACACTCAAGAAAAGAATGATTGATTTTCAGAAAAATATATTTCATTAATTTGTGTAGATACCCTTTATTAAGAGTCTTTACGTTGTAGTATTTTTAAGTCAAAGATTTTTATTTAATTAAAAACAATTTTTTATATAAAAAGATGGGTGAAAATTTACCATTACTTCTAAATGCCGCTTTAGGCAATAAAGTAGAAAGACCTCCTGTTTGGATGATGAGACAAGCTGGAAGGTATATGAAAATCTATAGAGATTTGAGAGAAAAATATCCAAGCTTTAGAGAAAGGTCAGAGAATCCAAGCCTATCATATGAAATTTCAATGCAACCCTTTAGAGAATTTGAACCTGATGGGGTAATTCTCTTTTCAGATATATTAACTCCTCTTCCTGGGATGGGAATAAATTTTGAGATAATTGAAAGTAAAGGACCCATCATTGAAAATCCAATACGAACAATTCAACAAATCAAAAATCTTAAAGAATTTATTCCAAGTGAAAGCTTAAGTTTTGTTGGGGAAGTTTTAAATTCATTAAAAACAGAGATTAGTAATAAAGCTACACTTCTTGGATTTGTTGGGGCGCCATGGACGCTCGCAGCATACGTAGTTGAAGGGAAAAGTAGCAAAAACTATTCAATTATTAAGTCAATGGCATTCAGAGAGCCCGAGTCACTGCATAAACTTCTAGATTATTTTGCAAATTCTATTGGGGAGTACCTAAAATATCAAATTAAATCTGGAGCACAAGTTGTTCAAATATTTGACTCATGGGCAGGACAATTAAGTCCTCAAGATTATGATATATTTGCTGGTCCTTATCAAAAGAAAGTAGTAGATATTGTAAAAGATGAATATCCCAATACACCTATAATTTTATACATCTCTGGTAGCGCTGGGTTAATTGAGCGCATGGCTAAAACAGGAGTTGATATTATTTCTTTAGATTGGACAGTAGATATTAAGGAGGCCTCTGAGAGATTACCAAAAAATATTGGAATACAAGGGAATATAGATCCAGGTATACTTTTTGGTGACGACGAGTCCATAAAAAATAGAATAGATATTACTTTTTCAAAGGTTAAAGGAAAGAAATATATCCTTAATTTAGGCCATGGTATTTTACCAGGAACTCCTGAGGAAAGTGCGAGAACATTCTTTGAATATGGAAAAAGTTTGACTTACTAATTATTTTGGCATATACAAATTTATTAATAACTGGTTCGAACGGGTGTGTAGGAAGATACCTAGTTGATTGGTTTTTGGAAAATACTAATTTTAGGCTTTATCTGATGGTTAGAGATTCAAGTAAATTGCCATCTATAATTAAATCAAATAAAAGGATAAAGCTTCTTATCTGTGACTTAAGGGAATGCAATAGATTTAGAAATGATATAAACAAAATCAATTATCTAATTCACACAGCTACAGCATGGGGGGATCCTAAGAGAACATATGAAGTAAATATTACGGCCTTTGAAGAACTTCTTTCTTTGTTAGATTTAAATATATTAAAAAAAATTATATATTTCTCAACAGCAAGTATTCTGGATGAAAATATTGAATTAATGAGAGAATCATTAATTTATGGAACAGAATATATTCAAACTAAATATAAATGTTATGAATGGCTAAAAAATAGCAATTTCTCAAAAAAGTCATATGTAATTTTTCCAACATTAGTTTTTGGAGGAACACTTGATAAAAAAAGTTTTTATCCGATAAGTTACCTTACTCAAGGTTTAAAACAAGCTCAAGAGTGGCTTTGGCTAGCAAGATTCTTTAGTGTAGATTCAAAATTTCACTTTATACATGCAAAAGATATTGCGCAAATTTGCGGATCACTAGTAATTAATATAACGAAAGGGGAGGATCATGGATTTAAAAAATTTGTCTTAGGACAAAATCAGATAACAATCAATCAAGCTATAGATATTCTTTTAAAAGAGAAAGGTATGAAAAGATTTTTTTCTATCCCATTAAAGAGAAGAATAATAAAAATATTATTAAAAGTATTACCGATACAGGCAACTAGTTGGGATACCTTCAGTATAAAAAAATATAATTTTAATCATAAACCCATTACCACGCCTGAAACCTTGGGACTTAAAAGTTATGCAAAAACTCTTAATAGGGTTATTAAGCTTGCAAAGTTACCAAGATGTAATATCAATTAAAATTCTCGCGATTTAGGGACTAAAACCTTGTAATATATATTAAAAGCAATTTAAATTATGTTACGCTCAATTTTTTCAAGTTTCTTTGCAATAGTTTTAACCATTGGATTAGGAATTTCCTCAGTTTCAGCTGCAACAGTGGAAGTTAAACTAGGAACAGATGCAGGTATGTTAGCTTTTGAACCAAGCACAATAAATATCAGTGAAGGAGACACTGTAAAATTCATCAACAATAAATTAGCTCCTCATAATGCTGTATTCGATGGTCATGAAGAATATAGCCATGCAGATCTAGCATTCGCACCAGGAGAATCTTGGGAAGAAACATTCACTACTGCTGGTACTTATGAGTTCTATTGTGAACCACATAGAGGTGCTGGAATGGTTGGTAAGGTTGTAGTTGAATAAAAGATAATTAGATTTATTTCAAAAAATATATTATTTTTTCTTTAAAATCATATCTTAGAAAAAATGAAAATTATTCCAAGTAATTTCTCTCAAAATGCTTGGAATATTTTTTTGTTATCAAAAAAATTAGCTCAAAAAAATAATCATCAAAATGTAGATTCTGAACATTTAATGAGCTCAATTCTTAGAAATTCTCCATCTGTAAGAAAAGTACTTACAGAAAATGGTTTAGGTATAAATCAATTAGAAACTGAAATTGATTTCCTAATAAGAAAAAAAGGAAAAATGAAAGTTAAACAAGAAAGTTTATATATTGGTGAAAGCCTCAACAAAACCTTCTTGAAAGCTAACCATATAAAAAATTATTTACATGAGAAAGTTATTTCTACAAAGCATTTAATATGTGGTTTAACTTATGATGAGACATGTGGGAAACTAATTTTAAAAGAAAAACCAATTTCTGAGTTTTTAAATTCTATTTATGATATGAAATCTGATAATCCAATAAATAATGAATTTGATAGTAGCAAAGAATCTTTGGAGAAATTTGGGATTGACCTTACTAAATCTGCTAGAGCAGGTTTATTAGATCCAGTAATTGGTAGGGATGAAGAGATAAGAAGAACGATACAGATTCTAAGTAGAAGGACAAAAAATAATCCTGTCTTAATAGGTGAGCCAGGAGTTGGCAAAACTGCTATTGTGGAAGGCCTTGCTCAAAGAATTGTAAATGGTGACGTCCCAACCTCTTTAAACAATCGCCAATTAATTTCTCTGGATATGGGTTCTTTACTTGCAGGAGCAAAATATCGTGGTGAATTTGAAGAAAGAATCAAAGATGTTTTAAAAGTCGTGAAAGCTTCTGCAGGCAAAATTATTTTATTCATTGATGAGATTCATACGGTAGTTGGCGCAGGTGCAAGCGGAGGATCAATGGATGCAAGTAATTTACTAAAACCAATGCTTGCAAGAGGAGAATTAAGATGTATTGGAGCAACCACTATTAATGAACATAAGCAAAATATTGAAAAAGATCCTGCCCTAGAGAGAAGATTTCAAAAAATCAAAATCAATTCTCCAACTGTTGAAGATACTGTTTCTATATTAAGAGGGCTTCGGGAAAAATATGAAGTTCATCATGGAGTTAGAATCTCTGATAATGCTTTAGTTGCTGCTTCTCAATTAAGTGAAAGATATATAAATGATCGATTTCTTCCTGATAAAGCTATTGATTTAATTGATGAAGCGGCCTCAAGGCTTAATATAGTAATAACTTCTAAACCTGAGGAGATAGATGAAATAGACAGGAAAGTACTACAATTAGAGATGGAAAATTTATCTTTAAAAAGGGAATCTGATAATTCATCTATAGAAAGACTTGATAAGATTAATAAAGATTTAAAGATTCTTAAGGAGAAGCAAAGCGATCTTAATTTGCAATGGGTAAGAGAAAAGGCATCTATCGACGAAATTAGTAATATCAAAGAAGAAATTGAATCGACACAATTACAAATAGAGCAAGCAAAGAGGAATTTCGATCTAAATAGAGCAGCAGAATTAGAATTTGGAACATTAATCGAACTTCAAAAAAAATTAAAAACTAAAAGTAATGATTTAAAAAGTGATTTTCAAAATGGAGACAAAAGTCTTTTAAGACAAGAAGTAACTTTTAACGATATTGCAGAAGTTGTATCAAAGTGGACATCGATTCCTGTAAATAATTTAAATCAATCTGAAAAGGAAAAACTTTTAAAACTCGAAACAACTTTAAAAAAGAAAATAATTGGTCAAGATAAAGCTATAACTGCTGTCGCAGACTCTATCAAAAGATCTAGGACAGGTCTTAATGATCCTAACAGGCCTATAGCTAGTTTTCTATTTTTAGGACCAACAGGAGTGGGGAAAACTGAACTTAGTAAAGTAACGGCAAATACTATTTTTGACTCCTCCTCTTCCATTGTTAGATTAGACATGTCAGAGTTTATGGAAAAACATTCGATAAGTAAAATTATTGGTGCCCCGCCTGGATATTTAGGGTTTGAATCAGGAGGGCAGTTAACTGAAGCAATACGTAAAAATCCCTATTCACTTATACTGCTTGATGAAATCGAAAAGGCACATAAAGATATTTTAGATATTCTATTACAGGTGCTCGATGATGGAATAATTACCGATGGGCAAGGACGAACAATAAGTTTCAAGAATGCCATAATTGTCCTAACAAGTAATTTAGGAAGTCAATCTATTAATGATTTATCTATCAGAAATGAAAACCAAAATGAAATATCAAAAGTAGTAGATTTAGAATTGAAAAAATTCTTCAAACCTGAATTTCTTAATAGATTAGATGAGATAGTTATTTTTAATAATCTTAGCAAGAAGGAACTAAATGAAATTGCGAAAATTGAGTTCAGAAATCTTGAAAATAGATTAGAAAAAAAAGATTTAAAATTAAGTATTTCTGAGGATACTTTTGATTTATTAATCAATAGAAGTTTTGATCATGTATATGGAGCGAGGCCACTCAAAAGAATTATAAAAAAGGAAATAGAAACAGACATAGCGAATAATATTCTAAAAAACCTTTATGAGGATAAAAATACTGTAGAGATATTAGTTCGTAATGGTGAAATACTTGTTAATTAAGATTTTATATGAATTTTCTCCATTTCAATAAAATTTGTTTTAGGAGTAATCCTATTATTTATACCAACTCGGTACTTTCTCAAAAGTTGCTGCATTTGAATGATTCTCCTTTGATTCGGTCTTCCAACAACATGTTCTTCCATTGTCAATATCATGTAAATATTCATTTGCCCAATCCCAAATCATTTTTGAAGAAAATTCCATCCCTACATTATCCATAATTCTTAAATCTAAAGCATCCAAATCATGAAGTTTTTGCCAATAATTCATCAAAGGATCATCTTTATTTATTAAAAAAGTATGATCAAAATGATCTTTTAATTTCTTTTCTAAAGGTTTTAAACTTGAAAAGTCTACTACAAAACCATTATTATCTAATTTTTTTGCTCTAAACCAAAAGGTGAAAGATCTTGAGTAACCATGTACATATTTACAGTGTCCAAGATGTTGCCACTGTCTATGAGAACAGGGGAAATCCTCATAACTTTTACTACAAGAAAAATGTGAAGAATCAAATGACATTAAATTTATAATAAGTTGAATTTTTGAAAATTAAAGTATTTAGGATTTAATATATAAAACATAATGACTTATTCAAACATTTTCACCTCGAAAGATCTCCGTTATGACAGTAATGGATTAATTCCTGCTATTGCGCAAGATTGGCTTGATGGAACAATATTAATGCTTGCGTGGATGAATCAAGAATCATTAGAAAAGACACTCAAAACTAAAGAGGTTTATTACTGGAGCAGATCAAGATCTGAACTTTGGAAGAAGGGCGCAACAAGCGGAAATATCCAGTCTCTTAAAGGGATTAGATATGACTGCGACAATGACTCAATACTTCTTTCAATAAACCAACATGGAGAAGGTGCCTGCCATACTGGAGAAAAAAGCTGCTTTTTTAATGAGATTGTTCAGAGTGAATCAAATCAAAAAGAAAAAACATCGATACCACGATCTAATATATGTACTGAATTATTTAATACCCTACAGCAGCGATCAACTACACCTCAGAAAGGAAGCTACACTAACCAATTGTTAGTAAAAGGAAGCAATACAATTCTAAAAAAGATTGGGGAAGAGTCAGCAGAATTTATAATGGCTTGTATGGATAATGAAAGAAACTCTATTGCTAGCGAAGCCGCAGATCTTATCTATCACCTTCAAGTAGCCCTTCTTCACAAGGGTGTGAACTGGAGAGATGTTCTTGATGTGCTTGACTCAAGAAGAAAATAAAATCAATAAATTTTTATTTTCTTCCTTTTGTGCAATATTATTGCAATATTATTTCAATATTTTTTATTAATTAATTATTAATTATTTATTACATGTATAGCATATTACTGATTTGACCTTAAGTTAAAAGTACTTGCAAAGGTATGAATCGTGAGTTCATTAAGCGATTTTCTTGGAGAAATAGGACGTCATCAATTACTGACTCCCGAAAAAGAACTCACTATGGGCAGAAAAGTCCAAGAGATGCTTTCACTTATAAACAGATGTCAATCTGCTGGCGGCAAGGGTCCAGCATGTGAATATTCTGATCTAGAGAAAAAAACAATAAGAGTTGGAGAAAAAGCTAAAGATGCAATGATTACTGCAAATCTGAGACTTGTAGTTAACTTAGCAAAGCGATATCAAGGGAAGGGACTAGAGTTATTAGATCTCATTCAAGAAGGAACTCTTGGTTTAACAAGAGCAGTCGAAAAATATGATCCATCCAGAGGTCATAGATTTTCAACATATGCATACTGGTGGATAAGGCAAGGCTTAAACAGAGCCTTATCAACGCAAAGCAGAACCATAAGAATTCCTGTAAATATAAATGAAAAGCTAACAAAACTAAGATCCGCTAAGTCCAAACTAATGCAGATGAAAGGATTTCCACCTTCTAGTGTTGACTTGGCTAATGAGATGAAGATCTCAAAAGAAGAAGTAGATGAATTATTATCTTGCGAGTTAAGGAGTATTACAGTAAGCCTACAAGGAACTGTAAAATCTAAATCAGACCCATCAGAATTAGTAGATATACTCCCAAGTGAACAAACTCCTCCAATGGAATTAGCTGAATTAGCAGAGCGAACTGATTCAGCATGGAAATTATTAGATAAAGCTAATTTAACTGAAAAAGAAAGAAAAATAGTAAGTTTGAGGTTTGGATTAGATGGCTCTAACGAGTGGAGAACGCTCGCTGAAGTAGCTAGGCATATGAGTTGTAGTAGGGAGTACTGTAGACAAGTAGTTCAGAGAGCATTAAGGAAATTAAGAAAGGCTGGAATACAGAATGGACTAGTAGATAGCATAAATTGAGTTATTTAGTTTTAAAATATCAATCAGAAAATCATGAATAACAGATACGAAAAAAGCAGTCAAAGAATTTATGAAGCAGAAGTTATAGATAGTTCAACAATTAAGTCAAATTTAATTTTGCAAATACTTCTAAAAGCTGGAAGAACCATTGCAAAACCAGCTTTAGAAGTATTTGAGATGGCACTAGACCCTCTAACACCCCCTAAAGTAAGGATATCTCTCATGGCCGCATTAGCTTATCTAATTATGCCCTTTGATCTTTTTCCAGATTTTATGCCAGTAGTTGGATTTAGTGATGATTTTGTTGCTCTTACAGCAGTTTTAAGTATTTGGAGTAAATACTTGACACCAGCGATAAGAATAAGAGCTGAAAGAAGACTCAATAACTTATTTAGATTTTGATATGACGCGATTATCCCCTGAAGACGAAGAAAAATTAATGGTGTTTATAAAAGACTGGTTAAAACTACATGGTTATAATCAAAAAGATTTTGCAAATGAATTAAATATCAATTCCAGCAGATCAACTGAAATAAAAAAAAGATTACAAGACATATATAAAAAAGGTGGCCTTTTTAATGTTGCTAATCAATTAATAAAAATAGAACAAAGTTGGTTAAATGTTAAAACTCATATTAAAGATAAAGAAAATACTAAATCATTTAATCAATTAGATATTAAAGATAAAGAAAATTCTAAATCATTTAATCAATTAGATATTAATTATCAACTAGATATTGATACTATTGATGGGTTGGTCGACCAAATGGATAATGATTATAAAAAGTAAAAAAAAATATAAATTAATAATTTATGTTTAATAACATAAGTTAAATAATAACTTAAAAATTTATCTGAAATTTTTTTAAAGCAATTTTCTAATTTTTCTTCTTAAAACTTATATTTAGTAAGAAAAATAAAATTTTACAACTCGAATATTATCATAAATTATTTTTTAATAAAGGATAATCTTATTAATAGAAAAAATATTAAAAAGCTTGAACCCATTGATAAATTTCTAAACTTATCCAAATACCTTTCTTCCAATATATATCATTCTCTAGTAGATCTTTTACATAACTTTTATCTTTAGCACGAAAAATACCAAATAAATATGTTGTACATTTAGTAGGACCTAAAGTAATTAAAATATTCTGTTCTTTTAATTTATTGAGTCTTTTTAAATGTTCATCTCTGAATTCTTCTCTTTTACTAATTGCATCATTACAATATTTACCCCAAACCACAAACTTTTCCATAATTAAAATAAATTATTGAATAAATTTATAATATATATTTGCATAAATTAGTAACTCATTGCTATCTTATTTAAGAAGATCTTATTATTACTTAATTATGCTTACTGGTAGTGATCTACTTGCTAAAGTTAAAGAACTTGGTGATGTTAGCAAGTCTGATCTTGTTCGTGCATGTGGTTATGTATCCACCAAAAAAAATGGAAGCGAACGATTAAATTTCACCGCATTTTATGAAGCACTTCTTGAGGCGAAAGGGGTAAATCTTGGAGATACTGGAGTAGCAGGTATTGGTAAAGGTGGAAGAAAACTTAGTTACGTAGCAACTGTACAAGGTAATGGTAATCTTTTGATTGGTAAAGCTTATACTGCTCTACTTGATTTAAAAGCAGGTGATGAATTTGAAATTAAATTGGGTAGGAAGCAAATTAGATTACTCCCTGCCGGAGATAGTGAAGAATAAACGCACAAGATAAGTTAATAAATAATCAAATTAGAGTGTTTTAGAAAAAAAAACCTTCCTTTACAATTCCTCTATTTTATTAATCTTTTTATTAATCTAGCTTATCTCAAGTAGTATCATCAGCAGCTAAGCGCATTTGTTCGCAAAAATCTCCAACCTCTTTAACTATTAAGGTTTCATCAACTTCATAAATCCTCTTAACGAATGCACTACCAATTATTACTCCATCTGCCCCCCACTTTTGGACTTTCTTTACGTGAGTAGGTGATGATATTCCAAAACCTACTGCAACTGGATTTGAGCTTATTTCCTTTAATTCTTTTATAAGATTTTCCAACCTATTTTCAAGATTATTTCTTTCTCCCGTTACGCCAGTAACGCTTACCAGATATGTAAATCCTTTTGAGCTTTGAGAAATATTTTTCATTCTTTCTAAAGGCGTAGTAGGAGCAACTAATAAAATTAAATCCAACGAAAACTTTTGCGCTACTTTTGATATTTCAGTTGCCTCTTCAAGAGGGAGATCGGGTATTATTATTCCTGAAGCGCCTGCATTAGAAGCCATCTTGCAAAAATCATTAACTCCAAAACTCAAAAGCGGGTTAAAATAAGTAAAAAGAATTATAGGTATTTTTAATTTACCTTTGAGAGAATTCAATAAATTTAAAACCTTTTTTGTTGTAGTCCCTGAATTCAAGGCTCTTGAAGCAGATAATTGGATAATAGGACCATCAGCAAGAGGATCGCTATAGGGTATACCTAATTCAATCAAATCAGCTCCTCTCTTTTGCAGAGTCATTAAGATTTCTGAAGTTATATTTAAATTTGGATCACCTGCCATTAAAAAAGGCATGATAGCCATTTTTCCCCTAACTTTTAATTCTTTAAACTTCTCCTCTATTTGTGATAACACTTAAACCTCTAATCAATAATTTCAACATAACATAGCATTCCATAATTCACTATTTAACTATTCTTCTAGAGGAATATACCTTATTAATCTTTTATCTTTTTAAGTAATTCTTCTTGTTCTTTTGTAGATAATTTACTAAATTTATTTTCGATTTTTTCTTCCATAACTTTCTCGTATTTTTCTCTATACCTTTTCCTTTGTTCCATAAAAGTCATATTTCCGCCAACAACTCTAGAAATATAAGATAATACCCATATTAGTAATAGGCTAATCAAAATAAGACTTGATATTGAAGTATTGATCTCATCATTTAGTCCCCAAAAAGATACTGATTTAAAAATTATTATTCCAAGAAGAGCAATAATAAAACCAATTTGAATAACTTTTGCCTTAGTCAATGTTCTTAAACCTTTTCTTCACCATTTAATCTTAAATTTAAGAATGGAGAGAAAAGGATAAGACCAGGGAAGAAGAGAAAAACTAGACCATATATACCCAATCTTTCAAACTTACCCATTACATTCCATCTATTATTCATCCAATAAAAAAGGGATAAAGGAACAATAACTAAATATAGAGTTAAAATAACTGCGTAAGCAACTAATGTTAAAAATGGATTATTTAAAAGATTTTCCATTAATACAACATAAATATTCTTAAATATAACTTGTTTTCTCAGCTATCGTCATTAATAATTTGCAAAAATCACAAAATTTTATGGGAGTGGAGGGACTTGAACCCTCACGAGCTAAATCGCTCGACGGATTTTAAGTCCGGCGCGTCTACCAATTCCGCCACACTCCCAACAGGAATTT
>MDTD01058934.1_pt1 | contig 47082 bp, 29 predicted proteins | sample 811221 | NCBI WGS metagenome assembly MDTD01 (sample SAMN05326646, study PRJNA326480) | marine metagenome | isolation source: seawater | place: Pacific Ocean: South West | collected 2011 | reverse complement strand
TGATGCTCTCTAATTTTCGTTCATCTGAGGCATTCATTTCCAGTAAATTTGATCTGTAATCAGCTCCGAATACGTCTTTTGTGAGAGCCATGGCAGCAGTGGTTTTTCCAGTTCCAGGAGGACCTGCAAAGAGAAGATGGGGGAAAGTTCGCTTTTCCGAATAGGTTCTGAGTCGGTCCACCACGCCCAATTGTCCTCTGATTTGGGTGACGGTTTGAGGTCGGTGTTTCTCAACCCAAAGTTCAGACATTGGTTTAACTAAAAGTCGAGCGTCTTTGAACATTCTCATCGATTAATAGGCTTGGAATTGAAACGGTTTTACATCAATGCATATAACCTACTAATACCTGTAAGGGACGAGCCCAATGAGCAACTTGAGTGTTTCCCGCCGTACTTTCCTTGTTTTGTTGATTGTAAGTACATTTATACTGGCTGATTTAAGCCTTGTAAATGTGATTTCAAATGAAGACCAAACTCTATCTGACGAACCAATTGTAAAATTTGCTACCAGCGTTGATTATCCTTCAAAAGATACCATGATTAATTCCTCTTCCCCAAATTCCAACTATGGCTTGGACACCGATAGCCCGCTCGGTGAAAACATTATGGGAGAATCAAGGCTATTATTCACTTTCCCGATGAATTTGAGCGGAACTAGTTCAATCAATTCAGCAACACTGAGTTTAACTTGCGGTACTACTGTTTTAGGGAGCCAAGATGCAATGATTTACTTTGCTGAATTATCTCGAAATTTCGATGAGGTGAACGCAACGTGGATGCTGCCAAACACGGCACAATCCTGGAATTTAATGGGTGCAAGCGGTCCTAGCGACCGTGGTGATTTTGAACCACCAGTACCAATTTCCATGAACTCAACAGTATCCTTGAATGTCACAAAAATAGCACAAGATTCTGCTAGAAATAACCAGTCCACCATGAGCGTCATCGTTACTTCAGTAGGAACCGAATATAGCTGTGCAATGTCTGAAAATGCTAACTCACAAAGTCGTCCGAGTTTGACCTTGGATTACTCTTCCACGCCAATGGGTGACGGAGGAAGTTTCGATGTTGATTTCGTAGATGACGGTGCTGCATTAACCGACGGTTCATTTTTGCTGAATGCGGATACAACTCCCACCCCTGCTTGGACGAACGGAACAGGTAGCAATATGGAAATCCAATTTTCACTTGATGATGATTGGCAAGATGATAACGACTTAGATTGGCATTTCTTGAGTTATACTTCAAATGCATTCTCTGGCACTGCTGCAACAGGTTCCATGACAGTCCCATCAAATCTCGAATTCACTAACGGCTCAGATGTTTATTACAGAATACGAAGCATTGATTCTACCAATGCAATTTCTGATTGGACAGAGGGATGGTTCACGCTACCTAATCACGACGTGATTCTAAATTCAGATGGAACAGCAACCCTGATTATCGACCACAATGACCTTGGTTTAGAAAATGATTTAATCTTGGATGCTCAAGTTGATGAGAGGAGCAGGAACTCAAAGTTTGGAACCAGTACGACCATGCAAGCAGCTTTGACTACGAGCAAAGAAGCACTAATTCACGTCAGGCTAAATTTAGATCAACTCGGTTTACATTCCAACTCGACAATCATAGATGCGAGTCTAAATCTCACAAGAGTTTCTTCGAGTGGAATACCTGAACTATCGATTCATGATATGACAACTGATGGGTTGTGGCTTGAAGAGGAGATTACATGGAATAGAGCACAAAACTCGCTTCTTTGGATTCCAGCGGGAAGAGATTTCATTGGAACAGCAACAGACACCATGGTAGGAAATCCAAGTGCGGGTGATTACTCATTTAGCATAACCGATTCAGTACAACAATGGGTCCGTGATGGCGCAGAAGGAGAAGCAGACTACGCTATCGTTGCAAGAGGAGAATTTGGCTCTTACGCAAGTTCAGGAACTGATTCTATGACCTACTATTCTTCAGAAGATTCTACTGACTCAAACAAGCCAGTGCTTTACATAAATTATGACTGGTCAAATACACCCGCAACGCCAGCACCTGAATTAATCGGTCCACTTGATGGGCTAGCGGTTTGGAATCAATCCGGACATAATTTCAGCGGAAATACCACACCTTCGATGACATGGAATGGAACTCTATCTTCTTCCTACGACATGGTATTCCAACTTGCTACAGATGAAGCATTTAGAGAAAGAGTCAACATTTTGGACACAAGAGTTGACAACAACTTCACGACATCATCAGGTTCTTATTCCCTAATTGGCGGAGATTCACTCGAACTGGGTAACATGTACTTTTGGAGATTCGCTCACATTGAAAGCGACGGAAGAATGGGTCCTTGGGAGTCTTCAAGTTTCTTTGTCAGTGATTTAAGCAGCACTTGGTTAGGTGGAAACAGATATGAATTCAGGCTAAAACATGGAAATGGGTCACAAGATGGACAATTCCCAGAATGTGGTGATACATACATCGATTCAGGTTCACCAACTACAAATTATGATGATGAAAGTGAGATGCAGGTTTCTTGGAACACTTGGCCTAGTGAAACCACAATCCTATCAGGATGTAATCTATTATCCAACTTGCTACCTACCGGATATGCAGTGGAATATGCAACATACTCCATGCAACTAGCTTCAACACCCTACAATAGTCCAACTATCGGAATATGGGAATCTTCAGAGCATGATTGGAATGAAGCAAGTGCGACATGGGCTACTTATGATGGAGTAAATTCATGGGGTAGTTCTGGAGCAAAGGGCGCAGAAAGAGGCTCTCTGCTTTCAACAGCAAACCTTGCTTCCGCAAGCAGTGGAGATAGAATCGAATGGAACGTCACACAAGCTGTTCAGAACGCTATGCGTGATGAAACCCGTGTAGATTTCATAGTTGGAGTGGTTAATGCTGGCACTGGAAATAGCCGTGACGCATTATTTTATTCAAATGAGGAAGTAATGTCAAAGAGGGCAGAGTTGACATTTGTATACGTTCCTGGTTCTAACGCTGTACCCAATCAACCAGCCCCACAAACTCCCGCAAATGGCTCTTGGTCGTTTGAAAGTGGAGTGGATATGAGACCTGATCACACTCCAACACTCAGTTGGACTTACTCCGGAAATCTATCGATTGGTGGCTGGGCTATACAATTGGACACAACCACTTCCTTTGATTCAGCTTCTACTCAGTTCTTGTCCTCTTGGACAGATAATGGATTTGATGTTACAAACAATACCTATACTCCCGAGATTGACTTGACAAATGGAACCACGTGGCATTGGAGAGTACGTGCAATTTCCTCGACAAACCAATTAGGACCATGGTCTAATTCCTATTCCTTCGTACTACCAAACCTAAATGCGTATTCAATTGACGCAAACACTTCTACAGTAGAGCTGAGACATCACGATGCTATGCCTGATTTAAATCTGCCAAACTTTTACGATACCTGGATTGCTGAAGATGGTCTCGATTCCACAATCAATTACACCTCCTCTTCAACACTGAAGGTTGGTGAATTGACAAGTAGCGGTTTAACATATCAGGGAACTACCTTACTCAAAATCCCACTAAATGAAATTCCAGCGCCTTCCAATGCTAGAATTACCGGGGCTGACCTCAACCTATACTCTCAATTTACCAGCGATACTGGTGTCAATATTGCAGTAAGACCAGTTCTTCAAAACTGGAACTTAGCAGTCAATGGAACCTCCTATGACGGTGTTAACAATTGGAGTGACCCCGGAGCTAGAGCAATAACATCTGATGTAGGTTACCTGAGCGATATTCAATCCTCAACAGCCTCAGATTGGATGACTTGGGATGTGACAGAACTCGTCCAATTTGCTATAGCAAATGGTCAATCGTATCTTTCGGTTGCTCTAATGGCAAGCGATGATGAAACTGGGACTGTAACATTCACCAGCGTTGATGGTACTACTTCTGAAAGACCATGGGTGAATCTAACATGGTCAGCAGGAACGGGAACATTCCCGTCGAACTCAGGTACGAATCAAGGACCTGCAGATAGAACTGTAATCTGGGATCACTCAACTCACTCTCCTCAACCAGGAACAACGCCTGAATTTACATGGAGCCATCCTTCTCCAAGCAGCGTTGACGATTGGAGAGTCTACATACAAAATGATCCTGATGATATCATGCAAGGTTTCTCAGTATACGATTCCAGAACCAACTCTTCTCAATTCGACCTTGCTAATCTTTCCTTCACTTTGGCAGACCCACTACAAACTGATACCACTGTAAGATGGTTCGTCCAACCAGTAAATCAAGGAATGCTTGGACCAAAATCTGCATCCACAATATTTGCAGTTCCAAGGTCAGTCGGAGAGACCATCGATTCGACATCTGCTTACATCAACATGTCAGAGGGCTCAGCTGTACCAGATGCAAATTACCCTTCAGGATTCATTACTGACACCTATCTTGATTCAGGAAATGCAAATGGTAAGTTCGCTACATCAAGTTCGCTTTGGTTGGGTAGGTCAGGATTTACTCAAAGTTCATCTTCAAGAGCATCCATACTAACTTCAATTGATATGAGCCAATTACAGATTCAGGGTGCCTATGAGGTAAAAAGTGCTACTTATTCAATGAAGATGTCTTCATCTTCAACAGGGAACATCCTAGCCTCCGTATCCTACTTGAATACAGCATATGATCAAAACGCATCCTGGGCCTCACCGACAAATGGTACTTTGTGGTCTGTTCCAGGGGCATATCACTCCGCTGATTCTGACTTCCCTTACTTGATTCAAGAAGTATACGCTTCAGATGGGTTCATTGAGCTAGATATAACCCAAGCAATCCAATACCATATCGCAACAGGGCAAACCTCTCCAATTACTCTGATAATCCAGGCTGAAGAGAATCTTTCTGTTGTGAACGGAAGAATGAATTTGTACTCAAGTGATTACATCGACTGGGAAGACAGGCCTGCACTGAACGTAACCTATGAAATGACAAATCCGTGGATTGATACAGCTCCTACTGGCTTATTGCCAGCAGACGGCAGCACTCTTTGGAATACATCTACTCCTAGACCGAGTGGAGCAGATTCTGTATCTGCTTCTTGGACTCCGAGTTCGTCAGGTAATGAAACGGGCTTTATGATTTGCAGAGCAAGTGATGCTAGAATGACTACTGATCTTGAGTGTATTGGTAGCAGCGATACACTCGCTCTTGAGGAAGCAAACTATACTTGGGATCCAGTCAACAACACATTTACCACTTCAGATTACGAGGGTGATGATGCTTGGATATACTGGTCAGTGTTCTCCTATCAAGAGGTTACTGCAGGTCAGAATTATTGGAGATTGGGAGAAAGAACCGACCCAATCAAATTCAGGATACCTGAAGACCAAGGATATGATGATGGAGCAGGTAATCACACTGTGATTCTCTCTGCAGGCTCTATTTTCGAAGAGACAAGCCCTCTTCCAGCGGCACCTGACGTGCATGTATTGAGTTCATCTAGTACGACTAACTATGGGACTTCGACAGTCATGGAACTTGGTTCGTCATCTTCTGGTGGTGAATCTGAAATTTACATTGAATTCGATTTATCTCAGACTCCATGGCCAAGTGCAATGACTCCAACCTCAATGATTCTCAAGATGTACAGAGGAAGCGTTGCGGGAACTTCATCGACAACAATTTCAGCACACGCTTGCTCTAGTTTCAGTGAAGCAACTACAACATGGAGTAGTGCTCCGCTTTGTGAAACCTCTGAAATAACTCGCTCAACTCTACCAATTATTCCGTCCAATGGATGGTTTGAGTGGGATTTAACGGCAATTGCTCAGAGCAATATAGCAAACGGAAATTACACCATGAGCATTCAATTGAAGAGCGTTGGTACCCCTGCAACTCAACACAATTTCTACTCTGGAGATTACGACACTAACACCAGTAGAAGACCACAATTAGTTCTTGATTACATCGATAACACGGATGGAATATTGCCGCCAGCACAGCCAGTTTTGACCTATCCTGCGGATGGTGCAGTTCTCTACGACACTGGTGCTAGATTACTATCCCCAGACCAAAGCCCAACATTGTCTTGGGCTGGAGTTGTTAATGCAACTGGTTACATCGTGACAATATCCAACTCTTCAGGTCAATACAAGTTCAAGTCCTGGGAGACAAATAGCATTAATGGAACTACATTTAGATTCAATCAGAATCTAGCTGCTGGAGACACATTTGAATGGTGGGTTCAAGCAGTCAACCAATCAGTTCCTGGACCAGCATCCTCAAGATACTCCTTTGGAATTGGTGATCCTCTGAACTTTGATAACAACGATAACACATGGACCTATGAGTTCCAAACTGGAAATGAAATCCTAGACTTCGGACATACTAATGTAAGAGATGGTTACATACAGAATGTAAGCACTGACCAAAACTTTGGTTCAGGAGATTACGGATATATTGGTACTAATTGTCAAAATGCGTTAATGGAATGTAGGGCATTCTTTGGTCTAGATAATTCACAGGTCCCTCTACCTGCTAACATGGCAGTTCACTCAGCAAATCTTGAGATATACATCGAGCAATGGTATACATCAGGTGGAGCCTCGCTAGTTGATTTAACCGTCTACAGAGTGAACAGCAACGCATGGTCTGAACTCGGTTCAACATGGAATACATCCGACGCAGGAACTCCATGGGGTACTCCTGGATTATTGGCTGGAACAGATTATGATGCAACCCCAGTATCGACTACAACCGTTTCTACATCCACAACCGGTTGGATTGACTTACCTATCGGTCACGGATTGATGACTTTGACTGGCGACTACGAGTGGTTCGTTATAGCTACTCCAAATGTTGGGGAAGCAAGTTTGAGATTCGTTACATCCGATAATCCAGAACAAGCAGATAGACCTGTTATCTCTCTGAATTATACTCAAGTTGTAACAGTATCAATCTCTCCGGCAACTCAGAATACAGATGCAGATACACAAGTCCAATTCGGTTCAACTTTGTATGACTTTGCAACCCTGCCAATCAACGCTCCTGTTGTTTGGAAGACAACTGATGGAACTATTTCATCAAACGGATTGTACACACCATTTAGTGTTGGAACACACACAATTTCAGTCTGCTGGGGAGTTCAATGTGCTACAGCGAACGTAATCGTATCCCCTGGTGCTCCAACCACTCTATTCGCTGACACTAACCCACAGGTTAGCCAGATCACCGCTGATGAAAGTTTAGAAATTATCACGGGTGTTAGAGACCAAAATGGAAACTTAGTTAACGGGATTACTCCAGTTATTACAACTACAAATGGTTCAATTAGTGGAACGACCTTCTATCCTTACAGCGCTGGTTTGCAAACTATCACCGTAACATGGGGTCAACAACAAATTGACATCGATGTAACCGTAACTTATGGGGCACCTGTTTACTTTGAATTGAGTGGATGCTCCGGAACAGTTCCAGCCGGAACTACATGTGCCATTTCTTACGAATTATTCGACCAGTATGGAAACCTAATGCCTAATTCAGAGGGTGGAGTTCTAACATGGTCAGTAACAGACGGGAACTTTAGTGAGACTGAGGAAGAATTCACAGCAGACCATGTTGGAACATGGGTCCTAACTATGACAAGTTCAAGCGGTGCAGGAGATACTCTAGACATCGTGGTTGGACATGGACAGATGGCAGAATTGGAGATTATTGCTTCAAACACATCAATCACTGCAGACGAATTAGTTTACCTAAACACAACTCGTATTGACGTCAGAGGAAATAGACTCCCAGTCTCCTTGCCTGCTCAAAACTGGACAAGTATTGCTGACGGTACAATTCAAGAAGGTGCACCTGCAATTTGGTCTCCTACCCTTAGAGGAAATAAGGTCCTAGAAGCAAGGTATGAAACAATCTTGCAAACCATAGAGATTCAGGTGTCTCAGGGTGAGATGATTGGGTTGGTAATGGTTGTAGATTCAACGGATGTTAATTCCGAATTATTTGAGATTACAGCCGATGATCAAATTTATGCCAATGTAAAGGCAATTGATCAAAAGGGCAACAGGTGGTCTGTTACAGCAAATTGGAGCATAGACCACAGTACATGGGATGACCAAAACGTCCTTTCTCAAACCACTGCTGAAGAGACAATATTCAGACCTATTCTATCCTCGAATGATGAGTATAGATTGAGTGCAGCATACGACGGATTTGAGGCTTACATCGATGTTCTAGTAGACCATGGAATCATGGTGGATATCCAACTAAGCGCTGTAGCTAGCCACGATGCAACTCAAACAGGACCAGCATTCAGCATGACCGCTGATGACTCTCTACAGTTTACTGTCGTAGCAATTGATGGAGACAATAACCAAATTGACACCTCAATCTTGACTTGGTCTGTTGCATACGAAGCAGGAGAATATGAGAATCAAACAGTTAACTTCCAAACTCTTGGATTGGTTTGGGATGCTACCACAGTTGGTAATTACTCAATCAAGTCTCATTATACAAGAGAAGATGGAATCACTATCAAGAAAGAAGTGACAGCATCGGTTTCTCATGGCGTAGCAGTTGAGTTGTATGCTGAATCTCCTTCCTATGATTTGAGTGCTGGCGATATCTACGACATCACGGTCTTTGGAAATGATTCGGATGGAAACACCTTCCTTCAGAATGTAAATTGGGCTGATGGTTCTTCGGCAGCGACGGACATAAATGAAACAGGAGAAGGAACCTACATTTACGAAGCAAGAAGAGCAGGTATCCACACTCTGACTTATTCAACTAGCCTCGCATCTGGAGATTGGAGTGTTGAAGTACAAGCTATTCCAACAGTAACTCATTTCATTGTTGAACTTTCAAGTGAATCAGTGGAGCAGTTAGAAACAATAACAATAACCGTTCGTTCCTTTGACGAATACTGGAATGAAATTCCGACTCCTGGGCAGACTAAGGTAGTGAGCACCGATGTTCATGAAAAGGCTGTAATCTTGAATCAAGGAGATGGCGTTTGGGTCATGGATGCTGTGACAGATGGTGAACACATAGTAACAGTTTCTCACGGCAGAGTTACTCAAAGTGTCGATTACATGGTTGATGCTACAATCGCTGGTTTCTACACTGCAAATGCACCACTCTCCTACATAGGAACTGTGCTTGTTGCAATTATACTAGGAGTGCTGGCTTTCTTTGGCATTACTATATTGAGAAGCGGCAGCGGTGGAGATTATGATGAATGGGATGATGAGGATGATTACGATGACGAGGATGACACTCCTGCAAGAAAGTCTTCACCTCCTAGCGCCGGTCCATCATCCGGACCAAGTTCTGGTCCTAGTTCTGGTCCAAGTGCCGGGCCAAGTTCAGGTCCTAGCGAGGGACCAAGTGCCGGGCCAAGTTCAGGTCCAACATCCGCTCCAGAACAAGTGGTAGAGGAAGAGCCAGAGCAAGAATCAGAGGACGGAATTGTAGTCGATGATGACGGCGTTGAATGGTATGAAGACGGAGAAGGTGTTAATTGGTATAGAATGCCAGGTGAAACCGACTGGCAAGAATGGCAGGGTTAATTCTAGGATGAATTGTTGGAAAACAGGGGTCTAGGTATGAGTTATAGAATTGGGATTGTATTCACAATCTTATTCATCCTCGCATCATTTAGCACCATTCCACAGTACGAATTGGAAGGAGAAGAAATCAATAGCCAAAGCGGAAATGTAGCAAATATCAACATCATCGCTAGCTCAACTGTGGTGAGTGCAGATCGCATTATTCAGTTTACTGCAAGCCTCACTGATTCAAATGGTCAGGCTACCACGGGGGGCGTTGAATGGACATCTACGAATGGGACCATAGAGGAAACCGGATTGTTTTTTCCTTGGTCTACTGGTGATGTTACAATCACTGCTACCCACGGTTCGGTAACTTCCTCAATGAACGTAACAGTAGTTCATGGCTGGGCTTCGAGTATTTCCATCGACTCAGATTCTACAATAAGGGCAAGAAATCCCCACACCTTCAGCGCAGTATTGTATGACAGCAAGGGAAATCCTTTCTCTTCCTCAGGGGTTCTTTGGGAGGTTGACGGACAACCCTTGAATGTTGGAAATCCGTTGTGGATTCCTGCTCAACCAGGAATTTATTCAGTCTCTGCTTTCTATCAGGAAATCCAAGTTAATGAGTTCATAACCGTAATCGCTGATGTTCCTAGTGAATTTGTTTTTCCAGAAGACATCATTATGCGTAGCGGTGGTGCTCTACAAATAGTACCTGAACTGCAGGACGCATACGGATATCCAATGAACCTGTATGCATCTGGTACGTTGAATTGGGAGGCTGAGAGCGGAATAATCAATGGAACTGGTTGGTATTTCCCACAAGAGCCCGGTGTTTGGAATGTATCGGTTAGAAGTTCAGGTAATATTACAGGGAATGGTACAGTTCGTGTCCTACCTGCAGATGCTGCCTTGTTGACTATGCAGTTAGGAGAAGATAACTCAACTGAAGTGTTGTCCGGGGAGAGTTATAATCTAAAATCAATAATGACGGACTCTCTGGGTGATTCTGCAGAAGTAATCGTTCCACTTGAGAACTGGACAATCCCATCGGGAGAAATCTCATGGTCGGGAGAATATCCAATATGGACGCCAAATGATGTGGGGCAATTTACTCTGTCTGTACAAGAATCAGGTCTAGAAGTATCACTTAACGTAAATGTGAGCCACGGAATTGCTCAAGACATTGTATTTCTCTCAAACGAACAGACCATGAATGCTGGTGATGATGTTGTCTTCACTCTAAATGCAATTGATTCGGCTGGTAATACATGGCCTGTCAATGGAACCATTGAGGTAGAATTTGGTGAAACCATCGAAGATACATACTTCTTGATGATGAGGTTAGACCAATTAGGTGACCTATCTATTTCTGGGTCATGGATAAATCCAATGAATAATCAAACATACTCGACAAGTGTCGTCTTCGAAATTTATCCCGGAGACCTTGCTTTGATTACTTTGGAGGGGAATGCTGCAGTAATCCCAGCAGATGAGACATTAGATTTGGATCCTAAATTCTTTGATGGATATGGAAATAGCATTGAAGATATTGAACTGAATTGGACTGTAGACGGAATAGATTCTACACTGCAACTGAGATTATCAGATGCAATTTGGTATCCTGAGACTATTGGAGGACACGAAATCATTGCCAATGCAGATGGGGTTTTTGCATCTATTCGACTGAATGTAGTTTCAGGTTCAGCATATGACTTATCAATCGATTCTGAAGATGAAATTATCTTGACCGCTGGTTCTAGCCAGTCATTCTATTTCGATGCCATAGACGTCTATGGAAATAATGCTGCTGCGAGAAATATTAGCACTTCAATTAATGCCTCTATTATGACTGTAGAACAGTCCAATCTTGGTCCTGGATGGTGGGATTTCACTGGATATAGTGCTGGAGATTATGTATTACCCCTCACTCAAGATTCAGCAGAATATTCGGTCCCAGTTCAGATTATTCCTGGGAATCCAGTTAGGATTTTGGTTAGCTTAGAGGGTGATAACTTCAGTCAAGGGGACAAGACTTTACTGTCCGTAAGCGCAGTAGATTCTTTTGATAATGAAGTCTCTTTGGACCAATCTGAAGTAGATGTTGAATGCACATCCGGAAAGGATGAGTACGTTACAGGAAACACTTGGGAAATAGATCTAAATGTAGCAGGAAGAGATAGAAAATGTACTGTTGGCGCTGAAGGTTTAGTAGCTCAATATTATTTTGAAGTCGATAATGTTCTGTTCAATGGTTTACTTGGATCTTCCAATACAGCAGTCGGACTAATCAGTGTACTCCTAATTATGATTTTAGCAGTGCTAATCGTACTCATCAAGAAGGGACCCAAATCATCTGAAGATAAGTGGGTCGATGAAGAGTTTGACAGAGAGGATTTTGAGGATGATGAGGAGACTGGAGAAATCGAATCTGGCACAGAAGAAATTAATGAAGTTAAATTAGATCCTGATGAGAGTGATGTTCAACCTGAAGGCGAACCTATCCCGAGCCTGGATGCCTCTGACCTCGAAGAGAAAAAGAAAGCCGCAACAGAGACTGGTGTAATGCAGGCAATCAATCCCAGTGAGCAAGGAAAGACTGGTTGGTATGTGGATGCCTCTGGTGAGATAATGAAATGGGAAGTTACAGATGATGGTGGCTGGAATCGTCTGCGATGAAAACCACAATCCAAGAATGACTAATTTCAGAGTTGAACTTTACAATTACTCTTGTTGGTCTATTCCGGGTTTGTTGCCCAGCATTCTTCTGAGTATTCTGTATGGCGTTTCTCTGCTTTCGGAGTGTGTCCTTCCGTACGATAAGTAAGCAATGAATCCGATTACAACCCCTGCTCCAGCACCGATGTATGCTTTTGGACCCATAACAATGAACAACACGATTCCTGAAATCACACCAATTATTTGGACTACAGGGAATAAGGGAGATTTGTAAACTGGTTGGTACCAGTCAACTTTGCTGTATCTTAATATTAGGACACAGGTGTTTATGACCATGAATATCAGGATTTTGAAGCCAGAAGCAATTTTTGCAATATCTGAAACTGGCAGGAAAATAATCGAAGCGGCCATTGCTGCAGAGGTAACCAAAATTGCGTTGTGAGGGGTCTTATATCTTGGACTCACTTTCTCAAGCGGTTTTGGTACTAAGTTGTCACGAGCCATTGCGAATGGGAATCTGGATGATGCCATAACTCCAGCAAGAGCACCTGCAGAGAGTGCGAGAACAGCAAGCCCGGATGCTATCAGACCCAGCATTGCTCCATTAGATCCTCCTAGTTGGTATGCAAATTCGTAAATCGGTGCTTTCGATGGTTTTGCACCATCAAGACCCAAAGTTTCTGGGGCTAGAGTTCCAAACAGAGCAAAGGCAGTAAGCGCATAAAGAGATCCACTGATGATAAGGGTTGCAAGGATTCCGAGCGGGATATTTCGAGCAGGGTCCTTGATTTCCTCTGCTACAGCAGCGATCTTTGTTACTCCAGAATATGAAACGAATACAAACGCAGTTGATACTGCCAAGTTTCTAACACCATTAGCGCTGAATAATCCTTCATCAGCAAATGCTTGTGAGCCAATTACTCTTTCAAATTCAACTTGTCCGGTCACAAACGAGTAGACGATTAAAGCGAGAATAAAGAAAACTGCACCGAACATAATTGGTCCTTGAATGACCTTAATTTTCTTGACACCAACGATATTGATCCATGTCATTAATGCGAGCAATCCAATTCCGAGCCATTTACTTCCGTTTTCGGTTAGTTCAAACCCTAGCATTCCTTGAGTAGCATAAATGTAAGCGCTGAATCCTATCAGTGCAAATGCTGACTTGAGCATGAACGAGGACCACAGACCTACTCCTGCAATAGTTCCATAGATTGGACCAAAGGTCTTCTCGATGTAAACATATGAGCCGCCTGATGTTGGCATTGCAGTAGCCATCTCAGATTTTGAAAGAGCACTAGGAAGAATTAGAGTTGCTGCCAAAAGGAAGGATAGCCAAACTCCTCCTCCGAATCCAGAGGTCCCATGGTTGCTCATCGAGTCCGCAGCAAGTGCAGGAAGTACGAAAAGTCCTGAACCAAGCATTGCTGATAGTGAAATAATGATTACACCAATCAATCCAATAGATCTCTCAAATGGTGCTGAATAGTCTTCCAAAGCTTCCCTCAATTCACCTTTTACTAAGTGAGAGGTGCCGTCCTTAAACGACTTAGCGGTTTTCCGGATTCCGGAAGACTTTTCGCCCATATTACACTTCATACAGAGATAATTAATGATAATATGTGCGAAGAAATAACGCAACCAGTCGGAAAAAGGTAATTACTCCAATTCCGCAATCACTTTCATTTCTACAGCGATTGGTGTTGGCAGAGCAGTAATCTGAAGGGTAGTTCTACAGGGCCCGAATTTGCCAAATGTATCAGCCCATACTTCGTTGTAACCCTTGAAATCTCTATCCATGTCAACTAGAAATGATGTAACATCTACAACGTTAGCCATGGATAATCCTGCCTCCTCTAAAATTCGCTTGACGTTGTTTACGACTGCATGTGTTTGTGCTTTAATGTCATAATCTAATGGGTTACCATCTTTGTCGTGAATCGGTCCACCTGGTATCGAATTGTCACCAGGTTGCCTTGGACCCACCCCGCTTAGGTATAGTAAATTTCCAACCTGTCTTGCGTGCGGATAGGCACCGACTGGTTTTGGGGCAGAGGTTGAATTTACAGAACCTTCATTTGTAGTAGCATCCCATAACTTTGGACCATGTCCAGAGTTTTCTGGATTTTTTACAACGGGGTTTTCATCTTCAGTGTCTTGGTCGAGAACATTTCGCTCACCTCCAAAAATTTCCACATCATCCTCGTCGTATTCTTTGTCTCCAGAACCATTGGATGCAGGGTCTAGGTGTACTACGGCACCTCCTGCTCCGTGGAGAGCTTCGTATGCAAGAACCTCTCCAGTCAGATTGTTTCTGTTATCATTCATAGCACTAAGCCACCACATTGGTTTGAAGGCAACAACTTTCTTGACTCTGATTTGGTTTTGGATAGTCCTTGATAATTGAGCTACATCCTCAAGCCTACCATCACCAAGGAACTCGAGCACTTTTTTGTTCCACTCATCGTCTTTCAATGAGTGGATTCGATCATCTTCTGGCTGGACAAAGTCGGTGAACATTCTGTTGGAGAGGGACATTGCGCATACTGCCACTGCTTTTTTGCCAGTTTTCTTTAGAGCATCCTTGCATGCCTTTGCAAGAACTGTAGTTTCTGCTCTGTTTGCATACACATTTGAGGAAACCATTACCGCTGGTATTCCATTGTCAGGGTTGAGTAATTTATTTGCAACTACTGAACCAACGTCGATTGGAAATCCATGATAATTTATGGTGCGTGATTGCAATCCTCTTTCTTTATTGCATTCATTCCATGCTGCTGCAAAATCCGAATCTATTTTGAAATCATATTCCATAGTTCCCAAATCGTGGAAGTCATGGTCCACAAGATTCCAAACAGGATTGGGGTCGGCTTGAATCTGATGACCGATAATACTCGGCCAAGTGGTTGAATAAATGATGAGTAAATCTGCTTCAGATGCAGCAATTCTATCCCTAGCAATATCGAAGGCAGAGCGCAGTTTTGTCCAACCTTCATTTTGTCCAGGAACCAAAAGTGGATGAGGGTGTACAGGAACAATGTATGAGCCAACTATCTCACTCATCTGCTACACCTCCATGTTTGTAAGCTGGCCACTCAACTATGGCATTACCAGTTCCAATTATGGTCCCATATCCGTGCAATATCGCTGGATATTCGGGTTCATCAAGAGCAGATAGTAGCCAGGAGAAGCCTCCTCCATCAGATTCTGCAATTGATTGTTCAGTAAATTCCGGCATCTCATTGAGAATATCCTTAGCTCTTCCATTTACCATATGGTCTATCATTCTCATGTCCCAAAGGTGCATTGCATGGCTAGTTATGTGCTCCTTTGACATATCTTCTGGAATATCTGATTCTGTTGTGAAGTGCCTATGACTGAGTGAATTTGAAGCAAGGATTACTGCCTTTTTACCGCTTTTTTCAATCGCAGATTTTGTTGCTTTCCCTAGACTAATCATCATTTCCTGCATGACCTCTACGGAGTAATAATGTCTAGATCTGTTAGATGAAATTACTACCAAAGGTTTGTCGAACACAGGGTTTACCAAGTGTGAGGTAACAATCGTTCCGTAATCAACTCTGAAATCTGGATTTTCCATCATTTTGCACGGAAGGTTGTATTCTTCCATCGCTTCTTTTGCAATTGCTTGTGAGAGTTCAACATCTATGTCCAAATCATACGTGTATCGGAATAGGTTTGGAAATACCGGGTCAACAGATTTGCCTTTGAAATTGTCAAGCCCTAGGAAGTGGGTTCCGACATATGTCTGCCAGTGTGGGGAAAGAATAACTAAGACGTCATGGTCTATTTTTGACAACGATTCACGAAGTCTTTCATAGCCCCATCTTAGTTGTTCCCAGCCTCCTTCAGAACGAGGTTCATTCTGTTCAGGATTCTCTGCATAGACAAGATGCGGAGGATGTGGCGCTAAACATCCAGCAACGATTTGACCTCTAGGCATGGTGTGGGGGATATGTTCAAGAATTCAAACATTCGCTTCTAGCATTGATGAGTACAAAGGTTGTTGAATGAATGATTTTTGGTATACTCATGGTCGAGGAGTTAGATGCCGGGCAATCCGATGACCTAGACACTGAGCAATCTGTAGACCAAGATTCTACAATGAAGGTTTTGCCTCCTAGTCAAGAATTACTCAGTATCGGAATGATACTTCGAAATGTGTCAATTCATGCAATGACTCCCCTGATAATTGGTTTAATGGTTGGTGGTTTATGGCAGTATTATGCAAGCGAGGATTTGATTGCAAACTTATTCCCGCCTCAAGTTGGCTTACTCGCTATGCTCATTCTCAGCCCGATAATGTACTTCCTAACAATACCCAGAGGTTGGGATGAATATGGTTACTACATGATTGGTCAAGGTAGCATTTTTGTTTTCTTATTCATGCTTTGGTTTGCTGGATTTGGTGCTTTGTTTTGTGGTGCATATGGAATTACCATCCTTTGGTTTGCCTTGATGCCAAACTGGACAAGAAGGCTGGCTGCTCCTGCTAAGATAGGTTTCATGCACATTATCGCAGCCAATATCGGCTCTTTCCTTGGCTCTATTGTAGCAAACTCATACATGGTTTAACTTGAATAGGATTCACTCTCGTTGGGGAAATCACCACTTCTTACGTCTTGGCAGTATTGTCCAATTGCATTATTGATGTCTTCAGCCAAGTTCAGGTATCTCCTGAGGAACCTAGGAGAGAAATCCATTGTGATTCCAAGCAAGTCGTGAAGCACTAATACCTGCCCGTCTGTGTCTGGACCAGCACCAATTCCAATAGTCGGAATATTGACAGACTCGCTCACTTTCTTGGCTAGATCCTTTGGTATCTTTTCTAATACAATTGCAAAGCAACCAGCCTCTTCGAGCAATTTTGCATCTTCTATCAATTTCTTTGCTTCTTCATCCTCTTTTGCCCTTACAGTGTAAGTACCAAATTTGTATATCGATTGAGGAGTTAATCCAAGGTGTCCCATTACCGGTATTCCTGCTGTTAGTATTCTCTTTATCGATTCCACAATTTCTGCTCCACCTTCAAGTTTGACAGCATGAGCAGCAGCTTCTTTCATAATACGGATAGATGAATCCAATGCCTGTTTGGAATTTCCTTGGTAAGTACCGAATGGGAGGTCTACGACAATCAATGCTCTGTCGACTGCTCTCTCGACACACTGGGCGTGGTAGATCATATGGTCTAGCGTTATTGGAACAGTAGTAACTTGTCCAGCCATAACATTCGAAGCGGAATCTCCCACGAGAATAACATCTACTCCAGCCCCATCAACCAATCTTGCTAGGGAGTAATCATATGCTGTAAGCATAGTTATTTTTTCACCACTGCGCTTCATTTCCTGCAGGGTATGAGTGGTCACTTTCTTTGCTTGAGCGTGGACTGACATAGTCTTGCCTCATGGGGCGCTGCCGCTAATAGGTCTTGAATGGAACGCAGGTTTTGAATTACTCAAATCAGGGTTGTAATTTCTTCGATTACTTCAAAATCAGCCCAATATGTTGCACTTTGCCATATTATGTATCCCTGTGAATCTACAATCTGTAATGTTGGTGTGACCGGTTGGTCATATGCTTCTACTATAGTGACAGAGGTCTCGTTGCCTGTGCTTGCATTCAATGCTAAGTCACCATCAGATGGTGTTATCAGTGGCCATGGGGTATAGGTCGACTTTGATTCATTCCCGTAGGTGTTTTGTAATCTTTCATTGGATTCAAACGACGGATATCTGTGGATACTGACAATATTTGATTGGTTACTAATTGAACCATTTGAGAGAGATTCTGAGACCATCTCCGTCCAATCATGACATCCACTGCATCCCGCTGCAACCCAAATTAGGAGTGTGTTGTTACCGTTTGAATTTTGGAGAATATCAAAATTGCCTTGGCTGGAATTTAGCAGAGGTGCATTAATGTTGTATGGACCTGCATCAATAATCCTGTTTTCTTGATTTTCTTGCTCTTGGCTGACCGGTTCAATGACCATCGGTTCAACACAACCTGGAAGACAAAATAACACTATCAAAAGTGCAAGAATATTTCCTTTCACATTTCCTGTTTATGCCTGTTCGGTATAAACATGTGTTCAGTGCTTTACGCAGATATTTATTGCCTCGGAAAAAAATCCGACCGACCACATTCCGCCTTCCCTTCCAACACCTGAAGCTTTGACGCCTCCGAATGGAACACGCAAATCTCTGTGAAGCCATGTGTTTATCCAGACCATTCCTGATTCGATTTGTTCGGCAATTTCTGTAGCCCTAGATTCGTCCCTGCACCAAACAGAACCTGCTAAGCCATAATCCGTAATATTAGCAAAATCAATCGCATCAGGGTCTTCATCAAAACTGTGTAAAGTCGCAACAGGACCAAAGATTTCTTCAGTTGCACACCTGGAATCTATTGCTAAACCTTCAACTAAAGTCGGGTTGATGTAAAATCCTTCACTTTCTGAAATATCACCACCAGTCAGAATCTTCCCTCCCTCTTGTTGTGCTAACTCGATGTACGAGAGGACCTTTTCTTTGTGTTCTTTACTGATTACAGGACCAATTTTGAAGTCGTTGACTGCCTCTATTAGAGCCTCTTTAAAATTCTCGTATATTGACGACTGTACCAAGATTCTTGATCCACACAAACATATCTGACCAGAGTTGAGGAAACTTGCCCTTGCTACTTCTTTTGCAACAAATTCGATATCAATATCATCGGTGACAATCGTTGCATTTTTACCGCCCAATTCAAGTGATAATTTTTTGAACATGGGTGCGGCGGTTGCTGCTACAATCTTACCTGTTTGGGTTCCACCAGTGAATGAAATACCCTGGATACTTTGATTTTCAACGATTGCTTGTCCAACTTCAGGCCCATATCCATGTAGAATGTTTACCAAACCTGCAGGGAGTCCAACTTTGTCTAGAATTGTGCATAGATACCATGCAGTGAGTGGAGTAAGTTCACTTGGCTTAGCGATAATTGCATTTCCCATCAACAGCGCAGGAGCTATTTTCCATGACAAGAGATACAATGGAAGATTCCACGGCGATATTAGCCCAACTAGTCCGAGTGGTTTGCGTAAGACGTAATTGCTAGCATCATCCATTTCAAATTTTAAATCATCAATGTTTTTTGAAAAGTCAGCAAAGAATCTGAAATTGTTAACGCTTCTCGAGGCATCAACATTCAGGGCTACATCCCATGGTTTTCCAGTATCAAGCGATTCTAGCCTTGCGATTTCTTCGATGTTTTCTTGCATCTTATCCGCTATTTTGTGTAACCAATCTGCTCTCTCTTCTAAGGTTAGAGCAGACCAATTCTTCTGGGCAGATTTGGCAGATTGCACCGCTCGAAGAACATCATCAGCACCACTTCTAGGAATTGTAGCGATGATTTTACCATCTACAGGGCCTATATCTTCGATTCTTTGTCCTCCTGAGGCTTCACAAAATTCTCCATCAATGTAATTCATTACTTTGATTTCAGACATCGGAATACCTCATACATCAATTTCGTATAGCCATCTATCTGTATCAGGGTCCCATTCATCCCATGTTGGAATCTTTTCAAGAGCCTCTAATTTGTCATCAGGAACGATTCCTGGTACGATGAATGCCTTTTGCCTGTGTAATGGATATGGGTTTCTCAAATCTATTCCGAGAACACCAAGAACCGCACGGGCAACATACCAAGTTGCCTGAGAATTCCAACCGTGGGCTATTTTGATTACAATCCCAAGACCCTTAGGATAATCTGGATGTTCAATCGATATTCCCAATAATCCGTCTGCACCTTCTTTTGCAATTACTTTCCCGTTACCTGCTTTGATTATAGTAGAATCCAGCCTGTTGAAGCCACCAACAAGATCAGGATGTTTGCACATTGCTTCCCAAATCCAATCTTGGTCCTTATCTCTAACTAAACCGGCATAGATCTTTGCTAATTCGTTGACAGTATTACTTACAGTTGGAAGACCACAACCATCTCTTGCTACCCTTTTTGGGATCCAGGACTCTCCTAGATATTTCCTCAATTCTGCCATGTAGGCTGTGAAGACCTCGTGAGATGGAAGAGTATAGCCTGCTCTATTCCAGCCTTTTTTCTTGCAACCGTGAAGGATTGCAGCGTGTTCTCCAGAGCAAGTATGATACCACCTTCTCGGTCTTCTAACCTGTCTTCCAAATTGAATCAAGGGTACATCTAGAGGTGTTAACATCAAAGGCCATTCCTCTTCTCTTAGAAGTGATTGTGCGGCTGCGATATGTTCTGTATCACCATTATGGCTTGCAACTGAAATTGCTTTTTGTTCCCAAGAGCATTCTTCAAGCTCTTCGGTAAATGCCTTGAGCATGAATGGTTTCATCATAGATCTGCCATAACAGAGAACATTACCGCCAAATGAATGAATGACTTCATCACCATGGCACCATGAAATTGCACCATGTATTGTGGTTTCACTTACACCATTTCTTCTGTAATCAACCAAGGGAACCCATTCAACTTCTCTTCCACTTGGAATACCATCTACGTCTTCACCAAGCGGGGAGTCTGGAAATAGCCTTGCTCCTGGTCTTCCAGGCGAGACAACAGAATTCTTGTCATGATTAAGACTCATTTTTTTCCTCCAGTAATTTTTCAACAAGAGGCGCAACCTCTTGCATGTATGCAGTCATGTTCCTGCAAACTCTTTGCGAGTTGTGGTTGAAGAAGTCAAACCAAGCCATGATTCTGTCTTGCGGATGGAATCTTTCGACAATTTGCATTGCTATGTCTTGTGGATTTCCAATCAGCGCATTATTTGCCGCTTTGCTGACTTTATTCGGGTCAATAGTGCCCTCAAGCGCATTCCAATATGCACTCAAAGCCCTTTCCGCTTCTTCTTTTGCAGCCTCAGTTTGTTGTTCTGGAGTGAGCCCTTCCTCTGCATTCAAGAATACAAATGACGTTCTTGGCATATCTCTTCTATGCCATGAATTGCCGTTTTCTTCAAACAAATTATTCATTCTTTCATGCGTACTTTCGATCACTTCTGGTGAGGTAATTGATAGATTGAATACCTTAACTGGTGCAAATTTGTTCAAGAATTCTTGCGCTCTTGGATCGTGTGTCCCCGCAACTAATTCCAGTCTATGTCTGGGGAATTTTTGTGGTACAATTTTTAATTCTTCAAAATTATACCTCTTGTGGATTGGGATTTGGTCGGGTAACTCATCCAGCCCTTCCAATTCAACAGCTGCTTCTTGCACTGTTTTCCAATCTTCATCACTTCTAAAGTTTGAACGAGTTAAAATTGTCTCATATGTTGAATTTGAATCGAATTTCTCTCCGTTCAGAAGCCTGAGGAATATCTCTCCTGCTTCCATGAATATCTGCCCTCTGAGAGCAGGCCAAGCAGATGCTTCCACAGCATTCCTTGCCTCAATTCCGTATGGTCTTGCCATAAATTCGAATCTTCCCGCTGAGAATCCGACATGCAATTTCCTTGCAGAATTAGGCTCATTGAGTTCGAGGAATTGAAGCGTATTCGCTATTCTTTCTGCTTGTGATATTGGACCGCCACTTGCTAGAATTGAAACAACGGCGGAGCCTACATCGATTTCGTTGGTTCTTCTGAAGGTTTCAAGGGCTAGTTGTGGGAAATCAGTACATAGCCCAACTTCACCTTTCCAATGTGGAACTACAGGTCTTGAATTACTTTGTTGGGCTTCCGTTGACAGATGGGCTTGAGCAATCCATGCAACGCCAAAACCTAATTTGTCTGCCAACTCAACTTGTTGGAAGTAGTTCTGGAACATCTCCTTCTCAGTTGGAATATACCCATTCTCATCAGGAGTTTGGGAAATTGACAGGAAGATGTCGTGCTCCATTGTTAACCCGTGTAGGTGGGCGCTTCATGAATCCTACCACTGAAATTCTTCAATCAGAATTCATTATTTCGGTCAATTTTCCAATTCTAATTCTGACTTCCTCGGGAGCAGGAATGTTTGCATTCAAGAATGCGTGCAAAGTATCAGACAGTTGAAGCATTGCAGATTCCCAATCTTCCATTATTTCTGCAAGGTCCGCCAAGCCCCATCTGGAAACTAATTGACCACTAAGGTCGTCTATTTCCAGAGCAATCTCGAGTGACTTTTCCAATTGGTCTTTGGCAGCATTGAGGTTTCCTGTGGTAGCATTAATATGAGCTAAATCAGCAAGCGCTTCCATTTGCCCTTCTTTATCCTCCATCTTCTCAAGTAACCCTAACCTTGCTTCTTCGTGCAAAACAGCCTCCTCAAACTCACCTGATTGCTTAGCAATCGCAGATAAGACAGCCAAGCCATACACTCTGCCTTCGATATCTTCTGCTTCATCTCTAAGACGCATTGATCTTGAAACCATTGAGGAGGCAGCATCAAGGTCACCTGCAGCTAACATCATCAAGGAAGCATGATGGTAAATTGCTGCCGATAATGATTCATGATTTTCTTCACTTTCAAGTCCCATCGCTAATCCCAGGAATTCATCGGCATTTTTTCCATCTCTTTTCAGAGCCTCAAAATCTGCCCATCCTTCCTCTACTTTGTCCTCTGCAACAGCCTTTGCATGTCTTAGAAGTCTATCTGCTACCTCCGTCTCGTTTATTTCATCTGCAAGACCAACTAAATGCAAGGCTAAACTTGTGTTTATCCCTTCAGAATCTCCACCACCTAGAAGCATAGAAAGAACTTCTTTTGCGGTCTCAGGACTTATTTCTTCCATATTGATCCCTCAAATTGATCGAAGCCTTCCACCGTCAACAGCAAGAGATACTCCTCGAATTCCTCCAGCTGCTGGCAGCGCTAGGTATGTCAAAGCGCAAGCAGTTTCCAATGGGTCGATTAGTCTGCCAATTGGAACTTGGCTCATCCAACCTTCTTTGACATCCTCTGCAGATTTCCCTGTTCGAGATTGGATTGATGCGCTTAGAGAACCAAGTCTTTCAGTATCTGTGAAACCGGGCAAAATGTTGTTAATCGTAATGCAAGGATGTAATTCTCTTGAGAGTGATTTTGCCCATGAAGCCATCGCTCCACGAAGAGTGTTTGATAAGCCAATGTTTGGAATTGGTTCTTTTACGCTAGTAGAAATAATCTGTAAAATTCTACCGTATGATTCAGATTCCATTCCAGGTGCTAGCATTTGAACAAGGGTGTGGGATGCGTGAAGATGTCTTCTAAATGGAGCATCAAACTCCTCTAGTGTGTTTTGAATCAGAGGTCCCCCTGGTGGTCCTCCAGCGTTATTTACAAGGATATGTACTGGACCTTTATTTGCTAACAACTTTTCAATCTCTGACCTAATATCATCTTGATTTTCGAGATCTAATTGTATAGCTGAGTGAGAGCCCTGACCTAGAGAGGTAAGTTCTGCTGTCAAATCATTTAGCGAAGCTATATTTCTGCTTGCAACAGTGACATTTGCGCCACATTTTGCCATAATGATAGCCGTTGCTCTACCAATTCCTTTACTTGCTCCGCAAACTAGTGCATGTTTTCCCTTCAACGCATTTTGATTGAACGGGAAATCGGCATTTAGTAAGTCCATGCATCGGCTAAAAGATTCGATTATTAGAATCCTATCAGTGATTATTTTACCGAGGGATGATTCTATTCTTTCCAAGTTCCATGGAAGTTTTCGGCATTGTCAACCCTCACAAATAAGTCCATTGAAGACCACACTAGACTATTGAAACCGCTAGCCATTCCCTCAGGTCCTCCTGCTTTGGCAGTCATGAATTCGAGCGTATCTGAAGGCGAATGCCATTCTTGCCAGAAGGAGATGTCTCCTCCTGGGCTGAAGAAGTTGAAAGTTGGATAACCCTCTGAAAAGAAGGAACAGTGGTCTGATGCACATGATTCAGCAATTTGCCAGTAAATTGGATTTCCTAGCGTTGGTTCATACGCCAAATCGTCTTCGATTGTTGTACCAACCCAATCCATCATTCTGTTCATATTTTCGTCATTCGCTCCGGCTATACTAATCGACCAATCGTATTTTGTGGGCTCGAAGATATCACCGGTAAGTGGGTCGATGATTGGGTCTGTTAGTGGAACTATTGGATAATTCAATGAAACCATGTCAAAATTCATGTATGCTCTAACTGAGACATTTTCTGGCAGATTTGCGACATAGGCTCTGGTACCCAGTAACCCCTCTTCCTCACATGCCCAAAGACCAGCAACAACGGTGTGGTCAAATTCCATCTTGGCAAGTGCTTGAGCCATCTCTAAGGAAACAGTAGAGCCCGAAGTATCGTCATTTGCTCCTTCGTTGGTTCCACCGCTTGGAGGTGTGAAGGCATAAGCAATGTCAAAATGACCACCAATTACGATGTACTCGTCAGGGTTCACTCTTCCCCAATTATAGCCGACGATGTTCAATTGGTCTGGGTCATCAGGATATCTCGTGATTTCAACGTGGTCAAATCCATAACTTTCCATTTCCACTAACATCGCTTCAGCAGCTCTTTCATATCCAGCGCCACCATCGTGAATAGAAGCACTAGCGCACCACCTATTATTGTACTCTGAAGTAAGCATGTCAATCGTCTGATATGCTCTTCTTCCGTCAACTAACATCATTTCTTGACTCTCCACAAGTTGAACAGTAAAGTTCTCAACAAATTCACCAGAAGTGACGATAAAGTCTAGTGACTCCTTTTCAGTATCAAGAATTAACAAGTTAACGGTGATTGTGGATGGATCATATGTCATGTTCATCATATCTCTGAGGACGCCAAATTCATCCACAAAAAAGGTTCCAGCAGGTCTTTGAACAGTATATTCTGTCTCGGAGGATACATCGAAACTGAAGTATTGTCCACGTGGTGCACTCAATCCTTCAGTTTCTGTTAAAATCTCTAATTTTGGCTCGATTTCAACTTCCTCTGGTTCAGCAAAACAACCCGATAGCGGGGTTAGGAGCATCAGCAATGTTAGCAGAAGCGCAGTGCTTAGCCTGTGTGCCATGACATATCCTCAGTGGGTCTCCTTTTTCAGTTTTACAACCAATCTTGTATGGCATTCAAAATGACTAACCAATCATCGCTGGCAACGTCAATCACGGAGTAATGGTCTCCATTGAGCCAAAGTTTCTGGATGTCGCAATCTTTTGCTTTCATCACTCTGTAATAGGTCTCTGATTGAGAGATTGGCACATCAACATCATCTTTTCCATGTGCAAGTAAAACTGCGGTTTTTGGCGGATTATTAATCGGGTTCAAAATCTTCCAAACCCCCTCATTTTCCATGGGATCTGAGCCAATCCATTTTCTAATTGCGTCACCTTCATCAGATAATTTATCACTGTCAGCAGAAAACAAATCGCAAATTGGTGATTGTGCAATGGTTAGCCAGGGCTTTGTCTCTGCCTTAGAGGCCAACATAAGTGCAAGATGCCCTCCAGCTGAGTGGCCCATTATCATCGACCTTGTCATATCTATTCCAGGAAGCAATGCTAACTGCCCCCAAGCGCGTAAAACGTCTGAGATAGTTTCCATCCAAACACCCGTATCTTCAGGACTCCAGCGTTTGAATTCGATATTCCAAGCAGCGATACCCGCATCAGCTAAATCTTCTGCTATGGGTTCCATTAGGCTTGAATCAAATTTTTGTTTCCAAAAACCTCCGTGAATTAGCATTACACAAGGAACTCCATGCCCTTTATCGAACTCTGAATCATCTTCGGGCATATACAAGTCTGCATATTGCCAATCAGAAGCACCCCACTGCATTCTGTCAACAATTGCCATATACCAAACCAATCAAACAGGCATATAGGGTTTTTTTTAATGCTCTGGAGGTAATTAATAGCAGGAAAAATTTTCCCTTTAAGCATAGTTTTGTACACAAATTTACCTTTTGTATCTCCAACCTAAGGTTCGAATTTGGGTTGCACAAAATCAAGGACAAACTCGCTTCCTGTCTCTAGGGAACAGGACCGTCTCTCTTACATTGGATGCTCCTGTTAACTTCATCAAAATTCTCTCAACACCAAGACCCCATCCAGCGTGCGGTGGAACTCCGTGACGGAAACCTGCAACATAGAATTCGAACTCTTCGGGATCAAGACCCATGTCTTTCAAATTTTCACACAGGATATCAATTCTGTGTTCCCTTTGCCCACCGCTAGTCAATTCGTCCCTTCCAAAGTTCAAGTCAAACCCTCTGGACAATTGTCTTCCAGTTGATCCAGTTTCACCTTCGACTTGGTGTATGTAAAACGGCTTTAGATCCATTGGCCATCTTGGTAGGAAGTAAAACTGCGGCAAATCTTCAGCAAGTAAATCCGAGTTCTCTGCATCAATGTCGTCTCCCCACTCGATTTTTCCGCCCTTTTCTTTGATGATTCTAATGGCGTCGTCATATTCAACCCTAGGGAATGGTAATTCAGGGACTATTACCTCGATTGGCTCTTCATCCTGCGTTGCTCTGTAATCGTTGATCGTGTTGATGTGTGATTTACATTCATCATCGTGAGCGATGGATTTCCAAATGTGATGGATCATCCTCTCAAGAACTCCCATCACGTCGTTATCGTCAGCCCAAGAGCATTCAATATCAAATGAAATGAATTCGTTCAAGTGGCGATATGTGTCGTGCTTTTCAGCTCTAAATGCTGGTCCTACCTCGAAAACTCTTTCCAGACCGCCGGACATACAGAGTTGCTTGAAAAGTTGAGGTGATTGATTTAGGTAAGCAGGAGTGTCGAAATACTGCATTGGGAATAAATCAGTTCCTCCTTCAGTTGCAGTAGCGACAATCTTTGGAGTGTGGGTTTCAACAAATCCCTCGTTTATCAGGTGCTCTCTGCCATATTGTAGAACCTTACCCCTTAGCCTAAACATAGCATTCACGTGTGCCCTTCTCAAATCGAGGAACCTATTGTCCAAGCGAGTATCAAGCCCAACGCTTACCGTATCGGTAACTCCGAGCGGGAGTGGTGCTTCAGCGCTAGCAATTACGTGCAAGTCGCTGACGAGAACTTCGTATGCGGGAGGCGGAGGAGTTTCGCCTTCCTTGACCTTCGGAGGCCTCTTTTCTGCTACTGTACCTGTGGCTTGAATGGTTGATTCCCTATTCAAGGATTGTAATAGGCTCAGTTTTTCCTCACCTAAAGAATCTGATTTTGCGAATATTTGAGTCATTCCAGTACCGTCTCTCAAATCGGCAAAGCAAATCGCTCCTTTCCCTCTTGACGCATGCAAGAAACCTGCAATCGTAACCTCTTGACCGATAAGGTCAGAGCCCTCGCTTTGAATTTGCCCTAGGGTGTGTGTTCTGTAATTGGTTGGATGCCATTGAGCGTTGCTCATAGCAAGTCGGTAGGTCGGTAGGTCATGAAATCATCGTTTGAATTTTGATGAGAATAACGGTGATTGATTAATTCATATATTTATTCCTTATTAGGAATATTCAGGGTAAAAAATAATCCAATACTTCATATAATCAAGGTTAGGCGGGCGCAACATGACTAGTCTGTTCACGTCTGAATCAGTTACATCCGGCCATCCTGACAAATTATGTGATGCTATCTCTGATGCTATAGTAGATGCTTGTTTGGCAGTAGATTCCAATGCAAGAGTTGCGGTTGAAACCTTAGTCAAAGGAAAAATCGACAAAGGATTAATCGTTTTAGCAGGTGAAGTTTCTTTGAACGGAAATGCGCCTGACTATGAGCAAATAGCACGAGATTGTGCAGAGAGTATAGGATACAATTCTCTTGCTATTGGTTTTGATTCCACGAGTGAAGAGAATTGTGATGTTGAGGTACACATAACAACTCAATCTGCAAACATCGCTCAAGGAACACAAGCAGAAGAAAATCAAGGAGCAGGCGATCAAGGATTGATGTTCGGATATGCTTGTGATGAAACTGAGGACTACGATGGATTGAAGGGCAAATATTTCCCACTAGCGGCTGCCCTTTCCCAAAGACTAACTCGAAGGCTCACAACTGCTAGAGAGGACGGAACAATGCCTTGGGCAAGACCGGACGGTAAATCTCAGGTCACTGTGGAATACTCAGAAGACGGCAGAGCAAAGACGGTTCATACAGTAGTTATCGCAATCCAGCACGATTCCAAGCTGAAAGATATGTTCGATGGAGACGAGAACAAGGAACTTGAGTACGTTAGAGATCAAGTAAAGCAACATGTTGTTGAGCACTCTATTCCTAAGGAATTACTCGGAGAATCTTACAGGCTTGTAGTGAATGGAACTGGAAGATTCGCAGACCCTGGTGGTCCTTATGCTGATGCGGGGATAACAGGAAGAAAAATCATTGTAGACACCTATGGTGGAATGGGTAGACATGGCGGTGGTGCTTTCTCTGGAAAAGATCCATCAAAAGTTGACAGGAGTGCAGCTTATGCAGCAAGATGGGCAGCGAAACACCTCGTAGCAGCAGGACTTGCGAGCAAGTGCGAAATTCAATTGGCTTACGTGATTGGTGTTGCAGAGCCGGTATCAATTATGGTTGAGTCATTCGGAACTGGTACATTACCAGATGCTGAGTTAACTGAAAAGGTCAAGTCTGTATTCGATTTTAGACCATCTGCAATCGCAAAGAATCTTAATTTGTTGAATCCAATATACTCTCCTTGTGCAGCAGGTGGACATTTCGGAAGAGATTCGAATAACGGCACTTTCCCTTGGGAAGAAATAAGCCAATCCATAATTTCTGAGTTGACTTCCTGATTTAGCACTTCTTAGTGCCTATAATCGACTCTTTTTTGCGATTTGCTAAAAGGGGGTTATCTCCTCGCCCAACTTGGTCTCATGTCAAAACGTTCCTTAAGCAGTGCTTCACTTGTTTTGTTGATGGTCTTATCGACGATGACTCCGTTGGTTGCTTTTGCTTCTGCTTCAAATGAAATCCACTTGAGTTTGAACTCTTCCCATGTCATGGTTAATCCGGGTTACTCAACTAATGTAACCTTAGACATAACCAATAACGAATCTACAATTCATGATTATGTTATATCTGTAGATAACTCTACCTTCTCATCAGCTTGGGAAATCATTCCAAGCCCGTACCTAGTAGAGGACATATTCCCAACTTGGACTAAGAATGCAACTATTGTAATCAGGCTCGATTCTTCAGCTACACCTTCTGATAATGGGCAAGTTGATTTGGTGGTAACAAAAAATGGAACAACGGTATCCGATACTATTACGCTCTACCTGAGCGTAAATCCAGTATATTCTCCTAGGATAGAAGCACAAGCAATCGGTGATAATGGGCTATTGAAAATAATGCCTGGTCAGTCGGTTGATGTGCAAGTGCCAATCTTCAATGATGGCAGCGTTACGGACACGATTCTACTGGATGTGGGCTCTGAACCAGATCTTGCAGCGTTTTGGGCTAACTGGACTTCAGGTCAAAATTCAAGCGGTAACTCCTCGGGCAATAGCAGTGGAAATAATTCAGGTGATTCAGGCAATCAAAGCAATAACACCGGTGGCAATGGTACAGGAAATGGTACTGGCGATACAGGAAATCAAACTGGGAATATGAGCAACTCAACATCCTCAATATCTTCAGTTTTGATGTTTGGAAACTCCTACACGCAACAAAATTCTCTTGATTCCTTAGTCCAGAATATCATCAACTCGGCAGGTGGAAATGTCAGCGTAAGTGCAATGACCGGTGGAGGGATGAGACTTCCTCAACATTACGGAAATGTCAACACTAGCGGTAATCAATGGAATACGACCTTGTCAAACAGTGCGTGGGACTATGTTGTACTCCAAGACCAGAGCCAAGTGCCTTCCTTCCCAAGAACTGACACATATTGGATCGACTCCAAAGATGCAGCAATTTCATTAGCAGATAGGATTGATGATGAGGGATCAGATGTTGTATTACTTATGACCTGGGGAAGAAGATCAGGAGATGCACAAAATCCTGTGAGAAATCCAGATTTCCCAACAATGCAAGCAAATCTTGAATCTGGATATCTCGATTTCCAAGATAATATGACATCAAATACCAATGCAAATGTTTGGATGGCACCAGTTGGTCTTGCTTGGGAGTCTGTTTACGATTCAGTTGTAGCAAATAACGCAACCCCAACTTTGCCAGGGAATACTTTCTACGATCTGTACACAAGTGATGGATCTCATCCATCTCTCTCAGGAAGTTACCTAACGGCTTGTGTCCTTTACTCTACACTAACCGGAATGTCTCCGGTAGGAATAAATGATTCAACTAACTTGAATTCAACTCTGAAACTAGAACTTCAACAACATGCAGCAGATACTGTGCTGAACAATACTCAATCCATTGCTTATCCTTGGCAGTCAAACTCCTCAGGTGGCACAAATGGTAGTTCATCAAGCCAGCCGGCAAGCTTCAGTTTGATGTCATCTCAAACAAGTTCTATCCCATCGAGTTGGGAAGTACGCTGGCTTGATGATACGGTTGAAAATCTCGCAGCAGGAGCAAGCGATCAAAAGACGCTCAGAATTACTATTCCAAACGGAACCACCCCTGGTTTCACAGGCGTTAGATTGTATTCTGCATCAGCCAATGGCAACTTCTCCACATCGAGTTTGTTCGTAATCGAGGTCGGTGCAGAAATGGGTCTCGATTTCGAATTCAATGACCAAGACAACGCATTCATACCTGGTCAGACAACTGATTCTTTCCTAACAATCGAAAATACAGGGACAGCGGAATCAACATATGATTGGCATATAGAATCTCTATCCTCTGGATGCGCAATTTCAAATACCGAGATGATGACAACGTTATCTGTTTCTCAGCCATATCAATTGCCGATTCAAGTTACCGTCAATCCTGACATGAACAAGAATGATGTTTGCAACTTTGAAATCACAGGTACTGCAAATAATGATTCCTCAATTTCATTTACTGATGATTTTGATGTCTTCGTTGATGAAGAGATTAACTACACTCTCAGCGGTCCTCAATCCGTTACCCTCGAGCCAGAGGTCGGATTGAATTGGAATATAGCATTCACAAATCATGGAACTGAGACTGTAGATGCTTACTTGTCTTTCACTGAACTGTCCGAAATTTCAACAACCCTGCAAAACAACAGAGTCCAAACAGTACAAGAAGGACAGACGATCACCTGGGAAGTTACCTCCGTTGCTTCAAGTGGGTATTCGGGAAGTGGATTTATCCAGAGTTACTGGGTTGAGAATGCAAACGGATTCAATTCTAGTTTCGATGTTGATTTTACAATCGAGCAGCAAGGCGACCTCAGTGTTATCGGACCGAGCAACAACAGAGTTTCTCTGGCAGTTGATTCAACAGGTCAACTTTCGTTAGAATTCCAGAATTCAGGAACTAGAGATCTCAATCTCACCTCGACAGTGTCCGGTCTACCATCGGGTGTTGACGTTAACATGCCGGAGGAATTTATGGTACAGGTCGGCGAATCAATGACTAATCTGTTCAATTTTACTGCTTCTAATACCGCAGATGTTGGTACAACTGGGCTAGAGTTTACTTTCACTGATGGTGATGATGTATGGACATTTAGCGTAGACATTCAAATCGTAGACTCTTACGCTGTAAGTATTACTTCGACTGATAACTCAATATCTGCAGGTTCTATAACTTCAGAGAGCATTTCATTATCAGTTACAAACTCAGGTACTTCTCCTGATACTTACACAGTTTCTCTATCAGCAGATGATGCATTGCAGTATTTCGATATCTCTTTGTCGAGTACCTCCCTTTCAATCGAATCAAAGGATTCAGCGGAATTAATTGTCACGGTTAGAAGAACTGGACAAGATGTACCAAACGACTTGATTGCGATGATTCAGGTTATTTCTATCTCGGATGATTCTTCGAGTGCATCTTATTCCTTTGCTGTTCAAAACGCTAGCGTTGGAGTTGACATGACCATTGCTCTCGGAGATAGAGAAGCAGGTCCCGGTGAGAGCATATCAGGAACGGTAGTTGTAACAAATACTGGTAACACGGAGGATACGCTCACAATTAGCATTCCAGATTCTGGATGTAATTTGAATGAAGCAGTAACATTGCAAGCAGGGCAATCAAGTAATTCCTTCTCATTCACTTGCACCGTATCGGAAAACGCAATCGCAGGATTGACAGGATTAACAGTAAGCTCCACTTCTGCTCTTGATTCTTCATTCACCTACGAAGAATCAATTTCATACAATGTTCTTACGAGTTATCCAGAATCCGGTTATGGTGAAATCATGTTGTCTCAAACAGACTTCGAGATTGGCTCAGATTCTGATGTCACAATTTTAGTTACAATCGTAAACAATGCTAACACACCAATTAGCGGTAATTTGGACATGATTGGAGAAGGTGCTGATTTGTTTATTGCTACTTGGACCTCAAAGTTGAGTGGTCAAGAAACCTCTACTTTCACAATTCCAGCAAAATCCAGTGCTCAGTTTGAATTGAATTTGATAACTGAAAGATCGGTTACATATGACGAGACTGCATCAATAAAGGTAGTATCAACCATCTCCTTAGGTGAATCTACCTCGACCCTTGAATCCGAATTAATTGATTACACTGTAATAGGATTGAACAGGGAGCCAAGTGGGATTACTCTACCATTTGACATCAAATTGGATAATGCACAGTCAATCACCGCTGCTTCATCTGGCTGGGTTGTGAGCATTTTGCTATTCTTGATTGTTAGAATGCTGATGAAATCACGCTCTAGACTGAAGTTAGAGTCGAAATTGAGAGAGGACTTCTTGGAAGAAGAAGAAGAGGAGATTGAGTCTGATCTTGGCGAAGGAGAGACTAGACTTCTCGATTCGTCAAGAGTTGAGTGCCCATCATGTTCATCAATTCTTGGAGTACCTAGTGGTTCGGAGCCACCGTTTAGATTCAATTGTCCTTCTTGCGGAGAGAAAATAAAGGTCGTAGAATGAATTCACTTCTTTGCAAATAGAAGGAAAGCAGTGTGCCCAAAATCACCCTTGCTTGGTTTTAGTCCACCCTTGCTCGCCCTAGACCAAGGTCTCTCAATAACCTCGCCTGCCCATTCGATTGTCAAACCAATTTCTTCGCAAGCATCCCATGCTGCCTCAAGTTGGATTGTAGTTGGCGCATAGCAAGCAAGCCTTGCTCCTTTAGACATATATGGGTAGCATGTTTTAATCGATTTTGCATGTTCAGGCATGTCAAGAATTACAGCATCTAAGGTGTCGTTATCCAGTGCTTTAGTAATTTCATTTTCAAGTTCCTCTACAAATCCGTTCAAGTGTGTATTCTTAGGGAATTCTGGGAAAAATGCAGCAGCTCGCCTTAGATTTTCAAGACCGACTTCGGCGTGTTCTTCTCTAGGCTCCACCGTTATGTGATGTCCTGAGTTACCTAAGATTCTGGCAATATGCATAGCAGACCCTGCGGAACCAAGTCCGGCCTCCAAAACAGTGTCTCCTGGACCCAAACCTAGCCTTGTTATGAATTGTCCAGCGTCCTTTCCAGAAATTGTTTGAGCTCTTCTGAGCATACCGTTGATCATTTCAGGAAGTCTTGGCTCAACCCTTGTCAGTATTTTTTGACCCAAGCCAACTTCATCTCCAACAATAATTCCTTTCAATGTGATAACAGGGTTGAAGACTCCAAGTCCCTTCACTTTTATTTTTTCATCCACTATTTCAAAGATGTGCATTCTGCCGTTTTCTTCCATTAGTGCACACCAATTCGGACTAGGCATAAGCACACCAGATGACTTCTGTTTTTCATTTCTGTTATTCTTTTGGTGAAATTAATAAATTTTTGAGTTTGAACTAATAGTGGAATCATATATATATCGCTCTTCGTTCGATAAAAACATGCAGACACCGCTTAAGTTCGCATCCCTATTTTTAACAACACTAATGCTTTTCAGCATAGCCGCAGCATTGGTCAGTCACCCTGTGGAGGAAATCGCTCCTCTAGAACTTGAGGAAATCCAAGAACCGAGCAAGGCTCCTTCACCCGGTCACGTTGTATTTGCACAATATATTTCATCAGATAATTGCCCACACTGCTACAAAGCAGGAGGCGGCTCAGCATCTCATCACAACCTAAAAGGTTCAAACGGCGATGAGTATGTGTACATCACTTACATGTCTGCATCATACGGAGACACAGACACCGCAAGAGCGGGTAACACCGGTCCTTACAACTGGCCTTGGACTGCATCTGGTGCTCCTATCGCTTACTTCGGAGACAGGACAGATTCAGCGAACACCGTCAGCGGTTCTGGCTCATCAGGAACAACATACGATTCAACATTCAGTGCGGGTGGTGGAATGCACTCTACTGTCAACGATTATTCAATGAGCGCTTCAATTTCACCTAATTCACAAGGTACTTTTGACATTGATATCTCTTACACCTACGTTGGAACTGGAACAGCACCAAGCAACATGAATTTGTATGCTGCTATACTAGAAGAGGACTGTTCTACTCACACTTACAACAGCGGCGGAGGTAGTAACTTAGCACATGGATATCACTGTTGGATGGGTTGGCTTACCTCGGGTAACACATACAAATCTGCGTCTGGTGGTTCTGGTAACGCGTTCGTACAAGTTTCTCCTTCATCAACAACACAAACTCAGTCATGGTCTAGCGTCCCTACCTCTCTAATCCAAGGTGGAACTGGTAACGCAATGGTAGTTGGTGTTTTGATGTCAGGAAGTTCTGTCTCCCTAGGTGGCTCTTCTCCTCACGTCTACCACGCAGTAGATTCAACAATGGGTCCTAAAATGGACATTGCAACACAGAATCTAGCAGTTGCACCTTGCTGTTCCTCTGATGGCTCTTACAAACACGGTGATACAATCGATCTCAGTGTTGATGTACGCAACATTGGAGATCTTGAGTATAACAGCGGAGGTAATGTTGAATTCTACTACTTGAACGGAGGAAACAAAGTTACCATTGATACACAATCTCTTCCAACCCTAAGTAACACAGGACCTTCCCAAACTAGTACATTCAACGCACAGTTCGATACCAGTGTTCTACAAACAAATGCCTGGAAAGCATACATAGGAGCTAGACTAACAGGAATTACAGGAGATAATGTACTAGGAAATAACGATGTACAAACATCCATCGACGCAAACAGAATTCCTACTTCCTTCAACCCTCAAGTCAACATCAACGAGGTTGAGAGAGGAGAAGAATTCACAGTCCTAGCAAGAGCGTCACACAATGATAACGTTGACACAACAGACACCACGACCTTTGAGGTTGAAATGTCCAAGGCAGGTCAGAATCAATGGGACCAAGGAATTGTATCTGGTGGTGACGCTGTAGTTTACCAAGGCAGCAGCAATGAAGGTAGAGAATACACGGTTTTGACCACGATAGATATGGAAGAAGGGTACTACGATATTAGGTCAAGAGCAGTTGACAGCCGCGGGCAAACATCCGATTGGACAACTGTATCAGGTTCAAACTCTGTGAAGTTAATCAACGCTAGACCAACAGTTGTTGCAGAACCAGTTCCAACTGTTACCTGTGACATCGAATCTACGATTTCTCTAGAGGGTCACGTATCTGATAAAGAAACCCCACTAAGTGATCTAACCATATCCTCTGATGCAAGCGAGTTCATCAGTTGGAATCCTACAACTAAGGAGATAACAGTATTATTCGCATGGGACGAGATTCAAGGTTGTCCTCTTGGGCAAAATGGAATTGAAATCACAGTCGATGATGGGTCTGATTACTCCAGTTCTTTCATGCCGTACGGAACCCTACTGTTCAATGTCATTGAGAATGGTCAGCCAAGATGGCAAGGGCTTCCAACACAAACAATCGACGAAGGTTCTTCTGGAATTCTCTCGTTATTCCCATTCGTAACAGACACTGATGATGAAGGCAACTCGATCTCTTCAGACCAGTTGACTCTATCTATTCTTTCCAACTCTAACCCTGAAATTATTACCGTTGACTTGACTGTTGACGAGTTGTATTTCGAGGCTGTTGATGACGACATCAACGGAGAAACAACAGTTACTTTGAGAGCAAGCGATGGTGAACAATACGCAGACCAAACCATTATCGTTAAAATCAACCCAATCAATGACGCTCCGAGGCTTGACACAACTGACATCGATGTAATTTCTATCAAGAGAGGTAAGCAAATGGTCATCGACCTTGGCAGCAGGGTATCAGACGTTGACGACCCTGCTAATGAGGCATTTATCACCGTCACACCGAGTGTAGCAGGAGCAGCAAGTTTCAATCCAATAGATGGGATCATGACCGTTAAATTTGACGACTTGGGCGAGCAATCAATTACTGTTGCAGCAGTTGACAGATACGACACAAATGTGTACACTTTGATAGTCAATGTGTATGACGCAAAACCATTTGTTGTTGATTCAGAAGGCGGAGATTCTGGATATATGGCAGTAAATCTTGAGGATTATTTAGTAGGGGACTCTCCAACAGCCTACATGTTCCTTCAGGATGGTGTTCCTGAATTCACAAGCATCGCCACAGAGTGGCAAATGTGTGAAAGCCAAACTGGAGTTTGTCTAGATTTGGTGCAAGAAAATCTTGATATCACCAAGACTTCCTGGGTGTATGAACTAGAATTCCCATCAAGAGAATTTGGATTGAAACTACTGGATGATGTCAAACTTACTGGAATTACAGCAGTGGATGATACTGGAGAAGAATACAAGTTGACTGAACCAATTTACTGGAGAGTTGACACATTCCCTCCATCTCCTTCAGAGATGACTAACGAAGAATTGGGAGAATACATCGAAGAACTTCTATTAGAAATTGAAACACTTGAATCCCAGATTGCTGAATCTTCTGGAGATACAACCTCAGCGGAAGAAGAGCTTGTAAACTTGAATGTCGAGTTAGATGCAGCATGTGCAGAAGACAGATACGACTGCCCTGTGGAAGATACGAAATCGGAAACAGAGCAGAGTGAAGGATTCAACATGAATATCGTTTACATTGTCCTAGGATTGCTGATCATTGGATTATTGATGGGAGTTCTCTTTACCAGAGGCTCACGTTCTTCAGGCGAAGTGGATGTAAAGTGGAACGTTGACACTCTACCTGCTATGGACCAAACTGCAAATTCAATGTACGGCGGTGCTCAAGAGATTTTCCACCAACCAGTAGCACAGCAACCAGTGGCACAAATTCAACCTGTTGCTCAAACACAGCCAGTTGCGCACTCACAACCAACTGTCGCTCCGGTTACCCAGCCTGCATATGTTGCTCCAATCCAGCCTCAAGGACCACCACTACCTGCAACAGGACTTCCACCAGGTTGGAGCATGGAACAATGGGCTTACTATGGGCAGCAATACCTCGATTCTTTGCAATAAAATCCTTGATTTTACTTTCAAAATGTATTGTTAGGTACCTGAAACCCCTAAAGGGGAGCAGTGTTTAGGTGTAATTATGTCAGAGGACTCCGAGGTCATTGAACCCACTTCCGAAGCTATAGTTTTGGAAGATTCTTCATCTCAAATCGAGGAAGTGGAAGAGGTTACAATTTGGGCTCCTGAGCCGACAAGTACCTCTGACGAGATAGTCAGTCAAACCGTTGATGAATGGATAGAAGATGTTGAATTTGAATCGACACGCGACGTTCCAATCCCAGAAAACTTGGTTGACCAGGTAATTGGGCAAGAGGCAGGTTCAGTAGTCATTAGGAAGGCTGCTGAACAAAGAAGACACATGTTGATGATTGGAGACCCTGGAACAGGAAAATCAATGCTCGCAAGATCAATGACAGCATTTCTGCCAAGAGACCAACTTGAAGATGTCTTGGTCTATCCTAACGAGGATGATGAGAATGAGCCAAGAGTACGCAGGGTTCCTGCAGGCAGAGGAGACAGAATCGTAAAGATGCAGAAAGAAGCATTGAAGGAGCAGAAGAAGAAGATGCAAAACATTCTGCTTGGTGTATTCGGTTTGATAGCAGTTCTAATTGCGTTTGCAGCCCTTCAATCTGAAGGCGGACTTATGACAATGATATTTGCAATGTTCTTGCTAGTATTTGGCTACATGTTCCTAAGGTCTAGGTTAGGTGGGGCCGACTCTTCAAGAATCCCCAAGGTATTAGTCAAGCATGACCCTAAAGAGAACCCTCCATTCGTAGATGCTACAGCAACACTTAGCGGAGCGTTGCTTGGTGATGTGCGTCATGACCCTTTCCAATCTGGAGGGATGGAAACTCCTGCTCACGACAGGGTAGAACCTGGTGCAATACACAGAGCTCACAAAGGTGTTTTATACATCGATGAGGTTAATTTGCTAAGGCTCGAAGAACAACAGGCTTTGCTAACTGCAATGCAAGACAGAGAGTTCCCAATCAGTGGAAGATCTGAGCGCTCAAGCGGGGCTTTGACTAAAACAGAAGCAGTGCCATGTGACTTTATCTTCATCGCTGCAGGGAACCTAGATGCTATTCAGGGAATGCACCCAGCACTAAGGAGCAGAATCAGAGGATACGGATACGAGGTTTATGTTAACTCGGAAATGCCGGATACCAACAGAAACAGAAAGAGACTAATTCGATTCATCGCTCAAGAGGTGGTGAGAGATATTGGCTCCCAAAGAGAAATTCCACATTTCGACAAATCAGCAGTTGGTGCTATCTTAAAGGAAGCACAAAGAAGAGCTGGAAGAAGAGGAAAGTTATCTCTTCGTCTGAGAGAACTAGGTGGATTGGTTAGAATCGCAGGCGATTTGGCTATGGAAGAAAATGCAGTTCTAACTACAGCAGACCACGTTCTAAGAGCAAGAAATATCGCTAAGCCACTTGAGCAACAAGTCGCAGATAGAATGATTGAGAAGAGGCTAGACTATGCTATGCTAGTTAATTCTGGTGAAAGAATTGGAAGAGTCAACGGGCTAGCAGTTCTTGGAGCAAATTCTGGACTTAGTGACTTCAGTGGTATCATGCTTCCAGTTGAAGCATTGGTAACACCAAGCCAAGGTGGTGGGGGTAAAATACACGCAACTGGAGGACTATCGGATCTTGCCAAAGAATCCGTAACAAATGTAAGCGCTGTTATCAAGAAACTTACAGGAAAAGATGTATCTGATTACGATATTCACATACAATTCGTTGACACGCACGGTGTTGATGGAGATTCTGCCTCAATTACAATTGCTACTGCGATCATCTCAGCACTGGAAAACATCCCCATTAGGCAAGATTTGGCAATGACTGGTTCTTTGAGCGTTAGAGGCGAGGTTTTGCCTATTGGTGGAGTAACTGCAAAGATTGAGTCTGCTGCAAAGGTCGGAATCAAAACGGTCATCATCCCAAGAAGTAACATGCAAGATGTCATTCTAGATGCTCAATATGTCAACAAAATAGAGGTGATACCTGTTGATACTCTGGATGAAGTTATGGAGCATGCGCTAATCAAGCATGAACACAAAGCATCGCTTGTTGAAAGACTAGGTGGAGTAATCGACAAACTTACTCCTGCAAACACTTCATCGACACCTTCTGCTTGAGGAGGTGTTTGTTTGGCTGAAAGCGGTAGTAGAGCATTAGCGATTCTATTTCTTGTTACATTCATCGATATGATTGGTTTCGGAATAGTTATTCCTTTTCTGACTTATTTAGTCGAAGATTTGGCTCAAGCAAAAGGAATCTCGGCTGTTGGACTTTGGGTTGGGATAATTATGACCGCATATCCATTTGCTCAATTTATTGCAGCACCTATCTGGGGAGGATTGAGTGATAGAATCGGAAGAAGACCAATTCTTTTAATTGGTTTAATTGGAAACTCGGTCATGTTTACCGTATTTGGCCTGGCTCCAACTTTGCTAGTTGCATTAGTTGCAAGATTTTTTGCTGGATTCTTTAATGGAAATATTCCGGTAGCCAAGGCATACATTGGGGACGTATCCTCTCCAGACAAATTAGCTGGTAGGATGGGATTGATTGGTGCAGCATTTGGTTTAGGTTTCACTGTAGGTCCATTTCTTGGAGGAGAACTGTCATCTCCTGCATTAAGATGGGAATTTTTCCAGGGCACAATTTTCGAAACTTTCCCTTATCTTTTGCCGTGTTTATTCGCTAGTATTTTATCGGTGATATCTTTAGTAATCGCTATCTTTTGGCTGGAAGAATCTTTACCAGAAGATAGAAGAAAGGTTGGTGAAAAGTCAAGCTTTTCTCAGAATTTCTCCAAAGTATTCAAAGAATCATTTGATTTGTTTAAAGTTAGTCCATTTGGGAGATTAATGTTTACAGTAATGTTCTTTTTCTTCGGATTCACAATCATGCATGCAGTGTTCATTTTGTATACACAAATGCCTGTAGTAGAAGGTGGACTGAATTTCTCTGAGGCTGACAATGGAAGGATATTTGCCCTTATTGGAATATTTGGAATCATCGCCCAAGGAGTTCTTATTGGACCACTGAATAGGAGGTTTGGAACAAAAAAATTACTTGTGTATTCTTCCGTGATTACCGGAATTGGTTTGGTTCTGGTACCGCTTGGGGATCAATCAAATCCATGGCCATACATAATTTTCGTCTGTGCACTAATCGCAGGAGGTAACGGAATTTTCCAGCCATCTGCGAATACTATAGCAACTGAATATGCAAGAGAAAAAGATTTGGAACTTGGAATGGTAATGGGCTCTGTGGGGGCTGCAGGTGCTTTTGCCAGAGTTCTTGGTCCAATCACCGGCGGAGTTATCTGGACAATTACTGAAAGAAGTGGGCTAAATTACTGGTACACAATCGTATTTGCAGTCTGTGGTTTGCTCATGTTATTAGCCTGTATTACTTCTATGAGGCTACCGGCAACAAAGGCCAAATCTCCAACTCAATCAAAGGTTAATTGAAAAAGTAAAACCGCTCCCGCATTACATGGATGAGGATAGGGAGCAAACTTCGGTTCGTTTTTCTCGTCAACTTAGAAATATTGCGTATGTATGTATTTTGTTGACTCTTCTTACATTCTGGTCGATTCAACTCGAGAATGTCCTCAAACCCATTTTCATTGCAGTAGGAATTTACTTTGTTTTGAAACCTGGTGCTGATTTCCTCAGCAAAAATGGATTCCCTCAAATTTTATCTTTTTTGACGATGTTGTTGCTCTTCCTGCTTGTGGTTTCAATTGCTGGTTCATTTGCATATAACCAGGCATCCTCCTTGGTAGATGATGCTGAACGGATATCTGAGTATAATGATAATCTGAATAGTAAATGGACTGGTCTTAAGCAGGGGGATCTAACTGGACCAATGTTTGGAGACTCGGTAATCAACGAAACCTCATTACTAGGCGATGATCTTGCCTACATGGGAATTTTAGACGAGGGTGGACAATTATCAGACCTGATTCTTAGTTCTATGGCAGGTGTTGGTTCATTTATTGGTTCCACTATAACGGTGCTATTCTTCTTAGTATTCATAATTCTAGAAGCTAGCTATCTCCCAGGCAGGATTGAAAGAGCATTCCCAGAGGGTTCTTCTGAACGTGTTTCTCAAGTCAGGGTTCAGGTTGAAGAGAGTGTTAATACATACATTGTTGTAAAGACGGGCGTATCTTTTGGTGTTGCTACCTGTACAGCAGTAATCTTAGTTATTTTTGGAATTGATTTATGGTTCACCTGGGCTATGATTACCTTCTTGATGAATTATGTTCCATATATTGGTTCATGGCTTTCTCTTGTCCCTCCAATTGCTCTTGGTTTAATTCTTCATGAACCGGTAACGATTGCTTTTATGCTTGGTATCTTGGCTGGAAACCAACTAATGTGGGGTAATTTCATTGAACCAAAATGGGCAGGTAGGGCTCTTGATTTGTCTCCTCTAGTCTTGCTAGTTGTATCTGCCTTCTCCTTCTGGGTATGGGGAATTGTTGGTATGGTTTTAGCAGTACCATTTGCAGTCATGTTCAAGATAGTTTTGGACAACATAGAGGCTACAAGACCCGTTGCAATCCTTCTGTCTGAGAAAGTTATGTCCATGGACAGAGCTTGGGAGATTGCCATCAAGGATGGTAACCTATCTAAATTTGAAATGAAGGTTATTCGAGACTTGCAATTCCAACTAGGAGTCGATGATTTAACAAATTCAAGAATTGCAGCAAGAATGACAATTGAGCGTGTTCAAAAGAAAAAGAAAATTTCTGAAGCTCAAAAAGATTTGATACTGGGTGGAGCACGATTAATTGAATCTAAGGAATATTGCGAGGAGCTAACAGGCAAAATACAGACTGGAAGCATGACAACAGATGTCCACTTTGTTCTCAGTGAGTTGTATAATAAACTCATCAAAGAAGAAGAATTAGAAGCATCTACAGAATCTCTGTGAGGATCTTCTCAAGTTCTGTATTAATCATTAGAATCAATGTTCCAAATTCTGGAGGAATGTTTGGATCTTCGTATAGTTCCTCTAATTTTGCTTGAGTCATAGCAACTCTTAGGTCTAGTTGTTTTGATTTGTTTAATAACCACTGCTCGCAAACATCCTTTGATTGCTTGCGAATATTTCTTGGTACTTTTGAGTCATCTAGTTGGCCAATAACCGTAGCGACTTGTCCTAACTTGGTTTCTGTATCCATGCAAGTTCACCCTTCCGATATCATGCTGTGTGTGGACCCCCTTTAAGGTGATTGCCACCATCCGCTAGACATGGGCATAGAGCCGAATTCAGTAATTGGATGGGCTCGAATAATCACCATTTTCCTCTGTTTTGCTTGGGCTGCATGGCTTGACCATCTGGAAAGAAGGGTTCCCAACCAACACTGGTTGACTTGGTCTCAGCCAGCCGCTTTTCTAATGCTGATGGAATTAATAATCGCTAAAGCAGATATCAGTCTGTATATGTTTGCAGCAGGTTTGTTTGCACTTGCATCTATTTCGGTAATTGGAAGACCAACTATACGAGATATAATGCAGGGAAACAGGTTAGATGTTATTGTCTCTATTTGGTATGTAGTTGGGATAATCGGGCTTCTCTTAGGGATTCCCAAGTACGGAATTGTCGAGCCTGCAGACTTATTGTTAGGCAATATCGATGGGCTAACTTTGCTTTGGTGGCAATTTGTAGTAGTGATTTTTGTATTGATAATTATTGATCTTGGGTGGAGGTTTAGATTAATTCACGGCGGGGCGGATGCGAAAGCATTGATGCTAGTAGCACTAACTCTTCCACATTGGGAAACAGTTCCAGTCTTGTATGAAATCCAGACAGATACTGCTCTAGGTCTCCCTCCAGCCATATCTATATTGATGTGGGGTGGTCTAGCATTTTTGCTGATTCCTATATTTACCACGGTTGAGAATATTGTGAAGGGGAATATCAAATCAGCAAATGATATCATCAGAATGTTCCACACAGTCAGGATTCCTCTAGATGAGGTGATGACAAGACATGTCTGGCTATTGACTACAGTCATTGAATCCGCTGATGGTGAAAAATCTGTTACTCACAATCTAAAGGCTCCAAGAAAAACTCCGAGTGATGAGCAATTACAGAAACAAGTTGATGAATTGAAATCGATGGGTATTGATTCGGTGTGGGTTTCAAGAAAGTTTCCGTTATTGGTATTCTTATGGCCAGCAATAATTCCAATGATAATCTGGGGGGATTTCATGGGCTTAGTGGCTATACTGGTAGCCTGATTAAAGGGTAATGATATAGAATCAAGCGCCCTTTCTCTCGATGTTCTTAGGTCTTAGTCCCTTGTATCCGCACTTTCTGCAGCGAGTAGCACGGACTGCGTTACGAGCATTGCAACGCATGCAAATCTTCCTGTGCAGAAGACGTGCTTCAGCCTCTGGGAATCTAGCCATACCACGCCGACCTACTTCTCGTATATAACCGCAACCTTCACGCTAATCGAGCAACTGTTAGGATAGTATAGTTCAAACGGTGTCTCTAATTCAATAGATTTGTGCGGATTACAAGATTGCCAGGTATCCATCACGATTCAAACGTGGTTCTTGTACAAGGCAAGGCATCATCTGTACTAATTAACGCAGGAACATCATGGTATCAGATGTTGCAAGTTGAAAGAATTAGGGGGACCTTAGAAGAAAATTCTGCAGATATAGATACTATTCTTTTGTCGAGTAGAAGATTTCCATTTGCAGGCGGTTGTGCTCACATGCTTGAGTCATTTCTTGGCTCAAAAGCGTACATTGGAAAGGAGGGGTTGTCCTCTTTGCAGACTGGAGATTTCTTTTCCACGTGGGCAAATAGATATGATTCGGACATGCCTGCAGTTGATTCTAACTTAATTGAGAATAATTCGATATTCGCAGTAGGTGATGGAGAAATCAAGTGTATTTCCCTACCAGGTCCTGCTCCTGAGGAGATGGGATTTTTCATCGAGGAGAGGAAAATGATGATTCTTGGCTCGATTCTTCCCCGTGCAGATCGTCCTGCAAGATGGGACTTGCCGGGAGGAAATCTGGTTGATATGATTGCAAGTATGAAGAAGCTTAGTGCGATGAATTTGGAAAAAATAGTTCCAATGACTGGACCTGCCATAGTGGGTAAAAAGAGAATTTCAGAGGTTCTGAAGCAACATCTTCACTTTTTTGAAGAATGCTTTGAAAATGATGGGACTGTTAAGAAATCATGGCCCAAACCGGCAAGAACTGCAATATGGCTAACACCTCCAGATCCTTGGAATCTTGAAGAAAAAGAAGCCTGATCACATTATAGCACTTATTTTTGGACTTTCACGAGCGATAACTCGCTGTGAATATTTTGGCTTGAAGTGTTCCAATTTCTTACTCATATCAATTTCTTCACCACTCCAGTCAAACGTTTTTCTAGTCCAGCCTTGTTGTGCTAAGATTATTTCACCACTCAACTTTATGGATGTAATCGGTCCATTGGTTTGGAATAACTTGATGCTTCTATTGGGGACATTATCGCCAAAATTCCAAATTTCTCCATTCTCAAGGCCTGCTAAGAATTTCTTTCCTATTTCATCAATCAATTCTATTGATCTAACCTTGCTTGAATTCAGGCTGAACTCATTAGTGATTGCCATACTTGGTATATTCAAGATGGTTATTTTGCCTGTTTCTGTACCAATGGCAATCTTGCCTAAGTTTCCTGTTGCATTTCTAATTCCTAGCATTACGCTAACCCTTGAGGTTAGCCTTGTAGTCGATTTATCTCCATTATTAGACTTCCATGTTATTGTGTTATCTGAATAAGCAAAACATGATCCTGTCGAAGAAATAATGCTTCGGATGACTGTTCTTCTTTGCATACAAGTGAAGGTCGTGCCAAGGGTTATACATCCTTTCGATGAGAGTAAACTGAAAGTGAAATATGATTTCTCAATAGTGATTGCTATCATCCTTAGAATGTTTCTTCCACTTTTTGTAGCAGGATTTGCAAACCCTTACTCTTCCTTTTCTTATCGTGAAGTTTGACCCCCAAACATCCTCTGCATTTTCGATAGAAAGGGACCTTCCGCCCATGGACTTGTCTGCCCAATTGTCACAGTCATTAATGCTACAAGGCTCAGTGCCTTCTTTGACTTTGGAGGAAGATTTTTTTTCATCTTCACCAGAGTCTTTTCTGTGCTTACGGGCTTTGGACTTGAATCCCATGCAACCACGGACATGAAGCCTATTGATGAATGTTACACAAATCAAGACTGATTTCTGCCCTCGATTAGAGCGATTAGGTTACTCAAGTCTCTATTTATGCCCCTTAAGGTAACCTCGCTGACTTTAGCAATTGAACAAATATCGGACTGTGTTCTTGAGTTGTCAACATTCTGGGATGCTTGGTAAATGAGAGCTGCAGCAATTCCCATCGGCTTTTTGCCTTGCCACTCTTCCTCAAAGTCAGCAATTAATGCCCACAATCTGTAAACTTCTTTCAAAGCAGATGGTGGTAATTCCAAGTCGGAAACAAATTTGTCAAAATATTGGTCAGGTGACGTTATCTTGTGCATATTTAGTCTGCGAGAGACCTGTCTGATTAGTCTAGACAATTCTTTCTCACCAATTTGGAACTTCTCTGCGACATCAGGAATTTGCTTTGGAATGTTGAATTGTCTTGCAACGAGATAGACACAAGCAGCAGCCACTCCAGCAATAGATCTGCCAGTGACGAATCCCTCTCCAGATAATTTCCTGTAAAGTCTTGCAGTTTCTTCTTGCATGCTTGAGGGTAAACCAGACTTGTCTCTAATCATCTGGTTTGCTTTAATCAAGTTCCTTTCCCTTGACTTGTTTGTCTTAGAGCGCTCATCGATGACTCTTCTTCTTCTCCAGTCTCTTCTTGCCTTACTGGACATTCCCCTTGTTGAAATAGAACCTGAGTTCAAGTCCCTAGCATCAATTGTAGTGTTCAGTCCTTTGTCAGCAAGAGTGTAAGTGGTAGGGTTTCCTACTCTTGACCTGTCTTGACCATCGTTATGGTTGGTCCATTCTGCTCCCGGGTCGATTACATTATCCTCGACAACAAGACCGCAGGAGTTACAGGCAACTTCGCCTCTAACCGCATCTAAATTCCAATCAACTGCGCCACATTCGTCGCATGGTTTTGTATGACCTTCAATGGTTCTACGAGAAGGCCGTGCAGAGCCTAGACCATTTCTTGTTGGCGCATCTTCTTTCTGTGTCTCGAACGGATTATTACCTGTTTTACTAGATCTCATCTTCTCAACTCCTTGTTACATAGTCACACTCGAGTATATATAAATGCTTGCCCGTACTGTTTGCTACAAACAGTACCATGAAAGCAATTAAGTGTTTTTTTCTAACACTGCAACTTATATTGAAATTGATTTCGATACTATATAAATTTAAGGGCGGACATGTTCTGCTA
>MDTD01049019.1_pt1 | contig 47097 bp, 33 predicted proteins | sample 811221 | NCBI WGS metagenome assembly MDTD01 (sample SAMN05326646, study PRJNA326480) | marine metagenome | isolation source: seawater | place: Pacific Ocean: South West | collected 2011 | reverse complement strand
CGGAAACCAACCCGTCTCGAGACAAAATCCACCCTGACGCGCGTACCGAGCGCCGCCCTTGATTTTGCCGAGCATGGTGCCCGATAAAAAGTTCCCCGTGTACAGATGCACGCCCGGTGCGTCCGTGTATACCTCGAGCGCGCGTCGAGCCTCGGGACACGTCACGCGCGCTGCCAGTCGCGGCGGCTCGCGAGGCAACTCGCTCGCCGGTCTCGTCGCGTCCGCTCCGGCGATGACAAAGGTGTTATCGTAGCCATCGCTCGATTTGGCAAATATGGGCGTGGGTTCTCGTAAATCGTACGGCGTGCCGTGCACGTTTTTCAAACCCTCACCCGTGGGAATCAACGTCTCGGCGTCGACGGGGACGTATCTGTCGCATGCCGGCATGGAGACGACATGCGCGCTACAATCTCTCCCGCTCGCGTGTCCGTGAAGATTGAAATACGTGTGCTGCACCGTAGAGATTGGCGTCGTCGCGTCCGTCGTCGCCGTCATCTTCGTCGTCAATTCGGCGTAATTCTTCACGACTAATTTCACGCCGCCCGAGACGTCGTCCGCCTCCACTGTCACGCGTTCACCGAATCCCACGCACGAGTACACCGTGTGCACGATCACCTTGCCCGGAAAGCCCTCCTCACCGCTCGTGCTCTCGTAGCGCAGGGTCACACTGCTCCGACTCTTATCCTCGATCGTCCAACGCTTGCGATCCCACCCGCTCTCGCCTCCGTGAAGCGTGTTTTCGCCGTTGTTCTTTTTCAACCGAAACGTCTCGCGTCCGAGCGCGAATTCCCCTTTAGCGATCCTATTCGCCACGCGTCCGCATACCGCGCCGAAATACGGCCTACCTTCGGTTTGATCGTAACTCTCGCAATCGTCGTATCCGAGCGTGATGTCCTCTCTTCCATCGTCGTCATCCTCGCGTCCCGGTCGCGCGCACTCGACGCCTACGAGCGTCGCGCCGAACGGGGACACGCGCGCCGTGATCCCTCGCGCGCGTATCTCCACCGTCTCGAGACCACCGGCGGTGTGATCGATTGCGGGCTCGCGCGTGCGGAGCGGTGACGTCGTCGTTCGCGCGAGCGAGCGCGCGGGCGTCCCATCAGCCGTCGTTGATGTCTCGGCGGTCGTTGCGCGCACCCTCGGGACGATGGCGTTGGCGGTCGGTTTCGACGGTTTTCGTCTCGAGAGACGAGATTTGAGGACCAAGGCGACGAGAGCCGACGCCAGGGCGACGATGGAGACCTTGGGTGGCATCTTGCGCCGCGCGCGCGCGACGTGAGGAGTCGCTCTGTGAAGACGAACGAGCCTCGGGACGCCGACAACCGATAGACGACGTTCGAATGATTTCATTGATTTCAATCCAATTCGATTCGACTACAAGAAATAAATCAGGGATGGATTTGCTTTTCGAAACGCGCGGTCTCACATCGGGGACGCGATGTCGTGCCAATCGACGCTATCGAGAGAATTTCTACCGTCCGCGTCTCTCGCGGCTTGCTCCTTCTCGTGTTCCTGGATGATTTCGTCGAGACCTTCGAACGACGCCTTGGACTGCGACCGGGAGCCGAATTTACGACGCGCCTCGACGTGATCGGGAGCCTCGCCCGGGCAGTGCGAACACCGCCAATCCTCGCCCCACGCGCCCGGATTTTGACGAAGAGAACCGGTGACGCCGGAGAGGAGAGACCCGATGTCGTCGTCGTCGTCATCGGATTCGTCTTGGTAGACGCACACCTCGATCAAACCAGCGCTGTAAGCGGCGACGGCGTCGCTCACGCGAGCGAGCTGCTTGACGGTGATGTTGTTGATTTTCTCTTCGATGCGTCCTCTGAGTTGTTGCGTCAAGACGAGGGCGATCATGTTGTACAACCACGCCGCTGACGTACCGCTAATTTGTACGTCGAGTTCACCGACGGAGATGTGCGTCGTGTGCACGCGAAGCTCTAACACGGGTTCGTTGCCCAAGAATTCGTCACCCAAGATTTCACCGACCACTCTGCGATTGCGAACGAGCTTTTCCTTGGCGTTTAATATGCGCGCGTCGTCGGTGGCGTCGTGAAACGCGTCAGGGGAAGTTGGAGATAACGGCGGCGATTCGAACTTTTCCTCGGAATTGTTGAACATGCTCGCACCGAACGCTCGATCGAGCGCAGAACCTAAGGCATCGACGTCCTTCGTCGGCGAACCGAAGCGCTCGCGCTCGGACTCTTCATCCTTCTGCGGCGAGATGGGCTTCGGTGGCGTTCCGGCTGCTGCAGCCGCGGCGGCCGCGGCGGCTTCTCGCTCCTTCTTTTCTTTTCTCTCCTTCATCTTCACCGCGATCTTCTCCTTCACTTCCTCGATTTTCCCGTCATCCTTGGCTAACTCGACGCCTTGATTCACCACTTTCATCAACTGTTGCGTGTTGACGATGATTTCGTACGTGATGCCCACGCTGGCACCCTCCACAGTGACGGTGCACAGACCCTCGCCGTCGACGACGCCCCAATTTCTAGGGAATTCGCAGTACGCAAACTCTACGTCTTGCATGGTGGTGTTGATGTTCTCTACCTGCACCGTCGTGCTCAACCCGGCGCCCAGCTCGTCCTCGTCCATGTGATTGATGACGCGGAGCGATTCCTTATCGATGTTGAATTCGGTGAAGCGCACGTTATCGACGTGATAACACACCGAACCGATCGGCGAATCGTACACGCCGTCAACGCGAGGAAGTTCGAGCTGACTCATGAGCTCGCACGAGACTTGCACCGCGCCGCGAATCAAACGTTCGAAACCCGGAACCACCTCCTCTTTGATGAGTTTTCTCACCTGTTCGTCGGCTCGAATATCGCCCCACACTCCCTTACTCTCCTCCGCCAGCGTTTTCAACCTCGAATCCACCTGTTCCGTCGTACCCCCTTCCCCTGCATCGAGCACCGCCGAGATGGCCGCCGCCTCATCTCGCTTAATCTTTTCCTCCTTCAACTTCTCCATCAACGCCTTGACCCGTTCGACGATTCGCTCCACCGTTCCTCGCATGCCCGAAAAATTCTCATTCGTCTGCGCCTTACTCCTCAATTTCCCCCACACGTCCAACCCCAACGTCTTGCTCATCGCCAACACCTCTTCTCGATTTTTCCCCGTCGCCACGATATCCTTCAATTTCCTCGCCGCGTCCGCGAACGTGTGCGCCACCTCTCCCTCCGGATCCGCGCTCATCGCCAACTTTTCCGTGATCTCCAACGCCTTGGTCGTCACCCGTTTCGTCTTTTCAATCTTTGCCTCGTCGCCTCGCATCGCGTTGCTCCACAAATCTTTCGAGCGCGCCTTGAGTTTATCCACCCCGTCTCGCGCCTTGCCTCGCGTTGGGTCACCGATGAGATCCGTCAGACCATCGACCGCCACACTCGCGCGCCCGGACCTCGCGAGCTGGGACAATCGCTCCTTGGCTTCGTGTTTCACCGTCGATCCGATCGCGCGCAGACGCGATGATGATCCCTCGGGACGATGTTCCCCCGGGACGTCGTGGTCGTCGTACTCGTCGTCCGAGGAGGAGTCACCGCCGAGCCACGAGGGAAGCATGGTGTCGAACCGATCGGCCGCGCGCGAACGGCGCGGACGCGACGCGACGCGACGCGGGTGGGCGTGTGAGGAAGGCTGGGGGCGAGGGCCGAGACGACGCGAGACGAGGCGAGGCGAGGCGAGGTGGAGGACGGCGTCGACGCGCTCGCGGATGCGGAGGAGTGGTTTTGATGGATGTGACTATTTTCAGGGGCGAATGTTACAACGGGTGGAGGTCGGGTGAGACAATGACGTCTGCGGATTCACGACGCGTCGTGCGCGAAACCGGCGCGCGGCTCGGGGACGGGCGAGGAACCGGCTGGACAAATTCTGAGCACGTTTTCCGCGTTTTCAGGGATGCAATAGACGACACCGTCGTCTTGGTTTAAGAAACCGCCCTGGTACTTGTCAGGCATGTCGCCGAGATCGCCGAGGAAGTTGACGGTGTCATTTTGGCAGTCTATTTGGATGACTGAGGGCGCGTCGCACGGGACGCCGTAAATGTACCCATCGCCGGCGAGAACACCGTTTTGCCACTTGTTGAGGAGATCGGGGAGCATACCGGGTAATCCTTCGCCCACGAGCGAGGTTTCATCGGTCTTCGTGTCGATTTTGAGCACCGCCTTGTAATCGGAGGGAAACGCGTACACCGACGCGCCGTCGGGTCCGACGCACCCGCCGCCAAACTTGTACCTCTTATCCCCGAGCGAGTCTCCGATGAGCGTGCACGTCTTCGTCGCGCAATCAATGCGCAATACGCGATCGGCGTGGCTTGGGAAACAATAGATACATCCGTTCGGGGCGAGCAAACCGCCGTGCCATGCGTACGAATTCGGTTCCAAAGAAGCGCCTTGTACTTCCAGCAATTCCACCGATTGCGTCTCGGGCACGATGCGAATGATCTTATCCGCGCAATATGGCACGCCGTATATCGACCCATCCGGCGCCTTGATGCCTCCGTACCATTTATTTTTCATCGGCGATATCACGTCGCCGCCGATAAACGTCACCTCCTCCGTCTTCGTGCACACCCTCAACACGCTGGCCGCGTTACACGGCACCGCGTACAGCGCCCCGTCACTCCCTAATGATCCCCCATGCCACTGCCACTTCATCGATCGCGGTAAATCTCCAATCATGCTCGTCTGTCCGCTCTCGACGTCTATTTTCAACACGCCCTCGCCCCACGCCGGTAAACCGTAACACTTCCCGTTCTTCCCATCAATCCCGCGAAGAAACTTAAAGTGCGTCGACGTGAGATTCTTCCCGATCAATCGCAATTTCCCATCCCTCGGCGTGAGCTTTAACACCTTGAGCGCGTGACTCGGGACGCCGTAGACGTCGCCATTCTCCGTCACCGCCGCGCCGAGCCACTTTCTCGGCCCCGCGAGCGCCTCCTCGTTCACCAAGAAATCGATCACCGTCGGCGACTCTGAGGGTACGTGCGCGCGCGCGCTCTCCTCCAGGATCGCCTCGCGATGTTCCGCGCGCCAGGAGGCGCCTCGCGCGCTCTGATTTTCTTTCGGGGTCGTCCCGGCGGCGCCGCCCTCTTCCCCGCGTCGCGCGGCGGTGACGACCGCGGTCATGCTCGACGCGCGTCGAGTCGGTCGATACGTTCCGTGCGTCAACGTTAGGGACGCGCGCATGCGTCGCCCGCGCGGGCGCGCGCGTCGGTGTCTCGAGAAAGATAATGCAGTGTCCCGAGGCTGCGAGAGGAACAAAACGACAAAAACGACGCTCACAACGCTCGACTAGATGCCGCGCGACGCCGTAAAGGCGAACATTCAGCGGGCGAGAAAGGAAGCCACGGTCGGGAACACGGTCTCGGGCGCGCGCCTGCCGCAGATGACGTCGTAGTGGCTGAAATGGGCGTCCGGATCGTCTCGCGGCGCGGCGGCGTCGCCGAAGACGTGAAATTCGGCGCGCGCTTTCGCCGCGAACGCCTTGACTTGATTCGGTGGGAAGATCGGATCGACGTCGCCTGCGACGACGCACACGGGAACGTTTGCTTTTTGAAGGGCGTCGAGGTAGGCGACGCGCTCGGAGTCTCCGCGAGGGAGGGTGGCGGTCGCGGCGACGGCGCGCACACTGGAACTCTCGTCGACGCCCATGGACGGGTCTCGACTGCGCATGCCTCCGGGCGTGAACAGGGTCGCCATCTGCAGTAAGAGCGACAGTGGGACATTGTTGAAACCTCGCAGCAGCAAACGTCGAAGGAATTCCGAATCCGTCGCGCCAGGGTGACACGTGACGGGGGACACCGAGTTGCGCCAAAACGCCTTGGCGGGATCGGGCTCGGCGGCGTCCGTTCTGTCGATGGGCGGTGGAGGTCCGAGAACGAATTGAAACGCCTCGGCCGTGGCGACACTCGCGGGTGCGATGGGTAAATGCACGGTGGTCGTGCTCGGATTCGCGGTGAGACCTCTCGGCAAATGTCCGGCCAAGGCGGCGAATCGAGCGTACACCGACGCCGGCGACTCGGGATCGCTCTCCTCCGAGCACTCGAGACACGACGCCAGCGTGCACACGCGCGTCATCGACCACGGTGATGTCTCACCTATCTCGTCCGCTTTCGGTCCGATCGCTGCGAGGGAGGCGAGAAGCATGCCGCCCATGGAGTGTCCGACGCCGACGAAGTCGCCTCGTTTGCCAACCTCAGCTATGTACTCGCACGCCGCGAACAAATCTTCGAGTAAAAGCGTGTCGAAATCCCACAACCCGAACCCCACCGATCGCATCGCCGGTATCTCCACCTCTATCAACTCTCCGTCTCTCTCCACGGTGGCGATGTCCGTGTAATCGTCTCGCTGTCTCGTCCATCGTCTCGCGTACCCGACGCCTCGCGTCTCCACGATCCACACCTCGTGTCCTCTTTCCGTGAGATATCGAGGTAAACTCACCTTTTGATCGACGTCGAACGTCATACCGTTCGACGCGCACCCCGGAACGACGATCACCGGTCGTTTCGGCGCGACGTTCGCGTCGGCGCGATACCTCAACAACGCCGCGCTCCAACCGCTCGCGTCTCCGACGGGCACTAAATGCATCTCATCGCAATCCAACCCGATCGCCTCGCGCGCATCATCAGACAACTCTAAAACTTCTACACTCGGTCGCAGCGCCGCGAGCTCCTCTCTCGTCTTGGCGTCGAGTCGTCGCTTTCTCCGCTCCGCCGTGAGCGTCCTCGCGCGTCTTCGCCGCTCCGCGTTCGCCGTTCGATCCGTTCGAAACCGCTCCCCCTCTCCCCCACCCTCCATCGCCTCGTCGAAACTCTCCGTCACGCCCGTCACGAACGTCCCTATCGCGTCTCGCACCTCCGACAGCGCGCGTCGAGACGCGCTCGCCTCCGCGCTCGCCTCCGCGCTCGCCTCCGCCGGTCGAAGCACCGCCCCTCGCACCGCGTCGAACATCCCTCGCAGCGTCTGCGTCGACCCACCCCGCGGCGTCGTCGTCTCCGCCCCCGCCCCTTCCTCGCTCGACGCCCTCGAGCGCGCCGCGCCGCGTCGACGCGACGTCCCCGTCGTCGAGGGTACCGTCTCGCGTCCCGTCCCGTCTCGTCTCGTCGACGGTTTCTCTCGCGCGCGAGCGACGCGAGGCGCGATATCGACGCGCGACGACGCGCGCGCGAGACTCGTCTCCATCGCGCGCGGTGCCGGTCGGCGCGAAACGCGCGCGCGGTGCCGATCGGGCGGGCGCGATGCAATGGGGACATTCGGTTGGGAAAAGAGATTTTTCAGCCGCCGACCGAGAGGACGGAGAGAGAGAGAGGGACCGCTCGTTCGCGACCGATCGTTCGCGAGCGATCGCTCGCGCGTGAACAACAATAAAACTGACATTGATACAACCGGTGTCGCGCGCTCGAACGATGACTCTGACGTAAAACAGAAACGCGTCTATTCCGCGCGCATGGCGTCGAGTCGCGCCTTTAAATCCTCTGTCGTCGTCTCCGTCTCCGTCTCCGTCACCACCGTCTCCGTCACCGGTGTCTCCGTCTCCGCTTTCCCCACCACCATCTCCGGAAACTCCACCTCACCCACCATCTCTCGCAACACATCCTCCACCGCGCGTTCCGTCTCGTCTTCGTCTCCGTCGGCGTCCAGCGCCTCGCCCAGCGTCTCCTCGAGAATTTCCTCCATCATCCCCGCTCTCGCCATCTCTCGACTCAGTTCTCTCGCATCCTCGCGCACACCGTTCGCCCGCATCAGATCGCTCATCGCTCGCATCACCTCGCTCGATCGTTCCACCGCGCGCGCGCTCGTCGCCACCGCGCCGCGTCGGCTCACCGCCGCCTCCACCGAGCGCATCCTCGCCCGCGTCGTGTACAGCCCGCTCATCGTCGATCTCGCGGTGACCACCTCCCGCGCGAGTGCGCGACACGAGGCGAGGTCTCGTCGCGCGGCGCATTGCTTAATCTCGCGCTCGGTCGCCTTGGCGGTGCGCTCAATGTCGCGAATTTGTGATTCAATGTCCCGCTGCATTCGACGGAGTTTTGAGCGACAGGCGCGCGCGCGTTCCTCGGGCGTGGGCGCGAGGCCGAACAACGCGCGAATATCGAATCCCATGACGGTCTCGTCGCGCGCGGAGATCGCGCGCGGGCGTGTGCGGTCGAAAATGGACGCATGAGTGTGTAATCTTAAGATTTCCATCGCGCGGCGCTCCCAACCTCTCGGGACGCGCGCGCGGTGCGGAGGGGTCGGTGAACGATGCGTCGGTCGGTCGGTCGAGCGCGTGGCGACGAACGCGTCATTCATCTCTGCGTGCGGTTCTTCTATGCTATACACGTCGTGACGCTCTAGTCGCGCGATTCTGTCGCGTCGTCGTCGGCGCGTCTCGGCGCCCAATACGGCGTCAATCTGTTCCCTTCCTCCGTCGCCGCTCGACGCAGAAACTCGCGCCAAAACGTCACCGCCGTCGCGTTCGAGATGACCGCGCACTCGGCGATGATCTCATCGCGTCTCTCGAGTCGTTCGTTCGCCTCTCGCGCGACGACGGCGCGCGGGACGGCGCCCTCCTCTGAATCCTCTGATTCCGAGAGATTCCTCACCATCTCGTCGTCGTCGTCGCCCGGACGACGCGGTCGACACCGCGCGCATCCGCAATTCGTCGCGTGCGTGGACGACGGCGAGACGTGCGCGCGCGGACACGCGTCACCGCTCGCGCACCGACCGCGAAGGAAAAAAGCGCACAGGGTTGATGATGCGTCCCCGTCGCGCGAACGGGGACGTTTCGACGCCGACGCGGGCGAGGAGGACGCGCGGCGCGCGGCGATGGCGTCATCGTCGTCGTCGCGAGGCACGGGCACGCCGACATCGTCGAGGTCGACGGCGACGTCGGTCGTCATGGAGCGTCGGCGTGTGCGGCGGTTACGAGCGCTCGCGCGTCGAGTGGTCACCGCGCCGACGTTATTTTCATCTCGCGACTCGCCCGCGACTCGCCGGCGGTCACCGCACCGACGTTATTTTCATCCATACCTGACGTGCGGCGGCGGCGGCGCGACGAACTCGACGCTTCGGATCGTCGCACGCCGCGAGCGCGGCGTCGAGCGCGCGCTCTCGACAGGGATACACGGCGGAGAAGGCGAGCGTGGCGACGGCGACGAGCGCCTCGAGCGCGCTCTCTCGACACTCCATGGACGCGTCGTCGGGTGAGGCGACGGCGATCGAGGCGAGGGCGTCCACGAGGGACGGGGCGAGACGCTCGTCTTCGCCCTCGTCGCTCGGGTCGCGAAGCGTGGGGTCGGCGAGACGCGAACCGACGAGGAGTACCGTCGCGCGGAGCGCATCGTCGTCCCGAGCCAACGTCCCGAGGGTGAGCGCGCGCAAGACGTCCGGTAAGAGGGCGAAGAGCTTGAACTGCGGACTGAGCGCCACGGATGCGGGCACGCCACCGGCTAGTTTCACCGCCGCGTACGCGCGGGACAATCGCCGAACGCCGACGGCGCGGTGCGCGTCCTCGGTGAGTCTCGGCGCGATTGTCGCGAAGAAGCGCTGACGCGAGAGGAACTTTTCATTCGCGTGCGTGCACGTCCTGAGACCGAGTCCGACGTCGCGAGCGTCGGCGTCGAATCCGACCGCCATGCCGAGCGCGACGGCGGCGCCTCTCGCCGTCGCCGGCGTCTCGGCGTCGAGCGACTCGAAGAGGCACGAGACGAGAGCTTTAAACTCGGGCGCGTCGTCCCTGCGCATCGCGCGCGCGCGAACGCACGCGCCGACGATGAGCGTCGTCGCGGGATGACCCAAGTCCCCGGTCGGCGGCACGAACGTCGCCGTCGGAAACTTGTGCGTGGCCGAACCGACGGCGGCGGCGACGAATTTCCGAGACGCGGCATTCGACTCCTCGCTCGTCGCGAACTCGACGAGCGCCTCGAGCGCGTTCGTCAGTCTGTTCACGTCGAACGACGCGTCCGGCGCGAGTCCGCAGACGACGGCGCAGGACACGAGCGGGTTTTGACGTGCGTCGTCGAAGACGCGCTCGGCGAATTTCGTCTGCGCCGCCGCGTCGCAATTCGCCACCGCGCTCGCCAAGACGCGCGTCGTGTGCTCGGAGTGTTCGACGTCGACGCTCGTGGAGAGGTATTCGACGAGATCTTCGCACGCGCGTCGCGCGTCGTCGCTCGTGACGAATCGCGTCAACACGCCGTCGTCGTCTTCGCACAGAGCGCGAGCGAGTCCGCCCGCCGTCGCCGCCGTCGCGCCCAGTTCGCGAAACGTATCGCAGAACAGGCGCGCGACGCGATCGCGTATCGTTTGATTCGCGTTGGCGAGCGCGACGAGCGCGCGCACGGCGCGCTTCGCCTCGACCGTCTCGATGTCGCGTTCCACCAGTGCGCGCTCGAGTCGATCGACGCTTCCTCCTCTCGTCATCGTCGCCTCGAACATCTCGTCTCCGGCGCTCACCGCGGCGACGAGCGCGGCGATGCCGCGCTCTTGGCGCATTTCTGTGTCGGATTCACTCTCGCCCGCGTGATCCTTCATCATGGCGTCGTATAAATTTCTACCGGCTGCGACGCGTGACTCGGCGTCGGCTAAACCAAACCGACCCGGAAATTTGCACAACATGTGTATTCCCGCCAGACCTAGGACGATGGATTCGCTCACCGCGTGTGATTCTATGATGCCTAACGCGCCGGATGAAAACAAGCCGACCAACCGTCCGCTCTCCGATCCCAAGACGCTCTCTTGTTCGCTCGCGTGCGCGTGTTTTTCACAGCAATCCAACGCGCCGCCGAGCGCGGGCGTGGCGAGAATGAGCGACAAGTACGCCGTCGCGGACGGATTCGCACCCTGCACGTCCATTGATATTCCGCCCGCGTCTAAAAGTCTCTTCAAAGTGCCCTCGATGACGTCGCGGGCGAGAGCGGGCGACGCCGCGGCGACGGCGCCCAACACACGACTCGCCGTCGCCGCGACGAGTCTGCCTCTCGCCGCGTCGTCGCCGCCGTCCGAACCGCCGCATCCGCCGCCGCAGCACCCGGCGTCGGTAGTCTCCATCGCACACGCCTCTTTCGAACGCTCGCTCGAGAGACGACGAAACGTGGACTCGGCGTCCACCATGCATGCGTCCGACAATGCCGCTCGCGCGAGCGCCGCACCCCCGAATTCGCTCGCAAACATCGTCGTCATCACGGACATGGGCGTCGTCGCGCGCGCGTCCGCGTCGTCCTCCAAATTGGTGGCGTTCGGATGCGCGAGAGCCGCGCGCATGGCGTTCCATATCGTCTCCAAATACGGTTCCATGACGCGCGCGCCCCACTGCTCGCCCATGGCGCGAACCGCGCGCGCGGCGTCCGCCATCTTCCCCGGTCCCAATTTCGGATTCAAACTCTCCAGCGCGTGCGACACCGCCCACGGTGCGAACGTCGGCGACGCGCACATCGCGCGCTCCACCGCCTCCGCGAGCTGTCGCCTCGAAATCTTGATCGAATCTCCTCTCGGCGGCTTAAAACTCACCGGAAAGTAACTCGCCGCGACGTCGTACAATTCCTCCGCGTTTTCCGCGTACACCTCCGTCCCACGCCCCCCGAACGCGTCAAACGCCGCGGGTAACAGCGTCCACACCTCACACAGACCCAACACGCACCTCGGATCCTTCTCACCGTCGAACGCACCGATGATTCTCGCCAACGCCTCGCTCGCGTCCCCGTCCCCCGCGCCGCGCACGCACGCGCCTCGATGCTCTCCTCGCAACATCTCGATCGCCAGCCTCCCACACGCCTCCCTATCGCTCTGTCGCAAACTCTGCGCGTCACACTCGACGAATAACCCTCTCGCCATCGCTTCGATCGTCGTCCCGTCCGCGCGCGCCGCGCACGCCGCCGCCCCCGCCGCCGCGCGTCCCGCCGCCGAGTGATCCGCCAAACGACCCGCAAAAAACGCCCCGAGCGTCCCCACGCTCCCATCATCCAGCGTCTCCATCGCCTCTCGAGCGATCGCGACCAGAATCTCCGTCGCTCGCGCGCGCGGCGACGGTTCCACCGACGTCAGGGCGTCCCCGAGAGCAATCACGACTTCCCTCGTCGTCGTCCGTCCCTCGCGCACGTCGAGCGCGAACGCCGCGAGCGAGACCCCATCCTCGTCAGACGTCGTCGCGCCCACCCTCTCGAGGCAGTACGCGCGCAGGGCGTCGGCGGACGCGCGCATGCGTCCCGACGATGAATGACGACGGTCTCCGCGCGTCACATCTCCTTGCGCGCGTTCGCGCGGCGCCATGTCGGCCGAGTCCTCCGCGGACGCGCGGGACGACGCGTCGAGGCGCGCGCAGCGCGTGCACGCGCCCGAGAGCGAATCGGAGCGCGCGAGCGCGCGACACGAGCGACGATCGTCGCTCTCGCTCTCGGGACACGCGCGTCCGGATGAATTCGCCGCGGCCTCCTCGAGCGCGCCCGCGAGCTCGGCGCAGGCGTCGTTTCACGAGCGAGTGCAGCACTACGTACGCGCGATGTCCGCGATCGAGTACAGCGTGTTGAAGGCGACGCTGGCGACCCCGGCGAGGGCGCCGAAGATGAAGCACGTGCAGCGGTTGGTGCGCGGGACGTGGGCGGCGAACGAAGAGGACCGGGTGAAGAACGCGAACGAGGCGTTGGGGGCGTTGGTTCGAGTGAATAAGCTTCGGTCGGCGGTTTCAGCGCTGAGAGTGCTGGCGGTGACGCACGCGCTGGCGCAACACGGTTCGAGCGCGGCGTTGCACCCGATCTACGAGCGGCGGGAACGGTTGTTGGACGAGACGTTGGAGGCGTATTCGAGCGACCATACGGCGATGGCGAGAGAGAGAAGACGAGCGAGCGCGGAGTTCATGCGACACGCGGGATTTTACGAGCGCGAGGGGCACGACGCGTGCGCCACGGTGGTGGCGCCGTACGCCGCGTTGATTCGGGCCAAGGCGAAATTTCATCGACATTTTTCGGCGTTTGAGAATAATTACAGCGTGGACGCGCGCGCGGAGGCGTTGGAGGACGATGGCATCGTGATGAGCGATCCGTTGTCGTCGGTGAGTCTGTGCGCGCTCGTCGCGGTGGCGGGGAAGGCGAGACGAGTCATCGAGGACGCCGCAGCGTACGTGCCGGCGATTCAGGCGGAACAACACCCCATTGAATCTTTGGAGTGGATCGAATTAATCGTCTTCGTCGCTCGTTTGGCGCTTCGCGAGGCGGATTTGGCGTACAGAGCCGCGCTGTTCGTCGCGGCCACGCTCGCCGAGGAGGGTCGACTGTCGGCGAGCGATAGCGAAAAGTTTCGCGTCGAGCACGAGGAGTTGCGCGCGTGTCACGAGCGCGCGTCTCGAAAGGCGTTTTTACGTCACGAACCGATGTATGCGCTCGCGGAGACGGCGCCAAACTTTTTGGAGACGAACAAAACGGACATTCAGGAGATTCTGAGCGCGAACGCGCCGGCGGAGAAGCACACATTGGATCCGACGTTTCAGAATTTGATGGACGATGGCGCCGAGGCGGCGGAACGCTCGCCACAAAAAGTGCGCGCCGGGGAGATGCCGCCTCTGATTCAGTTGGACGCGGACGAAGACTCGATCGTGGACGCGAACGGTGGGTACAATCCGTTCGGATTGGCGCCGCCGCAAGATCTCGGACCGCGTCCCGGTCACCGTCGCAAACCGAGCGATTTCGATTTGGACGCGTTTTCGGCGCCGCTCGAATTCACGCCGTTGCAGAGTGGCCCAGCGTCGGCGTCGACGTACGTCGATCCGTTTGTATCTCCTAACGCGGCGACACAGACGGACGTCGACAAGCTCGCGCAATCCTTTTCGGAATCCATGCGACGGCCGTCGCACTCGCCGCTGAATCCGTCCAAGCCGCCGTTGAGTCCAGTCGCGCCGGCGCGGCGCGGCGACGGCGCGGATTTCGACGAAATACCCATGTCGGACTTGCAATTCGGTCGACAAATCGGACGCGGCGCATTCGGCGAGGTCTTCCGCGGCAGATACAGAGGCACAGACGTCGCCATCAAGCGCCTGTGCGTGCTCGACGGCGCCGACGGCGACCGCCGCGCGTTGTCCGAGTTTAAGCGAGAGCTCTCGTTTCTCACGCGTCTACGCCATCGACACGTCGTCGCATTTATGGGTGCGTCCACCGCGCCGCCAAATCTGTGCATCGTCATGGATTACTGCGATAAAGGGTCGCTGTACGCGTACCTGCGCAATGCCAATAAATCGCTCTCGGCTTTTAAAGCGCTCAAATGGATGAGTGAGGCGGCGAAAGGGTTGGTGTATCTGCACGCGCGAGACGTCATCCATCGAGACTTTAAGAGTGGGAATCTCTTCATCGACGACGGCGGGGCCATTAAAATCGGCGACTTTGGTCTCTCCAAATTTCACTCGGGTGCGTCGACGAGCGCCGGCGCCATGTCGCTCGTCGGCACGTATCAATTCATGGCGCCCGAGCTCTTGGAAGGAAACCCGAGATACACGACCGCCGTCGACGTGTATTCCTTCGGCGTCGTAATGTGGGAGTGTCTGACGCGCGAGGAACCCTTCGCCGGTTTCTCTCTGATGCAAATCGTCGCCGCGCTCCTTCGAGGCGAGCGTCCGACCTCCTCGTCCTCGTCCTCATCGGCGGCGGCCAATCCACCGCCCGACTTACCCAAAGAGTACGCTGAAATCATGCGCGCGTGCTGGTGCGGCGATCCCTCTGCGCGTCCCGCCATTGACGCCGTCGCGCCCGAGCTCGAGCGCATGTTTCTCGCCGAAAAGCGACGCGTCGTCGCCGCGAAAAAAGCCCAAGACACCGCCGACCGTTCACCCTCCCTCATGCCTTAGACATAGACATTCATTCATCCAAGTAGCCGTGAATCCTGTCCTCGACGCCGCGCGCGCGAATCGACCGCGCGCGAACGAACGTCGAGCGCCGCGCGTCTCTTTGCGGCGTCCCGACCGCCCAGCCTCACTCTGCGCCATGCTCGCGCGCGTCCCGCTCCGATGCGTCGCCTCGACCGGCTCCCGCGACGCCAAAAAGGACGCTCGAACGTCCGGACGGCGCGTCATCCTTCGAAACGTCGCCGCGTCGCCCTTCTTTCTCGGTTTGTTCAATTTTGCGGCGCCCGTCCCGAACAACCTCGGTGTGGGCGAATTCAACGGCATCGTCACCGGACTGTCGCTGTGCCCGCCGACGCCCAACTGCGTGGGCACGTCCGATGAGTTCAACGACCCGGTGCACTACATCCCGGCGTGGACGTACAACGACGAGGAAAAAGTCAAGAGGGGCGGGACCGAGACGACGCGGGACGAGGCGATGCGAACGCTGGCGCGCGTCGTCGAGAACACGGATTGCGATGGCTACGCGCCGAAAATCGTCGAGCAAACGAACGACTACATGCGAGTGGAGTATACGTCAAAGGTATTCGGGTTCGTGGACGACGTGGAGTTTTGGTTTCCCCCGGACGATGAAAAGCGTCGATCGAGAGTGGAGTATCGCTCGGCGAGTCGCGTCGGCGAGAGCGATTTGGACGCCAACAGAAAGCGAATCAAGTGCTTGCGACAGGCTTTGGCACCCGAGGGATGGAAATCGATCGGTTTTTCGTGATGACGGGGCGTGTTGTAATGCGTACACGGATTATTTTACTCGACATCATTCTCGCCGCTAAGGGTGCTATGCGTTCAACTACTACTCGACTACAAAGGAAAGGACAGAAGCCTTCGAAGGAACAATCCTTCCTCACCTCACAGGCGCAACAATCGTCTCGCCGCCGCGTGCACCCGATCGTTCGCCCACTCCGACGCCATCATCGCGTACGCGACGTCACCCTCTCGCTCTTGACGTCGTCGCTCCTGGTCCCGGTGTTGCAGTTTCCACCACAAAAAGAAACTCAAGCCTCCGAGCACGAGCACCACCAGCACGCAGAACGCCCATCGCTGCATGCACTTCTCGCACCCCAACTGCGTCATTCGCTTCTCGCTCTTATCCATGTCTCGCTCCATGTGCCCTGCGCTCGCCCGCGCGCTCAAAATCTTTTCCCGCTGATCGTGCAGTTTAGACAAAATATTCTCCCCCGTCTCCGCCGACTCCTGCGCCGTCCTCGCCGTCTGTACCAACCGCTCCTCGTTCACCGACGATCGCTCGACGCCGTCCATGGCCGCCTTACGCCTCGCCCGCTCGGCATCGTTCCCCAAGAGCGCGTCCCGTTCGCGATTCGACATGCCGACCGCGAGGTGTTGGGCGTCCCGTCCCGCGTTCGACCGCCCCCGATCGCCCTCGGTCGTCGTCCCGCTCCCACCGCGCTCGACCGAGAACCCTTCGCCCTCGTCACCCGCGCCTTCGCGCGTCTCGACGTTCCCTCGCGCGCGCGTCTCGCGCCTTCGTCTCGCGTCCCGCGCGTCGATCGATGGCGTCCCACCGTTTGGTGTTGGACGGTTGTCTGGGAAGATTAAACGCCACCTCGTGCGACGCGCGACCGCGCGCGACCGCGAGACGGAGGCGCGACCGCGCGCGGACGCGAGCGGGAGGCGATGGGAGAAAAAATAATGCGTCTCGTCGCCGATCGAGGGTTCGCGAGACGGAGCGCGAGGACGTGCGCGGCGTCGATGATGGCGCTCGGATGTCTCGCGCTGCTCGCGAGGGCGACGCGAGACCCTCTGCGTCTGTGGGCGCGGGATCGCGCGAGACGCGAGGTCGAGCGATACGATGAATTGTATGGGAATTATCGCACGAACGCGTTCGTCGTCACGGGACGGTCGTTGACGACGCGAGAGGCGTTGCGTGAGTTGAGAGATTTTCACGAGTGGATGTATCGCGGCGGCGAGACGCGCGTCGACGGTGTCGGATTGTTGGACGTGTGTCATAAGTACGTCGACGTCGAGCCGCACGCGCCGTGTTTTCAGATGACGCCGTTGGATTGTTTTCGAGACGGCGCCGTGAGCGTGCCGGGAGGGGAGAGGAACGGTGATTTTTACGGCGCGTACGCCAACAGGCCGAGCGTCAACGAGTACGATTTCTCGAAAGGTTTCGATTGGTCGACGTGTAAACAGTGGTTTAATCTCGACGTTCCTCGCAAGACGATGTTTTCGTTCGGGGAGAACGACACCGTGGAGGCGATGCGGGTGGTGTTTCAAACGAGAGACGCGAAGAGTCTCGCGAGGCGAGGCGTGGTGACGACGACGTGGACGCTCGAGACGCGCGAATCCGCCGACGTCCTTGGATGTCCGACGACGGCGCCGATGTCGGACGATTGCGCGTGCGTGGACTCGTTTAACGCGTTCTCCGTGCTCGAACACGGATGCGTGCCGCAGGGTGACGCCGCGCAACCTCCCTCGTGTTGCGCGTTGATGACGAGGATTCGAGCGCATCCGTGCGTCGAGACGCTTTGGGCGAGCGACGCCACGCTCTTCGCGCTCGGAAATCGTGTCTTCGAGACGTGTGGATTACCGACGGTGACGCTCACGTCCGAGTGCGTGGAACTTCCGACGGGAGAGACGGTTCGCGCGACGTCAAACGAGCGTCGCGCGGAGGATCTGAGCGCGTCGACGCCGGCGAGAAACGTCTTCGCGTGCGCGTCCATGCTCGCGTCTTTACGAACGAAGTGCCCGAAAATCGTTGAGGGCGATTTCAACGCCGCGGGTGAGTGTTGCGCCAGTCTCGAGGACTTCACCGTGTCGAGGTGTCACTGTGGCGAGTTACACTGCGGCGGACGATCGATGCCGTGCGACGAGCTCTTCGCGCGAGACGACGTGCGACAAATCGTTCAATTCTGCGCGTTGAGCGGATTCGAGACGCCGAGCGCGAGCCCGTGCGAGAATACAACGATGACGAACAAGACGACGATGGACACCGCCGCAAACGTGTCGAGCGCGACGGGTCGAACGACCGAGCCACGGTGGATGCCGACGCACGCGCGACGAGAGATTTCCGAACGAGACGCCGAGCGTTTGTTACTGGAATGGGAATCCAACTGGCTCGCCGCTGTCGACGCAAAACTCGCCGAGTACGAGCACATTCGCGTCTCGTACATGGCTGAACGAAGCGCCGAAGACGTCATCGCCGACGCCTCGAGAGGGGTGTGGGCGCTCGTGTTGGTCGGTTACGCCGTCGTCATCGCGTACGTCGTGATTTTCTTCCACGTCTCATCCAATCCCGCGTGCGGCTCGCGAGCGGCGTTGGAGGGCGTGCTCGCAGTCGTCGCGAGCACGTGGGCCGCGCTCGGCGTCGCCGGCGCGCTCTCGCGGTTCGGCGTGACGTTCAGCGCCGTGACGGTGCAAGTGCTGCCGTTTCTGTCCATGGGTTTGGGTGTGAATGACTTTTTTGTGCTCGCGTCGCACGCGTCGCACGCCGCCGCGCGAGACCTCGACGACGAGAGCGTCGTCGAGGAAACCATGCGCGAGGGCGGCGCGTCGGTGACGCTCTCCAGCGTCATGAATTTCGCGGCGTTTCTTCTGGGATCCATCTCGCCAGTGCCCGCGGTGAGATGGTTCGGCGTACAGATGGCGTGCGCGATTGCGTGTAATTACGCCGTCGCCGTCTTGGTCTTTCCAAACGTGTTTCATCGTCATCTCGAGCGTCGTGCCGCCGCGACGGCCGCTCAATCCGACGACGAATACGCGCCGTTACGACGGAGTTCGTCCATCGCGAAACTCTCCTCCGCGGTGTGCGACCCGCTCTGGCAATGGATGGAGACGCTTCCACCGTCACGCAGCGTCGCCATGCGCGTCGCCATTCTCTCGGCGTACGCCGCCGGCGCCGCGTACCTTCTCGCCGGGATTCCGAAAGTGGAGCTCGGGATGAACCTTCGCGACGTCGTCCCGCGCGCGTCATACATGTGGCGGTTCGTGGACGACACCGAGCGTCGATTCGCGACGTACCCAGTGTTCGTCGTCGTCGAAAATGTGAATTTTGCGAGGCACGCGGTGACGGCGCGACGGTTGGAACGCGACTTTTTACGCGCGCCGCGCGTGGACACGTCGTACGGGTCGACAAATTTTTTGATTTACTTCACCGAACACACCGAGGCGAGAATCGCCGGCGGACGCGCGTGTTCTGTGGACGACGCGACGTGGTATTACGATCCGGCTCGATTGAATCCTCGAGGAGACGCGTGCGCGGACGACGCGGCGGATGAAAATCAAACCTTTGTCTGCATGTTCAAATGCTTGGCCCGCGCGCCGCAGTCTCGACCGGCGTCGATGCTGAATCGCGCGCCGAAAGAGAAGCGGTGCGAATTCCATCTCGGTGACGTCCTGAAAAATGAGAGGAGTCGGTGTCACTGTCCACACCGAATGATTTTCAATCCAGACGCGTTTACGAGGGAATTTCCGTCGTTTTTACGCGGCGGTCAGCGAGGCGACATCTCTCGAGCGTTCGTCACGCTCGATCCGACGAACGAGAGCGTGGTGACGAGCGCAAGATTTTTGTTTTACGTCGAGGACGCGCACACGATCAAGCAAAAGCTCGAACACTTGCGAGAGGCCCGGAAAATCATCGCGCGTTCGGAAATCGTCGCCGGCGCAGGCGCCCGGGCGTTCCCGTTCGAAGTCAGTCTTTACGCGCTCAACGACCATTATCTCACCATCGAGCGAGACACATGGCTCGCGCTCGGCGTCGGACTCGCCGTGTCCATCATCGTCATGTCCATCACCTTCGACGTCAAGACCGCGCTCGCGAGTGCGACGACGCTCGCTCTCGTCCAGACGGAGCTCTTCGGCGCCGCCGCTCGTCTCGGCGTTCCGCTCGACGGCGCGAGCGCGATGAACCTTATCGCATCCACGGGCGTCTCCATCGAATCCATCGCGCACATGGCGCGCGCGCTACGGCATTCGACGACGCGGTCGTTCCTCGACGCGTGGAAAAGCATCGCTCCCGCGCTCACCAACGGCGCGTTCACCACCCTCGCCGGTCTCGCGCCCGTGGCGTTCGCGCGCTACGAGTACTTTCGAAACTTTTTCTTTTTCCACTGGTGCGTCATCGTCCTCGCGAGCGCGACGCACGGCATCGTCATTCTTCCCATCGCGCTCTCGTTTCTCCGACCATCGCGTCGCGAGTAGTCCATCATCGATTGAAAAACCGTCCCGGCGGCGCCGTCCCGCCCCGTCCCGCCCCGTCCCGCCCAGCCCCGCGTCTCTCGCGGGACTCGAACGCCACACCCCGCCTCGTCATGTCCGCCGCGAGTGCGTCGCGATGCGCGACACGTGCGTCCGATCGATGCGCGCCTCGTCGCGCGCGTTTGAACGTCGCGCCCGCGCGTCGCGCCGCCGCCGTCGTGCGCCGAGCCTCCGCCGCCGAGGAATCCGCGCAGCTCATCCGCGGTCGAGCCGTCGCTGATAAGCTCTCGGACACGTCCGTGTTCTTGATCGGTATCATGGGAAGCGGGAAATCCACCGTCGGCGCGTCGCTGGCCAAGGCGCTCGGGTACAATCACCTGGACACGGATGAGCTCATCAAGAACGTGACGAGGAAGACGCCGAGCGAGTTGTTCGCCGAGGCGGGCGAGGCGGAATTCCGAGCGATTGAGACGATGATCTTGGCCGAAGTCGCGGCGTATAAGCGATGCGTCATCTCCACGGGCGGTGGAATCGTGTGCGAGAAGAAGAATTGGATGCACCTGCACAACGGGGTGAGCGTGCGTCTGCACGGGGACGTCGAGCTCTTGGCGACGCGCGTGCTCGCGGACGGCGTCGAGACGCGTCCGTTGCTCGCGGGGGCGGAGGACGAGGACGAGGACGCGAAACGCGCGCGCGTGATCGAGAAGATTGAATCTTTATTGGAAACGCGGGAGGTGATGTACAAGCAAGCGGACATCACCGTGCCGCTCGGGTCGAGAGACGAGGGAGGCGCGCCCGTCGGCGTCGTGGTCGATCGCGTGTTAGAGGCCTTGGATTCCCGCGTGAGCGAAGACGCCGTGCAGGATAAACTTTGGAACGAGCCAAAGGACGGAGACATCAAGGTCACCGACCCGCGCGGGGAGATTGGACCGAAGCCCGAACCGTGAGCGCGTCTCGCGCGTCTCGCGCGTCTCGCGCCGCCCCTTCCGTTTTATTCTTCATTCATCCTTTAGACACCGACCGATCCACACGCACGCGCATACGATCAAATCACCGACGATCGTCACCGCATCGCGCGCGCGGAGCGAACGCGACAGACGCGTTCCCTCCCTCCCTCCCTCTCGCGCGCCGTCGCCGCCGCCGCGTTCCGATGCTCCAGAAATTGGACTCATCGACCGTTCACGAACCGTCAATATAATCTTCCATATGCTGTCTCTGCGCGCGGAGGTACCATTTTGTGAAAATGATAGTCTACAAACGTACAATATACGGTACACCTTGGAATCTCGAATCACGATCGGTCAACGTGCCCCACCGCGGTCGGAGGTCCAGCGCTAGGGCTTTTTGAGATGCCCCGCGTCGTCGCGTTCGCCTCTTAACTCGACGCTCGCCGGTCCGCCGCGAACGTTCGAAGACGCACTCGCGCGAGGAAACTTCCCTCCCGCGCACCCAGCGTATCGTCGCGCGCGTTCACACGCACGCACGTCCCGCACAGACCGACACCGAGTAGGGTCGTCGATCGATCGCACCCATCCTCGGGCCTCTCACCCGTCGATCGCTTTCGCGCGCGCTTCGAGCTCGCCGAAGACTCCGACATGTCCCTCATCGTCGGTGATGATTTCCAACACATCATTCGCGTCCTCAACACCAACGTTGACGGTCGGGAGAAGGTGATGTACTCTCTCACCAAGATTCGCGGTATCGGCCGCCGATTCTCCAACTTGGTGTGCAAAAAGGCTGAGATTGATCTCGGTAAGCGCGCGGGTGAACTCAGCGCGGCTGAGTTGGAGTCTTTGATGGTGATTGTGTCCAACCCGAGACAGTTCCGCATTCCGGACTGGTTCTTGAACCGCAAGAAGGATTTCAAGGATGGCAAGTTTACGCAGCTCGTGTCCAACCAGTTGGACACCAAGCTTCGCGACGACATCGAGCGATTGAAGAAGATTAGAAACCACAGAGGTTTGCGACACTACTGGGGCATCAGGGTGCGTGGTCAGCACACCAAGACGACTGGTAGAGGCCGCAGATAGAACATTTAATCAAACACGTCTTCGACTTTATTCATACTATTCGTACCCGCGCGCCATTCGTCGCGCGAACCTAGTAATCAACCCCGACGAGACCCCGAGCGCGCACGTCTCGAGCGCTCGCGAATGCACGCGAATCAAAGGGTGTGCGCGCGCTAGTGAAGATGTGTCTTACACGAATCATCGTCGGCTACTGGTCTAGTGTACACTACGTCGGAATGAGTCATTCGTTTGCCGCAGCCGTGTCGCTCGGCGGGTCGGCCGGCGCCGGCGGTAAGGGAAACAATAATTTTAATCTGTACGCGTCCGTGCCCGAGAGATAATATCTCGCGAGTCTCTTATCTCTGATGAATCCTAACGATTGATACAGTCGCAACGCGCCCTCGTTGGTCGTCTCCGCCTCTAACACGCACTCGTCGGCGCCTCTGTCTTGCATCACCTCCAAGGCTCTGCGCACGAGCTCGCTCCCGAGTCGGAGCTTTCGCGCGCGCTTGTCCACGACGAGCATACCCACGTACCCGCGCATCATCTCTAGGTGCTTTTCGAGCTTGCACACGATGACACCGACGCACTGGGACGTCGGACCGTCGATGGCCATGAAGCACAGTTCGGGCCAGTTGTTGAGAAAGTACCTGTACGTGAACACGCTGTACGGCTCGCTGAGCTCTTGGTCGATGAGACCGGAGATGAGGGGGAGCTGCGTGTCCTCATCGGTGTACCGCTCGAAGGTGAGGTCGCGTACGTCGAAGCTCATGGGCGGGCTCGCTCTGAGGAGTGGACGCGCTTTTCGGGGGAAGATTGATTGATTTCGTTTATCGACGTCTTCGTCAAGCTACAATTCGTGTGTGTGTGTGTGTGTGTGTGTGTGTGTGTGTGTGTGTGTGTGTTCATCTAATTATTTCGTCGCGTACGCCATCTCGTCCTGCTGGGTGGCGACTTTTTTCAAAATGTCGACGACGGACGCGTGCCAGTTTTCGACGCGTTTTCGCACCGCGCACCAGTTTTCGCCGTGACGAGGATCCGCGGCGGCGCATCGCTGCGCGACAGCCTCCGCGGCTTGTTCGCCGGAGATTTGAAGTTCAAACTTGTAATAACTCGCCCAATTGTCCCCAATGTCGGGAGCGATGGTCACCGCGCGATTCCACCAACTTCTCGCCTTGTCGATCTTGCGGTCGCTCCAAAACAAAATCGCGATGGCGGCGATGATGTATGGATCATTATCGCATTTACGAAGCGCGTCGACCGATTTCGACTTGCGCTGTGGTCGAGGCGCCATGCGCACGGACTCAGCGAGGAGCAGACCGCTCTCGGGGCACTCCTGTAATCCGCGCGCGATGGTGGACTCGGCAAGTTGCGCGTTTCCGCATGCCTGTTCTTGACGCACGGCGGCGAGCCAGAGATGATCGTTCGCCGGGTTTTTCGAACGCGCCGTCTCGAGAATGATTCTCGCCTTGGACGCGTTCCCGCATCGCATCTCGAAATCGGCCAGCGCCCTCCACAGCGGCACCGCGTTGGGACACTTTTTCGTGCCTTGACTGTACGCCGAGCGAACTTGTTCGGCGCGGTCGTCCCCAGCGCGCTCCTCGAGCTGTCCGAGCATGATCCAAAGCTTCCAAAACGTAGGAAACTTTTCGATGCCTTCGTTCAAGAGCGCGCGCTCAGCCTTCTCGTCGCCCGCCTCGCGCTCGACGAGCGCCGATTTCATCCACACGCGCTCGCAATCGACCAGACGTTCTCTTGCCTTGGCGAGAAGCATGCGCGCGCGCGCGATTTCGCCGTTTTCAAACTCCAACTTGAACGCGGCGAGCCAAATTTCCTCTGAATCGGGATTGGCGTCGAACGCAGCCTGTAAGATCTCTCTCGCCCGCGGGACGTCGCCCGTGAGCCAACGCTCCTTGGCGCCCATGAGCCACAAAATTTCCGCGTTGGGACAAAACGTGACCGCCTTTTGTAAGACGGCATCGACGGAGTCCGGAGTGCCGAACTTCTTTTCTAACATCGCAGCTTTGACCCACATGCCCTTCTTGTGCGAGAATCCTGAATCTAGAGCGTGGGCGTAGATGGCGCGCGCGGTTTCCGCGCTCTCGCGCTTCATGCACTCCTCCGCGTCCGCCTTCCACGTGCGCTTCTTGTCCTCCTCCTCCACTCCTTCGCCGATCGTCGCCTTGATGATCGCGCGACACGTCGCGATGGATGGCGGGTCGGCCTTCTCCGCGATCTCGGCTTCCTTGATCCAATTTTCGCGGTCGATGGTGACGCCGTGCGACTTGAGCGACTTGACGGCGCGCGCTATAATCTTGTCCACCATCTTTTCGTTTCCATTCGCCTCTTCGAGCTTCGCCGCGGTGATCCAAATCTGCGGCTCCCGCGGAAGCGTCTCTCTCGCCTTGTTCAACACCTTACGTCCATTCTCGGGCGTCTCGAGACGCGCCAACGCGAGCCAAATCTCCACGTGTTGCGGGCAACATTCCGTCGCGCGCGCGAGAAGCACCTTGGCGTCGTCCTCAGGACTCAAATCCACGAGCGCCTTCCACAGTCGAACCGAATTCGGCACATTTTCCAGTGCTCTGCGTAACACCCGACGCTTGCGTTCGTCCTCCGTCTCTAACTGCGCCGCTTGCATCCAAATTTTGACCGAACTCGGGAGAGACTGCACGCCGCGGGCGAGAATCGCCTTGGCGTTCTCCGACGTGTTCAATCGCGCCGCCTCGATCCAAACATCCTCGTTTTTGGGACACGCGTCGCATCCCTTTTGCATGAACGTGCGCGCCTGTTGCAATTTACCCGCGAGCTCTTCCAGACGTGCAGCCGCGATCCATCCCGGACCGTGTTTTGGGTTTGTGTTGATGACGCTCTTGAGCAACAGTCTTGCCTTTTTAATATCCGCAATGTCCGCCGCACTCGTGATCTTTTGCGACCCCAAATCTGTGAGATACCCCTTGGGATCGATCGTCGTCTGTCCGGTGACGCTGTCGGATAATCTATCGAGCTTCAACCCGAGCACGGTGCCCCGACCCTCGCCGACCGCCGTCAAGTCTTGCTCGGCGCCGCCGTCATCCACCGCCGTGTTCGTCGTCTCCTTCTCCGCCAAAGCCTTGGCCAAGAGCGTGTCCGGCGCAGGCATGAACCCGACGTTCAACTTTTTCTTCTTGATGGAATAATCACCAATGTCCGGAATCGCATCCCACTCCGCGTACGAGACATCCTTCAAGTCGCGCTTCAAGTCGCGAAACGTCTCCACGACGTTTGGATTCTCGCTCCGAAACTTTTCCATCGCCTCCTTCTCCTTCCTCTCTCGCGCCTCCTTCCGCCTCGAATCCATGCGTTCATCGATCGACGCCCATATCTCATCCGCCTCGGCGTCGTCATCGTCGTACGTCGACGCGTCCCGACCGAACAACCCGGCGTCGCCACCGTCGCCGCGTTCGCCGCCTTCGCCGCCGTCGTCTCGCGTCTCATCCTACGCTCGCGTCCAAGTCTCGCGTCTCGTCAGTCACCTCTCGAAAGCATCGCGCGCCATTTCCTCCCCACTCCCCGCGCGCCTCGACGTTCGTCCTCGCATCCACCGTCGCGCGCGCGCGCGCCTCGCCGTCTCGCACCTTGTCGTCCCCACCGATCGGCGCCTGTCCCGGTCCGATATCGCTTCGCGTCGTGAACCCGGCGGCGCCTCGACCGACGCCCGCGACGTATCCGCTCGGCATCGGCGCGTCCCCGTACGGGGCCACGGGGGCGCGAAGCGCGCGACCGCCGGGCGCGGACATGCGTCCCGCGAGCGCGCCGCGCTGTGACCTCGCGCGGCATTCGAAGACGCGCGCGAGAGACGACCAACGATGGTCGCGACGCGCGAGACGCGGGACGACGACGGCGAGGATGATTCTCGCGCGATTTCTCGCGACGACGAGGTGCGCAGAGGACGCGCGCGATCGCGAGACGAATGGGCGCGTCGACGATGGAGATTTTGAATGCGGCGACTGACGGTGGGATTTTGCGCGCGGGCGCAGGCGGTGACGGGCTCGGAGGACGTCTCCGAGGAGCGCGAGGGGGATGAGACGACGGAAGAGGACGCGAAGGACGCCGACGAGGGTGACCCGGGGACGAATTCGGACGTGGACGAGGCGACTGGGAATTATTTCGGGAGGGCGGCGGCGGCGCCGGCGGCGCCGGAGGGCGCGAATCCGTTCGCGAGCTCATTCTCGGCGGCGCCCGAAGACGACGTCGCGGCGATGATACGCGATGCCAAGGCGCAGGTGGAAGAACAACGCAAGTCTCGCGAGATTCAGGAGGCGAAAGAGCGAGAGAAGGAGCGAAAAGCGTTCGAGGATCAGGGTCGGGAGTATCGGGCGAGACGCAAGGCGGGCGACGCGAGCGAGTCTTCGCCGGCGTCGTCGTCGGGCGCGAGACGCAAGGTGGTCAAGGCGAAACGACCGGGACAATCGCCGTTGGGCGGTGCGTCTGAGCGAGCGACGGCGACGGGTGGCGCGAATCCGTTCGCTGGGTTCGCCGCGCTCACGGGCGCCGCCGAGACGACGACGACGGAGGAGGCGCCGCGCTCGAGCGTCTTCTCTCGACTCAGCGGCGCGCCGACGGTCGCGGACGACGATAAGAACGCGTCCAAGGGGGACGATGAAAATAAATCTCCGATCGTGAGCGCGCCGGCGAGCGTCGACCCCGCCAAACCGGCGGCGTTTGGATTCTTCGCGCCTCCGCCGGCGCTCACCAAGGAAAACGTCGACACGCAGCGCACGCTCAAATCCATACCGAAAGAAGATGACGACGAAGACGGGGACGACGCGCCGAAAACCACGAGCGGAGGCGCCGTGAAAAAAGTCAAGACCGCCTTAGCCATAGAATTAGGCCTGTAGCCTTGTGAGCGCGCGCGTTTCATTCGTTCCCGCCTCGAGCTCGAACCGCGCGAGAGCGCGCGCCGCACATCTTCGCGCGTTCGTTCACGCCATGACGCACCGGGCGCGCCATCGTCGCGCGTCCGCGCGCGATGCGTCGAGCTGGAACGCTGCGTCGCTCGCGCGCGTCCTCGCGACGTGTCTCGCGTGCGCGCGCGCGTGCGCGAGCGTCGAGGCGAGCAACGGCTTCGGATCGTCCCGACATCTTCTCGCGGCGTCCAAGTACTTCAGAGGGGACGACGTGCCGCTCTTCGCGAATAAAGTCGGACCGTTCCATAATCCGAGCGAGGTGCGCGCGCGCGCGCGACTCGGGAGGCGATGCGCGACGCGCGAAGGGCGCGATTACTCGGACGCCGCGCTCACGGTTGGATTACGCGAGAACGCGCGCGCAAAAACTCGACGACGAGAACGCGCGAGCGCGAGGATACGTGGACTGACGGCGACTCGTGATGCGCGCTCGCGCCGTTCTCTCTCTCTCGTTCGCGCGCAGACGTACAAGTATTACGATTATCCGTTTTGTCAGACGCCCGGAGGCGCCAAGCGCGCGAGAGGCGATTTGGGCGACGTTCTGGGAGGCGATCGTCTCGCGCGCTTACCGCACGAGATCGCGTTCAGGGTTGACGTGGAGGATCAAACTTTGTGCACGCAGTTTTTAGAACGCAAAGAGGTGGACAAGTTTCGTCGAGCGGTGAAGAATGATTATTACTTTCAGATGACGTTTGACGACTTGCCCATATGGGGCTTCATCGGCAAGGTTGAGAAGATTCTGCGCGCGGGCGCGACGCCGCAGAATCGATATTTTTTATTCACGCACGTGCACTTTGAGATTTCGTACAACGAGGATCGAGTGATCGAGATCAATCTGAGCACGGATCCCCTGAAGACGATCGACATCACGGCGGATGAGGAAATGTCGGTGCGATTTTCGTACAGCGTTCAGTGGAAGCCGACGTCGATAGAGTTCAAGGACAGGATGGATAAATATTCGAGATATTCCTTCTTGCCCGAACACATGGAGATTCACTGGTTTAGCATCATCAACTCGTGCGTGACGGTTTTGTTGATGATGGGTTTCTTGGCGTCTATTCTACTCCGCGTGTTGAAGAAGGATTTCGTCAAGTTTGCGCAAGACGAAGAGATGCTGGAATCGCACGAGGAGTCCGGGTGGAAGTACGTGCATGGCGACGTGTTCAGGTTCCCGCGAGGTCGATCGTTATTCGCCGCCATCATCGGTACCGGGACGCAACTCTTGTTTCTCGTCGTCTTCGTCTTTGTGCTCGCCGCCATCGGCGCGTTTTATCCCTACAGCACCGGCGCCGTCACCGCGGCGTGTCTCATCGTGTACTCACTCACCGCTGGCATCGCGGGTTACGTCTCTGCGCTGACGTACAGACAAATGGGAGGCGAAAACTGGGTGCGCAACGTCTTGTTGACGTGCGTCTTATTCTGCGGACCGTTGGGATTGTTGTTTGCGTTTTTGAACACCATCGCCATCGCGTACAGAAGCACCGCCGCGCTCCCATTCGGCACTATCGTGCTCATCGTCTTCGTCTGGGCCATCGTCACGATTCCGCTCACCATCGTCGGAGGTATCGCCGGTAAAAACACCAAGACGGATTTCAACGCGCCGACGAGGACGACGAAATATCCTCGAGAAATCCCCGAGCTTCCCTGGTACCGATCCACGATTCCGCAGATGTGCGTCGCGAGCTTCTTACCCTTCACCGCCATCTACATCGAGCTCTTCTACATCTTCGCCTCGGTGTGGGGTCACAAGGTGTACACGATTTATAGCGTCTTATTCGTCGTCTTCGTCATTCTCATCCTCGTCACGGCGTTTACGACGATTTCGTTGACGTACTTTCAACTCACCGCCGAGGACCACGAGTGGTGGTGGCGCTCGCTCCTGTGCGGCGGGAGCACCGGTATCTCCATCTTTGCCTACGCCGTTTATTACTTCCACGTGCGCAGCGACATGACGGGATTCATGCAGAGCGCCTACTACTTTGGATACATGAGCGTCATTTGTTACGGATGGTTTCTCGCCCTCGGAACGGTGGGACACAAGGCGAGTCTGACGTTCGTGCGTCACATTTACGGCGCAATCAAGTGTGATTAATCGTCCGAGCGATCCTGTAGCGATGTTGTAGATACTATCTTAGTAACAAACATACTGTATTCACGATTCCTCCGCGACGACGGCGGAGACGGTGGCGAGCGCCGAGACGCACGCCGTGTCGACGCGCAGACGGAGCGATCCGAGCCCGATCGGACGCGCACCGGCGGCGACCATCGCGTCGAGCTCTTCGTCTGTGAAATCACCCTCGGGACCGACGACTATGCGCCCCGAGCGCGCGGCGTCGGCGCCGGCGGCACGCACGACTTCGATCACCGGCGGCGCGCCGGCGGCGGCGAGAAGCGTCAATCTCGATCCTCTCTCGCGCTCGATCGTCTCGCACAGCGCGCGCACATCCATGGGCGGCGTCACCACTAAATACCGCGTTCGAAGACACTGTTTACTCGCCGCGTGCGCGACACGTCCCCATCGACCCTCTCGCCCGCTCGGCGCGCGCTCGGCGTCGTCGCCGCGACTTCTCCGTCCGCCGCCGCGCTTCCCACCCCCGTCCCTCTCACCGCCCCCTATCGTCCCACTCCGCGTCGTCAACAGCGGTACCAACGCCCGCGCTCCCAATTCCGCGCACTTCTCCACGAGCCAATCCCCTCGTCCGCCCTTTAATCCGCCGAACGCGCTCACGACGTCCCAATCCGCGCCGCTCCCGAGCGCGTCGTCCACAATCTCATCCACCTCCACCGTCGCCACCGCCCCCGAGACGTCCACGAGCGTGCCGTACCCGAGACCACCGACGCCATCGCACACCTCCAGGGCGTCCCCGACCCTTAATCGCAGCGCCTTGACGGCGTGTTTGGTTTCCTCGCGACTCAGCGCCACCGCCGTGCCCGCGCCGAGCGGCCCATCCACGTAAAACCGGTGTCGCCCCGGCGCGTGCAGACGCTCGCGCGACTCGGACTCCGACGACGACGTCGCGAACGTTCGGTCGTCTCTCCCACCGTCTCTCGCGTCTCTCCCGTCCTCCCACCGTCGAGAGAATCGAGAGAATCCTCGGGGACAAAAAGTGCGCGGGCCCGGGGACGCGACGCGAGCGCCCCGGACGGCGCGGCACGCGTCGAGCGCGCGCGCGCGCGTCATCACCCGGCAGTGTGCGCGCATGTTCGCGCGCGCGCGTCGCGCGATGTCGTCGTCGAGCGAGCGAGCGAGGGAATGAATTGAATAGTTGTTAACGCTTCACAACTTTTCCTCTGCGTGCATTCGTTAAAAGAAGCGACCGGCGGCGACGACGACGACGACGGCGACGACGATGGAACTGTTCGTTCGAAGAAACTCCACGGCGCCGTTGGCGTGATTGGTGGCGATGGTGACGGCGACGCCGGTGACGACGCCGATGAGAAAGAGGAAATACGCCGACCAGTCCGGGAGCTCGCGCCCGGCGATGAAGGTGCCGTGAGGCGGCGGACAGGCGATGTCGCCTCGTCTGAGTCCGTTTCCGAGCAAGGAGAGCTGCATGCGAGGGATGATGTGGGCGCAGAGGGCGGACTCGTCCACCTGAGCGGTGGCGAGGGCGCGTCGAGCGCTGGCGATGGTGTAGTGGTCGGTGAGGGCGGAGACGATGCCGGTGGTGACGTGTTCGGTGAGGTTGAATCTCGCCGAGGGTTCGAGAACGTCGTCGTCGTCGTCGTCCTCGGAGTCGTCGTCAGACTCGCCGGTGTGGTCGAAGTGCACGGCGGACCACGCGCCGGCGAAGGAGTCGGTGTACTTGTCTAGAGAGTCCAAGAGGGAGAATCGACGCGTCTTTTCCATGAGTAACGCGTCGATTTTCGCCGTGGAGGTTAAAAAGTCACCCAACCGCGAGGCGCATCGGTTGACTCTCTTCTCCGACAGTTTCATCTTTTCCTCGATGCCCTCGCACACGATCTTCCCCTCCGACGTGTCCACGCTCGCGTCGTACGAGCACAGATTCTTCGTCTCGACGTGTAATTTTTGCAACTCGCCGAGCACGGCGTTCATGGCGTCGACGACGTCCAACATATCGTTCGTCGTGTCCAACGACGAAGGTCCCGTCACGAACGATTCCATCCTATCCGACATCGCCCCCACGGGCACACCGCCTCGATTATTCTTCACCTCATCGAACGCGTGCGAGATGGACGACTTCAATCGAGTGAGATCCAACTCGAGCGTCGTCAAGTCGTCCCCGGCGCCCCCCTCGGCGCGTTTCACCCTCGCCTTTTTCATTCTGTCCTGCAAATCCACGAACCGCTTCTCCAGCGCGTCCGTCCTCGTCACCAACGTCGTTCGCTGTTCCTTACACTTCGTCTTCCACGCGCGATTCAGCACCCGTCGACACTTCGCCTTGGCCTGCGCGCGCGCGTCTCGCTCGGCGCACAGCGACCGCGCGTGTCTCTTACACGCCTTGGTCTCCTCTCGCAGCGCGTCGCACACGTCCGCGCGGTATCGACACCCGATCACACGTACACCCGTGAGATTCACCGGCGCGTGAAACGGTCCGGTGTTCAGCGGCGCGGGACATCGCTCGCACTCGACCTCCGTCTCGGGACACGTCAACCCGTTGGTGTTGAACACGCCCGAGGCGTTCACGGCGGGCACCGGCGCGGCGCTCGCGGTGAGACCTACGACGAACGAACACGCGCACGCAGAGGGTCAGTGAAACGCGCGCGAACGGGCGCGCGCGTCGACGCGTCGCGCATCCCGCCAATCTCGACGCGTCCCCGCGCATCATTCGATCGATTGTGATTTCGATTTCGATTCGATTTCGATTCGATTTCGATTCGATTCCGTTCGGTTCGCGACCGATACCGACGAGAATGCGACTCGCACGCACCGACGCACGAAACCGCGAGCGCGGCGACGAGAGTTCGACGCGCGCCGCGACGAGGCATCGGTCGTTCGGCGCGCATCGCGCGAACCGCCGAGGTGTGCCGCGCGCGCGCGCGCGCCGCGAACCGCCAACCGACGGGACGACGACCGAACCGACGCACGAAACCGCGAACGAACGAACACACACCGCATCATACATAATACAAAAACAAATACAATCTCCCGCGCCGCTCTACGTCTCCTCCTCGCGACCGAATCCCTCGACGACGGTGACGACGACGCCGCTCGCGAACGCCTCCGAAGTCCCTCGCGCGTCCCCGCCCTCGGTCACCCCGTCCCCATCACCCTCACCGCTCGGTGCGTCCACCAACCCCAACGCCGTCTTCTCCGCCTCTCGTCGCTCTTTCCTCGCGAGCGCGCGCTCCTTGCGCGCGCGCGTCTCCGCGTCGTGCGCCGCTTGTTTCCGTCGCGCCGTTTTTCGTTTGCGATACCCGGTGACCCATTGTTTTCGCTTTTCGTCGTCGAACGTCGCCTCCCCGAAGACGAGGGTGGTGGATTTGTGTCGAGCGGTGGTGTTTTTACCGAACGCGCCGCGCGTCGCGCCCGTGCCGCTCTTGGGCGCGTCGGCGCGCTTCGGTTTCTTTCGTTTTCCACCGGGCATGAAATTCGACGATGCGGCGCGATGTGTCGACGCGCCAGTGCGTCGTGCGCGCGCACGAGTCTCCGGTGTCGCGTCGAGGGGCGGGCGTGGAGATCGTCTCGCGTTTCCGCGGCGTTCGAGACGAATCTCAGGGCGCGCGGGCGTCGAGATTCATCGATTCATTCGATTCATTCATTCATTCGATTTCTTCGATTTCTTCGCATGGCGACGAAAAGACGCGCGTCGACGCGTCTGGCGGCGGTGTCGACGCCGATCGCGACCGTGGATGCGGACGAGGAGGACGCGGACGTCGATGCGCTCGGTCGGGCGGTGAAACGATTGAACACGGGGGCGGAGAGGGACGCGGAGAGCGCGGGGACGACGGCGCCGCGGTCCGAGTACGCCGAGGTGAACGCGATGTTACGATTGTTACATTTGGAGCGCGTGCGACGGGCGAGGGCGAGGGAGGAGAACGGGAACGGGAACGGGAACGTGTGATGATGGATAGTAGAGTGTAGCTGCTTTTTATAGGGTACTAGTGATTTCACAAATTGTACACGCGCGCGGCGTTTTCGTTCGCCGCCGTCGCCGTCGGCGATTCGACAATCGGCGAGTCCACCCAATCCGATGCCTCCACCTTTGGCGGTGAACCGATGCGTCTTGACGGTGAACGCGCGAGGGGTGAGGATTCCGTCGACCCGGGACGACTGCTCGGCGAGCGCGGGGGGCGAGTCCATCCCGCGGGATTTCGTTGATGCTTGTTCGTCGTGTTGACGCGAAGATTTGCCATTCGAAGCGCTTTGGCGCGGTGTTGCGCCTCGCGATCCACCTGAACCGCGTGCGCCAACGCCGCGCGGTCACGACCTTCCGTGTCCACCGAACGCGCGTCGTCTCGTTCGACCTCAAACCCGGATTCCGAGTGGAAATCGTCGTTTGAGTTGGCGCGGTACGAACCGAAATTCACGTGCGACGGCGCCTGCTCGCTCATGACGCTCGTCGCGTCGCTCTGCGCGTACTCGCTGAAATTTTCGAGATCGAAACCGTTGTCTCGCATCTTTTTGTACTTTTTGATAGCCTTGCTCGTCTCACGCGCCGTCGCGAGCGGCGGCGCGGCGACGTCCTCGAGCGAGAACTCCTCTGCAATCGTGAAATTGCTCTCCAAACACGCGTTTTCGATGTCGGCGTGTTCCGTGCCGTATCGTCCGTCCGACTGGCGCACGCGCATGGAAACGGGAACGGTACCGCGCGTCGATGAAGGCCTGACGTTGGACGAGTGCGCGGATAACAGACCCGCGCGTTCCTCGGGATGCGCCGTCGCGGCGGCTCGACGGATCCGGTCGCCGCTTGTCGGCCCGCACTTGTCGTCCCAACTCCCCGCGGCGACGTACATGGAACATCCGGCGACGACGAATCCGAGGACGGAGACGAGCGGAATCGACGTCTCCGTGGAACCGCCCGCGATGCCCCCGCGCATGAGCTGCGCCGACGCGTGCGCGACGGCGACGACGAAACCGAGCTCGAAAATCAACTGCCACATCTCGCTCTTCGTGCACGACGTCTCGTCCGCGCCTCGATCGGCGTCGCTCAGTTCGACGTCGCCGCTTCCGAGTTTCGGCGTTCGAAGCTGACTCACGGGAGCGTCGCGTTTCGGGTGCGTCGACCCCAAAATTCCTCGCGCGTATCCGGTGCAATAGACTCCGATCATCCCCAGAGAGACGCACGCGTGCGGGAATATCCAACTCAACTTTTTCGCCGTCGCTCGCGCGGTGCTCACCGCCTCGCCCGTGGATTTCGGCGGTGACATCACCTTGTTCTCAACGTCGCTCACCGCGAACGTGTCCGCCTTCAAAATCAACGCCAGGGGCAACGCGTACAGCCACGCCGCGCCCCGAGCGACGTAGTCGGCGTTTCCGAGCCACACGCCCTCCGCGACGAGTCGCGGAAGCATCAGCACCCACACCGCGAGGAGCACCCACTGCGCCGGTCGTAGGAGCGCGAGCGCGAACCACGCGCGGGCGAACGTCCCGGGCACGCCGCTGTACGAATTGAACGCGACGGCGAGCGCGTGTCTCTTGGCCAAGTGCGCCCACGCCCAAATCCAACGCATCTGCTGACTCTTGAACGCGCTCAGCGTGGACGGCAACTCGGTGAACACGACGACGTTCGCGGCCGCTTTCCCGCTGTACCCAGCCATGCGCGTTCGAATGGACATGTCCGTGCCCTCTAGACATAATAAATTTTCATCCCACCCTCCGACGCCTCGCAACGCGGCGGCGCTCCACATCGCCGCGCCGCCCGTGCGCATCACGCACCCGAACGCTCGAATGTGCGCCCGATTCCCCACGATGGCGTCCGCCTCCATCTTAAACGCCTGATGCATCGTTAAAAAGTTTTTAGACGCGTTAGCGAACGCCAACGCTGGTTGCACCACCGCCACGTCGCTCGTCCGCTCGCCCCGTTCGTCGTAAAAATACGGCACCATCTTCTCTAAATAATCCTCCTCAACCATCGCGTCCGCGTCCATGACGACGATCAAATCCGCCGACGTCCTCGCTCTTCCATGCTCCAACGCCACCGCCTTGGTCTGTCGCCTCTTCCCTCGCAACAGAGTGCTCATCCACAACGCGTCGCACGTCGTCCCGCGTTCTCGCCACTCCGCGCACGCCGCCTCGACAATATCCTCCGTCCCATCGTCGCTGTCGTCCAACACCTGCACCTCAAACGACTCTCGCGGCCATCGCAGGGCACACGCCGCGTCGATCGCCCGTTTCGCGCACGCTCGTTCGTTATACGTGGGTATCTGCACGCAGACGCGCGGCGGCGCCTCCCGCGGCGGCATCGTCTCCCGCGTTCGTCCTCGTTTACTCCCCAGCGCCCGCTCGAAGACGGTCAGCGCGGCGTAGAGGAGAAAGATCATCATCGGCGCGTGCGTGAGGGCGAGAACGCAGAACCATCCGCTCGTCTCGACGGCGTCACCGGCGTCCGTCATGATGATTTTTTATGATTTTTCGTCACCCGAGCGCGGAATCGTATCGCGCGCGCGCGCGACGATTCGAGACCTTCGCGCGTCGATCGCGCGCGCGAAATCGAGAGTTCGAACGTTCGCGCGTCCGTCCGTCTCGAATCGCGCGCGGTGCGAGCGCGCGATGACGTGTGCGGTCGAAGAGCCACGCGCGCAACACCAAGACGCGGCGACGGGGACGCGCGGCGGGACGCGCGCGCGGGGACCGAATTCGGGCGGCTACGTCTACGGGTGGCATCACAGGGAGTATCGGTGGGTGTCTGTCCATGGGTGGTCACTGTTTCGCCGCGTTCTCGACGTCGTGGACGAGATGGTCGTCCGGGACGTCGTCCGGGACGTCGTCGGCGGCGGTTTCGGAGGCGTCTCGGCGGCGTCTCTCGAACCGGGTTCGCATGGAATAGAAACGTCGCAGCCACAGGGCGTAGTGATCCCTGGTGCTCTCGTAGTTTGGATCGGCGGCCGGGTCGGTGGTCCTGTCGTACGCCTGTCGACCGAATTTGAAGGCTTGGATGACGTCGGCGACGGCGTCCTCCGGCGTCGACGAGCCGAAGGCGAACTCTCCGGATTCGAGTCGTAACAGCCTGTTCACGATCGGGTAGTCGAATATCGTCTTGGGAGCGTTTTTGCGAAGGATGTACTCGAGGTTTGGACGAAACATCGACGCTTTGGGAAGCGAACCGTACGTCATCGTCACGTGTCGAATCGCGGGGAGCGTGCGACATCGAAACTCGTAATCGCGCTCGTCCCATAAAAATCCCATCCGGTCAAGTTGTCGCACGCGACTCGGCGATAATCGCTTCTTCTCGTTCTCCGTCGTTCGCAGGCGACGCAATTGCGCCACCACGCTTCCCACGTCGACGCCCTGTAGAGTTTTTCGCACGTGCACGGGATCGTGCGCGCCGACGGGACACTCGACGCGTTCGCCCAAGACGAAGCGCGCCGGAACGTTCAAATGCCCGTGCATCGATCGAAACAACTCCAACGCCGGCACAATCTTCGACCACCACTTATAATCATCGTCGTCCCACACGAATTCCATGTTACACAGCGCGTCGTATCGATCGGGACGTCCCTCGATGAACGTTCCCTTGGCTCGAATATCGTTGACGCGTTTTCCCAATGCGAAACCGAAATTATACGGTTTCAACGCGTTCGTCGACTCGTACATCTCCGCCGATTCCGGCGTGCGATACGCCATCGGCACGTTCGCGTGTTCGTGCGCCTTGACGTAATATCGCAGACACGGAATCACCTGTTTATAAAACACCCAATCCTCGTCGTCCCACACGAAGGTCTCCCCGGCGGCTTTGCCGACGGCGTCCAACGCGCGCATCCTCTCCTCGCTCCCTCTCACGTAATCCCCTCTCGTCCGCATGCGATCGACGCGATCACCCAAACGAACCCCAGCCAGTCGCGGTCCGGCGTCTTCCGGCACGACGTACGCGCGTGGGACGTTCAAATGTCCCCGCGCGTCGAAAAACCGCCGCAACGCCGGGAGCACCTCCTCCTCGAACGTCACCCGCGACCGAGCGAGTCGCGCGTCGTCGCGCGCGCGCGACGTCTCCGCGCGCGCGTTCGCGAGCATTCTCTCCTCGACGTTCTCGTCGTCTACGCGGTCTCCATCGGCGTCGCGCGAAGGCGACGACGCGCGTTCGCTCGCGGTGGCGAAACGATGATGGGAATCACCGCGCGCGCGCGCGACGGCGCGACACGCGGACGCGCGCGCGCGCGAATACGCGCGGAAGAGCGTTCTCGACATGCGCGCGAGCGCACGCGCGAGGTGGTCGATCGCGCGCGCGAGTGCGCGCGCGCCAGTGTCTGACGCCCATTTCGCATTCGACGCGCATCATGTTCGCGCGAGCGGCGTCGCGCGCGCTCGCGCACGGCGCGAACGCGACGACGACGACGCAGGGGGCGTCGCGGACGATGTCCCGCGCGTCCTCGCTCGCGCGCGCGGTGACGACGACGACGAGGACGTCCCGTGCGTCGTCCCCATCGGGAAGACATTCGCGCGCGTGCGCGGCGACGCGCGACGCGCATCGGTCCGCGGAGGCGCGGGAAAGGGTCTCGCGCGCGAGGAACGCGTCGATGGGGGGGAGAGGCGCGGCGACGGCGACGACGACGACCGCGCGCGCGGGTCGATGGATGGATGACCTGTACGACGACGATTTCGACGAGGACGAAAACCCGTGGGCCGACGACGACGATTTCGACGAGGACGAGGACGAGGACGAGGACGAGGAGGGCGGAGGGAAGGTTCAAGACGCGTCCGCGCATAAGGATGCGCTTCGTGGCGTCGGTGGTCCGCGAGTTCGAGATGAGTTACCGCTCCCGCCCAAGGGCGTCGACACGACGCCGCCGAGACGGGTGACCAAGGACGACGTGACGATTTCGTTCGCGAGATCCGGCGGTGCGGGAGGGCAAAACGTCAACAAGGTGAATACTAAGGTGGACATGCGATTGAACGTCGACGGTGCGGTCGCCGCGGGGTGGTTACCGCGATGGTGCGCCGATCGTTTGGTCGTCGCGGAGAAGAATCGAATGAACAACGACGGCGAGCTCGTCGTCAACAGCACTCGACACCGCACGCAGAGTAAAAACGTCGATGACGCGCTCGAAAAGTTACAATCGTACATTAATCGCGCCGCTAAGCTTCCGGGGAACAAGTCGGACAAGAAGAAAAAGAAAAAGTTACGAGCCAACGTGGAAAAGGGCAACAAGCGGCGGCTCGCCGACAAAAAGCAAACGAGCGAAAAAAAATCATCGCGTCGCGCCGGGAAAAACATCAAGAATTTCGACGATTACTGATGATGTAGCGTCGCGCGCGTCGTGTATTTTCACCCTCTCTCGCCTTCAAAGTCTCACCGTCGCGCGTCGTCGTCCCCGGTTCGTCGTCCCGCGCGTTTTCCTCCGCGAAAAGGGCGCGCGACCACCGAGACACCATGGTGTCCTCGCCCTCGTCCGCACACGCGCGCGCGCGTCGCTCGCGAGGCCGAGGACGCGCGGTGGCGGTCACGCGAACGTTCGCGCGTCGCGTCGCGCCCTCGTCGAGGCGCGCGAGCGCTCGAGCGAGCGTCAAGACGCGCGGGCGCGTCGCGCGAGCGAGTGCTGACGAGGCGCCGGTGCCCATCGACGCCCATCGTCGAGCTTCGCCCGTGGTCTCCCCGTTCGTCTCGCGCGCGCGAGAGGTGAACTGGAAACGTGTTTCCCATCGCAGACGCCATGCGTCGACGCGAGAGGGCGCGAGAGGGCGCGATGGAGGTCGAGGATAGCGCCGAGCCCGGACGAGGGCGGCTGGAGACGTCTCGGTCTCGCGCGCGTCGGCGCGCGCGACGCTCGAGCGAATGGACGCGCGATGGCGGTGGGAAATCGAGTAGTGAGGTCGAAGCGACGCTGAGTTGGTGGGAGAGCGCGTGCGCGACGACGACGGGCGTGATGGGTCTTCGCGTGGCGAGAGGCGCCATGACGGGACGCGGCATGTCGCTGTGCGTGCTCGGGATGTGGACCGTCTCTCTGGTGTATAAAGCCATTTTTATAGGGTTACGCATGGATCAAAACACGCCACCACCGGATAGAGTGGCGCTGTTGGCCGTTAAACTCTTCTTCAGCGCGCTTCGATGGGCCGTAGTGACGGCGGTGCGCGCGCCGGTGTGGACGTGCGGCGCGCTGTACGCGGGCGTGACTCGACGCGCCGTCGACGTGGGATGGGACGACGAGATCGCCGCTCGAGACAGTCCAAAAGATTTAGCCGAGGATGTTCGAGACGCGGTGACGACGAAGGATTACGAATCGTTCGCTGCGGCGGTGGCGAACGACGAGGGCGAATGGGACGTCATCGCCACGGGACGCGCGGGATGTTGCACGTACAGAATGCTTCGCGGCGTCTCCGCGGAGGATAAACGGATGATGAAACGAGGGTTAGCCAAGTTTCGCACCGAAGTTCTCGCGGCGGGCGTGCCCGTGGAGGTGTTGTTCGACGCGCAGACGGATTTGTTGGGACGACAACAGTGGGACAAGACGACGCTGCATCCCACGTGCGTCGAGCGCGAGGATCCACACGGGAAAGACTTTACGGCGCAGGACGTCGTGTATTGGCGGTTAAAGTACCCTTCTCTCATGGCGCCTCGCGATTACACCGTCGCAAGGCGGATGTGGAGGGATAAAGTGAACGATACGGTGACGTGCATCTGTCGAGACGCGCTCCGCGCGCCGTCGGCGGCGGCGGCAAAAACGAAGCTCCAACGCATGATGGGATCGCGAGCCGTCGACGTCAAGTCTCTGTACAGCGCCATCATGGTCGGAAGGAACGACGAGGTGAACGGGAGTCAATACGTGTCCATATATTACGAAGATCCGGGCGTGCCACCGCGCTTGGCGCACATGGCAGCGGCGAAAGGATTGGACGGTTATATGTCGACGTTTCATCGCGAATTGCAACGCCGCGTGCGAGAAAACGCGCGCATGAAGGGATACGACGCGATTCCCGAACCACCGGTGACGCACGAGGTGCCGCACGCGCGATCTTTCACCACGGGTCGAACGAGCGTGCCGCAGAGCGACGACGAGAGCGAATCGCGCGCGGGTTCACCGCCCCTCGCGAGCGGCGCGGATTTACACTTTGCCCCGACGGACGCGAGTCGAGAGTATCGATTCAGCGGCCGAGACGGTCTGAATAAGCGCCAGAGAATACGAAGACGGGTGAGTAAATTCTTAAAAGTTCTCTCGGAACTCGTCGATCCGAACGCGGCGTCTTTACCGTCGAGACGCGCGGAGGAATCGAGTGAGGAAGAGGCCAGCGGCGCCGAGGCGGCGCCGGCGCCGGGCCGAAAACGAAAATGGCTCGGACGCATCGCCCTCGGCTTCGTCGTCGCCCTCGGTCGATTCTCCGAGTGAGCGTCGTGTAACATACATACATACATTCTTTTTTCACTCTTACATCCCACTGTGCCGCACTACTCGCGCCGAATCAAATCAAACGCGCGCGTAATCGACGGCGCGATGACGTGTTTCGATCCAAAGAGAAATTGTAAATGTCCGCCGTCGACGTCTTCTCGATGAAACCCGCTCGCGTCCGTCGTCATTCGTCGCAACGCGACGGCTATTTTTTCGTTGGATTTCGCACCGATGAATCGATCGTCTCTCGCGGTGAGGCACACGGCGGATCGCACGGAAGATTCGACGAGAAGATGATCGATGTCGAGGTCCTCCATGACGCGCAAGAGGGCGTCCCTCGCGCGCGCCTTGCTCGCGGGACGCTCCTCCTCGTCTTGATCGTCCAAGGTTTCGCGCAACACGTCCCACGCTAAGCGCGTCTCGATCGATCCGTCGACGTATGGCGTGCAATCCGCGCCGGAGGCGATGCAACACACGCCGACGACGCTCGACGTCGACGTCTCGTCTCGGCTCGCCGCGCGCGCCGCCGCCAACGCGCACGCCGCCGTCGCGCTCATCGTTCCACCGAGCGACACGCCCGCCAGACACAACTCGACGACGAAACCGTCGTCTTCGGCCTCGCGCATCAACGCGCGCGATAACAGCATCATCTCCACTGGCGTGACGCTCAATTGAATCTTCGCCTCGGCGACGCTACGCAAGACGTGTCGCCACTGCGCCTCTGGTTTACGCGCTCCGTAATACGCGATGGTCGGAATGACGCACTCGACGCCCTTCGCGAGTAAATCTCGAGCGATCGATCGTCGAAACCATTCATCGACGTCCCCGGTGCACGGTAACAAGACGGCGATGCGTCTCGTGCGCGCGATGGCGTCCGTCTCGCGTCCCGTCGTCGTCACCGCGTCGTCGGGACGAAGTCTCGCGAACCGAACCAAACGACTCTCTTCGGGCAATGAATCCGCGAACGGGGACTCAAACGCGGCGTCCTGACGTAGAATACTACGTCCGTATCCACTCTCCGCCATCGTCACCGCGCTCCAGCGTATATCGACGCCTCGAGCGCGATGGGCGCGCGCGGATTTGATGCACTCGTCGTCCCCGTTCCCATCGGGCGCAAAGTACGCCCGCGAACGTCTCGAGACGTCGCGCGCGAGGGCGAGGTCGCCCCATCCCTCGTGGAAAAAGCGCGTCTTGCTTCGCGATGAGACGACGTATCGACCGACGAACTCGAAGATGTGGTCGAGGACGGGCGGCATGGTGAAGAGTGCGGTCGTGTCAATGGTGAAGTGGCCTAAAATTAACTGCCGTCGCTCGCGCGCCGAACCGTCCGTGTATCCGTCTATGTATCCGCCTACGCGCGCGCGTTCGATTCGAAGAGCGATGGACCGACGCGTTCGACGATGCCGCCGCCGAGACAGACGTCGCCGTCGTAGAGCACGAGCGCTTGTCCCGGAGTGACGGCGCGCTCGGGATGAAGAAAATCTACGACGAGCGAAGACGAAGACGACTCTCTCGATCGATACGACGATGAATACCTCGATGGAATCATCGGTTCGTCGGTCGTGGACGTCGAACGAACGATGACCGGGGTCAACGGCGACGCGTAGCGCGTCTTGGCGAGTAAACGCGCGCCAACGTCGACGCCGCGCGGGCGCGCGCCCGAGACCCAAAACGCATCCGTCACCGCGCACGTCGTGGAAAACAACGCGTCGTGGTCCGCCCCGCTCGCGACGTACACCACGTTCGTCCCGGCGTCTTTCCCGACGACGAACCAAGGTTTAGACGCCCCACCGATCTTCGCGCGCTGTCCCACCGTGTACGCCGCCGACCCTCGATGCGGCGGCGCGCCCGGAACGTCTCGTCCCGTCTCCACGTCGACGAACGCGCCGCGTTTCGGTTCAATGTATTCACTTATGAAATTCCCGAACGGTTTCCTACCGATGAAACATATCCCCGCGCTCGATCGACGCTCGGCGCACGGTAATCTCAGCGCGCGCGCGGCGTCACGAACCTCCGTCTTGAGCGTCTCTCCCAGAGGAAAACACGCGCGCGTCAACGCCTCCGCCGACACCAACGCTAAAAAATACGATTGATCCTTGCTCGCATCCACCCCCCGCATCAATCTCACCCCACCGCGCGTTCGATCGATCCTCGCGTAGTGTCCCGTGGCGAGATACGTCGCCCCCATCGTCTCCGTCGCGCGTCGTAACAACGCGCCGAATTTCACCCGTCGGTTACACTCCAAATCCGGATTCGGCGTCGCGCCGCTCTCGAACGCCTCCACGTACGGTTCGAACACGTCCAACCAATACTCTCGTCGAAAATCCACCTCGACGAAATCATCCAATCCCAACGTTTCCGCGCTCTCGCGCGCGCTCTTCCTGTCCTCGACGTACGCGCACTCGCGCTCGTCCCCGTCGTCCTCGTTCGCCTCGTCCCAATTTCGCGCCAGCGTCCCCACGACGCGCGCGCCCGTTCGTTTCAGCGCCCACGCGGCGATCGCGCTGTCGACACCACCCGACAGACCGACGGCAAACGTGCGCGCGGACGTCGTCGACGGCTCACCGTCGACGTCGTCTCGCGGTATCGCGCGCGAGGCGCGTTCGAGGATGGAATCCAACAGACGCGCGTTCGAGCTCGAGGTCGAGGAGGCTCGAGAGATTCGCGCGAGGACGTCCGTCGAGGACGCGCGCGCGAGCGAACGCATGCGCGAACGAACGGAATGTCGTTCGTTTCGACTCCTCGACGCGCGAGAGGAGGAGTGCGGGGCGATGATCATGAAGAAAGGAAGGAAGGAAGGATGAGAGTGTAATGACTTCGTGCTTTTTTCACAACGCGCGCTCGGTCGACTCCTCGCGGCGCTCGGCTAGTGCGTCGTCTATACGGAGAGACGCTTAGGCGACGGTGAAAGAACCGCGGGCGGTGCGAAGATCACGCTCTTGACCCTTGAACCAACGCTTGTCGCCGGATTGGAGCTTCATAATGTAGAGGTTACCATCGCTCACCGTGGCGGAGATCAACTGGTGGCGTCCGCCCTCGTCGCCATCCGCGGTGCGGGTGAGAATTTCGTATTCGTAGTACGTCTTACCCTTCGCCGAGCGCGTGCTGACGTCGAGAACGGAGGCGCTGGACACCTTGTTCGCGGCGAAACCACCCTCGGAGCGAGTTTGGCCAGAGTAGGATTGCACGCCGAGCAAGTAGCCGATCTGTTCCAAAAACGCCTCCGGCTTGCCGAAGCCGTCGATGGAACCCTTGTTCGACTTTTCGACGATGACCGAAATGTTGGTCACTTGGTCAAAGTTATCCTCGAAGTAGCAATCTTGGTTCGGGAACGGGCGTTCCTTGGACGGGTTGTACTTGGACGGCAACAAAAACGCGTACCCGTCGCCCGCGTACGGAACGAAACCTATTTCAAACGACGGCGCGCGCGACGCATTCGTCTCGTCAGTCTTCCATCCATCCGCGCGTCACCACCGCGCGCGCGCTTCCATTTCCACGCGTCGTTTTCTTTCCCCATTTCGCCCATTCCACGCCGCGTCCCGCGTCCCGCGCGTCTGTTCATTCCTTCGCGCGCGTTCATTCGCATTCATTCGCATCCACCCAAACGCTATCTATCTCGAGCGCGATATCGATCGTATCGCGCGCACCCGTCGGGTTGGAGATGCCACCGAAAACGTTGGCGGATTCACCGTACGCCGCGAAGGACGGCTTGGCCGCCGCGAGCGTGGCGACGCCCTGTATCGTACACCCGTCGCGTCTCGTCAGTCGGTCGTCGCGTTCCATCGCTCGCGCGTCATCCCACGCCCGCATTCCCCGAAAGCCCCGGGGCGCGCGCGCGGTCGGATCGACGATGATGATGATGCGCACACGCGCGACACCGATCGAACACCGCGCGCGCGCGACCGTCCACGACGCGCACACAAATTCCCCGCATCCCTCATCACCCCGACGCGCGTGCATCACCCTCGCGCACACCCCACTCGCGCGCATTCATCCCCCGCGCGCGCGATCCGCGCGATCCCCGCGACTGTGCATCCATCCATCCATCCATCATGTCCACGCGACGCGTTCGACGTTCCACAAAAAACACACGTACCGCGACGAGGCTCATCGCTTCGCGACGCGTGGCGTCTTTGTGTTCACTCGACGCGCGCACCGCGACGCTCGCGCGCTTAGCGCTTCGCGCGCGCGGGGCGACGACGGACGGCGCGACGACGGACGACGCGAAAACGCTGGACATCATCATCATCGAAGACGTCGAGGCGGGAAGTGTCGTGGGACGAGGGGACGTCGAGCGCCGCGAGGGGGTGCGTGGGGGGGTCGTTCACGAGTCACGACCCGTCGATTGAGGTATCGCCGGGCCGGGTGTGGGTGTGGTTTTTTTGTGGACATTACATTCCATGCATTTTCCGTGTGTATTCTCGCGTTTCATTGTCCTCGGACGTGTTCGAATACGACGTACGTGGACCCTCGCGCGCGCACGATCGAATCGCGAGATCGCGCGTGATCCGCGCGGTCGGTGGCCGGGATGGGGACGGTATCGTTATGGGTCACGACTCGTCGTGTAGGGGGCCGCGCGCCCGGCCAGCCTCGTCGAGTCTCGACTCGACTCGACCGATTGACTCGATCGATCGACCGGTCGGTCGGACGCGCGCGCGGGTCGCGCCCGATGTCATGTTCATTCATTCATTCATTCATTCGCGCGCGGGAACGTGCGATGGGGACGTGGGGACTCGCGCGCGGGCGCGAGATGACGAGACGCGCGACGACGACGATGGGACTGATGACGATGGGTCGACTCGGGGCGGTCTCGAAGACGCGGGAGCGACGAGGGGGGGGGGGCGCGGCGGCGTCGGCGGCGTCGGCGGCGTCGGCGGCGAACGCGGCCAAGGCGCGGAGCGAGACGAGGGATGACTCGAGAGGGAGTGATGGGCGTCAGAGGTACGCGGCGAGAAAAATCGTGCGAGGGATCACGCGGGAGGCGCTGTGTGATGTCGTCGTGGATGTGGATTCGTACGCATCTTTCGTGCCCTTTTGCGCGTCCGCCGCCGTGACGCCTCGCGAGACGTGGGAAGTCGCGCGAGAGAGAGACGCGACGACGCGGGGGGAGGAATATTTTGAGGCGGATTTAGAGATTGGGTTTAAGGTGTTCAGTGAGCGGTACACGAGCGCGGTGACGTGCGCGAGACCGGAGCGAGTGACGGCGAGGAGCGTGTCGAGCGGGTTGTTTAAATCGATGACGACGACGTGGAGGTTTCAGAATTTATCGGACGCGGCGAGCGAGGAGGGGGAGGAGGAGGAGGACGATGGTTTGGGATTACCGGCGAGTGATGGTGTCGTCGTGGATTTTGAGATTGATTTCGAGGTGAACGATCCGGTACACGCGGCGGCGGTGAGCGTGGTTTTTAAAGACGTCGCCTCGGCGCAAATTTCGGCGTTTGAAAAGCGAGTGCGGTCGCTCGCGCTCGCGGCGATGCGGTGAGCGTCCATCGTTTATTTTTTTTGTAAAACACAGCGTAGCGTCACTATTTCTTTTCTCTTCTACTCGTCGTCGTCGTCATCCATCGGTGTCGGCGTCGTTTTTTTCTCTTCGTCTCGCACGAATTGAATCGAAAAACTCCCCGTCGTCTCATCCTTTTGCGCCTTGAAATTATCCAGACTCAACCCAAAGTTCCCGAGCAAAGAGTTCCCCAAATCTTTCATCTTCGACAGCATCTCCTCCTTCATCTCCTCCCGCCGTCGCTCCACCACCGGCCGTAAACGATCCGCCGCCCGTCTCGCGCTCGCCTCCTTCGGCGCCAACGCGCGCGCGCGTTCGTAATCCTCCAACGCCCCCTCGAGCTCTCCCACCGCCTCCCGCGCGCTCGCCCGACGCACGTACACCTTGACGTACGCAGGATCGATCTCGAGCGCGGCGTCGCAATCCTCGATCGCCTCTCGATGCTTTCCGAGTCGCGTCAGACACGCCGCGCGGTTGGCGAAACACGCCGCCGCGAGAACGTCCACGTCCGCGCGCCCTCCGTCGTCGGCGTCCACGGACGACCGATCGACGAACGAACCATCGGGACCGCGCGTCGTCCTCTCCTCCGCGCCGACGTGCGCTAACGCCTCGGTGTACGCCTCGCGCGCGCGCTCGAATTCACCGCGCGCGAACGATTCGTTCCCGCGCGCCTTGGCCGCCTCCGCCTCCTCGCGAGGCAACGTCGAGAGCTCCGACGCGTCGCACCGATGCGCCCCTTCGTCCTCGTCCTCGCGCACGAGCTCGAGGGCGACCATGACGCGACGCGCGACGAAATCTCTCGCCTCACAGTGCGAATGGTCGCGTCGACATCATGAGCGACCGCGCGCGCGTCTCCTCGACGCACGCGGAGAGCGCGTGCGGGGATCTGGCGAGAGACGATGACGTCGAGCGGTCGCTCGCGCGCGTCGAGGTGCGACGAGAGGACGACGCGATGAGAGTTTCTTTCGCGCAATCGAACGATTCTCCGAGGGAATGAAAGAATGTCTCCGCAACGACGACGACGCGCGGTACCGCGAACGGGAAAGACGGTGAGACTGACGCGCTGTGGTCTTTTCATTCACTCGCGCGCAGAACGGTGACCTCGAACGCGCGCTCGAACGCGCGAGACGACTCTTGACCTCGCACGGGACGACGACGACGCGAGGCGGCGGCGGCGGCGGCG
>MDTD01079405.1_pt1 | contig 47202 bp, 48 predicted proteins | sample 811221 | NCBI WGS metagenome assembly MDTD01 (sample SAMN05326646, study PRJNA326480) | marine metagenome | isolation source: seawater | place: Pacific Ocean: South West | collected 2011 | reverse complement strand
TTTTCCATGAGGATGATTCTATCACAAATTTCCATCATCAAGCCTTGTGAATGAGAGACCATAATTACTGTTCCAGACCCATCGATCATGTCACGGACTCTTTTCTCGCTCTTTTTCCTAAACGAAGCATCTCCAACTCCTAATACTTCGTCGATAAGCAAAATATCTGGCTTGAAAGCTGTAGCGACGGATATCCCCAGCCTTGCTTTCATACCAGATGAATAAGTGCGGATTGGGCGCTCAAAATGATGCCCCAATTCAGAAAATTCCAGAATATCATCTATTTTTTCATCAATCTGTTTCTTTTTCCAACCCATTAATGAAGCGTAAAGATATGTATTTTCCATTCCTGTTAAATTTCCATTGAACCCGACTCCAACTCCCGCAAGTAATGACACGACTCCTCTAACTTGAATTTCTCCAGAATCAGGTGGGAACACTCCGCCAATTAATCTCAGCAATGTACTCTTTCCTGCTCCATTTCTACCGATTATTCCAACAACTTCTTTTTCATTAAAATCAATGGTTACAGGCCCAATCTTTGATGGCTCAATTTTTTTGGATTTCTCAAACCGGGTTTGAGGATAGGTCAATACGACATCATCCATTGTCAAGACCTTCATAATCCAGCCACCACCTTATGTGCTCTATTTTGGAATATCATTGTTCCAAAGACTACCACGGTTAGCACAAAGCCAATCCAAATCCCATAGCCAAAGTCTGGGATATTTGAATCAGTTCCAAACATGATATCTCTCATTTGTGTTATGGGCACAATTACCGGGTTGAGATGTGCCACATACAGTGTCCAGCCCTCTCCAAACCTACCGCTGAGCATATCATATGTCCACATTACAGGGGAAAAGAAGAAGCCAACCCTGGAGAGGAAATTAACGAAATTTGCTATGTCCGGAATTCTTACTGCTGCTGGCGCAGTCATCATTCCAAGACACAAGCCAGTTAGTGCTGTGATCAGCAGAAATACTGGTACAAGAACTACTCTCCAATCGAGTGAAACCTCGTACATAATCAAAAACGGAATTATGGCTACCAATGATATCAATGCTAACACATAATTGGTCATCATGGTGCTAACTGCGAATACTGATTTTGGTATTTTTGTGAATTGAAAAAGTGATGCATTTGCGGACAAAGTTCGGGTTGTAGAAGTCCAGGTTCTTGCAAAAATTGTCCATGTGATTACACCTATCATAAGTATTCCAGGATATGTTTCATCGGCTCTTCCTACGATTAGAACAAACACAAACGAATAGGCAAGAGTGAGTAAAATCGGTTCAATAATTGCCCAGAGGTAACCAAGCCAAGGACCCCTGTAACGGGCATCCAAATCTCTTCTAATCAATCGCTGAATTAAGTAGGAGTGGGATAAATTATCGGAGATGAAATTGTAAGGAGCCATCAGCAAGCTTCTCTTTTTCCACATCGGTCTCAATTCTTGAGCATCCGATGCATTTTCCATATCGATACTTGCTTAACCACTATTTATCAAATATACTCAACTAAGGACAAATAATGGCTATTACAATGAGTGAATCTTGATTTTGGAAATCAATCAAACAACTATAACCAACTCTATGAACCAAATGGCATGCGTAAGATGCTGATTCTAGTTATACTAGCAGTTGTCTTACTCCCTTACGCAAGTGCAGAAACATACAGAATTTCAGGCACTGTGAAATTCGCTAATGGTACGCCAATGACACTCGATTATGTTTCAGTTGCTTGTCCAGAGGATGAAATCCAATGCTTTCAATACCGTGGAGTCGATGTTAGAACTGATGCTAATGGATATTTCACGGTAGTAATTGATGCCGACCGAGATGAAGATGACACGGAGATATATCTCTCAGTAAAAGGTGAAAACTTCACGCACATTATCGATATCTCTGCAATGGAAAACTCTTCTAATAATCGAGTAATTCAAGATATTCAGTTAGAGCAGAACCCCATCTCAGGTGGTATTTTTGCCGGAGTAGGATGTTGCATCCTGATCTTTGGGCTTGCCTTTATTTCGGTATTATTCAGAACGACTCGAAGATTGTCCACCGAGGAAGGTAGATTAGAATTCATGGGGATTAGACGCGCTAATGAGTTACAGTGTCCCAAATGTGGAGATATAGTGTACCAGCATGAGCTTGTGCGCCATCTGATGACAGTTCACGATATGCCCCCAGTAGAAGCAGGCGAACTAACCGGATTGGTGATGAGAAAAACTTGGCAAGAGGAAGAATGATTCCAATTACCGAACCACTTATCCAGAACGATGAGGGCAAATTCTCACCGACGCACAATTGGAAAATGTGCTAGCTTCTCATCCTGCCTTGATTAATTTAAGAGTGCAGGGGGCAGATTCTCACCGACGCACAATTAGAAATTGTGCTAGCTTCTCATCCTGCCTTGATTAATTTAAGAGTGCAGGGGGCAGGATTCGAACCTGCGAACCATTGAGGAATGGGACCTAAACCCACCGCCGTTGACCAAGCTTGGCAACCCCTGCGTTAGCCCGTGGGAAACCCTGTTACTTTTGAAATAATCGACATGAAATATTCTAGTCAAAAAAGAAAAATGATATTTTATTTTTAGTAAATTAATACATGATTTGATAAGTACAAAGTCGAGGCATTATCATGGAATTGATGGATAGACTAGGCTCTATCTTCACTCAAAGTCCAAACAAAGTACACATTGCTATGATAATTCTTACCATACTGCTCATTCCTGGTGCTCTAAGAGCCTTGGAGCCAATCGATATGGAATCATATGACATGGAGACTCCCGAACTCGCTGCCCAGTCTTATATCGATGAATCATTCCCAAATTCTGAGTTAATTGTTGCCTTCATTGTCAATGTGAAGCAAGAACAACACTTCACACAAGGCGAATGGGAACCAATTCCTTCCCTGTCCGACGGCGCCCCGGATTATTCAAGTCTGCCAACACTGGACCAGATTGCTGATTCGGGAGAAGAATGGAGAGGAATATCCTCACCAAGTGGTGGAATTTTGAATCTCTCAGCACTAAGAGACATAGATAACAAGCAGAACATAATCCTTGAACACACCCTATCTTCAAGCATGAAACCAATGGTAAATGATGTAACAGGATTATCTAACTCAGGAGTAATGTCACTGGCGGATATCTTCAGAGGCTTCATGAACAACACCTCGTTCCTTACTCAGCCAAGCAGAAATGCATTCGGTGAACCATTACCTCCTTTGACAAATTGGACCGATTGTGGAGATTTAGAATGTCTTGAATTTGATGACCAAAACGTTACTCAAGCACACATAGACCTCGCTGCCTCAAGAATGGTCGATGCTAGTAGTGGAACATTTCTGAGGTGGCTATCAGTCGATAGAGGATTTAGAGCAGACATGAACTCAAACTTAACCGGTCTAGTCGGAGGCGAATTGAACACTGACGGTACTTGGAGCGGTGGTGTGGAGGCATCAGGAAGATGGTCAGCCTCATCTACTTGGATTATCGTTCAATTCGATAGAACTGAACTGGAAAATAATGGCTGGACTCAAATTTGGAAGGATGCTCATCAAGAAACATCCATCAGGTTTGATGACGGTTTGAGAGTAGGTGGTTACAGACTTGTGGATGGAGGATTAGTAGTGGCGCCTCCACAATACAATACCGAAATCTGTCTTGAATTCAAACAAGAAGGTGATGGTGCTTGTTCAATCGAATGGGGAATAATGGATCTAGAAGGAAAGATGAGAAGCGAAGATTATGCAGTAGTCTCGATGCAGGTTGGACAATCGGTTAACGTTGAAGTTAACAGAGAATTGCAATCCAGTGCTGGCTTGATTTTGCTCATGGGATTAGTAATCACAATCCTTCTTTATGCCTCACTACGAAGAGTTAGCGATGTAGGAATTGTACTCGTTGCCCTTGGTGGAGCAATGATTTGGATGCAAGGCCTGATTGGAACATTTGCATCTATAACCGAAGCAATGGGCTTAAGCCTAATTGCACGATCACAATTTTCTAACTTGCTGCCTATCCTTGTCTTAGCCCTTGGAATAGATGATTCATTGCATGCGCTGCATCGTTACAAAGAGGAGCGTATCCTCGGAAAAACACCCGAGCAAAGCTCTCAAATTACCCTAAGATTTGTCGGCAAAGCCATTCTGTTGACCTCAGTTACGACAATTGCCGCTTTCAGTGCAAATCTGTTCAGTGACATTGCAGCCCTTCGCTCGTTCGGTATCGAAGCATCTTTCGGTATATTCTCTGCATTAGTATTGACTGGAATTTGGACTCCTTTACTCAGAATGAGTTTAGATAAATATCTAGAAAAAAGAGACAAATCAACAGTTCCGGATAGCGAAGTTACGCTACTTGTTCCAAAGGAATGGCCAGAATTTGTAGCAAAGAATTCCGGTTCAAGAAGAAATGCTCTGGCTATCGCATTCATAGCAATTCTGCTTACTATCCCTGCCGCGTTCGGAATGGCTTCATTGGAAGGAGATTTTGCCGTAGAAGACTTCCTTGATGACTCAACTGAGTTTGCTGAGGGGATTTATTTGGTAACCGAGAGATTCAGTGACGAGGGTGAGCCGGCTGCTATGCTCATTACCGGAGATGTTTTAGATCCTAGAGTCTATGCTGCAATCGATGAATTACGGCAAAATATGAACACAATAGAAGAGGGTGTTCCTGATAAAATGGCTAAAACTGCTGATGGAAATGTCGACATTTTAGCCATGGATGAGATCGTTTCTCTTGCAATATATTCGATGATTGAAAACCCAGAACCATATGAGGAAGCCGGCTGGGTTTCTGACGAAACTGGATTTGGAATGAATTGTAGCGAAAATCCGAATACTGGCTTACCCGATACAACCGATAGAGACTGCCTTGCATTCTTTTACGGTTACACATATCTGAATGGTATTCCTGCTTCAACTTCAGTCCCTCATATTCCTAACAGCATTGTTAGTTTATACATCAACCCAACTACAGAATTAGACCCTTCTGCGCCATGGATGGATGTTAACGGAGAAGAGGCTGTATACGATGACATGATAATTCGATTTGGAATTATTAGACCTGAGCACTTTCCCTCGATGGGCCCAGGACTAGAAGAAGTTTGGAGAGACCTTTCAGCATTCACTAACCTATCATCTGGAACGTTCGAAGAAACGGGAGAATTGAGTGAAGACACTCCTGTTACTTGGGTTATGTTGACTGGCAAACCCGTGATTAGATATGAGGCTAGCACGCAGATGCAAGATGAAATGCAATCTTCTCTTTTGCTTGGTGCATTATTTGTTTTCATTGTTCTGAGCATTGGCTTTGGATCTCCAAAACAAGCGATGTTATCCTTAGGACCGATAATGATAGTAGTGGTTTGGTTATACGGTTTGATGTATATTGCAGGTGCAAGTCTCAACATTGTGACCGTGACGATAGCAACGATATCTTTGGGTGTTGGAATTGATTATTGCATACACGTAAATGAGCGCTACAAAGAGGAGCGAAATAAGGGAAGAAAACACTCAGAGGGGCTGATTTCTGTGGGTGGAGCATGTGGTCTTGCCCTAGTGGGTAGTGCAGCAAGTGACATAGCGGGTTTCAGCGTAATTGCACTTTCACCAATGGGACTGTTTTCCTCCTTCGGCGTTTTCTCCTCTGCTATGATTGCTCTTTCCTTGTTTGCATCTCTGGTTCTGACCACTGCTGCGCTAGGCATACTCTACAAGGACGAGGATGATTCTGTAGTCATCGCAGAATAACCAATATGCGATGATTTCAAATGCACAGCCCTGTTGGGGTATTTGCCGTTCTAAGGGGTTGACCCCAGTATGGTGGTGATATCATGACTGAAAAAGAAAATCCTGATGATGAATGGATGCAGTACTCAAACGCTGGATTCGGTAAAACCGATTACTCACTTTGGGAAGATGTGGTTGAACACAAGCCCGAGGAGGAAATTGAGGAATTCGATGACTCCCCTGACTTAGAAGGAGAGATTTGGGATGATTCTGAACAATTGGGATCCCACATGGACGAGATTCCTAGGGCTCCAAATCCCGCAGGTCACAAGCACATGGTCAGAAGTGGAGTTTGCGATTCTTGTTTAGGAAGATGCGGCGGCAAGAAGATGTTTGACCAGTCCAATGCTGAATCTGGTGCACAAATTAGAGCAGAAGTGCTGCAAGGAGATTCACACCTATCAGATTCTGGAATTATTGACCAGCTTTGTCCTTATTGTGAAAATTTATTCGATGAAGTAGATTTGCTTACTGAGTTAATTTTGGAAGCGATGGAAGGTTATGAAGCAACCAAAATCCAGATTGGAGCGAGAATTCCAAAAGACCAAATTGAGACGGAGGACAACCTAAGAAAGAAATATGCTGCTGGAGGCTCTGAAGCCCTAAAACCAGCCCTCGTTAATGAAATATCCAAGAAGATAAGAGAAAGTGGAAAAGGATACAAAACTGTTTCAGATTCTCCCGAAATATTAGCCATCGTTGATGTCCTCACATTGAGCATAGAACTTGATATTAGAGCCGTGTATTATTACGGCAGATATCAAAAACTGGAGAGAGGAATACCACAAACAAGGTGGCCGTGTAGAGCATGCAAAGGCAGAGGATGTGAGAAGTGTAGCTTTACTGGCCAACAATATGACTCGAGTGTTCAAGATTTGATAGGTAGTCCAATGTGTGAATTCTTAGATGCACAGGAAGATTCCTTCCATGGAATGGGAAGAGAGGATATCGATGTAAGATGCATGGGCTCGGGAAGGCCATTCGTCATCGAAATAAAAGAGCCAAAATCACGGACATTAGACACTGAAGTAGCGATGGCTGAGATCAATTCCCGAGCAGAAGGAAAAATCAAGATAAATTCATTGAGATTATCGAATAGAAAAGAAGTTGTCAGGATAAAGGATACTCCTGCTGAAAAATCCTACGCGATAAGATTCAAACTCCATCCGATGACCGAAAATGAATACAATATACTTACTGCGCCTATGGACCTTACCCAAGAGGATATTCAAGAGCGTGGCTCAAAAGGAAGGAAAAGACAGCCCCGACAAAAAAGAGGAGACAAGGGACAAGATGCTACTAAGCCGCTGCAACCCGAAATCGAAAAACAGGAATGGCACAGCCTGGAAGGTCTTGAGGGTATGAAAAAGGCTGAATTGATGGAAATTATCGAAGAGAGGGGATTAACAAAAACAGGAACCAAAGCCATCCTGATTCAAAGAATCTTGGATGCAGGGCCTCCTGAATTGCCGACTGTGGACAGAGCATCAAATGAAGAAATCTTGCAAATTATCGAAAATTTAGCAGGTGTGAAATTAGCCCAAAGAACTCCTGATAGAGTTAGTCACAGACGTGCTGATTTAGTCAGAAGAAGAACGGTTTACGAGACAAATAATCCCGTCATCGAAGAGATAGACGGTGATACATTCGTCGAATTTACATTGAGATGTGAATCTGGAACTTATGTCAAAGAAACGGTCCACGGAGACAGTGGTAGAACACAACCAAGCGTTGCAGCTCTAATCAAATCTAGATGTGAAGTTATGTGGCTTGATGTTGCTGATATTCACGCTGATTGAGGGCATATTCGACAAAATACCTGCTAATTCATCATCGCGGTGCTTAAATGGGGAAGGTAGGTCGCCGATAAAGCCGAGAGTGCGTAATTGCTGACTCGGAACCAAACGGAGGGATACAAATGAAGAGATCTCATGGACAACGTGTAGGAACAAGAAGCATTCTACGTCGCCGTAAGAACGAGCGCTCAAGAATCAACATTTCACGCGTAATGCACGAATACAAAGAAGGCGATAGAGTTGCTATCATCCTGGATGGAGGACAGCAAATGGGAATGCCTCACCGCAGATTCCACGGAAGAACTGGTTTCATCAAGGCTCGCCAAGGAAGAGCTTGGGTAGTCGCAGTCAAGGACAAAAACATGCCAAAGACTGTCATTGCAAGACCAGAACACCTCAAGCCTCTGGAGTGATTTGAATGAGTGAAGAAAAATTCGTCGATTTCGCAACCGTTAGAGACCTGCTCTACGAAGCCCAAGACCGCAGAGGACAATTGACATATGAACAAACCGCTGCTCTACAACACGCTGAATGGGCTGCAAGTGATGCAAGAAACGGAAGCAAGACCGACCCTCAAGTTTTTGAGGATCTGAGAAACGCAATCCTGAGCATTGATTCAATGTCTAACTACCCTGAGTTGGCTGCAAAGATAGCAGAACTAATCCCAATGAAGCCTATTCAAGTAAAAGCGGTTGCCGCTTCAAGAAGAATCTCAATGGAAGACTCAGATGTCGAGCAAATTCTTACTCTAGTCCGCCAACATGTTGGTGTTGAGTGATTAACCACAAGAGGCGATTTCAATGACTTCGCCAGGTCGTGACAGAAGAATCAATATCCCTAACAAGGGTAAAAAGGACCAAAATAAGGGAACTAATTTCCAAATGAGTCGCCCAGAAGTGGGTAGACAGGATAGGTCGACTAAACCAAAGCCAAGACAAGGCGGAAACAGAAACTTCAATCGCGGAAATAACCGCAGAGGTCAAGGAAATAAGCCAAGGGGTCTTCCAGAAGACCATCCATTGCAAAAAGCAGGCTATGCGAGAGTGCTGGATCACGATGTTGAAGAAAATGTGATTTACGCTCTAAGTGAAAATCCATTCGTCCTATCTAGGTTGAAGCCAAAGGAAGGGATTACCAACCAAATGGCAGGAAATAGAATCTGGATTGGTAAGGACCGCTCAAGAAGAGAGGTTGTCGATACTGTTCTAGGAATGACGAGCGTTGAGAGATTATCCAATGCTGCAAGCCTTGATTTACCGTTAATTATTCAGTTATTTGTTGAAGAAAATGCTGGACACTTCATCAATTCATTCTTCAACAAAGCAGGTCCTTTGTCTCTAAAGCAGCATGCATTCGAACTGCTACCAGGAATTGGAGGCAAGAAGGCTCAACAAATGGTTGAGATTAGAGGTCGAGTCGGTTTCAAATCCCTGGAGGAGTTGAATGAAAAGTGTGGCATTGATGCTGCTGAATTACTAGCGACAAGATTCCACCAAGAGATGTCTGACAGAGATCTTCAACCAAGATTGGTTGAGTTGCTATTACCGGTGAAAGCATGAAAAGCGCAAGGCAACTTGTCGATGCGTTAAGAATTGAACAACCACCGAATAAATCACTAGGTCAGCATTTCTTAATCGATGATGCCATCCTCGAGAGAATCATAACACATGCTAATCTCAATGAGAGTGACCATGTTCTCGAAATTGGCCCAGGCCCTGGAACATTGACTCAAGTATTGATGCAAAATTGTGGCAAGGTCACTGCAATTGAATTCGATGAAGGAGCTTGCAAACACCTTGATTATGAGTTTAAGAGCCAGATTAATGAAGGCAAATTAGATTTAGTTTCAGGAGATGCATTAACGGAAAAATGGCCCGAAAAAATAGATGCTGTTGTAGCCAACATACCATATCAAATCTCATCACCTCTTATTGAAAAACTAACTCAATTTCTTAGAAACTCCAGATTTAGTGGACCCAGAATCTGTGTATTGATGGTACAAGAAGAGTTTGCAATGAGGCTTGTTATGCCCGAGTGGCCAGATCATTCTTCGCTTGGTATGTGCGCAAAAATGGACTGGAGTTCTGAATTACTAGACCATATACCTCCGCATCACTTCTCTCCTTCTCCGCTGGTTCATTCTAGGTTGGTGAGAATGAGTCCTTGTGAGTGGGAATACGACATAGACAAAAGGCTCGTAAAAACCCTGATTCAATCTGCTTTTTCTGAAAGAAGAAAAAAGATTAGAACTTCGCTCAAGTCGGTGCCAAAGCGTATCTCAAGGGTACCTGGATGGCACGCGAAGCGTTGGAAAGATGCTTACGTGGAATTAAGAGATGAAGAGATAATGGAGCACAGGCCAGAGGAATTAGAATTTGAAGATTGGATTGATTTGGCAATGGATTTCCAAGATGGATTGATTATTGATTAAATGGCCTTGAAAATAAATTAGGTCAAGAGGAGGGTTTTCAACCACTCGCCTCTTGGCTCGGCAAGTCGGAGGGGGATGTATGGCAAAGAAGGACACCTATCTTGCGTTATTACGTAGAGGTATTGACGATACTACCGCACAACAACTTGCTGATGCAGGTCTCAAAATTAGTGACCTGAAAAGAATCGACGAAAGCATGTTGGTTGAGAATTATGGACTGAAAAAGGACATTGCAAAAGGTGTTGTTGAAATTGTCAAGGCAGGCCCTCAATCCCACGGTAAAGAGAGATATCTATCCAAGGTTCTTGCTCCAGAAAAGAAAAAGGAAAGCAAGATTGAGGAAATCAAATTCAAAAGACAGCAAAAGGACGTCTTAGTCGAACTTGCTGAACAAAAAGAAAGACTCAAACTAGCTAAGGTCGAAGCATTTAGGTCTCAGAAAATCGTTATGAACAGGCTTGGAAAAACGGTTGAGTTAATTGTTAAACTTGAAAATAACTTGTATGATGAATCCAAGGATGATCATAAAGTCAAACTGAGAGACCAACTTGAAACAAGGGGGCTAGAAGCCGCAAGGGACCATGAAATGCTAGAATTAGAGGGGACACCACAAGACATCGTTGATTTCAGAAGAAAGCATGTACCGGCATTAATTTTCCATGCTTGCCCTGAGTGTGGTGAAGAAATGGATCCTAGGCAATCAGTTGACCCTGATAGAGTTGGAGAATATGCCCTTATTTGCTGGGAATGTGAAACTTCTTTCACACCAGCACTATCTGACTTGGTTGAAGAGAGACTGAGCAACGGAACTAGGATTTCCATCATCGAAGATAAAGCACCAAGAAATCCTGTGCCTCCGAAGCCTGCTGGCTTAAACTACAGTGATGTAAGCAAGATTATCCAGAAAGACCTGGATGATACAAACCAATCTGCTGATGAGGTTACTCAACAAGTTGAGGCAAGCCCACTAACCGGTGGACTGATGGATATCCATGAATGGATAAATCAAACCATAGCAGCAAAAGGCTACATCCAAGCACAAGAAGACAGAGAGGACTTCATCCTGCAAACAGGAGCGGGTGCTACCAAGTTCAACAAGTGGATGAAGAAAGCTGGATTATACTTCAATAAGCAAACTGGACGTTGGACTAGATTCAAGGATCGCTGAGGACTCATGTCTGAGAAAAAAGAAGTTAGTCTAGTAAGATTCTTTCGCGGAGCAAATCTTCTTGGACAAACTATCCTTCAAGAAGGGAAAACAGTAGTCGAGCATAGTTATCTTGCTGAAGTCGACATACCAACCAATTGTACAAGTGGTAACTGTGGAGCATGTATGGTTACACTACTAAGCGGCGAGGTTAGTGTCCCAGAGCCGATGCCACCCGGTCTTGATGAGGATTTTATTGCGGATGGTGCCAGATTAGGCTGCATTGGAATACCGAAAGGTGATGTCGATATTGACATCTTGCCGCCATTGTGAAGGTGATTAGATGTTCAATGAATGGGGCATTACTGAGTGGTTTCTTCTTATCATCAATCTGCTTGTCATCTCTCTAGTCATTTTCTTGGTGCGAAGGAAATTTTTGCGCCTGATGGAAAAAGTCGAACAAAGACATAATCAGAGCGCTGAAAAAAGACGTCTTCAATCAAGAGAGTTATTGAAAAAGTAATTCACTTTACAGAATCAATCCTTTTTCTTCTTTATTGTAAATGACTTATTGTCGTGCCCCCAGTGAACAAGACCCTTTTTGTTATCATCAAAAATGAAGTATTTAGTTGAAAATGAAGCCCCTAATTCTGGGTGCTCTTCATCTAACTCAATCACGATGCGTGTTGAATATCCACCAAAGCATCCGACCCCAGCTTTTCCAGTTATTCCATCCACCATTACATCAAAAAGAGGTGACAATTCCTTACCTTGGTTGGGAACAAACGGGTTTGAATCAACCTCAAGCACTAAATCTTTCTCAAAAATTTCTTCATATGTTTCAATATTTGAATTCATGAAAGTGGAAAATATTGAGGATTTATAAAAATCAAGAACATCGTGGGATTTACTAACCCTCGCCATATTCAAGAAACTATGCAAGGCGCTGAGATAACCACTCAAGCCTTGCCAATCGGTCAATTCGTGGAATCTCTAAAGTCACACTTGAAGAGAGAACAATCATTCAGAAATGTTGTACTCAAAGGCGAGTTGAGTAAGTTTCACAAACACCATAGTGGACATGTGTACCTCACTCTCAAAGATTCCCAGGGACAACTGGACGGTGTAATGTGGAGAGCAGCAAGGACAATACCAAGTGAAATCAAGGAAGGAAAAGAGGTTGTTGTAATCGGTAGTATTGACCTTTATCCGCCACAAGGAAGAATACAATTGGTGATTGACCGTATTCAATTGCTAAACAACATCGGACTATTGGAAGCGGAGAAAAGAAAATTGGTTGAGAAATTGAAGCAAGAGGGGGCTTTGGATAGAATAAGAAGACCTCTGCCTCGGCTGCCAAAACATATCGTAATCTTGACTGGTTCCGGATCCGCTGCGCTCGCAGATATGCTTAGGATTTCCACAGACAGGTTTCCTAATGTCAGAATCTCTGTTATCGGCATTTCAGTTCAGGGTGATAATGCAGTTCCTGAAATTTGCAAGGGGATAGATGTAGCTAACTCAATGACAACTCAGGGCTATTCCGATTCTTCTGGTTTGCCTGCAGTTGATTTGATAATTCTAGCAAGAGGAGGCGGCGCTCCAGAGGACCTCTGGGCATTCAACTTAGAGCCAGTAGCAAGAAAAATTCTCGAAGCAAAAGCACCTCTAATCAGTGCAATAGGCCATGAATCAGATGTCTTAGTTAGTGACTTAGTTGCTGATGTAAGAGCGAGCACTCCTTCCAATGCCATCGAAATTGCCGTTCCCGATTTTGACGATTTACTATTCCACTTATCAGATTTACAAAACCGAAAGGAAAAAACAATCCACGACATCTTAGAAGATTTATCTCAGAAAATAGAGATCCTGCAATTAAGGCTTTCAAAAGCACCACTTGAGGGCATCAAGAGTTCACAAATCAAACTTGGAAACTTGGATAAGCGCTTGACTTCCTCGTCTATGTCCATTGCAGCATCTTACAAACATAGAGTTGGTGCTCTAAAATCTCAGATGAATATCAATGTGAGCAAAAATATTGCCAATGTAAGAGTCTTGTTGGAAAAAAGTGAGGCAATACTGAAATCAACTAACCCAAAGAACGTCATAAACAGAGGATATACAATGATGCAAGATGATGCTGGAAAAGTGATTACTAGCATCTCGCAAATTGATGAGGGACAAAAGGTCGAAATGAGATTAAAGGATGGAATAATTACATCAAAGGTTGAATCAAAGAGGAGATAAAATGAGTGAAACAAAAACATTTGCAGATACGTTGAAAGAATTGGAAGCAATAGTTGCCGAACTTGAACGTGGTGGAGTTGATTTAGACAAAACTCTGACTATGTTTGAACAAGGCACTGAACTATTGAAACAGTGCAAAACCCATCTTGAGGAAGCAGAAGGTAAAATTAGAGAATTGAGCCTTGATGGAAACGAGAGTTGATTTCGTGAAGCCCAAACAACTTCAGCAGTTGCAGAGAAAAATACTGAGAATAATTAGTTCTCGGCTCGCAGTGCACACAGAAGTTACAATGGAAAAAACTGACATGATCAAATCGGTACAATTTGATGAGGATGGTAATTGTGAATTGGTGGTACAACCAAACAGACCTCATTGCCCCTGTTGTTTACTAGATTTACAAGATTTTCATTCTGAAATTAAAGCCATTAAAGGAATTGGAAATGTCCTGCTCTCAGTTGAAGGAGTCCCCGATAATGACAGATGGACAAGGGCATTAAACCAGTAATCTCAATTTACTTTTTGAGCAGTACCTGGCTGATACCTTGACAACATTTCTTTTTCGAATTGCTCTGAAGCAACTGATTTTCTTTTTCTCAAGAAAAAGTAGGTTGGCACTGACCATAGTAAAATTGAGGCAATCCATGCAATGATTATTCCAAAAATCACTCCAATAGCAGGATATGCAATCATTGCGATTAATGCAAAGACTGCCACGCTAGCTCCTCCCAACATCATAGGACCAGCTGCACCAATTGATACCGATGAGTCCTGAGAAATCCACAATGCAACCATCGTAGTTAGGAAAATTGCTGGAAAAACGCTTGCTAATCCACTCAACAATGGATATCCGAGGGATGAAAGTAAAACTGCTACACCGATAGCAAAAGCAGCCATGAATCCTCTTGATGTCAGAACAAGCAGGGTTGGCTTATTTTTCCCCTTTGGAGCAGGGTTGGCTTTCCAAGTAAATGATACCCCAAGAATTGCTAATAGGATCAAACCTGCAAATCCGATTGTTATCTCAGTAAGACCAGCAGATTTTCCAATCTCGGTGGCTTTGACAATAATTATTCCACAGATAGACCATACCAACAAGGAGAGCAATGTTATGCTCAATCCTCCGATTAATCCGTCATCTTTGATCAACTTTGGACCTATAACCCAAATTGAAAGGAATACTGCATTGATTAGCATGCCAAGTGGAATCACTGACATCGATTCTAAGAATTCTGTTTGAGTTGAACTAATCCAAATCCCATAAGAGGCTGGAACTATAGTGGTAGGAATTGTTCCAAGAACACCACCTAAGGTACCGCCAAATTTCTCGATAGCAATGGTGACAAGGGTTGCAACAACACCGGCAAAAGCAGCTGATAGGATTACGGTTGAGTAATCTATGTTCTCAAACAAGTCTAGACCTCAGAGGAACCTGTTGAGTCTGTTGCTCAACCTGTCCAATCCTCCGCCAGCCCATGATTTCTTATTTTCCCCATCGATGTATATTGCATTGAATGGTAGTACATCAACTTCTGAAACCCATTTTTCTTGGAGCTTGAATCTACCCCATCCTGGCTCATCGAGATTTATCTTACCAAATCTTACACCATCAGGTACATCTTCCCAAGCATTTAGATCGGCAGTCCAGTCCTTACAAGCTTCGCAAGTAGTCTTACCTAGAATCAAAACTGATTTTGGCTCTTTTAAGAAATCAGGCCAATTGTCTTTGGTCAACAACTCAACGTTTGCCATCGTGGCTCACCTGTTATGGTTTCATGCAACGTATTCGTCGCCCTTTTTCCAGTTTGCACCGCATAGACCACCGGCCATGGTTGCTTGTGAAGTTCTCAAAACTTCTGCTGGAGAACGACCTGCATCCATGTTGTTGATGGACCACATCTGGACTTTTCCATCAGCGTCTACCAGAACTGTTCCTCTGAATGAGCAACCTAGTTCAGCATTCAACATTCCGAAGCTCTTTGTTAGGTCTTGCTTAGTGTCTGCTAGAACGTGGTGATTAACTCCACCTGGGAAGATGCTCTCATCAGCAAACCATGCATTGTGAGAGTGCCATGAATCTGTGGAACATCCGATAACGGTGATTCCATCATCCTCAAAGTCTTCCTTCAGTTGTTCAAAACCGACAATTTCAGTTGGGCAAATGAAAGTAAAGTCAAACGGGTACCAGTACATCAAGTACCATTTGCCTTTCATATCTTCACTAGAAATGTGAACACTTTCTCCGCCGATGTATGCTCTTGATGACCACTCAGGTGCATCTTTTCCAATCATGTTGTCCATAATAGATTCCTCAAGCCACTCCAAAAGGAGGAGGTATATGAACCTGCGATAAATTTTAGATGACGAAATTTACTCGAATGGGTCGATATTCACGATCTGATCAATATCAATTCTTTTGTAGCCTCTTTCCCTTGCGTTATCAGCGCTGGCTTTGAGTTTCCTTCTCATCCAGCCAAGGCCCATGAGGTCTTTCATCTTGTTAATAGAATCAAGTAATTGCGCAGGATTTGAACCCATCAGACCACTTTGAATTATTTGTTCTTGAAGGTTATCTACAACCATGTAATACATGTCTAGCATCTCCCTTGCAGCATCTGCTGTTACCGGCATTCCAGCATGCGAACGTGCCAAGGATACCAACGTTGCTTCGGTTAACACACCCGCTGATTGACCAACAACAACTGGGCTAGAGGCATTTTGTGCTGGCAATGCTTCTGCTACTGCTGCAATCAATTTGTTCGATGTCGATGCATCCTCATCAGCCCTTCCCATATGAGCAAGTGCTGCCTCTAAATGGCGTGGCTTTATTGTGCCAACTCTATCCTTATCGGCAGCCATTTCTGCTCTATTTAATAAGTCCGAGAGAAATTCCTCCAGATGCTCTACTCCTGCTTGGACGGCAGCAGAACCAATAGAATCCACCATATCCAATCTATCTTGCATCAAACCCCTAGTTCGAGAATAATTTAATCTCGTCCGTTGAGGGTCATCAAGGGTCTTTCTCTCTGGGTCTATTTCTAATGTCTCTCTTTCCATCTGCGGTACAAGAGTATCCAATTCCTCACACAATAACTCGCTTAGAGTGGATTTCACATCTCCAGAAATTCTGAGTGTAGTAAAATTTGATGCGACAGCACCAATGTGACTAGGAGAGTAAGGCTTGGTTGCCATATGATACGCTTACAAGCGAGATTATTGAACAAATCGGCTGATTAGAATCACTCGTGTAATCCATCTTCTCTTCCTATAATTTGCGAAATTTCCCAAGCATGCATGCATTCATGTCCTCCCAAGAAACCACCAGCTTCTCGGGTCGGGCCGATGAAACTCGCACCGCACATCTGACAGAATACTTCGACTATCATTTCATTGAAATATGTCCCTTGAGATGTAACTCTTTTCGGAATTCTCTTTCCTACATCAGAAGCATCCCAGCCTTCCTGCTTCTCACAAATATCCTCTCCTTGAATCTCGTTTCCCATTTTTACCACTCCATTGTGTGAGGCCATGAATCTCCCATTGAGATGTTTATCATTCCATCATCAGTGCGCAACCATGTATCTTCTGTTCCAATCGAGCCTTCTGTGTACACGACCTTTGGCTCTATTGCCATGACTCCCCCAACTGGCAGAGGTCGGTCGAATCCTTTTGCCACAACGGGAGATTCGTCCAACTGAAGACCTACAGAGTGACCCAAAAATTTCGATTGGTCCGGGGGCAGCCCCATCAAATTATTTTCATGACCCATTTCGACTGCTAGAGAAAATCCATCTTCCCATACCTTGCTACAATCATCTCCTTTTCCAAGACCAGATAGTACCGTGTCACGAATTTCAATCATATCATCTAATTTTTCCAGCCAATGATTCTCAAGTTTACCCTTGCTAAACATCCTCGTAGCATCTACAACGTATCCTCGGTGAACGTGAACTAGATCAACAAGAACTGGCTCATTCGGTTTTACTTTGCCAAAACCAGCTCCAAAGCCTGCTAACGGATGAGGACCAGCTCCACCGACTGCAGAATCAAAAAATGAGGTCACTCCTCCGCTTCTTCCAGCAAGAACTACTCCTCTGTTGCACATCATCGGATATCTTCGCATTTGTACTATGCCGCCAAATCCTGATTCTCTACTTATTTTGTCGGATTGTGCAACTAAATCTAGTTCAGTAAGTCCTTCTGCACCGATTTCATTTATGGCTTCGAACATGCGATATTGAACCTTAGCGGCTTCTTTCATCATCTCTAATTCCCAAGCAGATTTGACTTCTCTTTGCCGATGCACTAAATTGGTTATATCAACAGGTGGACCTAGCTGAGATAGGTTCTTGATAAAAAAGTCGGCAAAAGAGTGAGGTAATTCTCCTAATTGCATTCCAGGTCCTTGATCGCAGCCTAATGTCGTCAGTACATCTGGAAAATCTTTCATTCTTGGAAATTGCTTGATTTCGATAGGACAATCAGTTCCTCCACATTCCCACAGGGCTCGATTTAGAGACCTTCTGACAAAATATATCGGTGTTTTTTCAGAATCAGAGAATATTACTAATGTTCCATTTTGTCTTGAACCAGTGAAATAATAAAGATCGACAGGCGTTTGAATGAGAGCATAATTCAAGCCCTGCTTTGCGATTTTTTGGCTAAATTTTCTCAGACGTGCTTGTAATTCGGAAACTGGAACTCTCCAATCCTCGCCTTCCGGGCCGATAGCATATTCAGGTTCTATCCCGCCCATATGATGACGGTCTTGTCTACCGTTTATGATGACATCGTCATGAATATGAAAAATGTTTGATTTCGGCGAAAGGCATTAAAGCGATGTTGCAATGTTTAGGGCATGTCCAAAGCAGGTCCAATAGTTACAGCAATATCGGGAGGATTACTCCTACTTGGAATAATTCTATCAGTAGTTGGGGCTGGTTCTGTTGCAACTGTGGAATTTACGGACATGGAGTCTGACTTCCTCGAGGCAGGCACATCAACTGAAGTTGTACTCGATGGAGAATATCTTTATTCGGTTTATCTATCCCCGGGCTCTACATGTAATGGGGGATTTTCCTTACAAATAGAGAATTCTCAATCTGGAGCAACCTTTGATGCTTATTGCGACGAATATTGGGACACTACAGATGGGTATGTTTTCGTCGGTGACCTAGACCCACAGCCAGAAATCGGAGAAGGGTGGTCCACTCAAACACTGACACTAACAGCCAACCAAGATTCATATCTTGCAAGCGACATGAGCGCATACGAGTCAGCGGGACTCACTGTGCTTGGAGGAAGCGGTATTTGTTGCCTGGGCTTCATCGGATTAATTGTTGGAATAATCATGTGGATTTCAATGGGAGGGAATAACAACCACGCGCAGCAAGTTGGATTCGTTCAGGCACCTGTAGGAGGAATGCAACAATCCTCTGTTGTAGGGACTGTGGTCACTGGTACGCCAAATTACAACCAAATGCCTCAACAAGGAATGATGGGACAACAAAGCGGATTTGGGCAACCAATGCACCAACCACAACCAGGTGTGAACCAACCACAACCATCACAACCTGTTCAACAAAATCAAGGATATAACGTGGGAACTGTCGGCATGGCAGCTGCAGTTGCAACGACCCCTGTTGCTGTACCAGTCGCACAGACTTTTGCTAATCCACAACCAACAGAGCCTCAAACCGAGACAGGAACTAACGAGTTTATGCCTCCTTTGACAGATTCTGCAACGAGTACTCCCACTTCTTCTGCTCCAGCTGAAAACCAGCCAACAAGTTTCTGGCAACAACCACCACAGGGCGGAGTCTGATTCAGCGATTAAGTTCTGATTGAACCAAGTTCCTCTTTAGGAGAGGTTTGGTTAATTCTCTGTTTTGCGATTTCGCAATATTCCTCGGACAAATCAACTCCTACGAATTTTCTGCCACACTTTTTTGCAACGACTGCTGTTGTGCCAGAACCTAAAAATGGATCTAGAACCACATCTCCCTCAAAAGAATACATCTCAATGCAACGCCTAGGCAATTCTTCTGGGAAAGGAGCTGGATGATTTACTCGACTCGCTCTTTCTGTTGCAAATTTCCAAATCGATTTGGTGTTTGAAATGAAATCATCTTTTGTTATGCTGTCAAGTCTTCCGGCCTCTCTCTCCGATTTATTCCTCGGTAATTTGTAATTTCCTTTCGAGAAAATCAACAAGTATTCATGAACATCCCTAAGACATGGATTTGATGCCGATTGGAAGGAACCCCAAGCACATGATGATCCTGCACTAGCCGATTTATCCCATATCACTTCCCCTCTCATCAAAAATCCAAGTTCATACATTATGATATTGATATGACTAGAGAGGGGAATGTATGGCTTTCTTCCAAGGTTTGCTATATTGACAACCATTCTACCGCCGGGTGCTAGAACGCGATAACATTCAGAAAATACATCTTGGAGCATTCCAAGATACTCTGGCAAACTCAGATTTTCATCATACTCCTTGGTAACGTTGTATGGCGGAGAGGTTACAACTAGATGCACACAATTATCCGGAAGTGGTAGCGACCTTGAATCACAATTTAGAACAATATTTTCGAATTCTTCAGGGAGAGGGGAATAACTGCCAACTTCTCTTTCTGAGACTAAACCATCATACATCCTTGATTGGTAATACATTGAAGAATCGTGATTCTCTCTCTTTGATACACCAAAACTCGAAGTATGGGTTGAATTACGATTGCGAACATTCCCGAAAGTCTCGCTATTGGAGTCCTCGGAGTTCATTAGAGCCCATCGGTTACAATCGATATATGACTTTTCGCGTCATTTAATGGTTGGAGACGCGCGTTTGTGTGTAATGTGAAATTTTTCGAACAGGCGCGGAAGTCAAAAACCCCCAGCCCTTGGCGTGGGTTGATGGCGAGATTCCTCTCCCTCGACGACGTCAACTTAGAGGGGAAGACTGTGTTGCTGAGAGTTGATATCAACTCTCCTCTTGACCCAGAAACAAAGATTTTCTTGGATGACAACAGAATTCGAGCCATTGTACCCACTATGAATAAATTAACAAAATCGAAAGTTGTGATTTTAGCTCATCAATCAAGACCAGGGAAACTCGATTTTACTTCCACTTTAGGACACTCTCGCGAACTGGCTAGAATTCTGGGAAGACAAGTGCAATGGGTAGATGACATCTATGGTGAGAAAGCATTGCAAAAAATCGAATCAATGAATGATGGCGACATATTGATGCTACAAAATGTGAGAATGGATAAAGAAGAGATTTCGGTCAAGGGTGATTTCCAAACACTTGCTGAAACAAAACTCGTGCAAACCCTGAGCGGAATTGCTGATATTTTTGTCAACGATGCCTTTGCTTGCGCTCACAGAGGTACACCTTCAATCGTAGGATTTACACTTTCTCTTCCTTGTATTGCTGGAGAATTGATGAGAAATGAGTTAGAAAAATTATCCAAGGCAATGGACAATCCAGCCAGACCATGTTTGGCTGTAATGGGTGGAATAAAGGTCGACGATTCAATTAACGTAGCTGACAATATGCTAAGAAAGGGAATTGCTGATGAGTTATGGGTCACCGGTGGTGTGGCCAATTTACTGGTTGAAATTTCAGGAACTGATATTGGCAGTGCAAATCATGACTTCCTTGTCAAAGAACTAGGTAAATCGTGGAAAGAAACTGTCGAATGCGCTAAGGGGTTGATGACGGATTTTGCCGATAAAATTCACCTTCCTGTCGATCTTGCTGCCAATGTGGAAGGAAACAGAATTGATCTAGCAATAGAAGATTTACCTATCGAAGCACCCTTATTTGATTTAGGTTTGAAATCAACTGTAAGGTTGAGTGCTGCCATCAAAAATGCTGGTACGATTATCTTGAATGGTCCGGCTGGGGTCTTTGAAATGCCTGATTTCGCACTGGGAACTGTAGAAATGCTGAATGCTTGTGCTGAATCAAACGGATTTGCAGTAATGGGAGGAGGACATACTGCAACCCTAGTCATGCAACGTGGACTAGAGGAAAAAATGGGGCACGTCTCAACTGGTGGAGGCGCTTGCCTGGATTTCATGGCAGGAAAAGTTCTACCCGCAATTCTCAGTCTTGAAACAAGTGCAAAGCACTTCCAAACTTCGATTACAAGAACAATTAGTTTGTAATTTTCCTTACTTGTATTCATATTTAATGTGCTCTTGGCCCAACCATGGGCGAAGGTAATTCGGTTCGATATACCAACGCCGTTCTTTATGATGATAATCTCAACAAGCATGTTGGCGACTTTTTACTGAATCCTGATGGATCTTGGAGATTATCGAAAGGCGACGAAGATGTCTTGAAAACTATAGATGGGTCGAACAGATTGCTCACACGTAGCCTTCAAAACTGGCACACACACTTAGCAATGCAACTGAATGCAAGAGATTTTTCTGATGGTTTCCCCTTGCACAGATGGCTAAATGAGGCAATTTTCCCAACCGAAGCAAAATTGAATTCTGATTTCGTTAGAATAGGGGCAAAATCTGCTGCTGCTGAATTGATAAAAACGGGCACATCTTTTGCCGCTGACATGTATTTTTATCCAATGATTACTGGTGAAGTATTGACTGATGCTGGGATCAGGGGGCTACTCGGCGGTCCTGTCTCAGACTCTGCTATACCAAATCATGACAGCGCAATATCTGCTCTAGATGAACTTGATTCCCTTCTAAAGACAAATAGTAGCGATGACTTAGTTCAATACGCTATTGCAACTCACTCCGTATATTTGTGCAGTGAGGATACTTTGACTAGAGCAAGAGACCTTGCTGCAAAAAGAAATGCTAGGCTACACATCCATGTTAGTGAAACAAGAAATGAGGTTGCACAACATTTTTCCAAAACTGGAATGTATCCAGTTGAATACCTAAATTCACTCGATTTTTTCCAGCCTGGAACCATTTGCGCACACGCATCTTGGGTCAAGAAAAACGAAATTAGAATAATGGCAGAACATGATGTTACTGCCGTTCATTGCCCCTCTTCGAACATGAAATTAGCATGTGGAGGTACACTTTCACTTCCACCATATCTTGATGCGGGGGTTGACGTTAGAATTGGAACTGATGGCGCAGCATCTTCCGGGAATGGATTGAATCTTCTTGCAGAAGCACGATTGGCTAGTCTAATCCAACGACATGATCATTGGGATGCTACACTGATGCCCGCTAATGATGCGTTTTCAATGGCAACCAAAGGGAGTAAAGATTGGGTTGCATGGAATCTTGATGACATCAGAATGAGGCCATTGGGAAGATCAAATAATCGGCATATTGCAAATCTAATCTACAACGGAGCTGAGTGTTTGGACATGTGGGTTAATGGAAGAGAGATTAGGAATGATGGAAAAACGCTTACTCTCAATGAAAAAGAAACATGGACTCAATTAGATGATGCGGTAATGAGTTATTACGACGGCGTGGAATGATTATTCCCTCGTAAAGGCATAGCCAAAGCAAGCACCTGAGAGACCAATAAGAACTACAGCGACAAGCCCAGAAATTCTTAGTTTGACATCATAGTAAACATCAACCGTACCAGGCCCATTGCTATTTTTTTGTCCAAGCCCCGCATAGTATTCTCCATTTTCAACATTCCACGAAAATCCGTCTATGTTATTGTTCTCAATTCCACCAGCAGTTGCTTGGACATCTCTAGAGTTGCACATATCAAAGAACGGTGAAGGGGCGCTCGAACATCGGTCTTTCTCATCCGAATCCACGATTACAAGCCAAATATCTTCTTCACTCCAGGTGATGGTTACTTTGGCAGATACCAGAGCAGGTACTGGATTTGTTGGCAATGGTTCTTCTGAAAAGAAGGCTTGGTCTGGTGCAGATATTGCGGGTATTCCGGTCTCCTCCCCCTTCACGCTGAATCCATTTATTCCCAGCAGTAAAATTACCATAAAAACCGAACCAGCGATAATTGCTATCTTTTTCGATTCCATTTTACTTACCTCAGTCCTAGGTTAAAGAAAGATCACTCTTTCTTTTTGACCGCTTTTCTTTTTGCTGGGGCTGAACGTTTCTTTGGTGGAGTTCTCTTGACTGCTTTTCTCTTAGGAGGGGAGCGCTTCTTAGGCTCCTCTTCTTCATCATCAAAGTCATCTTCATCTTCATCGTCGTCAAAGTCATCTTCAGGTTCTGGTTCAGGTTCTGACTTCTTCCTTCTTCTCTTAGGGTTTACCTTGTTGACTGCAAAAGGATCATCCTCGTCATCTTGTGGAGCTTCTTCCTGCTTCTCCTCTACCTTCTCTTCCTTCTTTTCTTCACTAGAACCAGTACCAGTAATAGCATCCATGTCAAGGTCTCCAGAAGTTCCGATGAATTCACTCATCCAATCTTCATCGTCTTCATCATCCTCACCCTTCTTCTTTTGCTTAGGGCTCTTTAGTGATGTTGAGATTACCATTATTGCAACTAACATGCTTAAGACCGCAACGCCTGATGCAATCCAAACAAATAGGAACGGAGGATCGCTAACACTCAACTCTTCGTATACTGGCTCTGGAGGATCTGCGACATTTACATCATACTGGCACAACAAGGTTCCGTCCTCATTGTAAACACACAAATCAACAATGAAAACTACTCTCTGAGTGACCCTATTTCCTGCTGAATCCAGTGCTTCTAATTCAACTGCATGTTGGTAACCTGGTTCAAAGAGTGCTGATGGGAATTCCATTTTTGTGTATACTTCTGAGCCATCTTCGGAGGTAGTGAGGTCTGTGACATCACCCCAAGGTGCTGCTTCCGACTCTCCTGGAATCCCATACTTGTAGGTGAATTTGTATCTGAATGATTCAATTCTAACATCATCTTGTGCTGAAGCCATAACAGTGACCTTTTCACCAAATAGGTACTTTGAGCCGTCAGTTGCTGTAGATGGAGAGTATATGTTGAGCGTTGGCCTGTTGGAATCGACAAATCTCTCATTATAAGTTAATGTGATTGAATTTCCACTAGCATCTACAACATCGAATGTGAACACAAGATTACCTGATTCAATGCTGCTGTCAATCGATAGCGGCATTGAATAAACTGGTCCTCTGTCAGGGTCATTTAGGTTGTCACTTAGCATAGTCATTGTTTCTGGTTCCTCTGAATACAGTGTACCATCAGACATTGTGATGGTGACCTCAGGGCTTAAACTTAGATATTCATTCAATTCCAGTCTGATATCATACTCGCCCTGAACTAGCGAGATGCTGTCATAGATAATACTTGATTCATCAGCTATGGATACCTCTCCAGTAGGCGCTCTAGTGTCTTCTAATACTTCGATCGCATTTCCACCAATACCAGGATAAATCTCGTTGTTTAGATTTCCAAACCTATCTTCTGATACTACTGCATACCAAACGTTTCTTTCCAAATCTGCCTCAATAGGAACATTGCTCAGGAATGTGTTAGGAGATTGCGGAGTCTCGACAATAGGTCCATACAAAAGTTCCCAGCCATCTTCTTCAAGTGTTGAGGAAGAGATGTTTCCACCGTCAAATGGGTCCCCGATATTTCTGTAGATGTAATAACTCTCTCCATCTTCATTTGCATCATTTCTCCACTCTACTCTTGTTTCAAGCGATTCTCCGGCTGACTGACCGCTGAGGATATTTGGAGGGTCAGGAGAACGAGTGTCTTCTGTAACTGGACCTGCTGTATTGTTGACCAGTTGAGTGAACTTGTAAGGAGTCGATAAATGCTCATAAAGTGCTTCTGTTACTACGAAATAGAACGAGTTGTCTCTTTCTATTCCATCTTCGAGAATTACATCGTAGTATTGTACGCCATCAGTTGTTGAGCCAATCCAATACAATGTTTCGTTCTCTCTGAAATCTTCTCCTGGAACTGGGTAATTTGACCAATAGATGTGATACCTCTCGCCCTCTACACCCAATTGATCATTCCAGGTAATCCTGGTTGTAGAATCGCCAATGAAAGTTGCGACAACATTGTCTGGCTCGGCAATCCAATTGGTGAAAGCATCCTCAAACACTGGACCATAGCAAGAATTGGGATGAGTATCTTTGTTATACTCGCCGTAAATATCGATTGTCACAACGCAGTAATATGCTTCCCCAAGCCTTCCATACGGCAGATTGTATGCGAACTCCTCAACTCCTTCGTCAACTGTTGCGATTAATTGAACTCCGGACTGAGTGGTGTTATTGAAGTTGAAATCGGCCATGTAAATCCTGTAACTTTCACCATCTTCACCTGCAGCATCTCCCCATTCAATGGTTGTAGTTCCAGTACCTGATCCGTTGTTATCATCGAAACTTGCAATGACGCTAAATGCTCTTGAAGGAGGAGTATTATCCTCTCTTAGTGAATCTTGCATCGAGTTTTGCGATAGGAATCTTACGTCTTCATAATCTATACCTGGACCTGAATAATTTGGCAATAAGTATGTAATTGAATAATACACATTGCGGTCAGTGTTACTTGGAATATCGTATGTATAACTTGAGATGCCTGCTTCCAATTCAGCAATAGGTGCGTGTTGTAGTGTATCCAACAAAGCTTGTCCATTTGCCCTTGAGATTGCGTATGTTGTTCTCCAAACTCGGGTCTTATATGCATCATCTCCAGTTTCAGGAAGTATAGGATTTATGTCATTGTAGTTAATCCATGTAATCGTGGTCTGGCTAGTTGAACCCTCGAAATAAGCTTGTACATTGTAAGGAGTTTGAATTGGAGTTGTTACTTCATCAACTGGTTCATATAATTTCGAGGCGTTTACATCCAACGTATATTCTTCAGTTCCATCAGCCAAAACTGTTGTAATTGCGTAATAGAAACTACCGTTTACGCCGGGCGGAACTAAGAATGATATGCTATGACCGGGGTGTACTCCATTTATTCCTCTACAATCAAGAGGGCTTGTTGACCCACCGATTGATTCGGTGGTGCATGCACTGGTATTTGCGAAATATTGCAAATTCATTATGTTAACAGCGTCAATAGGAGAAGAAGATCGATAAACTCTGTATTCTGCAGCAAATAAATCATTTATATCGTTCCATAATTGGTTGGTATTTCTCCACGTGATTGTGGTTGTTTCACTCACAGGATCAAATACTGCGTTGATGTCTTGGGCTTGCATTACTTCAGGTGCCCCTTGGTCTTCTGCAACTACTGAATTTACTGGAATTATTGATATCAAAAACAAGCAAACCAACATCAGGCTCACTCTCTGATTGCCGCGCATCACAATACCCACCAACGAGGTGGTACTATTTCTGTGTTATGAGTCCTTTCCTCACAATTGCAAATAAAATGCGATTATTGGACTACCTAAATAGTGCTCACTTAGTCGTTTTTTGGTTGCTCTAGGGGTTCATCAGAATCAATCTGCTTTATTTTCTTACTAGCCTGTGCAAAACGGACTAAAAATGTCCAAATTCCTCCGAGAGCTGAAATAAATACCATTGCACTCAAGGGATTAATTGGAATCTCAGTAAACAAGATAGGATAGTAACCAAAATCCAATTTTCCAAAGAATAACATCACGGACATCAAAATGATGCTGATTAAGGTCAAAACGGTTCGGTCTGCTCGACTAAATCCTCGATAATTTCTACTTCCTGCAACCGCTTGAGCTTGTGTACCCATGTAAGAGCCTAGGAGTGTGAAAAATGCTGCAGCGAAACCCAGTGTGAGATTGTTTACAAAAATGCTAGCAGACAGAGCTACAACCCACACTCCGTCTAGAACTCTGTCAAGAGTATGATCAAGGTAGTCTCCCCATCTGGTAACTTGGCCTGTCGCTCTTGCAACTGCGCCATCTAAGCCATCAATTACCATTGCAACAATCAGTAAAAAAGCACCCAAGAGCAGCATGAATCCGCCAGTAATATCTGCACTTGCAAATGCAATACACAATCCTGCTCCAACTCCAAAAGGTAGTGCAAGCCATGTTAGCATCTCAGGACTCAGTTTAGATGCTATTCTGATTAGTGGTGGAAGTATTGCCTCCCATTTTGAACGTAGTTGTTCTAATGCCATGCTAACCCCTTCGTAATTCCTAAATTGACTCAACTGTTATCATTTTGGGGTGAAAAATCAAATTTAGCCAAAATTAGGTGGCTCCTTCATCCAATCAATCTCTATTTTTTCATATTTTGAATTTGAAATATCAAGAGTTTCAATAAATTCGCTAATTTTCAATACCAAGTCTTCAGTGTTTGATTTTGTTGCATCCACTTCCAAAATCGGTTTTTCCGAGCCGATTAATTCCGAACAAATTCCAGCAATGTACTCCCATTCTGTATTTGCAATGACCTTTTGATTACTGTACCCTCTTTGTGATAAACGTTCTTTCAACAATGAGGGGGAACATCTGAGAATAACGATTGCATCTACGTCTAAATGATGGCTTAAATGCCCATCTATGAAATCAAATTCATCTAGGATAGCAACTTCTGACAACTTATCAATGTCTACGCTTTTTGAATCAAATTCGGTTTCTAAGGGACCTAAACACGAGTAGGCTTTTGCAAGGTCTAAAACACTGGTCACTCTAAATCCAAGGTCGGATAGATTAGTGCAAACGGATGTCTTGCCAACCCCAGGTGAACCGGTAATTGCTATGACCAGGTTTGTCCCTTTTTCACCCACAACACGGCTAAACCGACTCAACTGTTAAACATGAGGACTAACTTTACCATATCCAAGGGGATGAAAGTGAGGGATACTGCTGTAGCGATTGTTTTGATGACTACTGAACCAGGCAAAGAGGTTGAGATAATCGATCAGGTTAAGTCGATTAAAGAAGTGAAAGAAGCAATGGTTTTGTTTGGCGAATTTGACATATTTCTCAAGTTAGAATGTCCCGATTATGGGCTCCTATCCTCAATTGTTGTTAACAAGATAAGAAACATCGACGGCGTAGAGACTACAACGACTATGACAGCAACACCTTGATACTATATGCATAGGTTTCATTGCTTAGGTGTGTCAGGAGGAAACGGTTGCGATGTTTGGAATGGGTGAGCCAGGTCAAGCATTACTGCAATTAGAGAGATATCACAATTCAGGCAGAGATGAATTAGCAGAGGTAATGTGCTCTCAGTTTGTTGAGAACTTTCTATCAAAGAAATGCGATGTACAAGAACAAATACACCTTGTCAAAGGATTAAGATTACTTAGTTCAATTTACTTTGCTAGAGACAAATTAAAGGAAGCACAAAAAACACTGTCAAGCCTGCACAAACGCAGAAATAAACTCCACAAGATAATTGAGAAAGAAGCCCCTCAACTACTTGAAAAAATGACTTCACCTGCCGAGGACTACAGATTACAAGGCAAAGTTATGCAAAAAGCAGGCAAACTTTCCAAAGCTGCAAAGTCATGGTCTATGGTAGCAAAATTTGAGCCGCTGCACCTTGCTGGGTTATGCGAAGCTGTGTTATTTCTAGGGCCAGAAAAGGGCAGAGACAAGAGGCTCCTTGATGCAGTAAATCTTTCAGGTCCAGTTATGAAAATCGGGGATGTATTCAGGATTGAACCGGAAAATAAGGCTCACATTGGGGAAATTGCCCAAAGTCTTGTAATTGCTTTGCGTAAATCTAACTCGGGCGATTGTAAAGTGAAGGCTGATTTAATTGAGACTGAGATTCAAGCAATAATTTCAGGAGAACAGGCTGAAAATGCAAGGCTTCAGGCTGCAATAGACAAATTAGACGTGAAAGTAGATTACTATGAGTATGGATAAGTAGCGAGGGATGGATTTGAACCATCGATCTCCGGGTTATGAGCCCGACGGGATATCCAGACTACCCCACCTCGCTAACCTGCTCCCGAGTATTGCCTGTTTTCAATCCTCCGCTTGCTAAAATATGTCTTCAAGTACCATATTAATAGATGGATTCTTGAACTACACATGCACAGAGGATATCATGAAACAGTTCTTGATTGCAAATTATGCTGTTGTTCTGCTCCTTCTAGTTAGCAGCCTATCTGGCTGTACCAGCGATGATGATGCTGGAGGCTATGATGGACCGATTAACTTGGTGGTGTACTATGATTCTACATCGGGATTAATAACGGAAAATACGCAAGGTGGAACCCAAATTTCCAGTGAAGATTACTCTATTGAGTTTGATTTTTCAAATTCTTCATCGGATAAATCATCGATCAGTTCCTTCTTTGCTAATGCTGGAGATGGTTCCAGTGATATCGTGGTTGATGCTGCAGATTCTGCTCAAATTTCAATCACTTGGGCTACACATGGTCTATTCAATGTGACACTTGGTGCGATTGATGAAAATGAGAACACTCATTCAATTGAAATCAAAGTAAGGATAGAAAAAAGGTCTTGGCACAATCAGACCAATACCAATAATCCACTTGATTATCAAATAAACGCAGCCCCAGATAATGACGGTCCAAATCCAAAATCAATTATTATCAAATCTACAGTTGAAAACCCATCGAGGCAATTCACTCCTGGATCTGATGTCATGGTTTCGTGGAGCGTAAGTGATGGCTCTGGTGAAGAAATTGCATCAGGAAACGCACAAATAGGAGATGGACAAAGTGAGACTTGGGAATATGTTGTTATTGATGTAATGCCAGAGACATACACCTTGTCTATCTCGAGAGACCAAGGAAACGACAATTTAGACATTCAAAATGATATACACATCACCTATGATGCTGCAGAAAGTCCCTCCAATCCTTTCGATGAAATCTAATCTGAATATGAATTGAAAATGAATTGAAAATGAAAATCAATTCTCTGATTGAAGAGCAGTAGTACATTTGTAACTTAATTATTGAGATTGAAAGTAAACTGAATCTGAAATTAAGGGTCTATCTGTCGTTAATAACTGGTTGGCTATTCCGAGTTTTGTTACGGAGTGAAAGAAATGCCGACAAAAGCGAAGAACAAGGATACAAAAAGCAAGAATGAAGACCTTCCTTTAACAGAGGAAGCACTAATGGAAGAAGATGAGGAACCACAAGTTACCATTGAGGACTTACCTGGCGTGGGTCCAGCAACCGCTGAAAAACTAAGAGAAGCAGGTTTTGATGAGTTGTTGGCTCTAGCAGTTATGGCTCCTGCAGACCTTGCAGAACAAGCAGAGTTAGGTGAAGCAGTATCATCAAAGATAATTCAAGCAGCTAAGAAAATGGCAAACATTGGTGGATTCGTTTCTGGTGAGGCACTACTTAGCAGAAGAAGAGAAGTACAGAAGTTGACAGCAAAAGTCCAATCAATAGATGATCTACTTGGTGGAGGATTTGAAACACAATCATTAGTAGAGGTGTACGGAGAATTTGGTTCCGGAAAGACACAGATTGGACATCAACTAGCAGTTAACTGCACTATGCCGCTAGAAGAAGGTGGATTTGATGGCGATATTTTCTACATCGACACAGAAGACACATTCAGACCAGAAAGAATTACTCAAATGGCTAGAGGACATGGATTGGATCCAGACCAAGTGCTTGGGAGAATACACGTGGCAAGAGCGTACAACTCTGCTCACCAAATGCTATTAGTTGATGAAATTAAGAAAATGAGTAAGAATTTCAATGTCAAACTGATAATTGTTGATTCCCTTACCAGCCACTTTAGAGCTGAGTTCATTGGGCGTGGAATGTTAGCAACAAGACAGCAGAAATTGAATAGACACCTGAAAGACTTGAAGCAACTAGCGGATGTAAATAACGCGTTGGTTTTGGTTACAAACCAGGTCCACTCTAAGCCTGACGCTATGTGGGGAGATCCAACTAAGCCTATTGGCGGTCACATTTTGGCTCACGCAAGTACATTCAGACTCTACTTAAGGAAAGCAAAGGGTGGAAGAAGAATCGCAAGATTGGTCGATTCTCCGAACCTTCCAGACGGTGAATGCGTCTACCAAGTAACAGAAGAAGGATTGAGAGACTGATTGGCTAAGAATAATCACCTCCAAAATCGTTTGATTTGGGGGTTACCCATGCGGTATATTCAAGATAGAATTTGGTACCATAGGAATAATGCGCCATCTTATTGAAAGAGTTCTCGAAGTCACCGAAGAGGAAAGACCTGTTCCAGTGATATCAGAAGGATCTGATGCTGAAACGGAATTACAAGCCTTATTGGAATCCTTACAACCAAGAATTCGGGTGTATGGAGTTGGCGGTGCAGGATGTAATGCTATCAATCGGTTAAACGAAGAAAAATTGTTTGAAAATTCATATGTTGACGGATATGCAATCAATACTGATGCTCAAGCCTTGCTAATGTCAACCATAGAAAATAAGGTTCTGATAGGCAGAACTGCTAGAGGACGTGGAGCTGGAGGAGATCCAACTAAGGGAGAAGCTGCCGCTTTAGAATCTGAAAATCAACTAAAGAAGATAACAGATGATACACAATTGGCAATAATTACCGCAGGAATGGGAGGTGGCTCGGGTACTGGTGCTGCCGGACATATTGCAAGGCTCGCAAAACAACAAGGTGCAATGACAATCGCTGTTGTAACCTACCCGTTTCAATCTGAAGGTATGCTGAGAAGACAAAATGCCGAGTGGGGGCTTGAAAGATTACGAGAACATTGTGATACGATAATCGTGATTCCAAATGAAAAACTACTAGAGATTGAAGGAGTTAAAGACTTGCCACTTGCATCTGCATTTAGAGTCGGAGATGAACTACTTGTGAGATCTATTACTGGAGTTGCAGAATTATTGACTACAGACGGCATGGTTAACCTTGACTTTGAGGACCTTCGTAGCGTAGTCAATTCAGGCTCAGGTGTTGCTATGATTGGATTGGGCTCAGCAGATGGACCGGGCAGAGCAAGAGATGCTACACTTGAGGCACTACATTCTCCTCTACTCGAATTAGATGTTACCGACGCTAGAGGCGCACTGATAAACGTTGTAGGAGGGGCCAGCCTTACACTTGGAGAAGCAGAAGAATGTGCTCAAATCATCAAAGAGAAAATTTCCCCGCATGCTAGAATAATATGGGGTGCGGCTGTCAACGAAGATTTAGGGGAAGAGGTCAGAGTTATGCTCGTGCTCACTGGAGTAAAATCTGAACAAATTCATGGTTCTAGTGAGAATAGACAACTAAAGAATCTAAAGAATCGACATATAGAATTCGTTAATTAGTCTCTGGTTGCCCAAAATCCAACTATAAGCAACGCGCTAATTCCGATTATTCCAGTAAGCAGTTGTCTATTGCCGTTAGATGATGATTCTGTATTTTCAGACACTTCGCCTTGGTAATTTACTCCAGGGATTCTTATTTCAAACGAATTCCAATTATCCCCAGTTTGTTCATTATTCCCGTTAACTGCATTTGCATGAAGCCTAAATCTGGTTGTCTTCGAATCGTCTTCTGGTGAAACCCAAGTAACGTTCCAACTCAATTCCGATGCATTCGTATGTGTATAACCTTCCTCATACTCTTGTGGAGCTCCCAAGATCTCTCCTGAGGAAACAATTAGTCTGAATCCACCCCAGTTCTCTACTGCCTCGGAATCTCTCTCTACATTTGATTCTATGACTAGAGACAAGTTGTACTGAGTAGAAGATTCGTAAGCCTCTGGCAATCCAAATATGTCGACAACGGTTAGTTCATCTGCGGCCCCGTGGCACAGACAGCCGTTGTTTGCAGATTCGCCAATGCCATCGGGGTAGGCAACAGAAAATGGCAATGACATGAGAGCAAGTAGAGTCAGCAATGTCAGCGCTCTGCTCATGTTGGTTCATTTTTACCCCATGAGAGGTGTAATATCATGTTTATCATTCCAAATTTGACATGATAATGGTTGGTTCATTTTTGACGACATTACATATATTATGAAAACACGATATGGGTTATGTTTGACGGTGGGGCTGTTCAAGAGGTTGAATTTGAGGCAGATGAAATTGATGTTTTTAGTGAACTAGGAATAAACTCAAACACCAAGCAAAATGAGACTTTTAATGATCCATTGATGTCTTTAATCGAAACAGAAGATGATGATTCTAGCGAAACAGTAACGGAAGAAGAAATTGTTGAAGTCGAAGCATTAGAAATACCTGAAGTTGAGCCAGTAGTAGAAATAGAGGAACAACGTGAGTCTAAATTCGATAGACTTGACTCAAGATTGAAGGCTGGATTTTTGAAAGAAATAATTGCCCAGAAGCTTGTTGATGAGCCTGAAAATCACACTAATCCAATCACTACTGCTCCTAGGAAGATGATGTTAGTCAAGGATAGTTTAATTGTCAGTTTGCATGGTAATGTGGCGAGATTGGAGATAACTCTTGAAGATGAAAAAGGAGCGTTACTGAAACCTCAATCTATAATAGACATAAGCACAGGTAATCCAATGCCCTCCTCTATGGCCTCTAAACTACCAATCTCATACAGACCTATGGCTAGAAATCTCAACAAACTGCTTTGGGATTCTTATTGTGCTCTGAAACAATTGCTGTCAAACTAATCCTGGTGAATTACCAACTTCCAATCCTTCTTGACTTCAACCAACATGTTTGAAACCGTACAATATGTTGTGTGACTTTTTTCAATGAGCCTTTCCAAAAGTTTTCTTGGCACATCGCCTTTGATGTGATAAGTCATCATTATCTCTGTGAAAACCCTTGGATGTTCACTTCTCCGCTCCCCTTCCATATCTATCCAAACATCACTAAATTTCCTATCCTTAAGGCCGGTTACAATATCTGCTAGAGAACAGGCTCCTACGGTTTGGAGGAGTAATTGGACCGGGTTTGGCCCCTCCTCCCAATCCATCTTTACTTCTTGACCCTTGTCGTTGATTCCCACCATACTTGATGAGCCTGTCCACTTAACTGAAGCCTTCATGAATGTTCCTCCGTTCTTTTGTTTAAAGACTATATCACTAAAATTCTAAAAAAATGATATCGGTTATTTCTTGAAGTCTAGCCATTTGGGTGAGTCTGAGCAACATGAGCGGTAATCCTATTTCAATGAACAACGGCAAATTAGTTATTCCAAATGATCCAATTGTCTACTTTATTGAAGGCGATGGAATTGGCGTAGATATTACTCCTGTTATGATAAAAGTAGTTGATGCTGCTGTAGAAAAGGCATATGGAGGAAACAAAAAAATAACTTGGGAAGAGGTTCTTGCCGGTGAGAAAGCATTCAACCACACTGGAGAGTGGTTACCTGAAGCAACACTTGATGCGATGAAAAACGGTCTAGTTTCAATCAAGGGACCATTGACAACTCCCGTCGGGGGAGGAATTAGATCTCTCAATGTTGCACTAAGGCAAAAACTGGATCTCTTTGCATGCGTAAGGCCGGTAAGATGGTATCAAGGCACACCTTCACCAGTAAAATCTCCAGAAGATGTTGATATGATTATTTTTAGAGAGAATTCAGAGGATGTTTATGCTGGAATTGAATGGGAAAGCGGAACTGATGATGTCAAGAAAGTAATTGATTTCTTGAGAAATGAGATGGGAGTAGACAAAATTCGCTTCCCAGAAACAAGTGGAATCGGAATCAAGCCAATCAGCAGTGAGGGAACTGGAAGAATTGTCAGAGCCGCTTTAGATTATGCAATTGATAATGACAAAGATTCTGTAACCTTAGTTCACAAAGGAAACATCATGAAATTCACAGAAGGTGGATTTAGAGACTGGGGATATCAAATCGCAAAAGAAGAATATGGCGCTGTAGAATTAGATGGTGGCCCTTGGTGCACATTTGAAAACCCAAAAACTGGATCGACTATCACTGTCAAAGACGTTATCGCTGATGCAATGCTTCAACAGATAATTACCAGACCTGCTGAGTATAGTGTTCTTGCTACAATGAACCTGAACGGCGATTACATCTCTGATGCCCTTGCTGCTCAAGTCGGCGGAATTGGTATTGCACCGGGTGCAAACATAAACTATGATACTGGAATTTCAATTTTCGAAGCAACTCATGGTACTGCTCCAAAATATGCTGGTCAAGATAAAGTGAATCCAGGCTCTCTAATTCTATCTGCAGAAATGATGCTGAGGCACATGGGGTGGACTGAAGCTGCAGATCTGATTGTTAGCGGAATGGAATCTGCTATCTCAGCAAAGACCGTTACATATGATTTCGAGAGAATGATGGATGACGCAAAACTACTCTCATGCTCAGAATTCGGTGAGGCTATAATCAATTCAATGAACTAATCAGATATTATTCTAAACCATTCAAAATTGATTAAATTGGAGATTCTGAATTCTGATGAAATCAGTTTTTAATCCAATCATTTAGGGTTCTACTATCCTTGATTACACCAAATCCGAAGTTCTCTTCACACGCTCTTGCGACCATTGTGAAATCACCATCTCTAGTTGCGATGAGTATCGAACCAACCTCCTTTAGCGGTTTTTGAGCGAGGTTTGAACAGATTTTCATCAGTGATTTATCACCCAATTCAGGGTAAATGTCATCTCCATCTAATTTAGTCCTTAGAGGAGTATCCCTCATTCTCTTCATTTCGGTTAACTGCTCATAAATATCCTTATGCTGAATCAAGAAATCATCAACAAACTCCCTCGCCTCCGAGTTATCAGATTCTTCTTCTAAGCGTAGATCATCTGGGGCCCAGTTGTTGTAATCTTTGAAAATTGATTCAACCATTTGGGTGATTGAACTTTCTTGCATAATATCATTCAGAAGTTCTGGGTCGACCATCACATCATCGAACTTTCTCATAATATTATCAATATTATTTACGAAACCACGCATTTCTTTCTTTACTATATCTGGCAACCATAAGAAAACCCTTCCTTCTTCAGCCCTGTACTTCAAAACCTTATGGAATTGACCGCGCCCGTCAAAGTCAAGTGAAACCTCTCTAGCCATTGACAATTTATCGTTGAGTAAATCGAATAAAGCATCGACTAAGACATTTGTATCGACGATAATTAACGGATTTAAGGCTAGATTTTTCAGATATCTACGAGATCTAGTTGGTATGTCCTCTTTGTACCTCGCAAACAGTGTTTTCTCAGCATCGATAATTCTTTTCATCTCTGATTGTCTGAAATTAGAGGTGCGGATTGCCCTTTCAATGAAATTTAATCCATCTACTGGTTTCTCTTCACATACATCTTTTGCGAATTCAAACAGATCCTCTGCCGTGCCTGAATAAATTGTGCTCATAATTTGATTGAAGGTTTGTTCATTCGACGCTCTAGTCTTTCTCCTTCTACTGTTTGTGACCGATGATAGCGCTGCCATCACTCTTCCTTTGAACGGTTGCTCAGGAAGAGGTCTTGGATGCTCATCGGCATATGTTTTCAAAAGGTCGAGATCTTCTTCAGAAAATGTCGTTCTAGTCTTGTTAATTAGTTCACCTTCTTCGTTTTCCTCGACATAATGTTCAACTTTTCTAACGTGGTTCTTGACCAACTTTGTAGCTTCTTCGGTTTTCTTTTGAGAAGCAATAAAGGAGACGTTAATGTAAAGTTGGAATCTCTTTGTTATCGCTGTTTTTAGAGATGGATGATTCTTCAATAATTCCACTGCTTCTTTCCATTGTTCTGCAAATGCTAGATGAATCAGTGATTTTCTGTACAATACCATGCTATGTTCGTAATCGAATTCCTTGTGATCTCCCGCTCTTCTGTAATCTCTTGCAGCGTTTAACTCATCATTTTGAGAAGCAGCCAAAGCAGCCCTCGCTAATGTATGCCAAGGCGACAAGGGATCATTGTTCTGATACCATGAAACCAATGCTGGCAATCCTATGTCGTGCTCCAAAACTAAGTGTCTTGTGGTATGAATCATTCTGGTTGGAATATTTTCTCTGGTGAGCATATCGTTAATGGCATTCAAGTTTTTTTCATCAATATCCCCGTTTTGTAGAATCAGGTTAAATCTTGATAACCGTAGGGTATCGATTACTTCACAGAATAAATGATATGCTATTGGGTCAATGCTGTCGTTTTCTTTTGCTTTCTCAACGCTTGCTAGCAATTTATCCATTTCCTCGAATTTTGTGAGGTTACTTGCCCCTGCTTTGAGTGATTGTCGTATGGGCTTGAATGCCATTGCACCAACTTTGTCCAATACTTCGATAAACACACCATCTTCGACATCCACGCCTTCCAGTAATCTGATTAGGTTTGTAGAAAGTTCAGAAAAATATTCTGGTGGGTCTACCTCAAAAACTGATGAGAGAGCTACTTTTCTGCTATTTGTCATGCTAACAAATAGGTCATTTTCCCTGCCTGCTGCTAACAAATGTGAGACCAATATTGTCTCCCATGGATGTGAATTAACGAGATCAGAATATTCTGTAAGTATTCTTGCTGACCTCCTAAGATTCATTGTTCTCATGAAAATCGGCAAGGAAATTGTCGCGTCAGGAAGGTCAAGTCCTTGTTCGGAGTCTTGAATTAACCTAGCTGATTCTGCTTTAAGTTCAAATCCAAGAGAATCCTCTTCCAATAGAATTCTAAGCCCCACATTTGAGATTCTTGGAAGTTGTAATTCTAACCATCCATACGCGTCAGAGCCAAGTTGATTCAATAATGGTAGTAATTCACCTAGAGATTCAGATGATTCCAAATTTATTTCATTCAGTGCTTCTAGTGCCTCAGACTTTTTGTCTTCATTGCACAAAGCCGTAAGTTTCCACCAATTCAATTTCTCAATTACTTCTGCTGATACATCCAAAGAAGAAATCAAATCTAATCCTTGGATTAATTTGCTAGATTCTAAAGTCGATGCTTTTTCAGACGGATTCAGCCAAGCGAGTTGGAGAATTCTAGTGTTTAATTCATCGCTTTCATCAGATGATATCGCAGTTATGAAATCATAGTCCTGACCTGTTTTTATCAAGTTCAATAATTCAAACTTGGAGGCGAGTTTATCATCTGTTTTGCTTAATTCTTTTAAGATATCATCCAAGTTATCACTTTCAGTTTGAATTGCTAAAATTGCACTCAGTGAAGATAAATCTCCGCTCAAGTTTAGTAAAGAATCATCAGGAGCTAATCTCCTTCCATCCTTTAATTGACCTTTTAGTGCTGCAAGAGAAACTCGGCTTTTCGGGTCCTCAATGGATTCTTCAACGGTATTGATGAAGGCGAGCAATTTTTTAGAATCATCTCCAGAAATCCGTGCTTTCGATAAATCCACCTTTGCTGCCTTAGCCTTCTTACTTGCTTTGGCTTTTGGGAAGGCAGCAAATTGTGCGAGTAATGGAGTTTTTTCGCCTAGTGCTATCCATGCAGGGTGGACTCCTTTTTCGAGACACTCGTTTCTCAACTCTGTTTCAACTTTGTTCCAGTCATCTTCCCATTCATCCTTGTTCAATTGCTTGTGAATTAAAAGAGATGCAAGTCGAAGAGCAGTGGATCCTGTAATCGGTAGAATTGCTTCTTGAGCAGTAGGTATCATTGAAACAGGATTAGATGCATTTTTTGAGCCAGCACCTCTCCTTCTTCGCCCTCTGCTCATCATAGGGCTAGCACGTGCAGGCGAGTTGTTCTCATCCTCATCATCTGCAGGAGCTTCCATTTCGGCAAGTCCGATGTAGAGGAAACCTCTCATTGGGTCGTCTAGTAATTTAAATTCAGATGTTCGTGCCACTTGTGCTCGTCTTTTGAATTCAGGCATTTTTTGCCTAAACCCGGCATCGAGGCATGTGGCGAGATAGGATTCTTGCAATCTTGTCCCCCCGTTATGGTCCTCGCCTTCATCGCATGTCTTTCAACCCACCGCCTTCAAATTATACCCTCGCTATACCAAATCAAAAAAACCCATTCACTGTAGTATTGCTGGGTAGGGCAATGAATCCATTGAGTATATCTTTACTCCTAGTTCATCCAATCCTTGCACTGCTCTTGATTTATTGGATTACAATCCAGTACGGATGGAGGAAAAGAAAGAAAGTGGTACCAAAAGAAAATATGGAATCTGAGAGAGACAGGCATGCCAAAAATGGGAAAATAATTCTCTGGTCTGCGATATCAATCTCACTTTTTGCAATGGTTGCAAGGGCTTTATCTGGTATCATAGAAAATGGAGATTTTACTTCCATGTTGATGCCACAAAGCCTGCATGGATGGACAGGTCCAATAGGACTGATTCTTTTGGGCATAATGAGCAAATATGGAAATCAAACACACAAATCTATCCACAATAAACAAAAAAGTGGCAAATTGAGAATGAAGCACGGAAGGGCTGCTGACTTCATTATTGTCCTCGGTGCAATTCACGCATTCTTAGGATTCCTCTATACTTTCTCAATCTTGACCTGAATATTGTGTCGTCAAGAAATAACCCGATTTAAATAACAAATTTTACCGGGGCACCCTATGGAAGGCGTTACTGACCCTGCTATGCTGGAAGACAAATTCTTCTACAAAATGGGTCTAAAGATTCATGACCTTAGATTCGCTGTTTTATTCTTCTCGATTATCGGTATGTTCATGCTTGGCGGGTTGATGGCTACAGGAGCAGAATGGGCTGAATCCTGGGGTGAGGGAGATCTTGAATCCATACAAGCCGGCGAGGCAATTTCTGAGGCTTTTGCAAGCGAGGACGATGTTTCCTATGGTCCAACCTTCACTTGGTTAATCGGGCATGAAAATTTCAATCATACAGATTCACAATGGCAAAATGACACAATTCTTGCACTGGAGCCTTTTTCCAGTCACAAACATGCCACTATTACATATTCTTGGGAACGTAGTCCAGCAGAAATTGATGATTTTGGAAGAGATTTTGATGGTACCTATTGGGCAAAAAACACAATTGAATTCGATGTTGAAAGGACTGAAGCGAAGAAAATTTTCTTGGAGCTTAGGGAAGATGTTGATTTTCCTGATGGATACGAAGATTACTCCACCGCTGGGATTGCCGTTGATGCTACATTTGATGATAGAATAAAGAATGATCTAATCAAGGCTGAAGCAGTTTCTGGACCACTTTCACTGGTAATTTTACTCTTGGTTTTCGGCTCGGTCGTTGCTGCATTTTTGCCAGTAGGTGTTGGTTTATTCACAGTCATATCCGCTCTAGGGGTAACAATTTGGCTTTCAACGCAAATTGAAGTTACAAATTATGCTACAAACATCATTTCATTGATTGGGATAGGAGTCTCAATTGACTATTCCCTGTTCTTGGTAAACAGATTTAGAGAAGAAATAGCAAGAGGGAGAGATATCAAAATTGCTACAGCAATGACGACCGCGACTGCTGGGAGAGCAGTTTTCTTCAGCGGTTTAACCGTGGCTATTGGACTAATTGGATTGCTATTTTTCAAGAATACCACATTACCATCTTTGGGAATTGGTGGAACTCTTGCTGTATCGATTGCAATGCTATACTCAATTTTGACCCTACCCGCAGTGCTATCTATACTCGGTCACAAAGTGAACAAGGGTAAGGTTCCGTTTGCTTTTACAATGGATAACGATGAAGGGATTTGGAAGAAAATCGCTACCACTGTCATGAATAATCCCTGGGCTGTGTTTATCCCTGTTGTCTTGATTTTAGGTGGAGCTGGTGTTCCATTCTTATTCGCAGAATTTTCACTTTCTTCAATTGAATCACTACCACCCGAGGATGAAGCAAGAAGAGGAATTGAGATTATGGATGAAGTATGGCCGGAAGATTCTCAAAACTCCATCTTCATCGCTCTTGATTTCGATGGTGACGAGCCTACTGATAACGTCACACTATCTGCTATGTATGACCTGATAAGAGATATTGAAAAACTCGATAATGTCAAGTCTATCTCTGGAATTGCGCTTCCAGATTCTGCAATGAACAAGTCCTCAGTACTTGATTTTTGGAGTACTCCAAGCGAATATTTACCAATTGAATCTCAATATGCAAGGCAAGCCCTTGCAGACAATTTCCTCGCTGAGGATTTCACCTTCATCTTGGTAGTTATAGACGGGACTGATACTTCTGTAGAGTCTAGAGAGTTAACGGTAGAAACCAGAGAATTGGCTGGCAAGATGATAGAGGAATTGAACACAGGAGATGAAAAATCTGAGAAGGTTGGTGGTTTTCCTGCTTACAATCAAGACACTCTAGATGCGATTACCAATAATTTGCTCAAGGCTATGCTTTTCATATTCGGGGCTACTACTGTCCTGATCTACATCCAGGTTAAGTCAATTCTAATTCCATTCAAAGCAATTGCAATGAACGTTCTTTCTATCAGTGCTTCCTTCGGAATGCTTGTATTCGTATTCCAATGGGGATTCGGTCAAGAATTGCTTAACTTCACACCCCAAGCAATCGATGCAGGAAATCCTGTAATCATATTCTGTATAGTATTCGGACTGTCAATGGACTATGAGGTACTCATGCTTTCTAGAATACATGAAGAATGGGAAAGAACTGGAGACAACACATTAGCTGTTGCAAACGGACTGCAAAAAACTGGCAAATTAATCACTGGAGCAGCCGCTATCATGGTGGTCGTATTTTCTGCGTTTGGACTCTCGAGTGTTGTCGTCTTGAAGCAAATCGGATTTGGACTTGCCCTTGCTATATTTATAGACGCTACTTTCGTTAGAGCATTGGTAGTTCCAAGTGCAATGCGATTGATGGGTAAGTGGAACTGGTGGTCACCTAAATTCCTCGGTGGAAAAAGTATGCATGTTACAGAGAGTGAACAAGAATAGTCGCTAAATGGCTAATTCTGTCTCTCTACTTTTCCACATTGACGTCCAAACTTCTAAATTTCTTTCAAGATCCATTTGATTAAGTTCTCTGTCTTCGATTTGGAAATCTTGTGAGATGGGTTGAATTCTGCAGCCGCAAGCATTTGCATGCCCTCCCCCTGTGGCATCTAATTTGGTTGCTAGAAGCGATAAATTGTATTTGTCTTGACCGTTGGGGAGAAATGAATTGGCATAAAATGAGGCTGATAAAGCGCTTTTTTCTGCATTATCTATTGCCCCACCAAGATAACCATGAGTAATACAAACCGCATCGGCACGAGAACCTGCGTAAGCGGTAACTAAGTATCCATTTGTCCTAATTCCGGTTTCATCCAAACGACAAATTGCGAGTCTATCAACAATCGTGGTTTGCTCTTTAACTAATTTAATCTCGGTTTTACGAGTCTGTTTTGCCTCTTCCAATACCTCAGATACCCATTTATCTTCACAAATTTCTGTTATCTTTGCTCCAGAAATAATCAATTCAAGGACGTGATGCATGAACTCTATATTTCGCATTCCCAAACATCTGCTCAGTCTAACAATTGGCCCATCAGCCAGGAATTCTTCAATACTGATTTGCCCTGAATCTAATCTATCGACAATCGGCAAAATTTCTTCAAGATGTGAAAGGTCATGGGATTCGCTAATCAAATCATATGCTAACCTTGCAGCACTAGGAGTAAGAGACCAAGAAAAAATTCCACCACTATCAATAAACTCATCTTCAACAGATTTTGAAGGTTTATTTGTCAAATGATGATCTAGATACCAGCCACAATTTGGATGAAATGGCAAATCAACTATTGCGCAAGTTGAATCAATAATTTCCCTCATTGACTCGGAACGAATTAATGCAGGATGTGAGAAAATAACTTCAATTGATGGATTTGCAATCTTCAATGCTGCTGCTGCACAAAGTCCATCCATGTCGCTATCTGCGACGACTTTAGTGATGTGTGAAAAATCGATATTTACTCCTCCAACATAGGAACCAAATGCAATTTGATGAAAATAATATCGGACAAAAAATTAGCGTAAATGACTTCAACGAGGTTTTTTTCGCCGACAACATGGAAACATCCTGTGGGTTGGTTTTGAGCAATCTGGGAAGCATTCTATTGCTACAATATCCACAGGGTCATTGGGACCTTCCAAAGGGACATGTGGAAGATGATGATGAAGATCATATAGCCACTGTTCGCAGAGAATTAGAGGAAGAAACAGGGATTTCTGATGTTGAATTCGTGCCTGGTTTTTGTGAAAGAAGCGAGTACTCATACAGACACAAAGGAAAGAAAAATGTCAAGCAGGTGTATTGGTATTTGGGAGAAACCGAGAGAATAAGCGTCAAGCTTAGCCGTGAACACAGAGGTCACATGTGGCTTGAATGGGACCAAGCATTAGAAATGCTAACTCATGAAGAAACAAGGATCGTAGTTAAATCAGCAATGAATCACATGAAATCAATAGGAAAGTTGTAATTTGATTCCGTTTTCCGGAATTATTCCTCGATTTCTTGATACATTATGGACAAACATCTATAAGGGCTAAGGACTAATTGTAAACATGGAGAACAAAGGCAAGAGAATTTCTCATTACATGTTGTTTGCATTAGCAATATGGTTTTGTGCTAACTTGTTGAGTCAGTCTGCATTCATGGCAATATACGGAATACCGTATGATGCGATCACATTACTCAAGAGTCTTGGACCCATATATTACGCAATCATGCTAGCAGAATTGCTTCTCTGGGTTTTCGCCGGTGGATGGTTAATCAAGTGGTTCACTGCTAAATTATCTGCCAATCCGAAGCCCGCATGACATTATTGAAGGAAAAAATAGTGTTAAGAAATCATCTCTAATCTTGGAAATAAACCGATTTGTATAAGTGTCTTCTGTGCTGATGTGATATCGTGAAAGAAGATTCAGACGATATCATCTTCAATGGACGACCTATGTTGCCAGAAGATCTCAATGAAGGTGATTCTAAAGTAATTGAACTCCCGTCTGGATGTAAAATTGTCTCAATAGAGGATGCACGCTCTACACTAAAACAAAACGTGAATCACATTTACACATTGCAAGCATTTCAAGATGATGTCGAAGATTTAACCGAAGAATTAGACTATTTATTAGACAAATACGAGGTGACACATCCGTTTGTGGTAGAGATTGCTGATTACCTTGCTATTCAAGTCAAACAATGGCAGAGCATTACTCAAACTATCGAGCAGAATGGTGCTAGAATTGCTTCTTTGGATCCTGCAAGATTGGAATGGTATGGAGTCGTTGACGGCAAAGTTGCATTATACTCATGGCAGGAGGGAGAATCTGATATCGAGTGGTATCATGCGATAGATTCTGGATTCCCCTATAGAAAACCACTCATAGAAGCTTAATCTGGGAAACATATCCGGAGGGTATCAAATGGTCAAGATAACACAGGTCCACACAGGCGGTGGCGATTCTGGTGATTCTTCTTTAGTCGATGGAACAAGACGTAGCAAAGCCGATATTCGATTTGAAATGGTTGGAACTTGTGATGAATTGAACTCTATAATTGGGATATGTTTGATGGAAGTTGCAAGACTTGAATCTCTCCATGAAGATGGAGGTCCGAGAGGAAATGTCCCTCGAGTTCAAAATTTAGTAAACCTCGCTTTGACGAGAATTCAAAGTGAATTATTTGATTTAGGAGCCGAACTTGCATGCCCTGCAGATAAGATTCCAGAATACATGCAATTAATAGGAGAACACCAATCTTCAGTTCTACTTTCTGAAATGGAAGAAATGCTGGAAGAATGTGAACCATTGACTAGTTTCATTTTACCTGGAGGGATTGGACCAATTGCGCATTTCCACCACGCTAGATGCGTCACTAGACGGTTAGAGAGAACTATGGTTCATTTAAAAAATCAAACAGCTTCTGAAGTTAGTGATATTTCTTTGCAATATGTCAACAGGTTAAGCGACTGGTTCTTTGTTATAGCAAGATTTGTTTCAAAGAGAATGATGGTTGACGAGGTATTATGGCTTCCACTTGGCAAGAGAGGACCAGAAGAAGGAATCTCGGGAATTCTTCGTGAGCAAAGAATGAACGACGACTTTTCAGGGCTGTGATTATTCAGATTCCTTTATTGAATTGTTTCTTGGACTAATTTTCTCCAAGGACTTTTCAACCGCTTCAATGAACTCAGGGGCAACTCCATTTTCCCCACCCGCATCGAGAAGAGCATCACGCCAATAGGATGCTTTTTCCTCTTCTTGTAAAAATACGAAAATTCTCTCAAGGGCTAGGTAAGCCATTGGGTTAAGATGCTCTTCTTCAATATCCCAGCCCTTCTCAAAACATGCAATTGCTCCATGGCTGCCGTGTAATTTACCTCTTTGTAGCGCAACCATCCCTGCTTGAGACCATGCAAGCGGTAATTTTCCAATCAACAAACCACGGAATACAAGCCAAGTTTGGCCTCCAGCGATTACAACGATTGCAAAGAACCCCGAGAATTGTTCAAATTTTGTCAAGTCACCCCAATAAGTAGCCATTAATGCAGCAACAGAGACGCTGAATATGGCGCCAGAAAATGGTGCAATCAGTACATCTCTTCTTGTAATACCCAAATGGTAAACACCGGCTATCAGACCAAAGGATCCTATTCCTGCAATTAGTGCAAGATGAAATTGTATTTCCACGGGATTTGGAGCTGTCTGTCCAATAGCCATTACTGAGGCAATGAATAGAATGATGAACGAAAATCTCCTACTCGGCTCTGGAAATGGTTGTTTACCCGAAAGATAAAACAAGGAAATTGCAAGGGCAAATTCGAATAATAGCAGAGTTATTGTCCCATTCTCAGAGTCAAAATACATGTCTGCTCAAACTATCCCAAAATATCATCATTTTTCAGTTCACGCTTCAAACCTTGTGATAGTTCGAACCCTTGTTAATTTCAGTGGCTCTGTAAATTTGTTCAACCAATACCAGACTGGCAAGTTCATGCGGCATTGTCATTTTGGACAGGGACAATCGCACATGATCATCGCGCTCAACTCCATCCCAGCCTTGAGCAGGACCAACTAAGAAATGAGTATCTTGGCTGGATATTTGTTTGCTGCCTACAAACTTTGCAAAACCAACGGAATCAAATTCTCGCCCTCCTTCATCGAGCAGAATTTTTTCTCCGGTATCGGGTACCTTTTTTATGAATTCAGGGGCACTTAATTTATCAGAATAAGTTAGTATTTTCAAAGAGATAGAGGCTAGCCTATCCTGGTATTCGCCGATCAAGTTAGAGAGGCTTTTATTCTTGGTTTTGCCATGAAGATGAACTACCAATCTACCCATGTCTTCCCATGGAGGCCCATCTATTGATTTTGTTCCCAATCAGTGGATACGGCGTTGTTAGTTCCACAGGTTTCAATAAACAAGAGCATCAAAGGCAATTCATGGGATGGTGGCCATTCAAGTCAAAGGCTTCAGCGCCACGGTCAAATGATCCAATAAGGAAAGACACTCGTACTTGGCTAGAAGAATTACAGGAAATCTGTGAAAAGAACTTTGACAAACCGGAGGAAGCAAGGCGAATAATTAGACAATTACAGGTCGAGTGGAAAGATGCTGTGGAAGCGAATATACTCGACAATACGGCTGCAGAGGGTTTGCAAGCGCGTGCTTTTAGATTGTTAACTTGTGATGATGATGTTTGGATGGAAATGCTTGATGACCTAGATTTTTGGAAAATAGGATGGCGTCCATTCGCTGAGGAAGAAAGCGAGAATTGAAAGACAACCTTCTTTTGGGGATAGTTATGAGTCAGTCACCAAGTCTGCACATGTTACAGACCTGCCCATTTTGTTGGAAGGTTCGAGGCATGACAGATTATCTGAAAATTGATGTCAATCAGGTTCAAGTAAACGCCATGAAAACGAAAAAGGAGTTGGCATTTGCAGGAGATTGGGGAAAAGTCCCAGTTTGGACATCGAGTTCAGGAGAAGTCGTAGTCGATTCAACCCCCATTTTGAAATATATAGACAAAGAGCATTTTGATGGAAAAATATCT
>MDTD01005146.1_pt1 | contig 47242 bp, 47 predicted proteins | sample 811221 | NCBI WGS metagenome assembly MDTD01 (sample SAMN05326646, study PRJNA326480) | marine metagenome | isolation source: seawater | place: Pacific Ocean: South West | collected 2011 | reverse complement strand
TCGCCCGTCAGAAGGGCAACGACAAGCGCGCCGACATCAGGCGGGAAATCAACACTTATGGGCGCCCGTATCGTCGACGAAAGCATACCAGGAATACCGACACACTGGCTTGATTTCCGGTTTAGTAATCTTTGGGTTCCAGTTTCAACGAAACGGAATTCATGCAGTAGCGCTGCCCGGTCGGCATCGGGCCGTCAGGAAACACGTGCCCCAGATGTGCATCACAGCGTGCACACAGTACCTCGGTACGTTTCATCAGCATCGACCAGTCCGATTTCGTCGCCACTGAGTCGTTGTTCAACGGCTGATAGAAGCTCGGCCAGCCCGTCCCGGAATCGAACTTGTGATCGGCGTCGAACAGCGGATGTCCGCAACAACGGCATTTGTAGACGCCGGGGTCTTTGCACTGGTCGTATTCCCCGGTAAACGCCCGTTCGGTGCCATGCTGGCGGGTGACGTGGAATTCTTCTTCCGTCAACTGCTCCCGCCACTCTTCTTCAGTTTTCGTGATCTTCTCGACCATCGGTATTCAGCGTCCGGTCTTGCCGTTGATGCGTTCTAGAATCGTGCCGAAATCCCGAAGCGCCTCGCCGCAATCACCGGCAAAGCTGGATCCGTGCATGCAGGCCAGGGTTCTGGGATTCAGATTGGCGAGGCTTTCGAGGATCGGGATGGTTTCGTCCGTGAACGGCACCGCCCCGGACATCGGGCCTTCGGACTGCCGTTCGTTGTATTCCAGGGACGGGCCTATGATATCCCCCTCTGTCAGTGCCTCGACATTACCACCCTGCCCGATCAGGTCGGAACAGAAAAGCGTCGAAGCCGTTTCCTCGAACATCAGACTGGCATCCCACCCGTGCGGCACATGTTTGGTCTCGATGACGCGAAAGGTGTGGGAGCCGGTTTCGATACGTTCGCCCGCCTCCAGAACGCGGGGCGGACGATCGGAAAAATCACCAACGCTGGTACGCGCGCCAACGAAACTGCACACCGGTTCGGCATGCGGCGCGATGCCCAGCCAATCGTTCAGCGCTCCGCATTCGTCGGATTCGAAATGGCTGAAACCGATCCAGCGGATCGTGGAGGGATCTAGCACCGTTTCGACACCAGCCTTTATGTTGGGGAAGAGCCCGCGAAGATTTGTGTGGTAAAGCATCGGTTCATCGTCCCGCACCAGGAACGAAGAGAACTGGAAATTCGCCGCCTCCACGAAGCACGTAATGCGGAACAGATCCGGTGCGATTTCATCGATAGTTGCGGTCATCTCTCAATCCACATAATCGGTGGTTAAGTCATTTAGCTGGCGGACCAACGCCGGCCACTCGCGCTCGCCGGTGCCATTGTTATCATACTGCCTTGCCGTGTGCTCGCAGACCTCTTCGGAGGGGTAGCGAATTTTCTGCCCGGGCGCTGCGGCGGCCGAAAGAAGGGTCAGCTGGGCTTGGCAGACTTTTTCCAGAAAATACATCTGTACCCACGCATCGCCGATTGTGTTTCCGGTTGTAAGCAGACCGTGGTTGCGAAGTATCATCACCTTCTTGTCACCGAGATCGTCGACCAGGCGTTCCCGTTCGGACAGATCAAGCGCGATGCCCTCGAAATCATGATAGGCCGTATGGCCATAGAACATCATCGCATCCTGGTTGGTATAGATCAGGCCGTCGTCGAGCGCTGAGACCGCCATGCCCGCCTCCGTGTGAGTATGGATGACGCATATCGCATCTTCCCGGGCGGCGTGGATGGCGCTGTGGATGGTGTATCCTGCATTATTAATCTTGTGCGGCGTGTCGTCGAGGATGTTCCCGTCCAGATCGATCTTGACCAGATTGGATGCTGTGACCTCGTCCCAGCGCAGGCCGAACGGGTTGAGCAGAAAGTGGTGATCGGGTCCGGGAATCCGGGCGGAGATGTGATTGTAGATCAGCGTCGTTGTCCACCCATGAAGATGCGCAAGCCGATAGGCTGCCGCCAGATCAACTCGGACCTGCCATTCTTCGTCGCTGACCTGCCCCCTGAGGGAGGCGCCCGGAATATCCCTTACCGCGGTTGCATTCATGCCCTGTCTCCGCAAATGTGCGGCCGAAGTCTAGCACAGGTGCGAGAGCGAACCATATCATTCGTATCGCCGTTACAGCGTTTTGAGAACCATATCGACAGCCCGGGCGACCCGGGCGTTGACGTGATCGCTTTCGGGTGGCGATACGCTCCCCCCCCCAACAACATGCTCAGGTACAGGTACCCCCGCACAAGCTCGAAAAATTCCCTCGCGGTTTGCGGGGACCCCGGACGGTTAGCCGGCCGTCTTCGGTAAGGGTCTGAAGATAATACGCGAGTGCCGCAATGTTCCGTTCTGGACCGGATAGATAGAAAAGTACTCTGAGTTCCGGGAAACGATTGACTTCGGCCAGGACGATCCGGTGCAACGCCAGTGTTTCCGATGCATAAACCGTCCGCAGCGACTGCTCTCCAAAACGCGTCAGCGCCTCTCGTACCGGCAGACCTGCCAGTGGTACGGCAGGATCGTTTTCCAGGACGGGCTCGTATTGTTCCTCGATCCGGCCGGCGAAGGGCACCTCCTTGCTGTCGAAATACCGAAGAGTGTCATCTTGGAAACTGAGACGGCCTCTGCGATGGCGTCCATGCTGGCGCCCCCGAAACCGTGGGCCATGAATATGGCCATCGCACCTGAAAGTATGGCGCGACACTTTTCGGGTGCGTTTCGTTGCCGTCGGGTTTCGCCGGGACGCATCAGTTGACTCGCGTCTGACATATTAATACTGCACCGTAATGTATCTATTTATAAAAGTGTTTCGTTGCACGAAAGGTCTTCGCCATGCCGCTGGATAACGCAGCTGACATAAGCACCCTCGTTCAGCCGGGCAGGGTGCATCGCCGGGTCTATGGTGATCCGGAGATATTCGAACTGGAGATGGAGCAGATTTTCGGGCGCGTCTGGATCTATGTCGGACACGAAAGCCAGATCAGAAACCCGGGCGATTTTGTGACCACCCGGTTGGGCCGGCGGCCCATGGTACTGACCCGTCATACGGACGGCGAAATTCACGTCATCCATAACCAATGCGCACATCGTGGTGCGATGGTGGTGGCCGAGGATGCCGGCAATGCGGATGAATTTGTATGCTGCTACCATGGCTGGACCTACGACACGACGGGCAAACTAATCCGCGTGCCGCTGCAGCATGGCTATCCCTCGCATTTCGATCCCGACGATCCTGACACGGCGATGGTCCGCGCACCGAGGGTCGACAACTATCGCGGCTTTATCTTCGCCTCCCTCGCAAAGGACGGGCCCTCCTTGACGGATTTTCTGGGTTACATGACGACGTCTTTCGACGACATGGTCGATCGCGCGCCCGATGGGGAGATCGAAATCGCGGGCGGCGTTTTCAAGCATGCTTTCGATGGTAACTGGAAGCTTTACCTCGAAAATCTATGTGATGCTGCGCATCCGCTTTTCGTCCATCAGTCGTCTATCGAGGCAGCTAGCGAGCAGGATGATGGGGCACATTCGGACGGCGCAGGTGAAATCGCGGTAAGGCAGATGCGCCAGAACGGGGCACCCTACAAAATGTGGCAAGAACAGATCGGCATCTGGACCTATCCGAACGGCCATTCCTTCCTCGGCGATTACCACGATGACGAAAAACTGGTCGCCGCGAAGCGCAACAAGGTTTTCACCGAATACATCGCCGCGATGGAGACCAAAAAAGGGAAGGAAGAGACGAAACGCGTTCTGGAAGTCACACGCTGGAATTCGAACATCTATCCCAACATCTCGTTCATGAGCCAATTTCGCCAGTTCCGCGTGGTTCATCCGGTCTCGGTCAACCGGACGGAGGTATTCAACTACATGTTTCGCATGAAGGGCGCGCCGGAAAAAATGTTTGAGGATACGGTCGCGTTTTCCAACGTGACCAATGGCACCGGGTCGCTGGTCCTAACCGACGATCTGGAAACGTATGGCCGGATCGGCGTGGGCGTAAATTCGGGGGGCGCTGAATGGATCGAAATTGGCCGCGGATACGAAACGGACAGTCCCGACAGTCACGGCGGTGTGCAGGGAAAGGATTCCACCAGCGAGGTGTATATTCGGAATATGTACGACGCATGGCTCGGTTACATGACAGCGGCGTGAGGGAACGACCATGTCTCGACTCGCACCGGACGACATTTGCGCCTTTCTGATCAACGAGGCCCGCACTCTCGACGAACGCCGCTGGGAAGACTGGCTCTCCCTGTTTGCCGACGATGGCTGGTACTGGGTGCCGATAGAGGAAGGTCAGACCGACCCTCGGACGACTGTTTCGTTGATGTACGACGATCGGCTGTTGCTTGAAACCCGGATCCGCCGACTGAAAGCCGGCAAACTGCATGCGCAATCACCCATTTCCCGCACCACCCGGACCATCGGCAACGTGACGGTCGAGGACGAGACAAACGGCGTCCTTACCATCCGTTCCAAGTTCCAGATGATCGAATACCGACGCAACCTGCAGCGGCTATTCGGCGGCACTCTGTTGCATGGTCTGGCCGAAGACGGCGACAGTTTCGTCATCTGCTGGAAGAAGGTCGAGCTCGTGAATTGTGATAGTATGATGGACGGGCTCAACGTCCCCTTCTAGGTTGGACGGCCAACGCAGGGGGTTCGATGACAGAAACGACACGCGCGATCCGGGTTCACGAATACGGCGGACCGGACGTATTGCAAATGGATGAAATACCGCTGGCGGCGCCCGGTCCTGGCGAAGTCCGACTTCGCCATACCGCCATCGGCGTCAACTATGCCGATATCCATACCCGCAACGGACGCTATCCGCTTCCTCACCTGCCGAGCTGTCTCGGCTCCGAAGGGGCGGGCGTGGTCAACGCGGTCGGCGAGGGTGTCGAGTTCGTCTCGGTCGGTGACCGGGTTACATATTCCAGCGGTGGGCACGCTTTGCCGCGCGGTTCGTACTGCGAAGCGCGTACCATGACGGCGGATCGGCTGATCGTTCTGCCGGACAACATCGACGACGCGACCGCTGCCGCCATGACGACCAAGGGCCTGACCGCCCATTACCTGATCCACGACGTCTATCCGGTTGGGCCGGGCGATACGATCGCCATCCATGCCGCAGCCGGCGGTGTCGGACAGATACTCTGTCAGTGGGCAAATCACCTGGGGGCCAGGGTAATCGGTATCGTCGGCTCCGAAGCGAAGGAGAAACACGCCGCAAACGCGGGGTGTCATCACACACTGGTGCGCGATCGTGATGACGTGGTTGCCGCTGTGAAATCCCTGACGGCAGGCGAGGGCGTCCCGGTCGTATTTGACGCAGTCGGCGCCGACACATTCGAGGAATCGCTGCACTGTCTGCGCCCGCAGGGGCTGTTGGTATCCTACGGCACCGCATCGGGGCCGATACCTCCATTCGACATCTTTCGTCTCAACCATATGGGCTCGCTCTACGTGACCAGCGCCGCCTATCTCTGGCATGTCCGCAACCGCGAAGAGATGCTGAATCGCGCGCAAGATCTGATCGACGTCGTGTCCCGTGGCGTGGTCAATATCCCGGTAGAGCGGCGATACCCGCTAGCCGAGGTCGCAGAGGCGCACAGAGACATGGAAAGCCGATCGACGACTGGGATGAGCGTTCTGATCGTCTGAAATCCGGGCAGACCGGGATCGCGTACACTATTGCAATTCTTCCGGTCTCGGGGACACCTATGAAACTGCGCCGTATTTACCAGCTCGTCACCCAGCGGTCCCGTGCGGTGGCGTTTCTCCCGGCCCTTGTTTCAGGATGCTCACCCCTTGGTCTGCTAGATGCCGTCGTTCCCGACGGCGACTACCAGCGCCAGGCAGGCATAGTCTACGGAGATCTTCCTCGCCAGAAGCTGGATGTCTACCGCCCCAATTTCCCGGCGGAAGACGCGCCGGTCATCGTTTTTTTCTATGGTGGTAGCTGGAAATCCGGCGAACGGGGCAAGTACCGCTTCGTCGCAGACGCGCTGACGCAACGCGGCTACATCGTGATCATTCCCGACTACCGGCTTTACCCGCAGGCGCGTTTTCCCGCGTTTATGAACGACGCGGCCAAGGCGGTTCGGTGGACGGCAGAAAATATTCGCCTGCCAGATGGGCGGAAAACGTCGTTGTTCTTGGCCGGTCATTCCGCCGGGGCCCACATAGCCGCGCTCCTATCCGCCGACCGCCAATATCTGCGGGATGCAGGGGTCCCGGCCGGCACCATCTGCGGCGTGATCGGACTAGCCGGCCCCTACGCCTTCGATCCGCTCAGATACCGGAGCACCCGCGCCGTGTTCGCGGACCTCAAAACCACCGACCCCGCGCGACCGGTGAAGCAGGTCGCAAAAGGGCAACCTCCGTATCTTTTGCTGCATGGCGACGGAGATACGACGGTAAGACCGTCGAATACCGTTGACTTCGCCAACGCTCTGAAAGCAAGTGGCAACAGCGTCGACACAGTTATTCTACCTGACATCGGTCACTACCGGATCATCCTTGCCGTCGCCCGACCGTTCGACGACATCGCCCCGGTCAACGACCGCATTGCCGCCTTTATCGACGGTCATAGAGATTGTAGATAGCGACACTCGGCACGGCTTGATCGCCCTCTCTCGGCCCGACATGATGTTTCCAGGACACATAGGAGACCCATGCCCATGTCGGAAGAACCGACAGTCCGCCTCGATACCGACGGAAAGCCGATCGGGTTTATCGACCATCCGGACGACTACAGAACCGTTACCTACGAAGTGATCGAGCACGGGATCGGTCTGTTGACGCTGAACCGGCCCGGCAAGCTGAACGCCTTCGACGAACGCATGATCCGGGAACTACGCTCGGTAATTTGGAACGTGAACTTCGATGAAAAAATCCGCGTTCTGATCATCACCGGCGCTGGCAGAGGATTTTGTTCAGGGCGCGATATTCTTGGACTGGATTACGAGAACAACCTGCCGTCTCCGCAGTACCGGGCCTATGTGCGCGCCAATCACGAAATGCTGGACGACATCGAAAATATGGAAAAACCCGTTATCTCGATGATTAACGGCATCTGTGCGGGCGGCGGCGTGGAAATCGCCATTGCCAGCGATTTCCGGACCGTGTCGGAAGACGCGGAATTCGTCCTTACAGAGAACAATATCGGCGTCATTCCAGCATCCGGTGCCGCATCGCGCATGATACAGATGATCGGTATCGGCCGGCTCAAGGAAATGATGATGACCACCATGCCAGTCGATGCGGCAACCGCTGAACAATGGGGGCTAGCCAACCGCGTATTCTCGCCCGACGACCTGCTTCAAGGCACGCTAGCCTTCGCCCGTATCCTTGCAGAACGGGCACCGCTCGCATTGGGCATGGCAAAGCATGTCATCAATACCTGTCAGAACACCGACACCGAAACCGGCCGCCTGATCGAACGCCTTGGACAATCGGTTCTGATCCAGTCGGAGGATTCCCGCGAGGGCAACGCCGCCTTCCGGGAAAAACGCAAGCCGGACTGGAAGGGCAGATGAGCTTGCGCCCCGCCGTAGGCACTGAGCTCTGGGTCGATCAAGGCGGCAGGGACACAGGACCTACCCTACTGCTGATGCACGGGCTGTCCGGTACCGGCCGTATCTGGGACGGTCTGCGCCCGTTGCTGGAAAAACACTGGCCAGGGCGCTGGATCATTCCTGATATGCGGGGACACGGGCGCTCGTCCCACAGTGACCGTTACGGCATCGCCTGCCATGCCTCGGATATGGCCGATCTCGTGAGCGATGTGAAGGAACTGTATCTGGCAGGACATTCGATGGGGGGCCTGGTGGGGATCCTGATGGCCTCCGGCTGGTTTGGTGTGATGCCGAAAGCGGTCGTCACCTCCGGGGTCAAGGTAGACTGGACGGAAGAAGAACGCGCAGGGCTGTTCAAGCTGATCGATATGCCCGTCAAGTGGTTCGACAGCGAAGACGACGCGAGGGAGAGATTCATCCTAGTCACCGGGCTGAAGGGTGTCGCCGATCCGGCTTCGGAATTTGCCGGTACGGGCGTAGTCGAGGAAAAAGGTAAATGGCGGCTCGCTGCCGACAATCGGGCCGCGATGGTTGCCGACGCGGATACACGCGATATATACGCCGCCGCTCGGGCACCGGTGGTGTTGGCGTCGGGCGAACATGACCGGATGGTCTCCGTGGCAGAACTCCGGACCCTGGATGCGGAGGCCCAAGAGCTGCCCGGTCTCGGACACAATGCTCACGTGGAAGACCCGGCTGCATTTTGGTCGCTCATCTTGTCAGCCATAGAGATTGGATCATGACAATCGACACCGAGAAATTCCGTTTCCGCCGCTTCGTCGAAGAGATGGCCAAAAACGGGGACGTCGAAGTCATTGAGTCCAGAACCCCGCTTGCCGCGGTCGCGGACCGCCTGGAAGGAAATCCCAACGGCACCTGGTTCCGCAACGCAGGGCCTGACGGTCAGGAACTGGCCGGCAACGTCATGGGATCCCGCAGTCGGCTGGCCGCATCGCTCGGCGTGGAGGAGCGCGACTTGCTGTCGGAGGTTATCACGCGCCTGCGAACGCCGATAAACCCGGTTGAAATCGATGCCGAGGATGCGCCAGTGCAACAGGTGGTTCTGCGCGACAACGAAGCCGACCTGACGGAGCTGCCGGTCCACCTGCAGCATGGCGAAGACGGGGCACCCTATATTTCAGCGACCCTGGATTTTTCTCTCAGCCCGGACGGCGGGCGCACAAATGTAGGTATGCGGCGGCTCATGCTGCGCGGGCGGCAGGACGCTGGGATTGATCTCAACGCGCCGAGCGATCTGCGTGCCATCTATGGCAGTACCCAAGGCAACGGCGACCGCCTGCCGGTTGCCTTCGCCGTCGGGTTTCATCCAGCTGACGCCATCGCCGCCCTGTCGATGACGCCCACGGCCGACGAACTCGCCCTGATGGGCGGGCTGAGGGGAGAACCCGTACCCCTGGTAAAATGCGCCACCAGCGACCTTCGGGTACCCGCTGATGCGGAATACATCATCGAAGGCTATCTCGATGCGGAAGGGTGGACTGAGCCGGAAGGCCCTTACGGCGAATATGTGGGCTATTACGGCCGCCTGAAACAGAACCCAGTCTTTCACCTGACGGCCATCACCCACCGCGAGGACGCGGTGTTCCAGACCGCAACCATCGGCGGGCGCAATATGGCCACAACCGACACGGCGCAGCTCTGCGCGTTGCGCACCGAACAGGCGGTTTGGACGGCCTTAGAAAACGCGGTGCGCGAGCCGGTCGCGGTGTACTGTCCACCGGCAACCGGCGGCATGTACAATATCCGCATCGCGCTGAACCAGCGGATGCCTGGCGAGGCGCGCAACGCCATCGCTGCAGCCTTCGGATCGACCGCCGATACTAAGCACGTATTCGTGGTGGACTCCGACATTGACGTTTTCGATGACGCGCAGATGGAGTGGGCGCTCGGCACGCGGTTCCAGAGCCACCGGGATTTCGTATCGTCCTCTGGTTATCGTGCGGTGCCGCTCGACCCGTCCCTCGAAGGCGAACGCGCCGGATCAAAAGCCGGCTTCGATCTGACTAGGCCTTTCGGCCGGGCGGGCGACCAGGAATGGAAAGTACCGGACCCGCCGGTTTTCCGGCAACGGCCGCACATGTCGGTCGAAGACGCGCTAAAAGACGGCCCGAAATATTTCCGCGAGCTGATGGAGGCAGCGGGATCGGACGATGGCCGCGAGATCGTCCGCCAACTTGAAGAATACTATGCGGCCGGGCGGATAAAACGGCTCGAAGACGGCCGGTACGCGATCGAATGACCCTCCGCAGTCTCGCTGATCTGGTCAATGATGACGTCGCACTTGTACGGCGTGGCCGTTATCTGTCGACCTCATTTATCGTCGGCATCGGCAAGGACGACTGGCTGGTGACGGTCGAGAACGGAAAGATTGCCGACGTGAAGACGCCTCCGCCGCTGATGGCATCCAGCGCCTTTGCGATACGGGCGTCGAAATCCGTCTGGGACGCTTTGTGGAAACCGTTTCCGGCGCCGGGGTATCACGATATTTTTGCGATGACGAAATCCGGCGAGATGACCATCGACGGCGACCTGTATCCGATGATGGCGAATCTACAGTATCTCAAGGATATTCTGGCCGCACCGCGGGGTAACTCCTGAGATGGCGCCGAGTTTCGAAAATACAGTGGGCAGGTACGTCCATACCGATATCGCGGGACGGCCGCACCGCGTTTATTTCGAAGAAGCAGGCCAGGGGATTCCGCTGGTTTGTCTGCATACGGCCGGATCGGACAGCACTCAGTTCCGCCATATCCTCGAAGATCCCGAGGTTTGTGACGGCTTTCGGGTGATCGCTTTCGACATGCCTTGGCATGGCAAATCCCTGCCACCGGCTGGCTATCAGGACGAGGAATGCCGCCTGACGACCGAACTTTACACGGATACGATCCGTGCCTTCTGCCGTTCGTTGGAGCTTGATAGGCCGGTGATCATGGGGTGTTCCATGGGTGGGCGCATCGTCCTGCACCTGGCCGAGGCCTTCCCGACCGAATTCCGCGCGGTGATCGGTGTCGAAGCCTCCGACCATCAGCAGCCCTGGTACGACCGCGACTGGCTGCATCGGCCGGACGCCCACGGCGGCGAAGTCTGCGCCGCGCTGATCTCCGGGCTCGTCGCCCCGCAAAGCCCCGACGAATACCGCTGGGAAACGCTGTGGGGTTATCTCGCCAGTGGACCAGGTATTTTCAAGGGCGATCTGCATTTTTACCGCGCCGATTCCGACTAGCGGGACCGCGTCGCCCGAATTGATCCGCAAAAATGTCCCGTCTACCTCCTAACGGGAGAATACGATTTTTCCTGCTCACCCGAGGATACGCTGCGTACGGCACAAAAATTGGCGTCGACGCCGTGATAATGAGGGAACTCGAGCATTTTCCGATGTCGGAGAACCCGGAACAATTCCGGCAGTATTTGTTGCCTGTTCTGGCGGAAATCACCTGAATTTGCCTTGCATTGCAGCAATGCGACTGGAAACATGGCTCTCGATCCATTCAAAAAACGAAAAACAGGGATACTCACATTATGGAAACCCGCGCCGCAATCGCCACAGAAGCCGGCAAGCCGCTATCGATCGAAACCGTCACGCTGGAAGGCCCGAGAGAGGGCGAAGTCCTAGTAGAAGTTAAGTCGACAGGCATCTGCCATACGGATGCCTATACACTTTCTGGCGCGGACCCTGAGGGACTTTTCCCCGCCATCCTAGGGCATGAAGGTGCAGGCGTCGTCGTCGATTGCGGCCCGGGTGTGACCACCTTGAAGAAAGGCGATCACGTCATTCCGCTCTATATCCCGGAGTGCCGCCAGTGCAAATCCTGCCTGTCAGGCAAAACCAACCTTTGCACGGCGATTCGCGACACCCAGGGCCAGGGCGTGATGCCGGACGGCAGCAGCCGGTTTTCTATTGGCGGTGATCGGTTGTTCCACTATATGGGCACGTCGACCTTCGCCGAACACACCGTGGTGCCGGAGATCGCGCTCGCCAAGGTTCGCGAAGACGCGCCGTTCGACAAGATCTGCTACATCGGCTGCGGCGTCACGACCGGTATTGGTGCCGTCATTTATGCCGCCGGCGTAGAGCCGGGTGCGAACGTCATTGTGTTTGGCCTTGGCGGCATTGGCTTAAACGTCGTGCAAGGCGCACGGCTAGCCGGTGCGAATATGATTGTCGGTGTGGACCTCAACGAATCGAAAAAGGAAATGGCGGAACGCTTCGGCATGACGCATTTCGTCAACCCGAGTGAGGTCGAAGGCGACCTGGTCCCCTATCTTGTCGATCTAACGAATGGCGGAGCCGAATACTCCTTTGAGTGCATCGGTAATGTCGACATCATGCGTCAGGCCCTGGAATGCACGCATCGTGGTTGGGGCGAAAGTATCATCATCGGCGTCGCCGGCGCGGGCCAGGAAATTTCGATCCGCCCGTTTCAGCTGGTCACCGGCCGGGTATGGAAAGGGACTGCATTCGGCGGGGTGAAGAGCCGCCGAGACGTGCCGAAATTCGTCGACTGGTATATGGATAGAAAGATCGAGATCGACCCCATGATCACTCACACCATGCCGCTGGACGATATCAACGAGGCCTTCGACCTGATGCACAAGGGTGAAAGCATCCGGAGTGTCGTGAACTACTGACTGCCAACCGGCCGATTATCGTCTTAAAAGGCAGCCCCTAAGCCGCCTTTTTCTATTTCAGCTTTATCCGGTGGGACCAGTTGCGCCCGTCCGATAAGGTGATCTGCTTGAAGCCCAGCAGCTTGGCCAGATCGTAAAACGTGAACAGGTTATGAACGCTCAGCTCCGCAAACAGAGACCAGGCCCGCACCCGCAATGTCAGTGTAGCCAGAACGGCGCGTGCGCGAAACGGCGTCGCTAACACGTCATCGTCGAGGGCAACGATGATCAGTTTCTCCCCGGCTGTTCGCTTGGCAAAGACCGTATAGCGCCGCAGCGCGGGGTCGGAAAACAGTTCGCGGGTAAGCCAACTACGAATCCGAGACGTCGGTCATGGTCGCTACCCGGCAGAACCCGGGATGGGGTGTTGTAGGTTTCTTCGGACTTCGGTGTTAGATAGTAATACAGGTCATGCTGGTCCTGTGCCGCTGCAGGCGGCAGATACAGTTGAACGCACAGAACAATCCCGACAAACCTGAGGATATGAGTCACCCACGTTCCTCGTCGTCGCGTTCACTTTTAAAGACCAGAAACATCAATCCTATCCCCAGACCGAGACTGAGAACGATCCCCGCCAACATCGCCAGAATTCCGGCGGTGCTCATCTCGATGTCACCGATTTCTGTCCACATATACACTGCCCCCCAGACGGCCAGCGCCAGCATACCAAGCAGCGAAACGGCGAGTGCGAAGCTTTTCATCAGCCGGAAAAATCCCAAAGATTCGGTACGGCAGTGTTCGAATATCCGGAAATGAAGCTTTTCTGCGCGCCCGTTGCGGGATCGTAAACGTGACGGTCGACCGCCCCGATATTGGCGCCGTAGACATGAATGCTGATCGAGGTCTTGTCGTCATGGGCGTTCGACACCTTGTGAATATCCCCGATCGTCGGCGACACGATATCGATATCCCCCGGCTCCAGCCGCTCGTTCTCACCGGGGGCGAGAGATCCATCAACTGCAATTTCGAAACGCTGGCCCGTCTCGGACCCGCGCAGCATTCCGATCAGGCCCCAGACCGTGTGGTCGTGAACCGGCGTCGTCTGGCCGGGGCCCCAGACGAAACTGACGACGGAAAAGCGTTGTTGCGGGTCGCAGTGCAATAGATACTGCCGGTATGTGTCGCCTTCGATGGCGTATTGATCGGGCAACCAGTCGTCGTTTTCGACCAGGTCGGCTAGCAGCAATTTCGACCCCGCGACCATCGCCTGCTCATCGCCGTGGTAATGGTCGGCATGATCGGTCATGCCAGCAACGAAGCGACGCAATCGGGAAATATCTGCCATGCGGTTCCTTTTGAACTTAACTCATGCAACCTAGTCCTACGTCAGGGTGCCGGCAATGCGGCGAAGCGCTGTCATCAGAATTTCTCTCTCGCCGGCTGACAACGCCGCCTCCATCCGTCTTTCCTGATCGGCGATGACAGTCGTTACCGCCGTCAGAACTGTTTCGCCGTCGGTCGTCAGTGACAAACCGTGAAACCGGCGGTCGTCGCGGAGCTTGCGGGGCGCAACCAGACCCCGGTTGACAAGACGTTTTACGGCGACAGACAGCGTTGACTTGTCCAGCCCGTACACGTCCACAAGATCCTTCTGACGGATCTGCGGGTTGTCCCAGACAATCGTCAGTAGACTGAACTCGCCCGGGGTAATCCCCAGTTCCCGTAACGGCTCCTGCAGGTCCCGGAAGGACGCTGTCTGCGCTTAGCGAATCTGATACCCCAGCAACCCGGTCAGGCCGCTGAGGTCGACTGGCACGCCGCGCACCGTTTCCACCGTTTTATTCAGTCGAGGGTTCGTCATTCAAAATGAATAGTTTGCTCATCAAACTATACCAACTACCATCACGCCCAACGTTGCAAAAAGTTCGGAAAATTCGATGCTGAAGGAAGACCTGAACAGGCTGGTCACCCAAGTCGGCCCCGATACCGGCTGCGGCAAACTGATGCGTCAGTACTGGCAGCCCGCCGCCTTGACCGAGGAACTGGCCGGCGAACGCCCGGTCAAAGCCCTTACGCTGATGGGCGAGGACCTAATTCTGTATCGTTACGGCGACAACGAGTACGGACTGATCGGCCGCCACTGCCCGCACCGGGGTGCGGATTTGTGTTTTGGACGCTTAGAAGACGGCGGCCTGCGCTGCGCCTTTCATGGCTGGCTATTTGACCACACCGGCAAATGCCTGGAACAGCCGGCGGAACCGGCGAACAGCAATTTTTACAAAAAGATCAAGCACACGGCGTATCCGTGCGTCGAACGCAACGGTATCATCTTCACCTATATGGGCACCGGCAACCCCCCTGCCCTTCCGGCGTTTGATTGTTTCGAAGCACCAAATGAATTCACGTTCGCATTCAAGGGCTTCGTCGACTGCAACTGGCTGCAGTTGAACGAAGTCGGCATCGATCCGTCCCATGCGTCGTTCCTGCACCGGTTTTTCGACGATGAAACCGACAAAGAAGCCTATGGCCAGCAGTTCCGATTTTCGACCGAAGAGAACGACATAGCGATCACCAAGGTCCTCCGGGAATACGATTGCCCAGAAATCGACATCGAACAAACCGAAACCGGCATACGTCTCTATGCCCTGCGCAGGCTTAACGATGCGGACATGCATGTCCGCGTCACCAATCAAATTTTCCCCAATGCAATTATTATCCCGATCAGCAACGAAATGATGCTGACGCAATGGCACGTGCCGATCGACGACACGACAAGCTGGTGGTATGCGATTTTTTCGAGCTTTAGCGAAAAGGTCGACAAAGAGCGCATGCGGAACGACCGTCTGGAACTATACACGCTACCCGACTACCGCCCGCGCAAGAACCGCGACAACGATTACGGCTACGACCCGGAAGAGCAGCGCAGCAAGACCTATACCGGCATGGGCGAGGATATTAACGTTCACGATCAGTGGGCCGTGGAATCGCTGGGCAAAATCCAGGACCGGACGCAGGAACATCTGGGCACGGCGGACAAGGCGATCATCGCCAACCGCAAGCTGTTGATCCGCGCCATCGAGGCGGTGGAACGGGACGAAGAGCCGGAAATAGCCCTCCGACCGGATGATCCGGCGGCCTGCCGCGGCCCGGTGGCGATCGACACAATCACACCGGTGGCGAACTGGAGCAAGACATGGAAACAGACAGCAGTGGAACGCCGGTCACGGTCGGCGTGGGCGCAACACCCTTGGCCCGCGGATTTGACAAGTAAGACGGAGACCTGACGTGACCGAACGCAACGACACCATGGGCCGTACGGGATTCGTCGACGAGCATGGCTTGTGGACGGACAACGACCGCACCGAAGCCGAGCGGATCGTCCGCCTGATCGAGGAAAATCAGCTTGAGGTCATCCGGCTGTCTTACCCGGATCAGCACGGCATTCTCCGCGGCAAGACCATAATGGCGGGTGAGGCCGAACAGGCCATGCGCAACGGCTGCGCCATCACGACAACGCTACTGGCGAAGGATACGTCTCACACCACCGTTTTCCCGGTTTTCAGCCCCGGGGGCGGTTTCGGCATACCGGAGATGGAAAACGCCGGCGACTTTATCGCCGTGCCGGTCCCGTCGACGTTCCGAATTCTGCCCTGGGCTCCAGGCACCGGCTGGATATTGTGCGACGGCTATCTCGCCAACGGCGATCCCGTCCCGTTCTCGGCTCGTCAAATCCTGAAAAAGACGCTGGCGGCGCTGGAAGAACGGGGATTCGACTACATCGCCGGGATTGAGGTTGAGTGCCACATTTACAGGCTCGAAGACCCGATGCTCAGGCCGGAAGACGCCGGACAGCCGGCGGAGCCTCCAAAGGTGAGTCTGATCGCCCGCGGATACAACTACCTGACCGAACTACGCATGGACGAACAGGACCCGGTATTCGAAACGGTCCGCCGCGACCTGCTGGCGCTCGGTCTGCCGTTGCGGACGCTGGAAACCGAATTCGGTCCCAGCCAGTTCGAATTCACGCTGGCCCCGGCAGCAGGTCTTGAGGCCGCTGACAACATGATCCTGTTCCGCAACGCGGTGAAGCAGATTTGCCGGCGCAACGGATATCACGCAACCTTCATGTGCCGGCCGGGCCTGCCGAATGCGTTCGCGAGCGGATGGCACCTCCATCAATCCCTGGAACACCGGTCAGATGGGAGTAACGCGTTCGCCCCCGATACGGCTGACGACCTGCTGTCGCCGACCGGCATGGCGTTTGCCGCCGGGATTCTGAAGAACGCGCCCGGCGCAACCGTTTTCACAACGCCGACCGTAAACGGCTACAAGCGTTACAAGCCGAACTCGCTGGCGCCGGACCGTATGGTCTGGGGGCGCGACAACAAAGGTGCCATGCTGCGCGTCGTCAGCGCCGGACCAGGCGACGGCGCCACCCGCCTTGAAAACCGGGTCGGTGAACCGGCGGCCAATCCGTACTTGTATCTCGCCGCCCAAGCGGCGAGCGGACTCGACGGGGTGACAAACGATCTGTCGCCGCCGCCTGCGACCGACGACCCTTACGCCTCGGATGCCGATCAGTTACCCACCAATCTAATGGACGCCGTGACCGCACTGGATAACAGCGCGATGTTCCGCGGTTCGTTCGGCGACCAGTTCGTCGATTATCTGCTGCACATCAAGCGTGCGGAGATCGCCCGCTTCATGTCGACCGTGACAGACTGGGAACACCGGGAATATTTCGAGCTGTTCTGACCCCGCCCCATTTTCGCCCCATAGCCGCCTATTATACAGTGCGCATACTGGATCATTCGGGGGTGTTCCCATGGCGATGGTCAAATACCCGCTGGTATTTGCCGGCGGCTGGCTTTTCAATTTTATCGTTGATATCCAGTTCCTGTCCGGCTTTGCCGCAGGCTGGCTCTCCCATACTTGGATCGGGGACGTTCTTTCCTAGCCGCCCGTCTTCAGGCGCATCCGAACGACCCCGCGAAAATCTTCAGGATCGACGACTGCGCCCTTGCGTATGATCTCAATGAGACCTGCACGCGCGAGAAACAGCATCTGCTGCTTTACGGGCGTCATGAACCGGCGCCAGGCATCATGTTTTTCCGCGGGTTTCCGCCGCGCCGCGCCCAACGCCCGCGCAATATCGACCGGCGCCACCGACGCTCCGTTTTCCAACGTCTCCAAGATAAACATCGCGATCGGGTCGAGCGGCTTTTCTTCTATCTCTTCCATGGACGAGTTTTAGAGCATTTTCATCCATCACGGAACCGGCGCGAATCCCAGCGGAGGATCGATTTCTATATCATTCCGCGCGAGACAAGCGAGAGGCCACAGGTTAACAAGGCATATGGCGCTCACACCGAAGCTTGGCGGCATCGCCGTTGCGATGGCAAACCGCAATTACCGCATCTATACCATCGGCGCGATCCCCTCGCTGATGGGGACCTGGGTCCAGCGCATGGCGGTTGGCTGGCTTGCTTGGGAACTTACGGGCTCGGGTGCATGGCTCGGCCTGATCGCCTTTGCGGACCTGGCACCGGCAGTTTTGTCCGCCCCTATCGCGGGGGCGTTCGCGGACCGCGTCGACCGCCTGAAAGCGGTACGCTTGGTCCAGTACATGTCATTGCTTCAGGCGGCAACCCTTGCGACCCTGACCCTGTCCAACGTGATGACTATCGAACTATTGTTCATGCTCGCACTGATCCAGGGCATCGTACAGGGCATTCACCAACCGTTTAGGCATGCGCTCTTGGGAACCATTGTGACGCGCGCGGAAATGACCGCGGCGATCGGAATCAATTCGACCATATGGAACTCCTCCCGGCTGATCGGCCCAGCGATCTCCGCCGTTGTCATCCTACAGCTCGGCGTCGGGGCGACGTTCCTGATCAACGCGTTAAGCTACATACCAATGCTGGTCGGGCTTTACCTGATCACGGCAGAGCAACGACCGACGACATCGAAATCCCTGTCGCAGATACCGGCCGAGATCCTGGAAGGCATTCGATATGTTACCCGACACCAATTCATCGGTGCGGTAATGTTTATGCTGCTGATGTTTTCGTTTTTCGGGCGGGCGACCCAAGAGCTTCTTCCGGGTTTTACCGGCGCAGTATTCAATGTCGGCGCGGACGGACTAGCCCTGCTGACGGGAGCCGCGGGCTTGGGGTCATTGTTTTCGGGAGTTTGGCTATCCCGCCGCGGCACGTTATCAGGTCTCTCAGACATCATGATCCTGATGGTGTCTCTTGTCGCGGCGACGCAACTTGCCTTCGTCAGCACCGACATCTTCTGGGTGTCGGTCGCCGTCTTCGTGGGCTGGGGATTCGTCCTGAACGGCTCGGGTATCATCTGCCAGTCGCTGGTCCAGGCTACCGTGCCGGACACCATTCGCGGTCGGGTGGTCAGCCTGTACGGTATGTTGTGGCTCGGCACTCCGGCACTCGGGGCGTTCGCTATGGGTGTTGCCGCGGATTACCTGGGTTTCAGGATCCCGGTTGCCATCGGGGCGGTGGTGATCTTGGTGACTTTTGCGTGGTCCCTGACAAGACGGCGGAGGCTGCGCGAGAGTATCGACGCCGTCGCAAAGGAAGCGACCTAGAAACCGCCCGCTTGGAGGACCGTAACGCGGCGCATGTCCCGGGGGTAGGACACATCGTCGAACGGAACGCCACGATGCATGGTCTGAAGGTTGTCCCACATTACCAAATGGCCCGGTTCCCATTTGTGCCGGTAAACGTATCTGGGTTGCGTCGCATGAGCCGTGAGATCGTCTAGAAGGGCGCAGCCTTCCGGTTCAGGCCAGCCAACGATATGTGATGCGTGACTGGCGAGATAGAGCGATCGCCTGCCAGTGCGAGGATTGACATTTACCAGCGGATGGTGTGCCGGCGGCCGGGTTGTCTTTGCGTCATCGCCCACGTCGCCCATGCCGCCGAGTCTGCGCGAATACCAGATAGAATGTTCTGCCGTTAGACCCTCTATCCGCTGTTTCACATCTTCAGACAGGTCAACGTAAGCGGCCTTCATATCCGCAAATTCGGTATCCCCGCCGTCTGGCGGGACGACATGGGCCGCCAGTAATGAATAGGTTGCCCTTACGGGATCGAACGTTACATCGGAATGCCACAGAAGATTACCCTTATGAAACGCACGTCGGGGATCGTCCGCGGCATGAATGTCACCGTTTTCGTCTAGATTGCCGACATCGATCAGTTCGTCGGTCGACAGCCGAATTCCGCGTCCCGATACCGTCTGTTGCATCCGCTGACGCAGCAAAGGACCGAATTCTCGCCCGAAGGCAAGATGGTGTTCGTCAGAAACCGGAGCTTCGTTGGTGAAGACGCACACGCCGAACCGGTCCATCGCCGCAACGATTTCCCGGCGGTGTTTCTCGTAAAGCGGCCGGGCTAAATCTATATCGGCGCATCTCGCCGCGAACTCCCCTGCGATCGATACGAATTCAGGCATGTCCGACCGTCACTTTGCGAACACCTTTTACAGAAATTCGGTGGTATGCTTCGCCTGATTTTCACGGATCGCCATATCCTCTTTACCGAGGTAAAAGAAATTTCTCTCTATCACCCTTTCCGGTTTTTCCGGGAAACCCTGTCACTGCGCAGGTGTTGCCGGCGCCAATACCGCCTCCCCGATAAATGTCGCCTTACCCATCGCCTTGACCTTCGGTTTCGCTGCGCTCAACAGATGCTGTCGATATCCTTATGTTAAGACAGATACTGGAAATCCGACTCAAACGCGCGTTCGAAAATCTCGTAGATCCGACTGCATGGGGATTCTTGTCGAACGTCTTTGGCCGCGCGGTGTTTTCGGTGATGCCGCCGCGCTGGATCACGGGGTCAAAAACATCGCACCCAGCCGGGAACTGCGGAAATGCTATGGGCACGACCCTTAAAAATGACCGGAATTCCAGCGGCGCTATATATCGAAGATCGATGGCAACCCGGCCGAAATAATGAAGCTTCCGACCCTTTGCGCCGCGGACAAGGTCATGTTCATCTATGTGGCGATGACCAAGACTGGAACAGCGCCTTGGTACTGCAGGATTATCTGGCCGACGGTCGAGCGATTACTCAGAATTTATGAAATTCAGCAAATTCCTCGACCCGGTAATGGGGCTCCCACCCGTCGATCATCACGTCGATCACCGTCGTGACGTCGGCATTCGCCGCGCGTTCCAGGGCAGACTTCAGGTCGGCAGGGTTTTCTACCTTTTCGCCCCGCGCGCCATAGGCCTCAGCTAGCTTGGCGTGATCCGTATGGCCAAAATGGGACCCGATAAATCTGCCGCCGTAGTGCTGTTTCTGAAAAACGCGCAGCGCGCCAAAGCTGCAATCGTTGTAGACGATAACAACAATCGGAGCGTTTTCGCGCACCGAGGTTTCAATTTCTTGCGCGTTCATGCCGAAATCACCGTCACCGATACACACCACCACTTGTCGATCGGGGAAAGCCAGCTTCGCACCTACCGCGCCGGGCAGTGCCCAGGCCATCGTGCCGGAACCGATGGAGTAGTTGTACTGTTCCGGTGCCCGCATCTGGATGCCATGCGCGAACTGCGTATGGAGGCCGGAACCGAATACGAAGATGGCATCTCGGTCACAGATCTCCTCTATGGCTTTCGTGATCCGCTGCGGCTTGATGGGTACCGCATCGAGATCGGTGTCGTAGTAGCGCGCATGCTGGTCGGCGATTAGTTCCGCGACGTGTTTGACGCGCGGGTGCGCTTCATCGATCTCCGCGCTGCCAGTAGCGCCGACCTCGGCGCACAGATCATCCAGAAACACGCCAGAGTCCGCATGAATACCGAGCTCAACCGCATATTGCTTGCCAATTTCCAGCGGGTCGGTCTCAACCTGAATGATTTTCGTGTCGGGCGCGATCATCGACCAGTTGATCGTGCTGACGTTGAGAAAACGGCTGCCGAGCCCCAGTACCAAGTCCGCCTCGCGCAGCAGGCCGTTGGCCGCGGAATGTCCGAAATGACCCACGAGACCGCCTGCCAGCGGATGATCTTCGGGCATGGTGCCGCGCCCCATCTCGGTGGTGATAACGGGGATCGTCATCGCCTCCGCCAATGCAACCAGTTGTTGCGCTCCGCCTCCCCAGCGGACGCCGCGACCGGCAAGTATCAGGGGTTTCTGCGCCTGTTTCAGAAGGGATGCCGCCTCAGTCACCGCCCAGGCTTCGGGCCGCGGCCTGTTTGAGGTGGCAGCCGAATGCGCGCCGCCGAGCAGCGATAGATCGGTCGATTCAACATCCGCGGGGTGCGGCAGGATGTCTTTCGGAAAATCGATATGAACGACACCGGGCATGCCGGACTTGGCCGCCTGGAAAGCGTTACGCATCAATCGGCGCGCGTCCTTCGCCTGGGCCAGCTGTCCCTGCCACTTGGTAAACTTGCTGTAGACTCCCATGACATCGAACTCGTGCCAGATATTCCGGTCCAGCCGGAAAGTATCCATATTGGCCGACATCACCAGCAACGGTACTGCGTCCTTTTGCGCTGACCAGGCGCCAAGGATGGTATTGGCGACGCTGGGGCCGACATGGAAGAGACAGCAGCCGATCTTTCCGGTTGTGCGCGAATAGGTATCCGCCATCGCCGTCGCGCCAGTTTCGACCCGAGCCGTCACGTAACGTATCTCGTCCTTACGGTGATACATGGCATCCAGCAGCGGCAGGACGGTATCGCCCGTCATCCCGAAGACAACCTCGACACCCTCCTCAATCAACGCATCGACGACGGCTTCGGCGGCGGTCAGATTATTCTTCGCCATGATCGTCTCTCCCTGAAGGTCCGATTTCGGGTTCTATTTATTGCTCAAATTCGACGGCTGGTTTTCTGCATCCAGCGGCACCGCCCCATGTTCTGCGTATTGCTGCGCCAGCACGTCAGCCTCGGCCCGGTAGTTGTAGCGTCCGGTGTTGAAATGCGGTATCACGTAGCGTGCAAAAAGCTCAAGCGAGCGCTTAAGCTTGTCGGATCCGGCCCACTCGTGCGTCGTCAACATGACTCCGCCAAAATTTCCGTTCTGCTCAATTTTCTTCTCGATCCAGGCGATGGCGTCGTCCGGTGTGCCGATCACCCAGTCTCGGCGCTCGGCAGCCGATTCCGCCGTGATCTCCGACACTGGCTGGTCGGCGTAGGACTGATAAAGCGGCTTGAAGCCGATCGACAGAAAATAGCCTGTTTCCCGCATAATGCCCTCGCGCACGTCGGCCCAGGCCTCTTCCCTGCTTTCCGCCAGGTAGAAGCTACTCACCAGATGCCAGTTGCCCCGGTTCGCCGTCTTGCGATGCCGGCCACACGCCTCTTCGAAGTCGTCCCAGAACTGGGTGAACACGCCATCGCCCGGACGGTTGAGGCCACAAGGAGTCCATAATTCCATGTCGTGCCGTGCAGCCATGTCGAGGCTTTCAGCGCCGCCCGTCGTCGGCAACGCCAGCGGCAGACGCGGCTGCTGATAGGATTTCAGTTGCAGACGCATGTCATCGAACTGCCAGAATTCACCCCGGTGGCTGATCGGGTCGTCGGCTTCCAACAGGCGGACGATGACGTCCGCCGCTTCGCCCATCATCCGGCGGGCCGTAGCGCTGTCGATATTGAACAGCTTCTTATCGGTCACAAGGCTTGACGGGCCGATGCCGAGGATCGCACGTCCGTAAGTCAGATGATCAAGAAAGGCGATGCGTTCTGCTACCTGAAATGGATGATGGAACGAGAGGTTGATTACTGACGTGCCGAGCCGGATCCGGCCCGTTTTGGCCGCCGCCATCGACAGGGCCATTTCGGGCGATGGCATGGTTTCCCAGCCTCCGGAATGGTGCTCGCCGATATGGAAAGAATCGTAGCCGAGGCTTTCAACATAGGGGATCAGGTCGATATCCCGGTGAAACGCGAGTGTCGGGTTTTCCGACGGATGATGCGTTGGCATCATGAAGAAGGAGAATTTCATGGCTCTTTCGCAGTTCTCGGCGTGGTTCTGACAATGTCAACGTGTCGCCGTCAATATGGCGACACATGATGGCCAGTTGTCAAATCGAGAAATTAATTGAACTCCGTAAGTGCGCTTCCAAACTTGAGAAGTAATCGAGAACGACCAAGGAGACAGATACTCTTGTTTTCTTCGGTTACACGCTGGCCTACCCGGACCAGAACCGCCGGTTGGTCGTTCGGACTGCGCGATTTCCTGATCCGCCACTGGGTATCGGCAAACCGAATATCATGGGCCGGCATGGTCGCAGGCGTCATGGCCGGTGCTTGCCTGGCTGCGACAGCAATCCACCCGGTTTCAGCGCCGTGGCTCTGGATCGCCACTGACCTCGGACGCCGCCGTAACGGACCTGGCGACGGAGTTACCTAGCCCCACGGCCCCATAAACTGCTCACCGGCGAAACTGTCTGTCGTGGCGTCGAGGGTTTCCGGCCAGTTATCGTTATCGATAACGCGGCGCTGATCCGCCGGGCGGGGCCTTCCGTCCCAGCCGATCTGTTCCATGTAACAATATAGCTGGACCGCATGGCCGTCAGGATCGATGGCGATCGCCGTATAGTCCATGCCTGGGAAAAGCTCGTGCGGGAAATAGCGGATTTTCACACCCTTTTTCTGCAGCCAAGCGATGGCGTTTTTCAGCTGCGCGTAGTCGTTCAGCCGGACTCCGAAGGCCATGTTTGTGGACCAGTCGGTCAGCCCCAAATCGGCCCGTAGCGACATAGGATAAAGCGCCAGTGAATGATGCTCGGCCCCACAGCGGAGGAAATGACAGTCCTGCCCATTCCAGTGGACCGTTTCGGTCGGCACGAAGCCGAGGGTTTCGGTATAAAAGCGCAGCACCTCTGGCATGTCTTCAGCGAACAGCCCCACGGGACCGATCCCGGTGATTTTGAATGGACGCGGCAGCAGGACCCCGCCGACATCGAATTCGGCAGCGCCCTGATCAAGCGAGTTCGTCCCCGTGTCCATCTCAACCCCGGCAGCCCGCGCGATACGCACCTCTTCGGCTTCGCTCATGTAGGGGAGTTCCGGGGCCTGCATAAACTTTTGTTCGTACATGTTTTTCGGCTTGGATAACCCGTTCCAGCCAATCTGTTCGATACCATAGAAAAGTTCGTTTCGCCTACCATCGGGGTCGGCGGGATAGACGTGCCAGTTGGACCCCGGGATATCGCGCCCGCTCCGGTCTACCTTGATGCCGATTTCGCTGAACCAGTCGTTGGCGGCACGTACTTCGCGCAAGCTACCGACCTGCCAGGTAATCTGGTTCATGGTTGCGCCTTCGACCATGGTGGTGTTGTAGTCGACAGCCTTGCGAACATCGTGCGGGAAAAGGACGAAAGCGTGATGGTCGGTTCCATAACGCATGAAATAACCCTTGGTATCGCCGAGGCCCTCGAGATCCGAGGGGTCTTTCGCACGGGGGCCGAAATCAAGAGTATCCGTGACCTGAAACCCGAGAAGATCGCGATAGAAGTGCATGGCCGCATTCATGTTGCGGGAATTGAACCCGAAATGGCCGAGACGGCGAATTTTGAACGGCCGGTCCAGCCGAATGCCGCCTACGTCGAAGCCATCGCCTAACTGCGTCGCCATGCTGTTTCTCCCTCTCCGTCAAGCGCCGGTTGCCGGCGCAAGGTAGGGTTTGTCGAGCATATGATCGCTGACCTTCTCCGCAATCACCAGCACCGCCGCGTGGATATTGCCGGACACAAGGTCCGGCATCGCCGATGCATCGACGACACGCAGATTTTCCGCCCCTTTCACACGGCACTCGGTATCCAGGACTGCTTCCGGATTATTGCCCATCGGCGTCGTACAGGACGGGTGATGCGCCGTGATCGCCGTACGGCGAATCCATTCATCGAGCTGTTCGTCGGTTTTGGTATCGGGTCCGGGCGCTGTTTCCACCCCTCGAAACCCGTCCAGCGCTGGCTGATGCAGAAGATCGCGGGCGATTTTTACGCCGCTCCGCAGGGTTTCCAGATCGCCGGGCATTTCGAGGAAGTTCTGGATAATACGTACCTTGTCAAACGGGTCGGCCGACCGCAGGAGTACCTCCCCACGGCTCTCAGGGTGCAGCAACACCGGCCGCAGGCCAAAGCCGTCTTGGTAAGGCCGCTTGATACCTGGGAACCACATATGGGCATTGCCCGGCGCGCCCCGGAACAACAACTGGATATCGGTCGCCGACAACCCGGATTTGGTTTTGAGAAACCCATGCAACCCACCGGGTAGCACCGTTGCAGGTCCGGTGCCGAACAGATGCGCGCGCACGATCGACGTTGCCATCCTGTCGAAGCGCATCGTTGCCCGAAACGGCCCTGGTTGCGGGCGGCTCGCGGTGGGCTGTACCGCAAGGTGATCCTGTAGGTTTTTGCCCACATAGGGAGAATCGATTACAGGCTCGACACCCACATTGCGCAGGTGGTCGGCCGGTCCTATCCCCGAAAGCATCAGCAGTTGCGGCGAATTGAATACCCCGCCCGACAGGACGACCTCTTTCGCCGCCCGAAGGGTCTCGGGCCTGCCCAGGCGAACGCACTCGACGCCGACGGCGCGGTTACCTTCCATCACAACCCGGGTCGCCGGCGTGCTGACGCGTAGCTCGACATTGCCCCGCCGCATGGCCGGCCGTAGAAACGCAGTCGCCGCGCTGTGCCGTCGTCCCTCGCGGATATTCGACTGACTGCGCCCGAGCCCCTCCTGTTTTTCGCCGTTGTAATCTTCCGTATAGCCGATTCCCGCCGACCTACCCGCTTCGATCCATGCCTCCCACAGCGGATCCTGCGACTTGGCGAACTGGGTGTTCAGCGGACCGCCGCCGCCGCGCCAGGTATCTTCACCGCCTTCCCAAGATTCCATCCTACGGAAGTACGGCAGCACATCGGCATAAGACCAGCCGGCCGCACCGTTGTCGGCCCAGCGGTCGTAGTCTCCCCGATGGCCGCGGACATAAGCCATGACATTGATCGACGATGAGCCGCCGACTACCTTGCCGCGCATGGCCTCGATCTCGCGCCCGTTGAGGCGTTGTTCAGGTTCGGCGTCATACCCCCAATCATGCGCTCGCTTGCCGTGCATCTTGCCGAGGCCCAGCGGAATATGGATGAGTGGATCGGTATCGGGACCACCGGCCTCGAGCACCAGGATGCGGTTGTTCGGGTCCGCACCCAGGCGGTAAGCCAGCATGCATCCAGCGCTGCCGGCGCCAACAATGATGTAGTCGTACTCGTTTTTGGAGGCCATCTTTTTGCCATCTCCACTTTAATATTTACGGGCGCGTTTCTTGTTTTCGACGCGATATGTCATTTTAGCGCGGTTCGTATTCTTTTCACAAAGTGCCGAAATGACTGAAATCTACGTCGATGCGGATGCCTGTCCCGTAAAGGACGAAGTCGTCCGTGTGGCGGAACGCCATAAACTCCCCGTTCACATGATCAGCGACGGCGGCATCCGCCCGAGCAGGCACCCGCTCGTTACGACGGTGATCGTCGACCAAGGACCGGATGCAGCGGATGACTGGATCGCGGAACGAATTGCCAAAGGCGACATTGCCGTCACCAACGACATCCTGCTGGCTGTGCGCTGCATCGAAAGCGGCGCCCACGTCATCCGTCCAAACGGCGAAATTCTTGACGAGAGATCGATCGGCGGTGTTTTGGCGACACGGAACCTGATGACAGACCTGCGCTCCGCCGGCAAAATAACGGGCGGGCCAAAAGCGTTCAGTAAAAAGGACCGGTCGACGTTTCTCGATTTCCTTGAACGAACGGTCCAGGCGGCGAAACACCGCTAACCGGCTTCGATTAACGTTTGACGGCGATGCGCCCGGAGTAATCCAACCGGTTGAGCAACGCGCCCGGATTTGATGCGAAATACTCGTCGGTCGCCTCGCGCGATCCTCTCCAGTGCCCGTAATCGTCGATAATCAGCACGCCCCCGGTGGAGAGCGTGGGGTACATGTGTTTCAGTTCGTGCGCCGTCGATTCGTACCAGTCCGTGTCTAGGCGCAACAGCGAAACGGCATCCGGCATCTGATCCGGAATCGTGTCTTCCACCTTTCCCTTGATCAGGTGGAAACGGTCGCGGGCAACGCCGCTATGGTCGAGATTGCGCCGAACATTTTCTAGTGATGCATACGCCCAGACGTTCGATTCACCGTCAACCCGGTCACCCGGATTCAGAAAGTCGTTCGCATGAACACCCTCATGATTGACGTCATGGTCGGTGGGTGGCGTCATACCTTCGAACGTGTCATAGAGATGCAGACCTCGGGAGGTTTCTCCCATCAGGTCGAGCGTCATCGCGGCGACCATCGCACTGCCACCCATCCAGACGCCGCACTCGACAATGTCGCCGGGGATGTCCTGATCGACGACGTAGCGGACGGCACGGTACAGCCCGTACATCCGTTCGATGGACGTCATCGTGAAAGGGTCGCAGACCTCGTAGATCCGCATGAAATCGGCATCCGACGCGATGTCGGGATCGATCTTCGGTTTTTTGCGAATGACTCGGTAGCCGAATGGGCGAACCATTCTATCGAACACGCCCCGCATTTCAGGCCTGCCTCAGTTGCTGAAGAACCTGTGTCCGCTTTTCCGCAAGCAATGTGTCAGACGTAACAATGATTTCACGGGCGGCAACGGTATCGGTCCAGAAGATGCCGATACCTGCTTCGTTCTCGGCCAGTTTCTTCCGTCCCAGATCGGATCGAGAAATATAGTTTCTGCGGTTGAGACTGATATTGGAGTCCTTCTGGTAGAAATGCAGTTCGCCGTCGTTAAGTTCGCATAGCCAGCGATGATGCGGAAAGCCAATTTCAGGCGACCGGCCGGCGACCATCCGCAGCCGCCAGAACCGGTCTTTGATGAAAATTTCACGGGCCCAAGATGGCACTTCGATGTACCCTGCTTTCGATACCCGCGCGAGTTCGGACGTAATTACAATCGGGTCTCGCACGTCTTCCAAGGTGTGGGAACAAATCGAAAAATCGAAGTAGTCGTCCGGCCACGGCCAGTCACCGGCGCAGGCATCATAAACCAGCCAGGTTTCTTCGGAAAACCGTTCCCCGTCTTCAGGGTCGAGCGCCTCGTGGGTACGCCGCGATTGATACGGCATGATATCGAGAACATGGGTCGCCAGATTGAACGGATTATGCCAGCCCCCAACATCGAGCACGTTGGGCAGATTCCTGCAGGTATGCTGAAGTTTGGTGATGTTCGACCGGAGAATCATAATGAACCTACCGCAAGCTGGACGGACGGAGTGCCTAGGCTGTACCGCAGATTTGGTCCGTGTCGAGTTGGCGGCTTGCGCCAAAGGGAAAATTGTCTCAAAACAAATCACCCATAGCCCGTTCTCCGGAATCGAACCAGTAGAAATTGACTTTGCGGAACCTAAAAAGACGGAAATTCCTGAACCTGGCGCCCGTGTTTCTAGGAGGCGTCGCCCTGGTGTCGCCAATTTGCCGCGCGGCTCTCGGTGCCGCCCGTCCCAACGATCCGGTTGACGCCCTGCTGACACGGCTCGTCCCCGAGAACGCTATGACGCTGCGCGTAGCAGGGGTAGTGGCCGCGCTACCGGATGCCCGGAACGATGCTGAAGTGCTCCGAGACGGCATTGCCGCAGTATTTCAGAAGGATGACGTCAAAACCGAAGGCACCGCCCGGGCGTTTCTAGACTGGCATATTAGGTCAGATTTCGACGAAGGGCGGACCATGAAAATGGATGGCTGGCACCTGTCGAAAACCGAGATGGGACTTATGTTCCTAGCATCGGAATACAGGTCGAGGTGATTTGTTTTCCAATCTAGACAGTTTTCCGGACGAACATTCACTGGAATGTGATCTCTGCATTGTCGGCGGTGGTGCGGCAGGCATCTCCATCGCACGTGAGTTTGCCGATACGGCACTGAAGATCTGCCTGATCGAAAGCTCGGCCGAATATCATCAGCCAAGCCAGTTGCTTTACGACGCCGACCAGCGCCCACCGAAACGTGCCCGCAGTATCGAGGGAGGCGTTCATTACGGGGCGGAGGCTATCCACAGCCGCCTGCGGTTTTTCGGCGGCAGCACCAATCACTGGGGCGGATATTGCGTTCCGCTCACGCCTCACGACCTGGACACGCACGACTGGATGCCGGAAAGTGGCTGGCCCATCGACTGGGCTGAACTCAGTCGTTTCTATCCCCGGGCGCAGGCGCTGTGCGAGGCCGGGCCATTCGTATACGACGAAACACTTTGGCAGGGTACCGGGGTAAAACATTACGATTTCGACGGCTCCCGTCTTCGGAACCGGTTTTATCAATTTAGCCCGCCGACCCGGTTCGGCGACCGGTATGGCGACGAACTTCGCCGCGCGCGGAATATCGAAATCATTTTCAACGCGAATGCGACGAATATTGGGCTGAGGAAAAACGCCCGGTCGGCAAAATCCGTCACGGTGAAATCTTTTTCGGGAAAGCAGGCCACGGTGCGCGCCAGGCACTTTATCGTCGCCTGCGGCGGCATCGAAAACGCGCGTTTGCTGCTGGCTTCGGACGACGTAGCCACAAGCGGCGTCGGAAACGTAAACGACCTGGTCGGACGCTATTTCATGGATCATCTGTACGACTCAGTGGGATCGCTACTGGTGTCAGCTAGGCCGGACCGTCTGCTGCAGCAATACGCCCAGATGACCTCGACAAATCCGTCTCACCCCCTTTCCGGCGATGAACCGGTGCCGTTTCAGGCGGCGCTATGCGTATCGGAACAAGCACAGCGGAGAAACCGGACCGGGGGCGCTGCGATCTTACTGCGCGGAGATTGGGAAACCGCGGATGAAGGCATACGCGCCGTATACAAAGCCCTCGACCCGGCCTCCGAAGCTCACGCGTCGAAAAAAGGGAGCAACCTGCTGGATATTTTGTCCAACCTCGACACCGCCCTGCCGGAAATGAAAAAGGTCATCCAAGGAAAACAGCCGGACCACCTACCAGTACTTTTCTGCATCGCCGAACAGGTTCCGAACCGATCAAGCCGAGTGCTGCTGGATACCGCACATGACGCGCTGGGCGCCCGCCGCGCGTTGCTGGACTGGCGGCTAACGGATCAGGATCGCCGCACGTTTGCACAGATGCCGGCGTTGCTCGCCGCCGAGTTCGGGCGCCTGGGTATCGGCCGGGTATATACGTCCCCTTGGCTGGACGACGAAGCTATGTATCTGTACCGGGACGATTTCTCGCGGATACTCGAACCCGGGAGGCATCATTCCGGAACGACGCGCATGGCGTCGACGCCTGATCGCGGAGTCGTCAACGTGGATTGCCGGCTTTTTGATGTTGAAAACGTCTCTGTCGCAGGCAGTTCGGTGTTTCCGACCATCGGGCACGCGAACCCCACACTGACGATCCTTGCACTGTCGCTGCGGCTCGCAGACCACCTCAAGAAGGAACTTGGGTAGGCCTCGCCAAGTCAGGCGCGGGTGATCGCCTTGATAGGCGGTTTGGCGACACCGGAGCGCTGGGCGATTTCAGCATCCTGCTCTTCGATGGCGCGCTGTGCCAGATCCATTACATCCTCGGTGCCGAACGGGTCGACCAGCAATTCGCCCGAAATGCGCCGGTTGGAACTCAGGCTCCCGTCTTCGTAGACGACGTTGAAAACCTGTGCGACCGGTTTGGTAGATTTCTTTTTCCTGCCGGCCATGGCCGCAACTCCAAAAATATGTGAATAAAAACAAACCCTCGCCGGTCGGTGCACGACAAGGGGAAAATTGGTAGCGGGAGAGGGACTTGAACCCCCGACACGCGGATTATGATTCCGCTGCTCTAACCAGCTGAGCTACCCCGCCACGGGCCGCAGCATATAAGCGCTTGGCCGATTTTCGTCAAGACTTGGAAGCATCGGTGACCTAGACATTTGCATCCCTCGGAAAGGGTTCGCGATATGCTCCAGTTTCCCGACAATCTCTCGACAATACGCCATGTTAGAGGGTCCGGCGGCAGCGGCCCGCGCGGGGTTCGGCTACGTAGGGATGCAGTTTCCCTGCTACCTTGATCTGGAAGACCTGAACACCCGGCTGGCCGGAAATGGTCTGAAACTGCAGGTTCTGAACCTCCCGGCGGGTGATCCTCCGCAGCGCAGCAAAGGCTATGCGAACGTGCCCAAGAAAACGCGACGAATTCTGCGAAGCCTTGGCGCTCTGAGCGCGTTTTGCCAAAACTCCGTGCCCAGCCAGCACGAACCCGGCTCCGGCACTATGAATTTCTGCGCGATTTTCACCGCGATAGGTGCTGCGGAATACGACGGGTTCGTCGCCGCGGAATACCCTCCCGCGGGTAACAGCGAACACGGATTGAGATGGCTGCAGACATACGCCTAGGCTCTAGGCCGCGCGCTGAATCCAGCCACCACCCAGAAGGCGCTCGTCGTCGTAGAACACGCAGGCCTGACCCGGTGCAACGGCGCGCTCCGGCGCCTTGAGCGTTACGGTCGCGGTACCGTCATCGCCCAAGTCCAGCGACGCAGGCACTGGGTCCTGCGTCGATCGCACCTTCACGGTGAGGTCAAGTGGGCCGTCATGTGCGTCGCCCAGCCAATTGACCGCACCAAGGCGCACAACCGTCTCACCCATGGCGGAGGCAGGGCCGACGACCACACGGCGGGCGTCCGGTTCTATGCGAATGACGTAAAGCGGCTCTCCGGTCCCGCCGACACCGATGCCGCGGCGCTGGCCGATGGTGAATTTGATAATGCCGTCATGCCTGCCCAGCACCTTACCGTCTAGATCGACGATATCGCCAGGATCGATTGCGCCGGGGCGGATTTTAGCTACTACCGCAGCGTAATCTCCATCTGGCACGAAACAGATATCTTGGCTGTCGGGTTTGGCGGCGACGGGCAAATTGAACCGTTCGGCATGCGCGCGCACCTCGTTCTTGGGCATCCCGCCGAGCGGGAAACGCAGAAAATCCGCCTGCTCCTGCGTCGTCGCAAACAGGAAATAGCTCTGGTCGCGGGCTGGATCGACGGCGCGACGAAGTTCGGCGCCCGACTCCGTACCGACACGCTGGATGTAATGACCGGTGGCCAGCGCGTCGCCCTGTAAATCCTTCGCGGTTTTCAGAAGGTCGCGGAACTTGACCGTCTGGTTGCACAGCACGCAGGGAACCGGCGTCTCGCCACGCACGTAGGAATCGGCAAACGCATCGATCACATCTTCGCGGAAGCGGGACTCGTAGTTCAGCACGTAATGCGGGATGCCGACGGTCTCGGCGACCCGCCTGGCATCGAAAATATCCTGCCCGGCGCAGCAAGCCCTCTCTCGCTTTACCGCTTCGCCGTGGTCGTAAAGCTGCAACGTGACACCGACGACGTCGTAGCCTTCCTCCGCGAGCAGCGCCGCCGTCACGGAACTATCGACGCCACCCGACATCGCGACGACGACACGGGTGTCCGCCGGGTCTTTGGAAAGGCCGAGGGAATTCATTGCGCGGAATATAGGGCTTTTGGAAAAGCCGACAACTGCCTTTTAAGCGGATCTGATCCAAATCGCCGTGTCGTGGAACGCCGCCCCGCCGTTGGGCTTTGCCGGATCGGCACTGGTCAGCAGGTTGATCCCTATGCCGCCCTCAAAGGCGTCGTTAGGCCAAATGCTTTCGACGATCGCAACGCCCTGCTCTACCCCGTCGAAAGCCCCAACCCGCAATACCAGATCGCCGCGGTCGTTGCCAATCCGCACCCTGTCACCGTCACTGACGCCCAGATCCAGGCAATCGGCTGGGTTGACTAGGATCGTTGGCGTCCGCTCGTTGGCGATCGAGGTGTCGGTTTCGGTGAAACTGGTGTTCAGGTAATTACGCGACGGCGCCGTCACCAGCCGGAACGGCCGCGCGTCGTCTACACGGTCGATAACATCGCAGAAATCCGGCAGGGCGGGCAGCGCTGCATGATCCGGTCCCTGTGCCGACCAGTCGGCACGGAAGCGGAACCTGCCGTCCGGATGGGGGAAACCGCTTAGGAAGTGGTTTTCCTCGAATGAAGGACGAATTTCGATGAAACGCTTTTCCTTCAGGTTGTCGGCGGTGCCGAAACTGTTGGTCTGCAGGATTTCGTCGATCACCTCCCAGGCAGACATACCGAAGGCGCGGTGCTCAGCGCCCAATCTTTTGGCCAAGCCGCTAATCATGTCGTGGTTGCTACGGGCCTCTCCCAGGGGTTCAAGTATTTTCGGCCCCATCTGCAGATAGGGATGCCCGTAAGAGGTATAAATATCGTCGTGTTCGAGGAACGTCGTCGCCGGAAGGACGATATCTGCCAGCTTAGCCGTATCGGTCAGGAACTGTTCGTGAACGCAGAGGAACATTTCATCCTTCATCAGCCCGTTACGGACCTTGCCGGATTCCGGCGCAACGACTGCCGGGTTGGAGCTTTGCACCAGCATGGCCGTTACGGGCGGCCCGCCATTCAGGGGCCCTGGCTCGTCGTTGAGGATCGGCCCCAGCCGCGACATATCGAGCCGCCGCGCATCAGGGTCGTCGATCCCGGTCACTACCGAGGTGTTCAGGCTGAAGTTCTGACCGATAGACCCGTACAGCCCGGCGCCGGGGTGCTTCCAGGCACCCCGTATCGCCGGCAGGCAGCTAACAGCATGCAGAGACGCGGCCCCGTTGCGCGACCGGGAAAACCCGTAGCCGAGCCGGATAATCACTCGCTCTGTCGCGCCGTAATCCCTCGCCAGCGCCTCAATCTCCTCGACCGGCACGCCGGTGATACCCGATGCCCATGCCGGGTCTCTCGCCTGTACGTGCGTTTCCAGCGCATCCGCGTCGTTAGTGAATTCCGCCATGTACCCACGGTCGGCATGACCATCGCGAAACAGGACGTGCATAACCCCGCAGGCAAGCGCCGCGTCGGTGCCGGGGCGCGGCCGGATGTGTACGTCCGCTTGGCGGGCCGTCGGTGTCCGATAGGGGTCGATGACGACCAGCTTCGCGCCCCGTTCCTTGCGGGCGCGGCTGATATGGGTCATCAGGTTAACCTGGGTGTATACAGGGTTGGACCCCCAGACGATGATCAGGTCCGACTCAGCGAATTCTCGCGGATCGCAACCCTTCTGCGCGCCAACGCCCGCTTCCATGCCAGCCAGCATTACCGACGAGCAGATCGTGTTGTGCTGGCGCGAATACCCCATGGCATTGCGCAACCCCTGGATACTATCGCGCTGCACCTTGCCCATCGTACCAGCATAGTTATAAAGCCAGACAGTCTCCGGGCCGCGCTTCTGCGAGGCTTTGAGGTAGTTTTCGGCCACGATATCGAGTGCGTCGTCCCACGATATCGGTCCGAAATCGTCGATCGTGGACGTATGCGATTTTCCACCCTTGCGGCGCATCGGCTGCGTCAGCCGCCCGGGATGATGCACTCGCTCGGCATAGCGCGCGACCTTGGCGCAGACGACACCGGCGGTATACGTGTTGGCATCAGACCCGTGAACACGCCCTATCTTCTGTGGCGACTCGAGCTCAATATCCAGCGTACACGCGCTAGCGCAATCGTGCGGGCAGACTGAATGGGCGATGTCGAGCGACATGGTCGTTACCCCTAGGAGTATTTGATGCGGAGTATAGGCGATAAATCATGTCATTTGCATGATAGGATTTGCGCAGGCGCCTGACCCGAACCCCGGCGCGCCGCTCGGTTACGATAGGCTCCTGCGACACCGGGTCCGGGATGGGTGAGCTGGAAGGGGCCGACCGGAGCATCTCTGGAGCGCAGCTTAAATTTCTGGCGGCGCGAAGTTCGTCCATATTCGAGAGTTTTTACTGAACCACCGGCCATGCGATGCGGCTCGGTATGCGCGGCTAGCGGGTCGGAGACGACTACGACATGCTGTCGGTGACCGAAGGCGCCACGGATGACTCCGAGTTGCCGCAAAGCGCGCTGATGAACGCCTTCGCGGAAGGCATGTGCAACCCACACCCAGCCCGGACGGAACGGCGCGTGAAGGACAATCGTATTACCCGACCTGCACCCGTTCGCCCGTCTCCACTGATGTGACAATCGCTTCGAGGATCTGCGTTGCATGCAGAATCTGGTCCGGGGTCGCGGGAAACGGCTTGCCGCCCTCGCAATCGCGGGCGAAGCATTCCATCTGGTCCTTGATGGTCGCCATACCCGGGTAGTCATACCCATCCCAGGTTTCCGATTCCTGCGTGCCGTCCGTTTTCACCGCGTTGAAGAGGTCGTGCCCGTAGATGCTGCCCCAGCCCAACGTGCCGAACGTGCGAACCTGCCAGAGATGCCCGGTAGCGGCGACAGTCCCCAGATAGCCGACCTGTCCGTTTTCGAAATCCATCAGAATGCCGGTGGCATCGTCGATATCGAACGGAATGGCGACCCGCCGGCTAACCGCCAGCACGCTTGAAACGCGTCCAAACAGGTTGACGTACATGTCGACCGCGTGAATGCCGAGCGACGTCATCCCGCCAGCCGGGCTCTCGGCGCGGCTGTCACGCCATTCGCCGGAATAACCCGCCATGTTGGCTGAGAAATTACCCTCGATCTGGATCATGTTGCCCAGGTCGCCGCTATCGATCATCCGTTTCAGCTTGATCGCGTTGGGCGAAAATCGGCGATTATGGCCGATGGCCACCTTCAGCCCCTTCGCAGCCAGCGCATCGAGCGCGGTTTTGGCCTGATCGCCGGATAGACAGAACGGTTTCTCGCAGAACACGTGCTTGCCGGCGTCGACCGCCGCCATGATCTGGTCGAAATGAGCGCTGTGCGGGGAGGCCAAGACCACGGCATCGACCGCATCATCCGCCATCACGTCTTCGTAGCTCGAATGCAGCCGGATATTTTTCTCTGCCGCATAATCCTCCACCTTGGACAGGGTCCGCGTGGTTCCCGCCACGAAGCTGATGGCGTCGCTGCCATCTGCGACCGAATTGACGAGCGTCTGTCCCCACCGGCCCATGCCGACGACGGCTGCATTGATCATGATATTCCCTCTTTTTTCCCTCTTCCCCCCCTCTCCCCAACGGGCGAGTGGGGGCGGTAAGACAAACCAGTCCCCTCTCCCTTAAGGGAGAGGGTGTGTCGCCGTCGGGCGACGGAAGCGAGGCAGGCTATTCAGCGGCGTCCTGCGGCACCAGCATGTCGTACCACGGTTTGTTTTCACGGGTTTTGGCGTCGTCGACATGCAGGGCTTTGACTTCCGTATATTCGTTCATGCCCTCTTCGCCGAACTCCCGGCCGATGCCGGACTGCTTGTAGCCGCCGAACGGCATCTGTTCAGAGAGAAGATGCCAATCATTGATCCAGACGGTGCCGGTCCGCATTTTCCCCGCCACCGCTCGGGCGCGGTCGATATCTTCGGACCACACTCCGCCACCGAGACCGAATATGGAGTCGTTTGCGATTTTCACAGCTTCGTCCTCATCCTGGTACTTCATGACGCACAACACCGGGCCGAAGATTTCTTCCTGGGCGATGACCATATCGTTGGTCACGTCGGTAAAAACCGTCGGCTTGATAAAATAGCCGTTGGCGAGATCGCCATCGGCGGCACGTTCGCCGCCACAGACCAACGTGGCCCCTTCGGTCTTGCCCTTTTCGATGTAGTCCAGAACCGTGTTCATGTGGCTTCCCGACACCACTGGACCGATCTTGGTCGCCGGATCGAGCGGATCGCCCAAAGGCAGCGAGTTCAGTTTGGCAACCATCTGGCCGACGAAATCGTCGTGCTGATCGGCGGGCAGCAGCAGCCGCGTGCCGGATTCGCATACCTGGCCTTGATGATAGAATGACGCAAAGATTGACCCGTCGATGGCAATATCCCAGTCGGCGTCGTGCAGGACGATATTCGGGGACTTGCCGCCGCACTCCAGCGTCACCTTTTTCAGCGTGCCAGACGCCTTGGCCATGATGTCCTTGCCGACCTCGGTCGAGCCGGTAAAGGCAATCTTGTCGACGTCCGGATGCGTGGTCAGTAGTTCGCCTATCTTGCCACCGGGACCGGAGATGATGTTGACAACGCCGGGCGGGAAGCCGCATTCGTCAACGATCCGCGCCAGCTCCATGGCCGACAAAGGCGTGTCCGACGCGGGCTTCAGGACGATCGTATTGCCGGTCCCGAGTGCCGGGCCCAGTTTCCACACCGCCATCATCAGCGGGAAATTCCACGGAATGATCGAAGCGCAGACGCCGATGGGCTCGCGAATGGTGTAATTATACGACCGACCGGGGCGCGACATGCCCTCGATTTCCTTAGGCTCGGAATTGAATTTTTCAGCCATCGTGCCGAAATAGTTCATCTGGCGCTGGGCGAGGAAGGCGTCGGCGCCGGTCTTGGCGATTGTGCCGCCTGAATCGAGCGATTCCAGCCGCGCCAGATCCTTCATCCGTTCCTTCATCTTGGACGACAGTGCGCAGATGATTTCGCCACGTTCCGCACCGGTCATTGCCGGCCACGGGCCGTTATCGAAGGCATCGCGTGCCGCCGCGATAGCCGCTTCCGTGTCAGCAATGCTGGCAACCGGAATATTGGCGATGGCTTCACCGTTCCAAGGATTGAAAGTAGGCTTGCTCTCGCCGCCTTCCGCATCGACAAATTTTCCGCCGATATACAGCTGATAGGTATCCATGTCCCGGGGCCTCTGGTTTCCGTGTGAATGATCGACGGAAACTTATCTCAGGGGCGCTGGGCCGTCCATATCACTCAGATAGGGCGACAAACGCGCCGGCGTTCGGGCGTAAAAACCGTTCCCCGTGTACCACGGTAAGAAGATACCCCTCCCCAGTGAGTAGTAACCGTAAACACTGGAGGGGAGACAGGATGAAATAACTCACCGACAAGTTCATCGGTGCATTCACACTCGTCCCTTTCAGCTACGGCGCTGCAGTCATCGTCGGCATAGGCGGCGGCGCCACATCCATCGAAGTGCTGGAGATTTCGTGCGCATTCGGCCGCGCCCTCGTCACGATGACCGATGGCAGTGGCACGGTATCGGGATGTAACGTGAACCCCGCCGTCAGTCTCTGCATTCTGACGGCGGGACGGATGCATGTAGGCGACTTCATCGGCCACGCCATCGCTAAGATTCTCAGTGCGCTTGCAGCCGCAATTATGTATCTGATCCTGTCGAGCAAGGCGTCCGGCCGGACAAGCGGCCTCAGTCAGAACGGCTGGGCGAGGGGTATATCGACGAATACAACACGTTCTCGGCCGTGATGTTCGACGCCGTCGCAAAGTTACTCTTCCAAGCCTGTATTCTGCGCGTCACGCAAAAGGGCGCGCCGGCACATCTGATTGGTGTCGCCATCAGGACAACGCTGGTCTTTATCCATATCGTCTGCATCAACGTGACAGGTTTGTCAGTGGGCCCGACGCAGTCAATCGGTCCGGCACTCGTCGGCATCGGCGGAAACGCCGAAGCGGTATTGCAGCTCTGGCTGCTCATCGTCGCGGCCACGGGCGCCTCGGGCCTGATACTCCAACCCGGGCCCCCATCCGCCGAAAAAGACTTAAAAAGCGGCAGGCACGGCCGGTCTGGGCCTGCCGTTATTCGGATGGACTGAAATCCGCCGCCGAATACGCCGCCGGGTGGCGTACGGAAATATCGCGCAGTTCGTCAACGTTCCGGCAGCCGAGTTGTCCCAGCGTGGCGCTGATATCGTCGATATAGACGTCGATCAGGTGCGCAGGCCCTTTTTCGCCCAGCGCCCCGAGGCTCCACAGAAATGATTTACCGGCAAACGCCGCGTCCGCCCCCAGCGCCACGGCGCGCGCCACATCGACGCCGGACCTCACACCGCTGTCATAGATTAAAGTCGTACGGTCGCCGACCCGATCAGCAATCGCGGGTAAAACGTCGATGGGCGCCGGCAACGCGTCGATCTGGCGGCCACCGTGGTTGGTGACAAATAATCCGTCGAGACCGAGTTCCATCGCACGCTCCGCATCGTCCGGATGCATGATGCCTTTGAGGACAAGAGGCCCTTTCCATTTATCACGATAAAGCGCGATTTCGTCCCAGGTGAAAGCGCCACCGCTCTCTCGACGGATGAATGCTGCGGACTCGGCGATGCTCATGCCCGGTTCCATGTACGGCGCCAGCGCAGTGAACCGGGGAGTGCCGTTCCGGCGAAGAGACCACATCCAGTGGGGCGAACGCACCGCATCCATCCTAAGCCGCATGGTCAGCTTGAACGGACTCATGATGCCGCTCTTCACCTCGCGTGGGCGCGTCGTGCGGGTCGGCGTATCGATCGTCAAAACCAGCACGTTGACGCCGGCGTCCTGCGCTCGACGCACGAGGTCGAGACCGATTTTATGGTCGTTCCTGGAAAACCGGTAAAGCTGCAGCCACAAGACATCCGGCGCGATCTCGGCTGCGCGTTCGATATCAATGCCGGACAGCAGCCCCAGCGTATAGGGCACGTTCGCTGCCTGCGCTGCCCGGGCAAGATATGTTTCCGCCCCTGGATACGCGGTTCCCGGACCGCCAACCGGCGCGATCCCGATGGGCGCGGCGTAGGTTTTGCCGAACAGGGTCGTGTCTGCAGGTGGGGGAGTAATCACCCGGCCGTATCTCGGCACCATCTCGACCGCGTCCAGGGCATTCCAGTTCCGGCGGATACCGGTATCCGCTCCTGCTCCGCCATCGGCATATTCAAAGGCGAAATTCGGCAGACGGCGGCGCGCCCGTTCGCGAAGGTCCTGTGCCGTCGGAAACTGCCGTTTGAGGGCGAGCTGCTCCGGGGTAAGGGCAGGACGCTCTGGCAGGCTGTTGCGGAGTTCGACGGCGGAATCGGACATTTGATTTTCCTGGTAATAAAAACTTCAGGCATTGATTGTAGCCTGATCGGATGCAGATGATCGAGAGGTGCTCGGGACGGTTCAGTAATTCCTGTTAGCACCGCCACCATCGATCGTGACGATGGAGCCGCTCATGTAGGAAGAGCGGGGTGAGGCAAGGAATGCTACCATATCCGCAATTTCGTTGGTCCGTGCCATTCGGCCAAACGGCAACTTCATGTCGCGTTCGATATCGCGCCATCGGTCGGGCGTCCCATATTTTTTCTCGCTGAAGGTCCTCAGCTGGTCTTCCGCCCGGTCGGTCATCGTGAAGCCCGGATTCACCCCAACGATACGTACGCCGTAATTCGGCGATTCACTGCCGGCGGAGCGGGTAAAGGCCATCAGCGCCGCATTGCCTGTAGTGCCGATAATGTAGCGGGAATTGAGCCGCTCGCCCGCATAGCCGATCACGTTGACAATCACCTCTTCCGCACGTTCCTTCATGGCCGTGTAGAAGACGCGCGACAGGTTGATATAGCCGAACACCTTTAGGTCCCAAGACCTCCGCCAGCCGGCCTCATCGGTTTCTTCGAGGCTACCCGCCGACGCCGCGCCAGCATTATTTACTACGATATCGGCGTCGCGGCAGGCTTCGAACAACGCGTCCTGGTCTTTGGAAGAAGACAGATCGCCCGTATGGGTGCGAATTTCTGCGCTTGGGACCATGGCAGCGATGCCAGCAGTGACCCGGTCCAGACCCTCCCGGCTGCGGGAGGCAATATCGACCGAGCACCCTTCCGCGGCCAGGGTTTCCGCGATAGCGCGGCCGATTCCCTTGCTCGCCCCAGTGACAAGCGCCCTTTTACCATCCAGCTGGAGATCCATACGGCGTCAGAGTTCCTTGGTATCGAAATCAGCGGGCATGATAATTTCCAGCAACTCGCAATCATCGGAATAGCCGAGCACGGTGTGCTTGATATTCGGCGGCTGAAGCCAGCACGAGCCCTCGCGCATCACCACCTCTTGGCCGTCATATTCGCCTTTCATCCAGCCCTTCAGGCAATAGAGGAGCTGGAACTGGACGTCGTGTTTATGCCGCTTCGATACCTCCTCGGCGTCAAACGGAGGTAAAAGCTTGATCACGTGGGCGCGAACCATGCCGCTCGTCGCCTCGACCATACCGAGATCGCGATATTTGGCATAGGCGCGGAGACCTTCTTCGAAGGAGTCGTCTTCGAGGTGGCTGTATTTGAATTTCTGATGCGGTTTCCCGCCCATTTCTCCCATGGTCGACCCCGCGTTCCGTGTCAGCCCGCAGCGGCGCCGCGCGGACACAGTTCAATGAGATCATGGGCACTGTTTTCGCTAGACAAAACCGCATATACGACGGCTTCAGCCACTTCTTCCGGTGTAAGCGGCTCGAACTTTCGCGCGTTCACCGCCGCGATCACCGCGGGATGATCGCTGTCATTGCGGATATCAGTGTCCACCATCCCGGGGGCGATCTCGCTGACCTTAAGCCCCTTCGACTGCAGCTCGACCCGTAGCGCTCGGGCGAATGCCGATAACGCATGTTTTGTCGCGCAATAGATGGAGCCAAGCGGATAAACTTCCCGCGCGGCTGTCGACGTCATGACGACGATATGGCCTCGCCCGCGTTTAACCATCACCTTCGCGATTTCGTGCGTGACACGGAACGACGCCAGCACGTTGGTCCCGATCATGTTCTCCATGTCTTCATATGTCAGATCCAGGATCGGCGCGTATTTCAGGACCCCCGCATTGCTCACCAGGATTTCAACTTCCGTCGCCTCGGCAACGAGCCTGGCGACAAAATTTCCGTCGTTAAGATCGCCGGCTATGGCCTTGACCCGGTGAGCGCCGTGCTCCCTCAACAGCGCATCGAGCGCTTCCTGGCGACGTCCGGTAGCAATGATCTTCGCACCGTGTTCGATCAAGGCGGCAACGGTTGCCTTGCCGATGCCGGCGCTCGCACCCGTGACTAGCGCGGTTTTTCCGGAAAGATCTCTGCTGATGACCAACAAAGACTTCATTGCACCCGACGACCAAATTGCCGTCAGCGCAAACAGTGCCAAAGTCACAGAAACGGGTCAACCGAACCGCGTGGAGACAGCCCGCTAGTTGATTTTTTTCCCGCGTCATCGCTTTCTTATCCGGGCCGGCATTGGGCTAAGAAACAAATGAACGAAAACGACATCGCGGCTCCGAATTTGAACGGATAGACATGCCGCCGCGTTCGTAATTAACTAGTAGGAATCGGGCGTCGGAAGACATCCCGGAAAAGAGATATACGAGATAGGGAAGAGAGCAAGATGGCGCGCAAGCTGAAATCTTTCAGCCGACCCAAAGGCGGGACACTGAAAAAATCATATGAAATGATCATCGCCAAACGGCGCAAGGGCACGCTGGAAATCCAGCTTAACCGGCCCGACCGGCTGAACGCCGTCAACGAACAGATGGCTGAAGAGATCATGCATGCAATGGACGCGGTCGAACTCGACCGCAAGATTATGGCCGTCGTGCTGTACGGTGACGAACGGTCGTTCAGCGCGGGTGCAGACCTGGGCGGTTTCCAGGACCTGCCGGAAGACCGCTATGACAATTACCGTGCCCGCTATAACCAGCGCAAAAACCGGCTGCTCTACCGGTTTTTCATGAACTACACCAAGCCGGTGATCACCGCAGTGGAAGGCTACTGCCTTGGCGGCGGTTTCGAGATGGCAATGATGGGTGATTTCATCGTCGCCAGCGAAGGCGCCAGCTTTGGACTGCCGGAAGGAAAGCACAGCCTGATACCCGGGGCCGGCGGCACGCAGAACCTACCGCGGCTGATCGGCGCGCCGCTCGCCAAGGAACTGATCTGGACGGGACGCCGGATTTCCGGTGCGGAAGCAAAGGAATATCGGATCGTCAATCACGTGGTCGAAAAGGGAAAGGCGCTGGCCAAGGTGCGCGAGATTGTCGAGGAGATGAAAGGGGTCGGACCGCTGGCAACCATGATGACCAAACAGTCAATTAACCGCGGCGTGGATATGACCCTGCAGCAGGGTTTCATGCAGGAAGCCGATCTGGCCTACATGCTATCGTGGTCGGACGACCGTCAGGAGGGGCTAAGGGCGTTCTCCGAGCGCCGCAAACCCGATTTCAAGGGACAATAAGAAGAGGAAAAAGCACAAACTAACGGAATCTGATGGACCTCCTCCTCACCGAAGAACAGGTCATGCTGCGCGATAGCGCTGCGACGTTTACGGAACGTCACGGCGGTGCGGCGCGGTTACGCGACATGCGCGGCTCCGAGACAAAGCTTAATACGGATATCTGGCATCAGGCGGCGGAAGCCGGCTGGTTGGCGATCCTGGCGCCAGAATCGTCGGGCGGACTGAATCTGGGTATTACCGAATTATGCCTTGTCGCCGAGGAACTCGGAAAAGGTCTGGTTCCCGAGCCGGTCGCAGCGGTGGCAGCCGTCGCCCGTGCCCTGGGCGACAATGCGGATGAAATCGTCGGCGGCGATCGCGTGGTGCTTCCCGCCCTTATGGAAGGTCCACGTGCCATTGGCGACGAGCCGCCGGCGCTGACGGCCACAGCTGGCGGAGAATATCTGTCGCTCGACGGCTTGAAGACAGGCGTCGCCACTCCGGCGGATGCCGGACAGTTTCTTGTCTCAGCTTCGGGAGCAGACGGTATCGTTCTGGCGCTGGTCGATGCCGATAAAATAGAAATAGCGTCCGGCGAGACGATCGACGGTGCGTCCACCGGGTCGATCATCCTGAACGGCGCGAAAGCCACGCTGGTTGCCGGCTCAAACGAGGCTACTGCTCGAATCGCGGCCCTTCTCAATACACTTCATATGTCGAATGCTGCCGAACTGCTGGGCGTTATGGAGGCTGCGCAAGACATGACGGTGGAATTCCTGAAAACCCGCGAGCAGTTCGATAAGCCGATCGGTGCCTTTCAGGCGCTGCAACACCGCGCCGTGGATAACCTGGCTGCGATCGAGATGTGCCGGTCGCTGATCTATCAGGCGGCGGGGGCCATCGATGATGGAGGCGGTGTCTCGGGACTAGCGTCGGCAGCCCTCTCTCGCAGCGCCCAGTCGGCACTCGACGTGTGTAAATCAGCCATCCAGATGCATGGCGGAATTGGCTTTACCGACGAACACGATATCGGACTTTACCTGAAACGCGCCATGGCTCTCGCCGCCCGATACGGCAATGCGGGTCTGCACCGGAAACGGTATGCGGAATCCGCAGAGGTGCATGATTGAGCCTACAATTGCCCTTTGTGGTCCGCGTACTTAAGAAGAACACAGCATTCAAGGAATAGACCCATGCCCGATCAGTCCTACCGCACCTTTCTGCAGAACCTCGAACAGCAGGGGGAACTGGTACGCTTCATCAAGGAAGTTGACCCGGCCCAGAACATGGCGGCTATCGAGTGGAAAACATACAACGAACTGGGCAAGGCAAGCCTGTTCACCAATCTGAAGGGGCACGAAGGCTGGCAGGCCGCGAGTGAAATTCTGGCGGACCGGAAGAAATGGGCCATCGGCCTCGGCGTCCGCGAAGACGAGATCCTCGACGAGATCAGCGACCGGCTGAAAAATACGGTTAAGACCGTTGATGTCGATTCAAGTTCGGCCCCGGTTCAGGAAGTCGTCTTCGAGGGCGACGATGTCAATATCCTCGACGTCCCGTCGATGATGACATCGGAAGAGGACGGCGGTCGCTACTTCGCGTCCGGCATGGCGATCGTGAAAGACCCCAAGACTGGCATCCGCAACATGTCGATCCATCGCCAGATGGTACTCAACGAGCGCGAAACCGGGTTCATCATGGTCCCGCGCCAGGCCAAGCGCATATACGACATGTACGCAGCCGAGGGCCGCGGCATGCCTGTCGCCATGGTTTACGGCGCGCATCCGGCGATCTTCTACGGATCAGGTTTCACGACGACCTACGGCAAGGACGAGCTGGAGATCGCGGGCTCACTTCTGGGCGAGGGCGTACGCATGGTCAAGTGCAAGACCGTTGATATCGAGGTCCCGGCGGAAGCCGAAATGGTGCTGGAAGGCGAAATCCTCTTCGACAAAATGATTCCTGAAGGACCGTTTGGCGAAATCCCCGGTACCTATGCGGAAGCGACGCATGCCAACGTGTTCCGGATCAACTGCATGACCCGGCGCAAGGATCCCATCTTCTATGCGGTCCACTGCGGCTATCCGACGACGGACACTCAGGGCACGATGGCTCTAGGCATTGAGATCGCGACCAAGGAACAACTTAAAAACGTCGAAGGCGGGCTCGACCTGCTGGATGTTCGCTGTCATCCGTCCGCCGGCATGATGATGGTGGTTCTGAAAATCCGCCCGCGCGTCGAAGGGCAGGCGAAGACAGCGCTGATGGCCGCGCTGTCCGGCGCTTACCTGCATCCGAAGCTCGCCGTCGCGGTGGATGACGACATCGATGCCAATGATCTGCGTCAGGTGATGTGGTCGATGACGACACGTGTTCACGCCGAGCGCGATATCGTGACGATCCCCAACACGCGAGTCTTTGCGCTGGATAATATCTCACCGGTCGTGCCGGGTCAGAATAGCTTCCACCGGATCGGCACTAAGTGGATGATCGATGCGACGAAACCCGCTGTGACTCAGGGCGAAGCCAGGGACCAGTTCGAACGCGCGATGCCGCGCAACTTCGACCACGTCGATCTGGACGAATTCCTGCCCTAGCGCGCGTTTGTCGCCTCCCGCCCGCCAGTTTCCTCGACCGGAACTACGATCCGATACCTCGGTGGTCCATCGCGCCGATAATCGGATGCGGCGTCAGATCCCACTTCGTTGCGAAACGCTCTATGGCGCCCCGCGTAACAGCCGGGTCCATGTCAGGAATCGGAGTCGCGGCGGGGCCAGTAAAGTTTTCCAAGACTGTCGCAGTTTAAGAGTCTATTTCGGGGCGCACATCCATGTCCCGTCTCCTCCACGACTTTTGCGAAGGGTTTTAGCATAGTGTCGCTACCGAATTCTCAACCCCGCTCCCCTGCTGTATAATCAATCGCTCATCTATTGAGGTTCAAAGGCATGCCGGATGCACCGATCTGGATCAGCGAGGCCGAAGTTGTTGGCCTGATTAGCCTGCCGGAGGCGATCGACGCGCTGGAACTTACCCTTGCCATGGAGGCCAACGCAAAGGCCACCAGCATGCCCAAAACCCACCTCATGGTGGCGGATAACGATGCCATGCACGCGATTGGCGGCGCGGCCTCGGGCGAAGGTATCTGCGGGTTTAAGACCTGGATAAACGTCCAGGGTAAATCCGAGACCACGATGACCCTATTCTCCATGGAGGACGGCGCCTGTCTGGCGGTAATAGAGGCGACCGCACTCGGCCAAATGCGCACCGCGTCCGTTACCGGCGTCGGCACCAAACGCTTGGCCCAGGCTGGCGCCGATCACATGGGCATAGTCGGAACCGGCAAACAATCCCTGCCTCAGATCGCGGCCGTACATGCTGTTCGGTCGCTGAAGGAAGTACGCGTTTCAAGCCGGAACCCAGATACCCGCCGGGCGTTCGCGGAAACGGTCACGGCAGCGCTAGGTATCCCAACGCGCGCCGTCGAGACGGTGGAAGAGGCTGTGTCGAATTCGCCGCTGGTCACCTTGATCACCAACTCGACGGAAGCATTCCTAACCGCCGATATGTTGGCTAAGGGCACCCATCTTAACGCGATGGGCGCGATAGTGCCGTCACGACTCGAATTCACGGACGATGTCTTCGATCGCGCCGACCTGATCGCCGTCGACTCCCTCCGTAGCGTGCGCGATCTGTCGACCGAATTCCGCAACCATTACGGCAAAGACGAAGAAGCCTGGAGAAACGTGCGCACGATCGCGTCCGTGATTGCGCAGGATCAGTCGCGGCCCAACGGGGCCGATTTGACGCTTTTTAAAGCGATGGGCATGGGCCTTTCCGACCTGTCGCTGGCGATCGAGATTCTCAAGCGGGCGCGGGCCAAGAATAAAGGATATCCCGTGCCCGAACGGGTCAAGCTCCCTCCCCGGCTTACCTAGGGGCCGAAAATGGTATTCGATGTCATCGTTGTGGAGAGCGGCAGTGCAGGGCTGTCAGCCGCGATTACGGCCGCTGAAAACGGTGCCTCCACGCTGATGGTCGAAAAAACGCGGAACTAGGCGGC